>Ga0105242_10001525_pt1 | contig 18210 bp, 13 predicted proteins | sample KBSM24metaG_FD_81521 | JGI IMG/M metagenome (GOLD analysis project Ga0105242, IMG submission 81521) | Miscanthus rhizosphere microbial communities from Kellogg Biological Station, Michigan, USA - KBS M2-4 metaG | ecosystem: Host-associated > Plants > Roots > Rhizosphere > Soil | place... | reverse complement strand
CATGTTGATATTACCCCCCAAAAAAGAACCGAAAATTGGCCAAAAATCTTCAGAAAAGCGACGAACCCGAAGTTACGCAAGAGGTCTACTCTTAACTGAGAATGTGATGGGCATGGTAACAGAAAAAGATCACAAAGAAAGGGAACGAAGAAAAAGATAAGATTCTATATCTCACCTCTGAGGTAGAGCATTTTACAGAACGTCAATTAAAATTTTTCTTTCAGCAAGATAGACTCTTCTACCCAAACAACTTGTTTGGATATAAATCATTTGTAATAAAGCTTTTGTTTCCTTTAAAATGGTTGGCCATGTCTGTCACCGCAATCTCGATTAAACGGAACCCGATTCAAAACCCCGCTACCTCCCCTCCAACGGAATTGCAATCGCTTGTCAAGGATGTAGCGAAAAGGTGCCTCATCGAACTTGCCGTTTCTCTCGCTATCGGAACGACTGCGGCCTTCTTTACGACGACTTCGGTGCATCAAATGGTGATTTTCGCAGCGATCTCGGTTCAAACAGTCTCTAACGCCGCCCTCCGCCTAGCCGACGCGCTCGCTTCCAAAATGCCCGAATGCAAAGAGACCCAATGGATCCGATCGGCATCCCGTTATCTCTGCACTACGATGTTCTCCTATTTGACGGCATTCAATGCTCAAATCCTCATCCATGAGTCGGGACACGCGATCGCCGCAACTTGGCTGTTTCAAGACGCAAATCCAGAGATCACGTTCACGCCCTGCCTCGGCGGCATAACCCGATTTTCGACAACCCACCTCTCGTACTGGGGAGAAAAAATCGGAAAAAGCAACGCGATCTTAGTTGCCACTCTCATGGGACCTGCGTGCTCGCTCCTTGTCTCGGCGGTCGCCATCGCGGTGGGATACGCCAGTCAAGGCAAATTTCCTGAACTTGGATATTATCTCATCGGAGTGGGAAAAGGCGATTTCGTTGCCCATTCCGCATATGCTATGGCCGCTTTGTCTTCCTCGCCGAGCAGTCAAGCCCACGATTACGTCCGTCTTAGGACGTTTGGGATCCATCCTATCGCGTCAACGATCGTCCTCATTGCCATTCCAACCTTGATAGCTCGAGCTTTTGATGCGACCGCTCATTAGACCTATCGAACCCAAAACAGGCCATTTGGGCAAGGAACTTGCCGCTCATTACCGGAGCGGAGAATCTCTTCCCTTATCAGGGGAGAGTTCTTCAAATGCAGCAAGGATGCCTCTAGTCTCGGAACGGCTTCTTCCATCGTAATCCTCTTGGCTTTTTCCGATCGCATCATCGCTCGCAAAAGAGAGATTAGATTTTGGATTCCTAATTTCTTCTCAGGGGTAACGCCATATTTTGTATCTAGACGATGAAGGAGCTCGTTTAGATATTTATCGACTTGAGCGTCGATATTATGAGATTGTTGCAGAAGGAGCGACATTCCTGAGGCGAACACATGGGGAATGGCATCGATCGCGCGGGTATCTTCTTCCGGGCAGCCTTTGCTGCAAGATAAATACCGCTCAATTCCTCGCCTGCATTTAGCTGGATTATTGTCGTACAGGAGCCGCTGTGCCTTGTCAGGATCTTTTTCAGCTGGTGCAATCAACATTTGTGTCGGCGAAATTGTCAAAAATTCTTCTTCCAACATTCGCAAGGCCATCATAGCCACTCCGAATACTTCCCCCTTTTGACTCGATAGCCTTTCAGGAGCCATATGCCGGCGATTCCCTGTGTGCAATCCAATCTCGTCGCTGCCGAGTTTTTTACATTTTCCCCAATCGGCGATTTTTACAATCGGATTCCCTTCGAAGCTATAAACCAGGATATTATCAAGTTTTATATCGCCATGAACGTACCCGCTTGCATGCAACTCTCTAAATCCTTTCATGAGCTGCAAAGCGAGATGCGCGCTTTTTGGAAATGGATAGCGGTTCGCCCGCACTTCATCCTCTAGATTGTTTTGCGCTATTTTTGCTACGATCGCCGGCTTGCCATGGATCAAAATATGAGAGGCATCCGCAAGATCCACCGCAAGATGCATGCAACTCTCCGCTAACCGCTGAAAGGATTTTCTGTACTGATCCGAAGAACAGGGCGCGTTATCCTCTAAAAACCAATGTAATCTTCGGTCCCTTTTTTCGAATCCTTTAATTAGATCTTCGATAGTGGGAAATTGTGAGAGCAGAATTGCAGAGGAGACTGCCGCTTTCCGTTTGTTCTGTCCCAGACTTTCCATGAATATCTGAAGATTTGCAGCATAAACCTCGTGCTTAATACTTTGTCCGTCTCGAATTTCGCGATAGAGTTCATTACCCGCAAAAGAATTCTTTGGAATGAAGTAGGCAAGATCTTCGATCTTGGAGACTGTTAAGGGGGGCACGTGGGCAGCGTCCGCCGGCAATGGAACCTTTGTGAATCCGGCATAGACAAGTTTCACTTTCCCGCTTCCGATCAAATTCGTAAAGGTGGGCTGTGTCGGATGGGTAATATTATAATTAAAACTATTTATGCAATTTATTGTATAATCTATATTTTTCAACGAGTTTTTTTGTTCTCTAGATTTTGCTGTCCATTTTTTATATTTGTTATAAAAAGGAGCGCAGCTATAAGAAGCGGCGGCACTGAACAGTCCCTTTAACACTCCATTAGGATTGATACCCAAACAACTGAAAAAGTTGTTTTTTAACCGTTTCGGATTTGCCGCAAGATTTTTGTCCCCACTCGCGCCTTGCCTCTCGGCAATGATCGCCCGTTCCAGACATAAATGTTGAGGAGCTGCTTTACCAAAGTCCCAACTTTTCAAGCTATTTGAGTATAAAGCCCGCAATTCTATCATGATCTTCAAATCCCAATCACTTTCACTTTTCAACTATTTAATATCCCACCAATTATATCACATCACAAATTAACAATAAAGAGATAAAAAATGATAAAATAATTTTAGATATATACTTATCGATATACACATTGGAATAGTTACACATTTCCTGGAAATGGGAGTTCAGATTTTTGAAAAACCTCAGAGTGATCGGCTTCTTTAGAGACCTACTAGATCGATCTTTCATCGTAAGCTGGGCGTTGTGGTAGCCATGAGGTTATTATGTATCTATTGAACACCAAAGGCTGCGAATCCAAGCTCAGGTTCAGAGGAGGCCTATTTTCGTGAAGAGGTATAAAATCAAACTATTGAGGGCAACGTTGAAGCCCTCTCCTTTATCGATTAATTTTCTGGAGAGGCCGATCGCCTTCTCGCGGATCGAGCCATCCGTGCTTTTGAAAGCCGCAGTTGCCAAGCTGATGGCGGTCCCATAACCTTGGCCTTGATCGACTAATTCTCCGAAGAGGTCTAATAATTTTTCGAAGAGGCCGATCGCATTATAGCGGGTCGAGAGATCCTCGATAGCCTCGGTTGCGGCGCTGATGGCGACCTCATAACCTTGTCCCTTATCGACTAATTTTCCGAGGAGGTAGAACGCCCCATTGCGGGTCCAGTCATCCGTGCTTTTCAAAGCCTCAGTTGCAGCGTTGATGGCGACCTCATAACCTTGGCCTTTATCGACTACTTCTCCGAAGAGTTGCAACGCCTGCCGGCGGGTATCTGTATCCGTGCTTTTGAAAGCCTCGGTTGCGGCATTGATGGCGACATCATAACCTTGGCCCTTATCGACTAATTTTCCGAAGAGGGAGATCGTCTGCTGGCGGGTCGAGAAATCTGTGCTTTTGAAAGCCTCGGTTGCGGCGTTGATGGCGGCTTCATAATCTTGTCCCTTATCGACTAATTTTCCGAAAAGGAAGATCGCCTTCCCACGGGTACCTTCATCCGTGCTTTTGAAAGCCTCGTTTGCAGCATTGACGGCGGCTTCATAGGCCATGCCTTTCTCGACTAACGGACACAGAAGATCTAATCGGTCCCTAAGTTTCTGTTTGTGCATATCGTCGGGATCGAGTGGATTGTTGCAGTAGCCATCTACTCCCGATCTATAGGTGACATCAATTTCATAGGCACAGCCTTTCTCGACTAACGAGCGCAGACCATTCTTCATGCTCTTGTCTAGATCGGCCTTTAGATTTCCCCAACAGTGGCGGTTTAACTCCGAAAAGTTTGAGTTGAATTCAGAGAATCTGACTCTAAGTGGAGTTCCGCTTTGAATCTCGACCAGTTTAAAAATCCGGGTAGCCGCATACACCGTTGCCTGAGGAGGGGCCATGGAACGAATAAAACCAGCAAAATCATCTTCTCCACAAGTTACAGCATTGGAACAAGAATTAAGAATAATTGTTGCATCTGGAGTCAAGCTTGATTTAAGTGCCTCAAAATTACTGCGAGGGCTATATGGCGACATAAACTCTTTTGCATACCCTTGCCCTAGGGGAAAACCGTGTGCTCGCATGACAAGTAGATCGATCTTTTTTTGATTGCCCAATTGTTCAATGAAGTCGTTAAATTCTGAAGAATCTTGAATATAGTGGTGACAAACAGTGTGGGTTTTTGTAAGGGTCGCTAGGAAGTCATGATTTTAGTCATGTTTGAAAGAAAGCCCTTCATTCTTATCAATCGTGCTTGAAAGGACGAGAGCGAGAGGTTTGGAAACGTTGTCTGTCAGGCAGCTGCCCTGAAAAATGTTTTGGATACAAAGAGAAGGGTATTGCGAAAAGTTGGTCCAACTCTGGCTAAGTCCTGTTGTTTTACAATCAATCATTTTATTTAATCATTGTTTCTATTTATAAATTATAAACATAAGAACAATTTAATTAAATGTAAAACATTTTTTTAAAAAAACTTTAATATTATCGGTATAGAAAAAATTTTGTATGCAGCGCGCAGAATAGATCTGTTGGGAATTTTTTTATCAACGCTTTGGCTGCTATCGCGGCCTATATTCGTCGGCAAAAAAAACCTCATATCAATTTAGGAGAACAGGAGCCTGGATTATCGATGCATTTTCGAACCCAAAACTCAGTTCTTAGAGCATTTTGCGGAATTGTTCTTCCGATAGAAGAGTAATTTTCAATTCTTTGGCTTTGTCATACTTGGAGCCCGGCGCTTCGCCGACCAGGACATAATCGGTGTTCTTGCTAACGGAGCCGCTAACGAAGCCGCCACGCTCTTTGATGAGGGCAGCGGCCTCATCGCGGGAATAGTGGGCAAGGGAGCCCGTCAAGACAAAGGTTTTTCCTGAAAAAGAATGTCCAAAGATCTTTTTTTTCGGCGCTTTGGGCTGAACGCCATGAGCTAAGAGGAGTGTGATCTCTTCTCGATTGTCAGGGTCGCGGAAAAACTCAGCCACCGCATGAGCGGTCTTTTCTCCGATTCCCTCTATGGCAAGAAAATCGTCCTCCTTCATCTTGAGGAGGGTATCGAGATCGCCAGACTCCTCGGCGAGAAGATCGGCAGTCTCGGTTCCCACATATTTGACGCCTAGCCCCATGAGAAAACGGGAAAGGGGGCACTTGCGCGAAGCGTCGATGCTGTCCAGGAGATTTTGGATCGATCTATCCTTGAATCCAGCGAGCTTCGAGAGAGCCTTTTCATCGAGCAAGTAGATGTCGGAGAGGCGGCTGACAAGCCCCTTGTCGACGAGTTGTTCCACTACTTTCTCGCCCATATGCTCGATGTCCATCGCGTGTTTCGAGGCAAAATAAATGATCCGGCGTCTCCTTTGTCCTACGCATTTTGAGTTCGGGCAGCGTATGGCCACTTCGCCCTTTTGAGAAACCACCATTGTCTTGCAAATGGGACAATGTTTCGGCATATGCCATGGCTTGGAATCATGGGGCCGTTTTTTGAAATCAACCTTCACGACTTTCGGGATCACGTCGCCCCCTTTCTCAATGGTCGCAAGATCGCCGATGCGGATGTCTTTACGGGCCACTTCATCGGCGTTGTGAAGCGTTGCGCGAGAAATGGTGCTGCCGGCAAGGAAGACGGGATCAAGCTCGGCGACAGGAGTCAGAACTCCCGAACGCCCTACCTGCACAGCGATGTCGAGTATGCGCGTTTCCGCTTGTTCCGGCGCGAATTTATAAGCCACGGCAAAACGGGGAGTCTTGCCCGTCGCTCCGAGAATCGCGTGCGATTTCAGATCGTTGACCTTAATGACAATTCCATCAATTTCGAACGGAAGATGGGCCCTCTCCTTGTGGATTTTCCCGGCGAACTTCATGATCTCTTCCAAACTATCGCAGACGGCAAGATGATCCGCCTTGGCGGTCGGCAATCCCCATTTTTTCAACTGGCGGTGCAGTTCGATTTGGGTCGGGACGGGAGACTGCCCTTCAGCGATACCATAACAGACGAGGTGGAGTTTTCTCTTCGCGACAAGGCGCGGGTCGAGAAGTTTGAGCGATCCAGCGGCGGCATTGCGGGGATTGGCGAACGTTTCCAGCCCCTCTTCTTCTCGGGCGGCGTTGAGGGCATGAAAAGTCGAAAGAGCGAGATAGACCTCGCCCCGGATTTCCATTTCGTCTGGAATGTGCGATCCAGTCAGTTCCAACGGCACCGAAGAGATCGTCTTGATATTGGAGGTCACGTCATCCCCGATCCGGCCGTTGCCTCGGGTCAATGCATGGAGGAGTTTCCCTTTTTTATAGCGGAGGGAGATCGCGGTCCCGTCCATTTTCAGCTCGGCGCAAAAATCGACCTCTTTTTTTTCGAGGAGTTTATGGACCCGCTTGAGAAAATCGCCGACCTCTTCTTCGGAATAGGTGTTGGCAAGCGACATCATGGGGACCATGTGGGCTTTTTGAATGAATCCTTCGGTTGCCGCTTCTGCGATCCTCCGAGAGGGAGAATTGGGATGGACGTTATTGGGGTGGGACTTCTCATAATCGATGAGAGCGCGCATCTTCTTATCGTATTCGAAGTCGGAAATGACCGGTTTCGCTTCGTCGTAATAATGCCGGTCATGCTCGATGAGTTCTTCGACCAGCTCCAGATATTCCCGTTGGATCAAAGGATGCTTTTGCTTTTCAATCAAAATTCTACCTCGAAAACCATCGTGGCAAGCGGAGCGAGAAGAATGCGGAAATGATCGGGCTCAATGGCGATCGCTTCATTTTTTTGATTCGATCCGCCATACTCGAGGGCATCGGTATTGAAAACTTCTTTGATCCGTTTCACGTTCGCAAGTTTGATTCCGTAATCATGATACACTTCGGGAGTAAAATTGTGAACGCAGGCAAGGGCGGCGCCGGATGCTTTGCGTAAGTAGGAAACCACGCTTTTATCGGCATCGGAAAAATCGATCCATTCAAAACCCTCCCAACTGAAATCGCGCTCCCAAAGAGCCTTCCGTTCCTCTGCGAAGAGATTGAGATCGCGAATCAAGCGGTGGAGGCCAACATGTAGCGGATATTGCAAAAGGAACCAGTCGAGCTGCCCTTGGCTGTCCCACTCTCCCCACTGACCTAGCTCTCCTCCCATGAAAAGGAGCTTCTTGCCGGGATTGCACATCATATAACTATAAAGCAATCGGACGTTGGCGAATTTCTGCCAATCAGGACCGGGCATTTTCGCAAGAAGGCTGTTTTTTCCGTGGACGACTTCATCATGGGACAGGACCGACAAGAACCGTTCCGAGAAGGTGTAAAGAAGGCTGAAGGTCAGATCGTTTTGATGAAAACGGCGATAAATGGGATCCTTTGCAAAGTAGCGAAGTGTGTCGTTCATCCAACCCATATTCCACTTCAGGTCGAACCCTAGGCCTCCCTCAGCGGGGGGATGAGTGACGCCTTTGTAGGAGGAAGATTCTTCAGCGATCATCAAAACCCCCGGCACCCGCTCATGGAGGGCCGAGTTAAGATGTTTGAGAAACTCGATGGCGTCTATGTTGTAATTACTGCCATCCGGGTTCGGAATCCATTCTCCTTCCTTCCGTCCATAGTCTAGATAGAGGAGGGACGCTACTGCATCGACTCGAAGACCGTCGATATGCATTTTCTCGCACCAGAAAAGAGCGCTCGCAATCAGGAAATTCGACACTTCGGAACGGCCATAGTTGAAAATCGCCGTATGCCAATGGGGATGGATCCCTTTTCTGGGATCGTCGTGTTCGTAAAGAGCCGTCCCATCGAACCGGTTCAACGAAAAATCGTCCGTAGGGAAATGAGCCGGAACCCAATCGAGGAGAACCCCGATTCCGCATTGGTGCAGGTGGTCGACGAAAAATTGGAAATCGGCGACGGTCCCATAGCGGCTAGTCGCTGCGAAAAATCCAGTCACCTGATACCCCCAAGACTCGTCGAAGGGATGCTCCATGATGGGTAAAAGCTCGATATGGGTGAAGTGCATTTCCTGAGCGTATTGGGCCAAATCGCGGGCAAGCTGCCGGTAGTTGGGGAAAAAGGTGTCGTATCGCCGCCAAGAGCCGAGATGCACTTCATAGATCCGGATCGACCGGTTCAAATCCTGAGAAGCTCGTTTGGCCATCCACTCCCGGTCGTTCCAGGTATGCGCATTGAGGTTTGCGACGACCGAGGCGGTGAGAGGCCTGACTTCGAAATAGAATGCCACAGGATCGCTTTTCACTCGGATATACCCTTCGCGCGTACGGATCTCGAACTTGTATTTTTCTCCTTCACCTAATTCCGGGATAAAGATCTCCCAGATCCCAGAGGCGCCCATGCTCCGCATGGGGTTGACCCTGCCATCCCAATGGTTGAAGTCGCCGATGAGGCAGACGCTTTCCGCATTCGGCGCCCAGACCGCGAACCGCACGCCCCTAACACCGTGGAATATGCCTAAATTCGCTCCAAGCAAATTGTAGAGTTCATAATGGCATCCCTTATTGAAGAGGAAGAGATCCATCTCGCTGATCGTCGACAAGAACGCATAAGGGTCGTGGGCAAGCAGGCCGCTTCTATGATAGATCCGGTAATCGTTCGCGCCGATTGGTTTTTCAGGAACGTAGGTAAAAACGCCCTCATCCCCTTCCCGTTTCGCCTTGACGATCCGTCCAGATACTTCTAGATCGATCCATTCTGCCCCGGGCCGCCAAAGGCGGATGATCTGTCCTGCGGAAGTTTGGTGTAGTCCGAATCTTGCATGGGGATCATGTCGCATACTCAGCAACATATATCATGGATTTTTTTAAAAAAAAGGAATTATCTGGAATCTAACGGCCTTGTTCACCGCCTCAGAATCCATTGATTGCAGCTAACATTACCCACTCGTCCTTTTCTGGCTTCATGGTGTAATTTTTACAAGAAACTGTAAATCAACGACATAATAAATAATACGATTATTAAAAATAATGTGACATTAATAAACATATCATGTACAATACTTTAATTATTACAAATCATTTAGCAACTAGAAGAGGTAAAAATATGGGTAGTCCGGTTATAACAACTGATAGGGGTGGGACTTGTGCGATTTGCCTAGAGGATTTCGTTCCTGGAGATCAACAATTCACACATGTGGGTGGAGAGAGCCATGATGGCTTCCATAGGACTTGCCTTGCAGAATGGGTAGCTAAGAAACCAAATTGCCCATCTGATAGACAGCCTATTGATCCTGATTCTCTGCTATCTCGAACCGATCAGATTCTGGCAAGGCGCCGGCGAACTCTGACTAACGCAGCTTATGCAGCTTGTTTTGGAACAGCAGCAGGAGTAACAGGAGCAGGAGTAGGAGTAGCAGGAGCACTAGGAGCAGGAGCACTAGGAGCATGGGTAGCAGCAGCAGGAGGAGTAGGAGGAGTAGGAGGAGGAGTAGGAGGAGGAGTAGGAGTAGCAGGAGTAATAGCAGGAGTAATAGCAGGAGTAGCAGCATTAGGAGAGGGAGTAGGAGCAGGAGTAAGAGTAGGGGCCGCAGTAGCAGCAGCAGCAGGAGGAGTAGCAGCAGGAGTAGAAGGAGCAGCAATAGCATTTGCAGGAGCATTAGCATTTGCAGGAGCGGCAGTAAACGCAGGAGCGGCATTAAACGCAGGAGCGGCAGCAGCAGTAGGAGGAGGAGCAGGAATAGGGCTCAATTGGATTTTAAATCACCGAGGAGTGAATCGGATCGCTCGTCAAAATATTGGACTCGGAATGTATGTGGGAGGATTGACAACTATAATTGCGGGCGTTGCGGGCATCATACCCACTCCTTTAACGGCTATTGCAGCAACTTCCCTAATTGGAGCCGTTGCAGCAGGGATTTTCTCTTTAATAAGAAGATAACCATATGCGTATATTACCCCCCAAAAAAGAACCGAAAATTGGCCAAAAATCTTCAGAAAAGCGACGAACCCGAAGTTACGCAAGAGGTCTATTTTTTGCGAATGGTATAAATCGGAATTTGGCCTCAAGAAAGAGTTCCTCGACTTTCCCAATTATTTGTGGAAACGATCGAAAAAGTAGGTTTTGCCAGATTCCATCATGAGAGGCTTTCCGCCTTGGTGGCGATCCCCTCTTTGGGATGGAGAAGTCCGCACTCGGAAAGAGCGAAGCCCCTTCGGCAGATCAAGGATCGCTTCTCCGGTAAAAGAGGCCCTCAAAATCGCGCGCCGAAGCGTTCGGCTCGCCCATTCGATGTCAATCTCGCCCATCCCATTTGCTTGGATCTTAGTCATCCGCCCCGCATCGAACGAAGAAGACGGAAGAAGACTGATCCGGTCGTTTTCTTGACAAAAGAATAGGCTCCGGATCCGAGAGGCCGCTTCCTGGAGAAGGAAGCAGGGATTGCCGGCCGCGATTCCGGGAAGCGAAAGGCCTTGGTGTTGGTCATCGATGAAACGGGGGACTAATATTTTGGAGAACGCTGCGCGGCAAAAGGACTCGAGATGTCCCTCTTCCAAAAGCTTACCGGTGCCGCACAAAGGCTGAGGTTTTATAAGGGGAAGTTTTTGACCAAGACAGTAAAGGACGGGCAGGATTTCTTTGAGATCGAACCGCCGGAGGACAAGGTCCCAGTCCTGTGCTTTGCTCACTCCGAGAGAAAGGCGCTCGCAAATTTTAGGCAGAAAAAAATCGACCTCCTCATCGGCAAAGAAGAGCTTTTCATTCGCACGGAGCGGACTGCCATTTACCAAAAAGAGTTTCGGCGCCTTGACGACCATCACCTCGATTCCTCCTTCTTTCCCTTGGAACTGAAGCCGGTAAAACCCTTCTTGGGCTTTTCCAAATACCGACACATAGTTTTTCTCGAGATCCTGCTCAAGAGTAAAATCCTTGACAGGGCCGGTCACATGAAGGGCGATCTCGTATTTTTTTCCCAAGCGGACAAGCGCAGGAAAAGCCTCGATTTCCCAACATGTGCCGGGAATAAGGCATCCGGCTCCCGGCGTATGGGAAAATGGCTTGAGCCTCTCCCTAATCGAGATCTTCATAGGTGTTTTCCCAATAAACCTTCAGGCATATTTTCAATCAACTCGACTTCGATCAGGTCGTTCGGTTTGAATTCTTGCTTCGGCACGTAGATGCGGAGAAAATTCGGCGTATGGCCAGAAAGCATTCCCTCTTTTTCCTCATTTTCCAAAAGGACCGGCATCTTCCTGCCGACAAATCGCCCCCGTAGTTCAAACGCGGTCTTCTCCGCGAGTCGAAGCAACTCCTGTTTGCGCCGGCGGATCGCTTCCTGGCTCACTTGGTTAGGATAGAGAGCGGCGCGCGTCCTTTTACGCTGCGAATAGGGAAACATATGGACCTTGGCAAACCGGACTTTCGAAACGATTTCCAGCGTCTCTTGAAAATCGGTCTCGCTTTCTCCCGGGAAACCTACGATGATGTCGGTCGTCACGGTAAAATCAGGTTCTCTTTGCACCATTCGTTCCACTGTCTCTAAAAACACTTGCCGCGTATATTTCCGGTTCATCCTTTTCAAAACGACATTCGATCCCGCCTGCAGGACGATATGCATGCTCGGACAGGTCGTACGGCCGTTCAAGACCGCGCTCTCAAGATCCGCGTCCACTTCGTCCGGGTCGATCGAGGAGACCCTGAGGCGCCTCAGCCCCTCGACTTTGTCGACAGCTCGGACAAGGTCGGCAAGCCGGCCTCCCCCATCGAAATCCCCTACGTTGATCCCGGTGAGGACCACCTCTTTGTAGCCGTTCGCGACAAGCCCTTCGACTTCGCGGACGATCTCGGGGATCTGCCGCGATCTTGAACGGCCCCTTACGTAAGGGATGATGCAATAGGTGCAAAAGGAATTGCATCCGTCTTGAACTTTTACGAAGGCGCGAGTATGGCCATCGAATGCCTGTATATTGAATTCAGGCAAGCTCTCTTCTTGGGGAAAGATCCGGTCGAGAAGGCGCTCTTTTTCGGCGTTCGGGACGATCTCGATCCGAGGGTCGATTCCACGGACTATGTCCGGCGCGCTTTCCGCCATGCACCCAGTCACAGCGACCTTGGCGTTTGGATGCGCCTTCAGGAGTTGGCGGATCTGGTGACGCGAAGAGCTGTCCGCCCCCTCAGTTACGGTGCAGGTGTTCACGATGCAAAGGTCGGCCTCATCTCCTTCCGAGGCGGTGGCGTAGCCCAACCGCCGGAGCTGATCCGAATATCCTTGCGACTCGTACTGGTTGGTTCGGCAGCCGAGCGTCACGACTTTGAATTTTTTCATAGGGGGAAATTATGCCATCCTGCTAGGATCTTTCGCTATGAATATTTCACCGGACGCTTCCTTTATAACAATTGCGGCAGCGATCTTCTTCGTCCTGAACGCCACTGGGCAAATCCCCCTTTTTTTAGCCTTGCTCGCTCCTTTCGACCAAAAAAGGCAAATGAGAATTATTGTCCGGGAACTAACCATCGCCCTCGCTATTCTCCTCATTTTCACCTTTTTCGGGGATTGGGTTCTCAAGGTTTTAGGAATTTCCCGTCCCATTATCGGGATGGCCGGAGGGATCCTTCTTTTCATCATCTCCCTCGGCATGATTTTTCCGAAACCCGGCCAAGGAGTTGAAAAGCTCAAGCAGGAGCCGATGATCATCCCTCTGGCTATCCCTGTCATTACAGGCCCGGGGGCCATCACAACGGTCATGCTCTATGCCCACGAGACCGGCAATGCCCTCCTGGTTGCAGGAGCCGCATTTTGCGCTTGGATCCCCTCTCTTCTCATCATCCTCGCAGGCTCCCTCATCAAGAAACTATTGGGAGAAAAAGGACTCATCGCCGTCGAACGGCTCGGCGGGATGCTCGTCTGTTTAATAGGCATACAGATGTTTACGAGCGGCACTCTGCTGCTTGTGAAAGACTATTTTAAAATTTGAAATTTCACTTAAAAGAATATATTGAATTACAAACCTATCCGAATAAAATCTTTCTAGATTCCCTAACCAGATAGTTAAAATTATTACTTCCTTTACCAATACATTCTAAATAAAATTTCTTTGATGTTCTTTAGAAATTCGACCTTCTATATAATATTCTCATAAAAACTAGAATTTGTCCCACGTATGACGGTTAATTTAAAACAATTTCTTTGCGAAAATGATCCAAATAAAAACTTAGAGATCCTTGCTGACTTCAGCTTTTCCGATACTTCCGGAACGAAATGCTTAACAAAAAAAGCTTACAAGAAAGTTCCCTGGACACATCATTCCAATGGCAACGCCTTGCGCGAATTCTCTCTTCTAGCCGCAGGCTTTACCGCTTTTGCCGCCCCCTTCTACATCTACCTCGCGAAGTCCGCTGAATGCTACGGACATTTATTCAATTTAGATTGGACGCAAGCCCAGAAGTGCTGGAACAACCAGTCAGCGGCTTTCGGCAGCCAGGTTACTACCTTGAACTACCTCAAATTCCTCTCCTTGACCACGATTGCCGGAATGGCCGCCTATGCAGGATCTCGCTGGTACTTCCAAGACAGATCGCAAGAAGCGCGATTCCAAATGCTCCATCGGGAGTATACGGCTGCGGCACAATCTTTGGTCGATCAGTATAACGAAGCCACAAAAGAGCAAAATCCCGTTGCTGACTCCTTGAAAAATTGCAGCCACCCCAAAGGCGGCGGACTAGGCCATGTCGTCGAAATAGCAAAAAAATTGTCTCAAAATTGCGAACTGATTTACTCGTCGCTTCGCGAGGTGGCCCGTCTTTCCGATTCCCAGGCAAAATTGCTAGTCGGGAAAATTTCAAACGCCTCCCTTGCCATTTTAGATCGCGAAGAGCCCACCGAAACAAACAAAATTCCGCGATCGTTTGTGTGGGACAAAGGGCTGCAAAAGCATTAGAGGCAGGATCATTATGACAAAAGCCCTTTCTTCCCCGACTTCCGAAATTCCGCCTGCAAAACGGATCGATCTCACTTATCTTGAGCCAGGCAAGCCCAATGAAAATCTCGAGCGGCTAGCGAATGCGCAATTCTCAACCGCTCCGGCAACCGCCTGCATGACGCGCGAAACATTCCAAAAAGTCCCTCGTTACAAGCCCACGCCCCAAAAAATCCGCAACTGGAGTTACGGCTTTGGATTCTTCACCACCCTCAGCGGTCTATCCACTAGAGCTTTTGGAGAGATGGTGATATGCGCATTGGAAGAGATGGAATGGCAATCTAACTTCTTCCGTGCCTCTTCAAGATGTTTTGTACACGGCATGAGCAAGATGGCCGAGCCAAACCATAGAAAATGGACATTTTACAACGTTTCGGGGTCGGTGGTTGTGGGAATCGCAGCCTATGTGGCTGGACGGATCTTTTTGAAGGACTACAGAGAATCTAAGCGGTTTACCCTGCTTAACAAGGAATACTCCGCCGTTGCCGAAACGTTAACTCGAAACTTCGAAACTGCAAAAAAAGAAAAAAACAGCGAGTCGCTCCTGAACAGTCAATACGAAGCTGAAAAACTCCAAGCGAATCTTCCGATCATCAAAACTCATCTCATGCAAGGGGCCCGTCTGGGTCCTGAAAAGATCGATCGGCTGGTCCAAAAACTTTCCCTTGCCGCTCACCGTGTATTGAACGGAGGCTCCCGATGATTTCATTCGAAACGAAACGCTCGTTTCTGCAAGAAAATAAACCTCTGGAAAACCTGGAACTTCTCGCCGCTCCCAACCTTGCCGAGACATCGGTGACGACGGAAACGGCCTATCGAAAACTGCCTAAATGGCACCTGTCCTCTTCTGCCCGGCGGGAAATCACTCTCCTGAACACGGGAATTGCCGCAATGGCGGGACTTGCATCTATATTCCACTCGCTCGGCATTCTAGCAGAAGACGCACTCAATCAAAACAAATTGAATCCTTTGGATGTTTTCGATGTGCCCCTCAACGTCTTGGGCTGCGTTTACCGCATTTCTGCATTTACTCTCGTAGCGGTGGGCGTTTTCGCGGCAACTCGTTACTTTTTACATGACAAAACTCAAGCGGAGCGCTTCGAACTGATCCACCAAGAGTATTCAAAAGCAGCCCTCTTCCTCGAACAAAAGAGCGGAACCGGAAAGCCGATAGATAAAGTAGAAATTTCCAGGAAAATATCTAGAAATCTACCTCAAATCAATGCGTCCTTGCGGCATTGTATCCGACTTACTCCCTCGCAGGCGGATTTTCTAACGGCGAAACTCTCCCATGCAGCTAAAGGTGTGCTGAAGGAGGCGAGCCGATGACTGCGCTCCAATCTCTCTCCTCTTCTGTGTATAATGCCTCGCATCCGATCCTTCTTCAGGACGCTGTCAATTTATTTGGGACGACGGTACCTCCTCTTGATATTTTTCGTCAAAAAGGGACCGATTATTGCAACACTTTCAAACAACGCTTTCCTGAGCTAACGATTATGAAACCGCAAAAAATAGGCTTGGCCAGAGCGACGTTTTCTGCATTTGCCGGACTGTTTACAGATATCAATCAGGCTTTCGAGCCTCCCAAGCTTCCTCCTCTATCGGATGCGGAAGAATTTATCTTTCTCTCCGAACAAGGACGCGAAGGACTCGCCCAGATCGACACAAACCTAGCCTTTTTGGAAGATCTTCTCAACTCGCCGGGCAGCCAAAAGCAAGGCGCCGTCGATCAGGCAATCCGCGCTCTCCGAGAGCAGAGGTACCTGCTTGGCGATTGTCCTTCGAAACCAAACCAAGGGCAAGGCGCTGTGCTGGAATGGTCTAAAAACATCGAAAGCCAATTGAAGGCATCAGACAAGCTCATTGAGCAATTCCATTCTGACGCCGCGGCACTCCAATTGCCCAATGCGAATCACAAAAGCTCCCAGGCTCTCCATTCGATGACAAGCGGCGCTTTTCCGATGACCGAAAAAGCCTTCGCCTCTCTCATCCCTAACGAGCTTGGCAAAAACGCGATGATCGAGATGCCTACCTTGCAAGAGTTCACCTCTTCTATCAAGCCTCTGGCCGAACGATCCAACGACAAAGACCTTGCAACAGCGGCCGCAGATATCGAGGTTTTCGAACAGTTTCTCGAGCCGCTAAGAAAACAACTGAACAGTTACCCATTCCAGCGATTCGTAAAAGGCGAAACGGAATATGACGAGATCCTCCAACCTGCGGCAAAGCATCTCTCTCTAGAGTTGGTGAAGCGGCTCGATGAATTAGATGCGAATCAACGCTCATCGGTTTTCATCCCTTTGCAGACAAATGACGCGTCTTTATCAAGACTCTTGGATGCTTTCCAATCGTTCACCGATCATGGGTCATTGGAAAAACTGACACAACTCATGGATGACCAAGAGTTATTTCAAGGCAATCCGCTGACCGTTAGCAATTATCTCCTTTTCCGGATCGAAAAATCTGGGAACCGCTATAACATCCGGCTTTATCAGAGCATGCCTGAAGGCAAGGCTCCTTTCCCCGCCTATCTGGAATTCCAGAAAATCAAACGGAATCAATTGATAAAGCAGGACTTCATCGAATCGCTTCTCGCCTATTCGTCCTCAGTAGCAAATTCGGACAAGCTCAAAACGCTCGGGGAGATCTTCAAAAAGAAATGGTCAGAAACAGAGACTCTTTGCGAATTTCCTGAGCCGTTTCTAGGGCAAGTCCTGAAATTCATGAGCTGCCAATCCAGGCGAGTCGGAGACTCCTTTTCCCATATAGCCAGCAACCGATATCAGGATGTTTTGAAGTCCATCGCAGCGTATTTGGGGATGAACGATCCAAAACTTCTCTCACAGTGGTTGAATCAAAATTCCCACTCCAATCCGGGACTCTTCACTAAACAAGTTAACGATTTCTTTCGTCCTCCAATCACCGAATTCCTGTCGGGCCAATTCGGGAAACCCATAAATGCCGCAGTGACATTTTTGGGAGTAAAGAGAACCAATCCTTCGGGAATTTGGGAAGCGCTTTTGATCGGCGATGGAAAACAGAATCTTTTCTTCGACCTCAAGCTCGCAACTCTGGTCCACTTGAGCCGCGAACATAAAGCAACCGATGCCGAAAATGAAATCCTTTTGAATCTCTGCCGATTGGGCCTGACTGCCCTGAACCGGCAACTCAGCGAGGAACCGATCGCTTCCAACGAGAGATTCCTCTACGCCCGTTCGATCCTCGATGAAGTGAAAATCCACCTCGGAGAAAGAGAGCGAGCGCTCCACCGTTCTCTCATCTCCAAAATCGAGCCTGTAGGGACATCTCCCCTCTTCGGCATGTTCGCCAAGGAAGTGGCCCTGCCTGAAATGCAGCCTTCGGTCAGCGATGCGCCAAGGGCTTCCGGGAAAATGCAAATCATCGGCAAAGATTTCAAAAAATGGAAACCGGCGCCAGGGAATTTGGATGTGATGTTCCAGTTCGCAAATGCCCTCGACGCTCAATATAAAAGCGAAAATTATGACGGAATCGTCCAGTCGACGAAACTCTTCTTCGAGTACTTCAACGCAGACACATTGAGGGATACATTCTGGAACAAGCTGAGCAAGCTCCCTGCTGTCGAAGCAAAAAACATCTTTCTCTCTTTGGAAACAATCAGCAATTTTTATTTTAAAAGTTATTTCGACGCGAGCGTGCAGCGCCTTCCCGATGGGGAATCGATCCTTCTCATGATGGAGGCGATGGTGATTGCCGACCGGCTGCTCTTCCATCTCCCGCCCTCTGATCACCTCAGCTTGGAACGCCTTCCATTAAGAGAGATTTATCCCTATCTTTTCAACCGAGGCGTTTTTTTCCGGTTCAACGACCCCAAACTCGACGCAAGGCTGGAGGCGCTCCGCGCCTACTGCACCCGGGAGCCTAATACTCTTTTAGATTCACACTCCGCAACTCTTTTCATGACGAATATGTCGCCCTTGAAACGGCAGTATATGGGCTTCGTAACCGGCGATCTGTTATCCACACCCCGTTTAATCAT
>Ga0105242_10001523_pt1 | contig 18223 bp, 19 predicted proteins | sample KBSM24metaG_FD_81521 | JGI IMG/M metagenome (GOLD analysis project Ga0105242, IMG submission 81521) | Miscanthus rhizosphere microbial communities from Kellogg Biological Station, Michigan, USA - KBS M2-4 metaG | ecosystem: Host-associated > Plants > Roots > Rhizosphere > Soil | place... | reverse complement strand
TGCTTGAGCAGCTCACGGATTTTCGGCGCGACAACGTCGTAGCTGCCGGTGCCGTTGTGAAAGACGCGGAACTTGTCCTGCACTTCGCGCGGACCGTCGATCGAGATGGTGACGCCGACCTGGTTCTCGGCGAGGAACTCGATGATCTCCGGCTTGAGCAGCGTGCCGTTGGTGGTGAGGCTGAAGTCCACGGCCTTGCCCAGCTCGGCGCCGCGCCGGCGCGCGTAGGCGATCGTCTGCTTCAGCACGGTGAAATTGAGCAGCGTTTCGCCGCCGAAGAACGTGATGTGCGCGACCTTGTTGTCGCCCGATTCCTTGAGCATGAACTCCACGCTCTGGCGCGCGGTCTCCTCGCTCATGAACTTCGGCTTCAGCCCGTTTTCCGTGTCGACGATCTTGTCTTCGCTGTACTCGTAGCAGTAGGTGCAGCTCAGGTTGCACTGGTTCGTGACGTTGAGCACCATCGTCGTCAACGGAAACGGCGTCAGCGGGAAGATTTTCGGCGGCGGCGGGCTGTCCGCACCGGGCACGATCAGCTCGCCGATGGCCCGCACCCGCGCCAGCTCCGCGATCGTGTCCTCGAGCTCTTCGTGACCGTGCCGCTCCGCCAGCTCCGATTCCAGTTCTTCCCGCGTGTAGGGACGCTCGGTCAGCCGCCGCATGATGTCGTCGGCGGTGTCGTCGAGCGCGAAGATCGCGGCGCTCGGCACCAGGTAGACGAACGGCCGTCCGGCGGCCTGGAAGCGATGATGTTCCCGCGCGGCCCAGCTGATCATTGTCCGCCCCCATTGAACCACGACATGTAAACCGGCACGGTGACCAGCAGATGCGCGCGGGCGCGAAGCGGCTTCGCCGAGCCCGCCGTCGGCGCGAGCTCGGCGACGACCCACACGTCGCCGATGTTGTTCCGGTTGCCGGTGCGCTTCGGGTTCGGACCGTCGAGCGCGGGCGTGAACAGGCCCTTCTGATCGATCGCGCCGACAAACTGCATGTCGTCGTCGCCGAAGGTGGCCGTGTATTCCTCGACCGACCACTTGACGTCGACCATCCCCAGTTCCAGATCGTCGGCCGTCCCCGGCTTGCCATCCGGCCCGTTGAGCACGCCGACGGCTTCGAACTGCTGCAGCTGTTTTGGAAACACGGCGCCGCCCACGCGCGCCATGCCGGACTGCGGCACCACCTTGATGCCGTCGATCTTGTCGTAGACCACCAGCGCCGCCGGCTTCACCGCGCCGGCGACCGACACGTCGCGCGGACCGATCGGCGCGGTGGCCGCGACGTCGACCTCCGCGGCGATCTCCTCGGGACGCGCGGAGACGATGCGCGTGACCTTGACGCCTTGTCCGAACCCGATGTCGGCCGGCGTGAGGTTCGCGGGCAGGTTGGCGCCGTAAATCTTGATAGTGCGGCCGGTGGACGCGGTCTTCAAGGCGGTCAGGTCCGAGCCGAACACCACGGGATCCGAGCCGAGGCGCGTGAGTTTGACGTCGATGCCGATCTCGTCATACGCGCCGGTGAACCAGCGACCCGACATCTCGCGCCAGTCCCGCTCGACGATCATGACCTCGCGCCAGACGTTGTCGCTTCCGGGGATGCCGCCTCGCCCGCGCCACTGGAAGCCCGTGTAGACGAGCGCCTTCCCGGCGCGAGAGACGACTTCGCCCGTGCGCGCCACCGTGTAGTGCGTGTCGACGTTGAAGTTTTCGGGAGCGTTCGGGTCCACGGTCACCGTCATCTGGCCGACGATCGCGCCCTTGCCGGCCTGATAGCCCGACACCGCCCAGCGGCCGGCCAGCTTCGCCGGCTGCATCGCGGCGGACCACGCCGCCCACGCCGGCGTCTCGAGCGGAAACGCCTTGGACAGGTGATCGAGCGCCTTCTCCATGGGATGCCGGTTGTCGGGCGGCCGGCCATCGGCGCCGGGCTCGGTCTCGGCCGGCCTGGTTCGACGGAAACCCTGGCCGCCGTTCATCGGCTGATTGTCGACGAGCGGGTAGTAGCCGCGGTGCATGTTGACCAGCAGTCCCCATTCGTCCTTCGTGCGCCGCTCGCTCATCACGCGCGCGATCGAATGGCAGGCCGAACAGGTGTCCGACGTGTCCTTGTCGGCGGCGTAGGTGTACTCGACCATCCGGCGCTCGGCCTCGAAGGCGACGGGGCGGAGCTCTTCGGGCGCCAGGCCGTTGTGATCGGCCAGGTATTTGAGGATGTTGCGCGCGTCGGCGGGGTCGAGGGTGACGTGGTTCAGGCTTACCATCCGCTTGATGGTCTTTTCCCAGTTCTCAGGGCTCGCGCGTCGATACGAGATGCGGGTCATGCGCATCTTGTCGTCGACTTTGTGGCAGCCGCCGCAGCGGGCGCGCACGAGCTCGCTTTGAATCGGGATCCCTTCGTCAGGCTTCGGTTGCGCCGAGGCGTTGGCCGCCCCGCAGCCGGCGATCAGCACGAGCAGCCAGCCAATCCGTTTCAGCATGGTCATCATCACCAGGAAAGCCACCCAGGGCGTTCGAGCCGCACTTTTCTCGACCGAGTGTCCTCCCACTGCGGCGCTTTGGCAACACCCTTTTCGGCCCGTCCGAGGCAGGGCGACATTATTGTGCGGCTCCCGCGTTCAGCGCAGGTGTGTGGTCGACGCGTAGGCAGTGGGGTCGGCGATGCCGGCCTCGACGAAGGCGTCGTGGCGCTCGCGGCACTTGCTGCACTCGCCGCAGTGGAGAGCCGATTGGGGACTGACGACCGCCGACTGCGGCGGGTTCATGCAGGACAGCGTCAGCTCGAAAGGGACGCCGAGCGCCGCGCCGCGGCGGATGACCTCTGCCTTCTCGGTGTTTGCGTAGGGCGCGTCGATCTGCAGCGGGCGATCGAGGCCGAGCGACAGGGCGCGCGCCATGGCGGCCCGGAACTCCGGCGTCGCGTCCGGGAACGGGTTGTGCGCGAGCGTGCCGATCACGAGCCGATCCAGCTTCGCGGCCGCGCAGTAGACGGCGGCCTTGCCGAGCAGGATCACGTTGCGTCCCGGCAGATACACATCCTCGTCCGGCGTGTGGTACGCCGGCGGACGTCCTTCGACCGCCCAATGGGTGGCCGCGTAGACGTCGCGCATGTCGACCCCGAGCGAGACCAGCGGCCGCACCCGGCCGTCGAGCGGCGCGCGCGCGAGAAAGGCCGAGACGATGGCCCGTTCGGCTGCTTCCCAGGCGAGGCCGGCGCTGACGTAGACGGGATGGACGTCGCTCGACCTGGCTTCGTCGGCCAGCAGCACCGCGCTGTCGAGGCCGCCGGAGAGCAATACAGCTGTCGGCATCTGGTAATTGGGTAATCTGGTAATCTGGTGATTGATTGAGCGATTGACCGCGCAATCCCCAATAAATTACCAGATTACCCAATCACCAGATTACCCAATGTACTCCGTTACCAAACGCATTGAATTCTGCTACGGCCATCGGCTCCTCGACTACGACGGCATCTGCAAGCACCCGCATGGCCACAACGCGACCGCCGAGATCGAGGTCCGCACCGGATCGCTCGACAACCGCAACATGGTGTGCGATTTCAGCGACATCAAGCGGATTGTGAAGGGGTGGATTGACGCCGAGCTCGATCACAAGATGCTGCTCCGCCACGACGATCCGCTCGTCGCCCCGCTGCAGCAGCTCGGCGAGCCGGTGTACCTGCTCGACAGCAACCCTACGGTCGAGCGCATCGCCAAGCTGATCTTCGACAAGGCGCACGAGAACGGCCTGCCGGTGATGCGCGTTACCGTCTGGGAGACGCCAACCTCGTTCGCCGAGTACCGCGCCTAGCACCTAGCACCTAGCACCTAGCGCCTATTCCCCCAGTCCCGTGTCCCTGGACCTCTTCGTCTTCGACCTCGACGGCACGCTCGTCGATTCGCTGCGCGACATTGCCGACGCCGCCAACGCGCTGCTGGTCTCGTGCGGGGCGGCGCCGATCGCGGAGGACGCGATCGGCGCGATGGTCGGCGACGGCGCGGCGCAGCTCATCGCGCGCGCGTTCAAGGCGGGCGGTGTCGAACGGCCGCCCCACGCGCTGGAGCGATATCTCGCGTGCTACGACGCGCTGCTGCTGAATCACACCCGCCCGTATGAGGGCATCCCGGAGGTGCTCGAGGCGCTCGGCCGGCGCGCGGCGCTCGCGGTCCTCACCAACAAGCCGCTCGCACCGACCCGCCGCATTCTCGACGGCCTCGGTCTGGCGCGTTTTTTTCCGGCCGATGCCGTCATCGGCGGCGACGGACCGTTTCCGCGAAAGCCGGATTCGGCGGCGCTGCTCCATCTCGCCGCGCGCGCGCAGGCGACCCCGGCGTCCACGCTCATGATCGGCGACTCCGCGATCGACTGGCGCACGGCGCGGGCCGCGGGGACTCGCGTGTGTCTCGCGCGATACGGATTCGGTTTCGGCAGCGTGCGGCTTCACGATTTGTCACCTGAAGACCGGGTGATTGCGGCCCCTTCTGAGCTGCTGTCGCTGTAAAGATCTTGTACGCTGGCCAGGCTCCTACTGTTGGGCTTCGATGCAAACGCGCTTCGTTGCATCCTCAATTGCCCGAGCAACTCTGGCATTGCCATTGCTCAGATAAGCCTGTTCCTCGTCCACCAGTCATACAAGCGATCGCGCGGGAAAATTCGTAGAATACGGAACCTATGCCGACGTCACTGACTGAAGGGCAAGGACGATCCTCCGGGCTCGTCGACGTGCTCGACCGCGTCCTCGACAAAGGACTTGTCGTGGCCGGGGATATCAAGGTGTCGTTGGCGGAAGTCGAGCTGCTGACGATCAGGATCCGGCTGCTGGTCTGCTCGATCGACAAGGCGGAGCAGATTGGTCTCGACTGGTGGAAATACGATCACCATCTGTCACCGGGGAAGCAGGCCTTGTCGGCCGAGAACGACGAGTTGCGTAAGCAGGTGCGCGCGCTCGAGCGACAGCTGGCGTCGTTGACGCGGCGACGATCGGCGCCGGCATCAAGGTAGCGCGCAACAGACCGTAGTTCGACACAAGGAGTGTCCGATGCCCGTTGAACGAGCCGCAGGCGGCACCAGTCTTATTGACGTTCTCGATCGAGTCCTCGACAAGGGAATCGTGATCGACGCGTGGGTCCGGGTCTCCCTCGTCGGCATCGATCTGATCACCGTTGAAGCCAGGATCGTGGTCGCCTCGATTGAAACCTATCTGAAATACTCCGAAGCGGTCGGCCAGATTGCCCCGGTGTCCAAGCAGGCGATCGAGGGCAAGGGGTATGAGGAACTCATTGCAGAAAACTCGGCTCTCCGCGCCCAGGTCAATGCCATCCCCGCACGCCGCCCTGCTGGCCGTCGGCGCGCAACGGCCCGCGCGTAAGGGCCGGAACGGATCGTATACGGGCGTCCCGCGCGTCCGCGTCGAGGTCGAGGAGGGTCCGGACGACCAGGGCCAGCTGATCGCGGCACGGCTGCGCCTGCTCGAAGGGTTCGTCGGACGCGCCGAGTTGACCGACAGCGCCAACCTGGCGCTGCAGTGGCTGGGCGAGGTGCTGGGGATCTCGCAATCGATCTGCCTCGTACGCCCGCCGGACGAAACGTCCCTGTTCGTGATCGGCACGTACGGGCTGACCGGATCGGCGGTGTCCCGTTTTTCGGTCTCGCTCGAAGACTGGGGCAATCCGCTGGTCAGCGCGTTCGCCAACCGCAAGGAACTGTTCTTTCCGGCGCCGCACTCCGCCTCCGACCGCAAGCGCCGGCCGAGCACGCCGTTCGAGGACTCGGCGTTTCACGTGCTGCCGCTCGGCATCTCCGGCTTCGCCGAGGACGCCTTCGGCCTGCTGCTGGTCGGCGGGAGCACCTCGTTCCAGCCGCAGCTGCACTGGTTCACCAACGTCTTCAGCCAGAAGCTCGATCAGATTCTCCGCCAGCAGACCCTGGCCGACGGCGACCGCAAGCAGGGGCGCGAGCGCTCGCTGCTCTACAACATCATCAACGCCGTCACCGACCCGATTCTGCTGACCGACGCCGAAGGCCGCCTGCTGATCGCCAACGCCCGCGCGCTCACCCTGTTCACCGCCTCCGAAGAAGAGAGCGAGGGGCGGCGCGGCGCGGTGCGCATGAACAACATGCTGCTCTCGTCGGCGCTTTCCAGCAAGGCGATCGAGGAGACCGGCGCGACGCGGCGCGAGCTGCTGCTGGTCAACCCGGTGGACGGATCGGACCTGGTCTTCGAGCTGCTCAGCACGGTCACCGAGGATTCGCGGCAGGGCAGCGGCGTGGTCTCGATTCTGCGCAACGTCACCGACCTGCGGCGCGCCAGCGAGGAGATCGAGGACAACTACCGCAAGATGCGCATCGCCGAGGTGCAGGCGCGCGCGGAGAGCGACCGGCTCAACCTGATCATCGACTCGGTGGCCGATCCGATCGTCGTGACCGACGCGGCCGGCGCCACCTCGCTGATGAACGAACCGGCCGAGCGCCTCTTCACCATTCCGGTCGAGGCGAGCGAGATCGAGCAGCGCTGGGTGCAGGCCAACGACGCGCACTTCTCGTCGTTCATCGCCGGCATGCTGGTCAGCGCCGACCAGCGCCGCGTCGGCGAGATCGGCCTCAGCGATCCGAAGACCGGCGAGGCGATGCCGGTCGAGGCGATTGCCGGCAAGATTCTGTCGGAGCACGGCGAGCTGACCGCGGTCGTCACGATTCTCCACGACCGGCGCGAGGCGATCGAGAAGGCGCTGCTCTACGAGCAGCTTAAGCAGGCCTCTGACGAGCTCGAGCGCAAGATTCAGGCGGCGACCGCCGACATCGCGCAGCAGAACGAGCTGCTTCGCCGCCAGGCGATCGAGCTCGAGCAGGCGTCGGCGCTGAAGTCGCAGTTCCTCGCCAACATGTCGCACGAGTTCCGGACGCCGCTGAACGCGATGCTCGGCTATACCTCGATGCTGCTGCAGGGCGTGGCCGGCGAATGCGAGCCGCCGGTGAAGCGCCAGCTCGGGCGGATCGAGTCCAACGGCCGCCACCTGCTGACGATCATCAACGAGATTCTCGACATTTCGCGCATCGAAGCCGGCCGCATGCCGCTGCAGCTCTCGACCTTCCGGATTCCCGACCTGGTCAACGAGGTGAAGTCCGAGCTCGAGCCGATCATCATGCGCTCGAAGCTGAACGTGACGCTGCAGCTGCCCAAGGATCTGGCGCCGATCTCGAGCGACCGCCAGAAGGTGAAGCAGATCATCCTGAACCTCCTGAGCAACGCGCTGAAGTTCACCCACCACGGCGGGGTCACGATTGCGGCGCGGCGCAACCTCGCGGAGCGGACCCTGACGCTGTCGGTCACCGATTCCGGGATCGGCATCGCCAACACCGATCAGGACCGCATCTTCGAGGACTTCCGCCAGCTCGATAATTCACCGACGCGCGCCTACGGAGGCACCGGCCTGGGCCTCTCGATCTGCCGGCGCCTGGCGCAAATGCTCGGCGGCCGGATCAGCGTGCAGAGTCAGGTCGGCAAAGGATCGACCTTTGTCCTGACCCTGCCGATCAAAGGACGGAAATGACCAATAAACTTCAGCGTCCCCGCGTGCTCCTCGTGGATGACTATCCTGACGCACGCGAGATGTATAGCGAGTACCTGGAATTCTCAGGCTTCGACGTCGTCGAGGCCGGCAACGGGATGGAGGCGCTGCAGCGCGCCGTCGACACCGCGCCCGACATCATCCTGATGGATCTGTCGCTGCCGGTGATGGACGGGTGGGAAGCGACGCGCCGGCTGAAGGCCGACCAGCGCACCAAGGCCATTCCCGTCGTCGCGCTGACGGGACATGCGCTCGCCGGGATTTCGGAAGGCGCCAAGCAGGCCGGCTGCGACGCGTTCGTCACCAAGCCGTGTCTGCCCGAGGATCTGGTGCGCGAGATTCGAAAGATCCTCGACGGCCCGTCATCGTCCATTGCGAAACCCCGCAGGAGCGGCAAACATGCCAAGACCAGCTAGCCCTCGCAAGAGCCAGCCGGCGCGCCGATCAGGATCCGCCGTGGTCAAGAACGCTTCGAAGAAACGTCCGGCCGCGGTCGCGGCCAGGGCGGCGAAGGCCCCCGCCAAGGCGGCGAAAGGGAACAGTGCGGTTCGCACCGAGCTCAAGCCGTCGCGCCGCGACGCCCGCACCGGGACCGAGCGGCGGGTGGCGGAAAAGATCCTGCACACCGGCCGGGGTGCAGCCGCCGTCGAATCGTCGATCGGCGCCAGCCGCGGAAAGTACGTCTACTGCATCATCGAGTCGAGCGAACCGCTGCGTTTCGGGCCGATCGGCGTCGGCGCCGACCCGTCCGACGTCTACACCGTCCATTACAAGAACCTCGCGGCGGTGGTGTCGGACGCGCCGCTCGAGGTGCTCGACTCGACGCGGGAGAACGTGCTCGCCCACGAGCGCGTCAACGAGACCGTGATGCACGAGCACACCGTCATCCCGATGTCCTTCGGCACGATCTTCAAGACGCGCGAGGACATCGTCGAGCTGCTGCGGTCGGCGGCGGAGGCGTTCGGCGACGTGCTGAACAAGATGCAGAACAAGCTCGAGTTCGGCTTGAAGGTCCTCTGGGATCGCGATCAGGCGGTCCGCGAAGTGGAGAACGACGATGAGGACATCAGCCGGCTGAAGAAGGAGATCTCCAGCCAGAAGGGGCCGACCTACTTCGCGCGCATGCAGTACGGCCGGCTGATCGACTCGGCGCTGCAGTCGCGTTCCGAGCGCTATGTCGCCGAGATCCTCGAGCAGCTGCGCGACGTGTCGGTGGCGTCCCGCATCAACAAGCCGATCGGCGACAAGATGATCATGAACGCCGCCTTCCTGATCGCGCGCGATCAGGAGTCGGCCTTCGACGCCAAGGTCAAGATGATCGCCACGCGCTTCGACAAGCTGACGTTCAAGTACACCGGCCCCTGGCCGCCGTACAATTTCGTCAACATTCGCCTGAAGCTGGAGCGCGCGTGAGATTGCAGGATTGCAGAATGGCAGGATTGCAGAAAGGGAAGGAAGAAGGCCTTCCCCCTTTCCTTCCTGCAATCCTGCAATCCCGCCTTCCTGCAATGCTGAAGTGATGTTCATCCTGGATTCCCTGCTGATCGGCAGCCTCCGCTTCGTGCTCGACAAGGTCATCGCGGCCGCCGAGAACGAGGCCCAGGACGACTCCGCGCTGCGTGACCAGCTCCTGGAGGCGCAAATGCGCCTCGAGCTCGGCGAGATCAGCGACGAGGAGTTTGCCGCCATCGAGCGCGACGTCCTGCTCGCGATCCGGGAAATCAAGGGACGCCAGCAGGGCCCCATCTCGATGTCGCCCGACGACAAGATCACCGGCGTAGACATCGAGAGCTTCGATTCTGACGAGCACCACTAGGCCTTCGGCCAGACCTCCAGCCCCAGGTCCCCAGCCGCCTCGGCTTGTGTTCTTCGCCGGCAAGGGCGGTGTCGGCAAGACGACGAGCGCCGCCGCCCACGCGGTCGCCCGATCGGCCGCCGGCGATCGTGTCCTCATCGTCTCGACCGACCCCGCGCATTCGCTCGGCGACGCGCTCGGCGTCAGGCTGTCCAGCGTCACGAAGCGGGTCCGCCGGTCGCTCGACGCCGTCGAGCTCGACGCGCCGCGCGCGTTCGCGCGCTGGCTGAAGACGAACCGGCGCCCGCTCGGCGAGATTCTCGAGCACGGCACCTGGCTCGATCGCGAGGATGTCGAGGCGCTGCTCGGCCTCTCGATCCCCGGCGTCGACGAGCTGATGGGGATCCTCGAGATCGATCGGCTCGCACACCATCGCGGCGCCAGCGCTTACGACGTGATCGTCGTCGATACCGCGCCGACGGGGCACACGTTGCGATTGTTGTCGGCGCCGGAAACGGTGACGGCCGTCGCCGAAGTGCTCGGTGAGCTTCAGCAGGAGCACCGCCTCATTCGCGAGCAGCTCGCGCGGGTCGGGCGGCCGGAAGCGGCCGATCGGCTGATCGCAACGCTCGCGGCGCAGGCCCGCGAAGTGGCGGCGCGGCTGCGGGACCGCGATCAGACCGCGTTCGTCTGGGTCACGCTGCCGGAAGCGCTCTCGGTTGCGGAGACGGGAGACGGCATTGCCGCGCTCGACCGCGCCGGCATCACCGTGAGCGAGGTCGTCGTCAATCGCGTGCTGCCGGCCGGCGGTCCGTGTCCACTGTGCGATCGCCGGCGCGCGGACGAGCGGCAGGCGATTGCCGCTGTCCGGCGACGATTCGGCCGCTCGCGCACGATTCGGGTCGTGGCGGCGGCGACGAAAGAGCCGCGCGGTGTGCGAGCGCTCGCTTCGCTCGCGACGATCAGGGATCAGGGACCGCGGATCAGGGATCAGGGCGCGCGAAAGCTACCGGTCCTCAATCCTCGTTCGATGGCGGCCGACGCGACTTCGTTGTTCGCGGGAGCGTCTCTCCTGTTCTTCGGCGGCAAGGGAGGCGTGGGCAAGACGACCGTGGCCGCGGCCGTTGCGGCGCAGCTGGCGCGCGCGGACCGGGGTCGCCGCGTGCTGCTGCTCTCGACCGACCCCGCGCATTCGCTTGGCGACGTCTTCCTCGCGGGCGTGGGCGACACTGCCGCCACGATTGCCGGCGCGCCGCCCAACCTGGCCGTGCGCGAGCTGGACGCGGCCCGCGCACTGGCCGACCGGCGCGCGCAGTTCGAAGGCGCGCTCGACGAGATTGCCTCCGCCGTGGGGATCGCCGGCGCCGGCGCGGCGATCAGCGCCGGCGAATTGATGAACCTCGCGCCGCCAGGTATCGACGAATTGTTCGGCGTCCTCTCCGTCGTCGATGCCCGAGCCGCCTACGACGTCATCGTCGTCGACACCGCGCCGACCGGTCACGCGCTGCGGCTGCTCGAGATGCCCGAGGCGGCGCGCGAATGGATGCAGGTGCTGCTGCGCGTCCTGTTGAAGTACCGATCGCTCGTGCGCCCCGGTCAGCTCGCGGCGGAGCTCGTCGAGGTCTCGAAGTCGACCCGCGATCTCATCGCGCTGCTGCGTGACGCGAAGACCACCAGCTTCGTCGTGGTGACGCGCGCGGCCGACCTGCCGCGCCGGGAGACGGAGCGGCTGCTGGTTCGTCTGCGCCGGCTGCATCTTTCGGTCCCCGCCCTGGTCGTGAACGCGCGGACGCTGGCGCCGGGCCGCTGCGCACGGTGTCGCGCGGTGGCCGCCGCCGAGCGGCGCGAGCTCGCGGCGCTGCGGCGTGTCTGCAGCCGGCGGTGCGCTATCATCCAGACACCGTTGTCCGCGCCGCCCCCTCGGGGCGCGAAGGCGCTGGAAGCGTGGCAGCGGACGTGGGTAAAAACTCAGAACTCAGAACTCAGAACTCAGAACTCAGAACCCTTGAACCTTGAACCGTGAACCTTGAACTCTGAACCCTGATTGTGCCGAAGGCTACCTACGTCTATTGCGTGATCGCCGCGGATCGGCGGCCGCGGCTCACGCGTGTGCCTGCCGGATTGCCGGGCGCAGGCGCGGTTCGCCTGCTCGAGGTCGACAAGCGGCTCTTCATCGCGGTTGCCGATGTGCCGCTGGATCGCTACGGCGAGTCGGCCATCAACAAGGGACTCGCCAGCCTCGACTGGGTCTCGCGCATCGCCGTCGCGCACGAGGCGGTCGTCGAGTCGTTCATCGCGTCGACCGCCGTGCTGCCGATGAAGTTGTTCACGATTTTCACCGCCGACGAACGGGCGCTCGAACACGTGCAGGCGCAGCGCGCGCGCATCACCGCTATCGTCAAGCGGGTCGCGAATCAGCAGGAGTGGGGCGTCCGCGTCGTGCTCGATCGCACCCTTGCGGCGGCTGCGCCGCCGAAGAAGAAAGCGCGCGGCGCCGGCACGGGCGTCTCCTACCTGGCGCAGAAGAAGGCGCAACGCGACTCCGCGAAGGAGCTCGCGTCGCGCGCCAGAGAGACGGTCGCCGCCTTGTTCGATCGGCTTGCGGCGCGGTCCGGCGACGCCAGGCGCCGCTCGGCGAGCGAGCTGCCGGTGCAGGGCGGACCGCTGCTGCTCGACGCGGCGTTCCTGGTGCCGCGGACGCGCGCGGCGACGTTCAAGGCGCTGGCCGCTCGCGAATCGAGAGCGCTCGCGCGCCACGGCTACGGCCTCACCATCAGCGGCCCGTGGCCGCCGTACACCTTCGTTCAGGACTGACCCCGATGGCGCGTGGACCCAGACCGCCCGTGACCGACACCGTCGCCGATCAGGTGCTCGACCCACCGGAATCGACGCTGCTCGATCTGCTCGACAACCTGCTGAACAAGGGGGTGATGGCCAACGGCGACGTCACCCTCGGCGTCGCCGGCATCGATCTCATCTACCTGCGTCTGTCGGCGCTGCTCTGCGCGGCGGATCGCATCCTGCCGGCGGGCGATCGGCCCGTCGCGCGGCGCCGGACGCGGCACCGCCGCAAGCCACCGCTGCTCGGGCGCCGGACGTGAAGCGGCCTGTGTCACGGACGCGGCGGCGCCGCGCACGCCCGAAGAAATCGAGAACCGTTGCCGCTGCGCCCGTGACGGCCGCCGAGCTGCGAGCGCTGAAGGACGAGATCGAGAAGCGGCTGGGCAAGTCCGCGACCGTCGCGGTGGGGAAGCAGCGCACCGCCGCGACGCGCAAGGGCTCGGCGCCGATGCGATGGAATCCCGATCCTGAGGATGTGCAGAAGTCGGTCGCTCATCTCGTGCTGACGATTGTCGAGTTCCTGCGGCGGCTGATGGAGCGCCAGGCGATCCGCCGGATGGAGCAGAAGACGCTGACGAAGAAGGAAGTCGAGGCCGTGGGCGCCGCCCTGATGACGCTCGAGCAGACGATCCGCGACATCGGCGGGAAATTCGGCCTGACGCCGGAGGACCTCAACCTGGATCTCGGTCCGCTCGGCAAGCTGATGTGATCAGCGGAACGGCAGCTCGTACGACAGATAGGTGAGCACCGACACCGTCGATCGGCCGTCGGCCCACGTGATCGGCGCGGCGAGGCCGACCACCAGCTGCTTCTCGCCGAAGTTCCAGCCTCGCCGGAAGCCGGGCGAGAGGGTCGGGACGATCGTCGATTCGTCCAGCAGCGCCACGCCTTCGAGCATCAGGTTGAAAAGCGGCGACACGCGCCAGATGCCGCTGGCGCCGAGGAGGCCGACGCGGCGCGTGCTCGGCAGCCACGTGTAGCCCGCGTTCGCGTGCACGTACAGGTCGCCGAACTGCTTGCTGGCCGGCAGGTTCACCTGCAGCCCGACCTTGCCGTCGCCGAGCTCGTCTTCCCGACGCCCGACCGGCAGAATCACACTGACCCGCGGCGAGATCGCCGGCCCGCGCGCCGTCTCCCCGCGCAGCTGCCAGCGATAGTTGATCAGCGCGTCGCCGAATCCGCGCGCCTCGCCCGTGTTCAGGTACGCCAGCGTGTACGACAGCTGGTGCGTCATGCCCGGCGCCGGCCATTCCTGGGTGAAGTTCGCGGCCCACGCCCCATCATGCTCGCGCGCCCAGGTGAAGATGTTCTGCACCACCCCCGTCTCCTGGTTGAAGGCTTCTTCGATGAGGAACGAGTTGTCGGTGATTTCCCATTTCCGTGATGAATCGGGCGGAGCGCTGCCTTGGGCCTGCACCCGGGCGCAGGTCAGCAGCATCGCCGTCACCGTGAAGAAAACTGGGAGGGTGTACATCGTAGGTTTAGCTTAATCAAAGTTTTAAGTTTGAACAATGGAGATCGAAGGTCAGACTGACGGGAGGTCCGCGCTACGCCGATGCGGCCACGCTGTCTAGGGTGCGCTGATTTCGACGAGCAGCTTCGACGCAGCGCGCGCGCCGATCGTGATGTGACGCTCGTCCTTGCCGCGCAGCATCACTGAGTCGGCCGCGGGGTCGCGGCTCTCGACCGCGACGGCCTGGCCCGGCTTGAGGTCGTTGCTCTCGATGAAGCGCAGGAACGCCGGATCCTGATCGGTGATCCGCGTCACCTTCAGCGGCGTGTCGAGCGGACAGGTCAACAGGCTGTCGAGTTGCTTGGTCGCAATCTCGCCGTCCGCGTTGGGAATCGGATCGCCGTGCGGATCGTGCGTCGGACGTCCGAGCATCTCGTCGATCCGATCAATCAGGCGCTCGGACACGACGTGTTCGAGCTGCTCGGCGTCGTCGTGAACTTCCGCCCAGCTCATGCCCATCACCTGCACCAGGAACAGCTCGACCAGGCGGTGACGCCGCAGCACGAGCCCGGCGAGCTTTTCACCCGCTGCGCTCAAGCGCACGCCGCTGTACGGCTCGTACTCCGCGAGGCCGGACTCGGCGAGCGCCTTGACCATCGTCGTTGCCGTGCCGGGGGTGACGCCGAGTGCGGAGGCGACCTGTCCCATCGGGACGAGCCTCTGGTCCGGTCCGAGCGCTGATTGCCCGAGGTGGATCGCTTTCAGGTAGTTCTCGACGGTGCTCGACGGGAGCATGCCACGATATTATCCGAGAATGTCACTGCGCGAGCGGATCGCCACGCCGGACGGCAAACGGCGGTTCGTGCGCGCAATCTTCTCGACGATCGCCGACCGTTACGACTTCATCACCGTGGTCCTGTCGTACGGCCAGGATCGGCGGTGGAAGCGCCGGCTGATCGATCTCGCGGCCCCGCGCCCCGACGCGCGGGCGCTCGACCTGGCCACCGGCACCGGCGACATTGCGTTCGCGCTCGCGGCGCGCGGCGCGGGCGTGGTCGGCCTCGACATCACCTTCCGGATGATCGAGCTGGCGCGCAACAAGTCCGGCGCGGGCCGGACGCCGCGCTTTCTCGTCGGCGACATGCTCGCGCTGCCGTTTCCCTCCAGCTCGTTCGACGTCGTGACCACCGGCTACGGTCTGCGGAACGTGCCGAACCTCGCGACGGCGATCGACGAGATCGAACGGGTCCTGGCCCCTGGCGGTCAACTGCTGTCGCTCGATTTCAATCGCCCGTCGAATCGCGTCGTCCGCTCGGCCTATCTGGCGTATCTCACCGTGGTCGGTGCGGCGTTGGGCTGGGTGCTCCACCGCGACCCGGACACTTATCGCTACATCCCCGCATCGATCCGGCAATATCCAGGCGCCGAGGCGGTCGCGCGGATGTTCGAGTCGCGCGGCTTTACCGGAGTACGCTGTTACCCGGTCCTCGGCGGGCTGATGACGATTCACCATGCCACTAGAACTTGATACCTCCGCCTGGTCGGGCGAAGGCACGTTTACACAACTGCTGCTGGAGCGCCTCGGCGACGTCGTCGGCGTTCGCTTCGTCCGCGTCGAAGACGCCCCGGCGACACGCTCGGACGCCGACTACAACTTCATCAGCAACGAGCTCTACGTCGGGTTTGCCACTGTCGAGCGTCAGGAACGGATCAAGCGGTTCGGCGTGCTGCCGGGCGTTCGCACGGTCGCTGACAAGGCGTTGACCCTTCCCGGACTCGAGGCGGCGCTGGGCGCCATCGACGATGTCGGGGCGCCCGACTACGGCGACGAGGGCATGCTGCAGTACCTTCGAGCCGAGCGAATCATCCCGCCGTATCAGACCCGGGGCTATAAGCTGGTGGAAATGGTTCGCATCTACGAGGTCGGGACGCCGCGGCGCGACTAATGACCGGCGGCCTTGGTGCCGACACTGACGATGTGCGCATAGTGGCCTCTCCGTCCGGATCCGGCCGCATCAAGAGATGAGCCTCGTTCTTTCGCTGCTTCAGGCGATTGTCCGTGTGGATGGCGACGCGCTCGTCATGCACGCCGGCGACAAGCCGTACGTCGTGTCGCCCACCGGGCAGGTGGACCTCGCGAGCCGTGGCCTGACGCTCGAAGCGATCAACGGCATCGTCGCCCAGCTGCTGTCGACCGAGCTGCAGAACGCCCTCGACGAGTTCGGGGCGGTCCAGCACGAACTGGCGCCGATGGCGGAGTTCCCGGATGAGCACTTCACGATCGTCGCGGCGCGAGGCGGCGACGACGTCTGGGCGGAGATTCGGCGCCGCCGGATCCCGGAAGACGACCGCGTGCCGGACGAGTTCTTCGCGCCGCCGCACGCCTCGTTTGCGGCTTCGGTCCCGCCTGTGGCCGCGGTCGAGCCGGCGGCCGTCGTTGCGCCGCCGCAGGTCCACGATCACGAACACATCGAGCGACCGCCCGTCGAGCCGCCCGCGCCGCGCGCAACGGCAGCGGCCACGGCGGTGCCGCGCGAAGAAGTGGCGGAGCCCGACGACGATCTGCTCTTGCCCGACGAGGGACATCTCTGGCCTGGACACGGGACACAGGACGCGCAGGCGACGCCGGATGCCGCGACCCAGGACGAAACGGTTCACGCCGGCGCCGCAGGCGATCTCGACGACGAGGAGATGGCGCCCGAGCCGCAGCCGGCGCCGATCCCGACCCTGACCAAGACGCCGGAGATTCCCAGCGTCGCGCCGCCCGCTGCGCTGCCCACTCCGCCGATCGAGAAGCCATCCGCGCCGGCCACGGCCGCGTGGGTCGAAACGCCGAAGCCGGTGCCGCTGCCGCCGATCTCGGTACCCGCTGCGCCCGCATACAAGGCTGCGCCGCCGCCGCCGGATGAACGACCCGCGCCGCCGCAGGCCGCGGTGGTGTTGAACATGTCGCGCAGCCCGATCCGGCCGGACGCGCCGCCGCGCGCGGTCGAGGATCCGACGCTCTCCGGTCTGGACCGGCTGCTGCGCGTGGCGTCGGCCCGCGGCGCATCCACGCTGTATCTCTCGTCCGGATCGCGCCCGTCGGTGCGCGTTGACGGCGAGCTGCAGATGCTCGACGGCGAGCCGGTGCACGTGGCGCGCGACGTCGAGTCGCTGGTGCTGACCCTCATGCCCGGCCGCAACCATGAAGCGCTGCGCACCGGCGCGGCCACCGAATGGATCCTCGATCTCGAAGGCGTGGGGCGCATTCGTTGTATGAGCTTCCGCGATCAGCGCGGCCCGGGCGGCGTGTTCCGCCTCATGCCAACGCGACCGGTGTCGGCGGATCAACTCGGCCTGTCGCCTCAGGTGCAGGCGCTCGCGATCGAGCCCGAGGGGCTCGTGCTGGTCGCCGGCGCCCGCTCGAGCGGCAAGCGGACGACGATGTCGGCGTTCGTGGATCTGATGAACCGGACGCGCCGCGATCACATCATCACGATCGAGCGCGAGATCAACATCCAGCACGAACGCGGCAACTCGTTCATCAGCCAGCGCGAAGTGCGGGGAGGCGACGAAGAGCTGCTCGCGGCTGCCCGGGCGGCGATCCGCGAGGATCCCGACATGCTGGTGATCGAGGAACTGCGCACCGGCGCGCTGGTGAACCTGGCGCTGGAAGCGGCGGCCGCGGGGCGCCTGGTCGTCGGCGGCTTCACCGCGCACACCGCGACCGGCGCGGTCGATCGCGTCATCGACCTCTACGCTCCCGAGTACCATCGTCAGGTGCAGATGGCGCTCGCCGACTCTCTGCGCGGGGTCATCGTGCAGATGCTGCTGCGCAAGGTCGGCGGAGGCCGGCTGCCGGCGCGCGAAGTGTTGCTGAACACGCCGGCCGTGTCGAGCGCGATCGCGGAAGGAAAAACGTCCCAGCTGCCGATGGTCATCGAAGGCGGCCGCCGTTACGGCATGATGCCGCTCAACGACACGCTCGTCGGCCTGGTGCAGAACGGATCGGTCGAAGCGCGCGAAGCGTACCGTCACTCGCCGGATAGACCCAGCTTCCTCGCGGCGCTCAACCGCCATGGGCTGGATACGTCGTTCGTCGAACGCCTGGCGAACGGGTAACAGGGCAGGATAGGCAGGATAGGCGGGATAGGCGGGAACAGACCATCCTGCCCCTCCCGCCCGTCCAGCCCATCCCGCCTTCTTACCGTTCGACGAACGCTTCCAGCTCTTTCAGCAGGAAATCCAGCAGCTGATCCTCGGTCAGCGTGTCGGGCGCACCGATCGCGCGCTCGGCGTCGATCACTCGGCGGCCGCGGGTTCGGCTGATCTGGCCCATGACCCGCGGCGGGTCGTCGGAGGTGTCGAGCGTCAGCTCGATGTAGTCCTCCGCGGTGCGGTCCGACATCAGCCGGACGCTGCCCGTCGGCGTGAAGACGGTGAAGCCGTAGCCGTCGGCTTTCAGGGCGTTGGCGACCTGCCGGAAGAGCGGCACTGCGACCTTCTGCAGGAAGACCTCGAAATCGCGCGACGCCTGGTCGCTCCGGCCGCGTCGATCGGCCGCCTGCTTTTTCGCGCGCTCGATCGTCTC
>Ga0105242_10001521_pt1 | contig 18231 bp, 14 predicted proteins | sample KBSM24metaG_FD_81521 | JGI IMG/M metagenome (GOLD analysis project Ga0105242, IMG submission 81521) | Miscanthus rhizosphere microbial communities from Kellogg Biological Station, Michigan, USA - KBS M2-4 metaG | ecosystem: Host-associated > Plants > Roots > Rhizosphere > Soil | place... | reverse complement strand
TTGCACTGTTGATTCCGAGAAATACGTCACGTTCGGCGATGTGCGACAGCGTCAGGAAGCCGATGCTGCCGGGCACGAGCAGGATGATGCCCGGCGTGCGCACCAGTGCACCCGGCCGGCCGCTGACGCGCGCGTAGAGATTGCTCAGTGCGCCAATGCCCAAGCCGGCGAGGAACACGCCGAACTGGGGTGTGAATTCGCGGCCGCCGTAATACGTGATCAGATAGCCCAACGCCGCTGCTGCCATGACCAGCGGAATGTCGCGGCGCGCGGCGCGGAACAGGATCGCGAACGAGTAGCAAGCGGCCGCAAGCGCCAGCCATTGCGCCCATTGCGGAATCGGTGCGCGCGTCAATGCGATAGGTGCCAGATGCAGCCAGAGGCAAATCTGATTGGCCATGACCGTGCCGAAAGCCAGCTTCATCAACGTCGTTACCGCGCCGGCAAGCCGCGCCGTGCCCGAGACCAGGTGCTGCGTCGACAATTCGCGCACCGCCGTGGTCAGGGTCAGCCCCGGCATCAGCACGATCAGACTCGCCAGCACGACTGGATTGAGCGTCAGCGGCGTGACATAGACGTCTACGAGCATCGCGATCATCGTGGCCAGCAGTGCCGACAAGGCTTCCAGACCCGGCCGCAGGCGCGGCCGGTTTTCGCTCGCCACTACCAGCACGCCGACAACGGTGCCGATGAAGAATGCCGCGGCAAGGTCCACCCAGGCGCAATTGAGGATCGCCGCGACCGACGCCGCAGCGATGCCATAAGCGACGGTCTCCATGGTCGCGCGCTCCACGCTCGGCTGATCGCGAATCGCATGCAGCCGGCGGAAGCCTTCGTCGATGTCGATTTGACCTTCGATTACCTGATCGGCGATCTCGTCCACCGCCCCCAGGTTGCGTAGATCATCATGGCCAGGCGACACGCGAACGACCTGGGTCAGCTCGGCCAGCGTGCCGCCCTCGCCCGCGGCGCGATCGGTAAACGAGAACAGCACCGATGTCGGCGTCGACAGCGATTGACAATCCAGGTGCAGGCGCGCGCTGACGCGATCGATCGCCTCCTCCAGGCGCGGCGCGCTGGTTCCGTACTGGTGCAGCCGCCGCGCGATCTCGATCACGAAAGCCATGCGCTTGCTGGCGGACGCTGTCATGCTACGGCGCTCGCCGCCGCGATGATGCGCCGGAACGTCAGATTGAGGCGCGGCGCCACCACACGTGCGCTCTTCGGCAGATCATGCTTGTAGTTGCGCTGCGTTGTCCCTGTCATCAGCAGAAGGCTCCCGGTTGGAAGGTCGATCTCGAGCCGCAGATCCGGGTTGCTTCGGTGGCGCAGGCGAAAGCGCCGGCTCGCACCGAAGCTCAGCGAAGCGATGCATGGACGCGCACCGAGCTCAGCTTCATCGTCGCTGTGCCAGCCCATCGAATCGCGGCCGTCGCGGTAAAGGTTGCACAAGACCGAGTTGTAACGCTCACCGCAGAACGCGACCAGGCCGTCGCGCAATTCGCTGCACGCCTCTGTCCACGCACGCGGCACGAAGCGAGTACCGGAATAGGTGTAGACAGCGTCGGCATCGCCGATCCAGCACGACAGGCGCGGCGCCTCGACTTGCCGTCCGAACAGGCGCAGGTGGTGGCGCTCCCACGGAACCTCGCCATGCAGCCGCGTGAACCAGTGTTGCGCCGACATGGCGTCGCAGAATTGCGCCAAGCGTACATCGGCGCCGGGCAGATCGAAGCGCTGCCAGATCGCGGTTGCCTGCATTGCGCTCACGCCTTATCTGTCTCGACTCCGACCGGGTACTCGGGCGTCGTGTCGAGCGCGGCGGAGCAGACTTCGGCCAGTTCGAGCAGGCGCAGGTCGGAGCCGGGCGGTCCGAGAAACTGCAGACCCAGCGGCAAGCCATCCGGCGTGGCGCCCATCGGTATCGTGATCGCAGGACAGCCCGACATGTTGGCGAAACTGGTGAAGTCGCCCTGGTTGTCCGGCAAAGGCGAGCCCAAGGCGAACGCGGGTTGTGGCGTGGTCGGCGTGACCAGCACGTCGACCTGCGCAAACAGCCGCCGTGCCGCGACGCCGGCACCGTCGATCAAGCGATCGGCGAGCGCATAGTCGGCGGCGGATTTTCCGCGCGCATAATCGAGGAGGCGCGTCAACTCGGACGACACCGGATGTGCGGCATCGGCCAGCGCACGCGCGTGCGTCAGCAGGATTTCCGTTTCGATCAGGAAGAAGGCGGCACGGCGCGCGCGCTGGATCGGGAAGTCGCCAAAATCCACAATGCGACAATTTTCCAGTTCCTGGGCGAGCACGGTACGCGCGCTGTCGAAGGCGGCCACGACTGCCGGCGCGGTGCCGAGTGCGGCCAGGTCGCCGAGCACACCGACGCGCAGCTTGCCTGGCTCCCAGTCCGGCAACGCCAGGTCGACGCGGCGCCGGCGCGAACGCGAATCTTCGGCGTCATAGCCGGCCAGCACGTGCAGCAGGATGCTCAGGTCGTCGACGCAGCGCGCGATCATGCCGATGCAATCGAGCCGCCGCGCGGCCGGCAGCATGCCGTGCGTGGAGATTTCGGCCGAAGTCGGCTTCAGTCCGAACACGCCGCAATAGCTCGCCGGAATGCGGATCGAACCAAGGCTGTCGGTGCCGATTGCGACGGCGCACAAGCCGGAGGCGACCGCAGCGGCGGCGCCACCGGAGGAGCCGCCGGCTTCGAAGCCGTGGCGGAACGGGTTGTGCGCAGCGCCCGTATGCGGATTGGCGCTCGATGCAACCAGGCTCGCCTCGGGCACATGGGTCTTGCCGAGAATGACCGCGCCGGCATGGCGCAGGCGCTCGACGACGTGAGCGTCGCGCGCGGCTGGTGCGGCGGGCGCCGGCATGCCGCAGCGCGTCGGCAACCCGGCGACGTCGAGGTTGTCCTTGACCGATACCGGCACGCCTTCCAGGCGCCCGAACACTCCGCCGGCACGGCGCGCATCGGCGGCCCGAGCTTCGCCGCGGGCAGCGCCGTTCACGTGCACGTAGGCGTTGAACCGGGGATTGTCGCGCGCGATCGCCGCAAGATAATAGTCGCAAAGATCGGTTGCGCTGATGCGGCCAGCAGCCAGCCAGTGCAGGGTCTGGCATAGATTGGCGCCGCGCAGCTCCCGCTCCGCGAGCGGCTGGGTTATGTTGTCCGTCATGCACAGACTCCCGATCCAGCAGACATTATGACCGAATTGCAGCACGCCGCCGACGAGGAGCAAGGCCATCGGCCCGGCTTGCGTTCGTCGCGGCGACCGCGCTATCTCAAGATCGCCGAGCTGCTGCGTGCGGAGATCCACAACGGCACGCATGCGGTCGGCAGGCGCATGCCGACCGAAGACGTGCTTTGCCGGCGCTTCTCCGTCAGCCGCTTCACCGTGCGTGAAGCGCTGCGCCAACTCGAGGAGCACGGCCTCATCGCGCGCCGACGCGGTACCAGCGGCATCGTCCTGTCGACCGAGCCGCGCATCCACTACGATCAGCAGATCCGCTCGATCGACGAGTTGCTGCAATACAAGCAGGCCGGCGATTTCCAGCTGCTGCACAGCGATCGCCTGCTTGCCGACTCGACCATCGCCGGCTGGCTCAACGCACGCGTCGGCATCGAGTATGTGCAACTGCATGGCGTGCGCTTTCAACGCCGTACGCGCCAGCCGTTCTGCCTGACCGACGTCTATCGCCGCGCCAGCTGGCAGGGCCTGCCGAAAGGTCACCTGCAGCTGATCGACGCGGTACGCGCATTGTTCGAGGAGCAGTTCGAGCAACGCATCGCCAGCGTCGAGCAGACGCTCAGCGCCATTGCGCTCAGCACCGAGCAGGCGCACGAATTGAAAGTCGCGCCGGACACGCCGGCGCTGCGCAGCCTGCGCCGCTACTTCGACCACAAGGGCAAGCTCGTCGTCGTCGTCGCCGCGATCCACCCCGGTGACCTCTACAGCTACGTCATGCGCTATGAACGCAGCGATCTTGCGCAGCACGTATGATGGCGCTCGCATGCCGTTGAAACGTCGCGCCGGTGTTCCGCACCAGCCCGATCAAGAACACTTTTGGACGCGGCCGCATGCCGATGCGCGCATCTTCCGAAGCTGCTTTCTTGCCGACCTTCTCTGGCCTTATCCGCGTTGATCCGCGTCAAAAAGTCTTTCCGTCCGGGCCACCGGTTTGCCGTCGATTCAGCAAAGCCCGACAATGTGTGCAGGCAGACGGAGGCGGCAGCGATGAGTCAGTTCGATGCGAGTCCGCGTGAAGCGATGGAATACGACGTCGTCACGGTCGGTGCCGGCCCGGCCGGCCTGGCGTTCGCGATCCGCCTGAAGCAGATCAAGCCCGATATCCGAGTCTGCGTGATCGAAAAGGCTTCGACGATCGGTGCGCAGATCCTGTCCGGCGCGGTGATCGAACCGCAGGCATTGAACGAACTGCTGCCGGAATGGGGCAAGAACCCGCCGCCAATCTGCGTGCCGGTGACGAAGGACGAGTTCTGGTGGCTGCGCGATCATCAGCGCGCGATCAAATCGCCGATCACGCCGCCGCAGATGAACAATCACGGCAACTACATTGTCTCGCTCGGCGCACTGTGTGCGTGGCTCGCACCGCAGGCCGAGGCACTCGGCGTCGAGATCTATCCGGGTTTCGCTGCGGCGGAACCCTTTTTCAATGCCGACGGCTCGGTCGGCGGCGTGCGCGTCGGCGATATGGGCATCGCCAAGGATGGTTCGCACAAAGGCGGCTACACGCAGGGCATCGACATCAAGGCGCCGATCACCGTGCTCGCGGAGGGCTGCCGCGGACACCTGACCAAGCAGTTGATCGCAAAATTCGAACTCGACCGGAATTCCAATCCCCAAACCTACGGCATCGGCATCAAGGAACTTTGGCAACTTCCGGCCGGCCGCGTCGAACCCGGCAAGGTCATGCACACGATCGGCTGGCCGATGGATAGCCGCACCTACGGCGGTAGCTTCCTCTATCACCTCGACTCGGACCGCGTCGCGATCGGTTTCGTCATCGGCCTGGACTACGAAGATCCGATGCTGGCGCCATTCGAGGCGTTCCAGCAGCTCAAGCATCATGCGCTCATCAGGCCACTGCTCGAAGGCGGCACGATCGTGTCCGCGGGCGCGCGGGCGATCGTCGAAGGTGGCTGGCAGTCGCTGCCGAACTGCGAGATGCCTGGTGCGATGTTGATCGGCGACAGCGCCGGGCTGCTCAACGTGCCGAAGATCAAAGGCACGCACCAGGCGATCCGCTCCGGCATGCTCGCTGCAGAACACGTCGCCGCAGCCGGCAAGCCGGAAGGCTGGGATGCGAGGCTGCGCGGCTCGCCGATCGCCGCGGAGCTGAAAAAGGTGCGCAACATTCGCCCCGGTTTCAACGCCGGCTTCTGGCTCGGCCTGGCGAATGCCGGCTGGGAAACGATCACGGTCGGTTGTTCGCCATGGACTTTGAAGAATCACGCCGATTACTCGGCGCTGCGCAAGGTCGATTCATTCCAGCCGTCGCTGCGCGAGGGCGTTCCCGAAGCGCAATCGCGAGCACGCGATTACGTCGAACGCACGCTGCCGCCGCGCGACCGGCTGGCGGAAGTATACTTTGCCTCGACCCAGCACGACGAAGACCAGCCGGTTCACCTGCACGTCGCCGATACGAACATCTGCGTCACGAAATGCGCCGAAGAGTACAGGAATCCGTGCACGCGGTTCTGCCCGGCCGGCGTCTACGAAATCGTCGGCGACGGCGCTGACAAACGCCTGCAGATCAACGCCGCCAACTGCGTGCACTGCAAGACCTGCGACATCAAGGATCCGTACCAGATCATAAACTGGGTGACACCGGAAGGCGGCAGCGGACCGAACTACCAGAACTTGTAAGCAGGCGATGCGGTCCGTCTGCCCGTGGCTGCTGGTGGTGGGCGCGACTGCCGCCACCGAGAGTGGAAGTGCATGCGCCGTCGCCGTCCCACTCGCGCAGGGCGCAGATACGACATTTACGGTCGAGATCGACAATGTGTCATCGAGCGACATCACCCGCGCCTACTTCGAGTCGCTGCGACCCGTTCCGTGGGCATGGAGCGAATACACGGTAACAACCCTGAATTCGCCCCTTTGCTCGATCGGCAATGGTTCCATCGGACTGCTTGACTCCGTGGAGCTCTCCGCCGGACCCATACCTGCGCATGGCTCGGCCTCGTGCTCGATCCACGTGCATCGAACGGCGGCCTCGCTTTACGTGCTCGAACTTGGATTCCAGCCGAGTGCGAACGGCCCTGCGAATGCCACCCTCAATGATGAAGCCTGGATCATCGGCCCGCTTGCCGATTTGTCGATCGTCGCGCGACAAGCAGGTCCGATCCCGCAGCCGGACCAGCGACTGGGTTTTATCCGGGTGACGATAAGCAACCGCGGACCTCTGGATGTGCAAGATGCGGATTTCGGCTACTGCCAGGACAGCGCAGCGGCCCCATTCGTCCTTGACGGAGATGTCTCCGGCGGATGCGCCACAGCAACCAGCGGACCGATATGCTTCGGTGACGGCTTGCCATCGGTGCAATTTGGCGTCGGCGCACTCGCCGCGAACGAGACGAAATCCTGTCTTTTGCGGGTGACGGCAAATGCCCCCTTGGTCAAACCTGTCTCCTTTCCTGTTTATCTTCTTGAGGATTGGCAGTCCCGAAGCGGCGAATTCCCGGCGGATCCCGATGATTCGAATGACGTCAGCGACCTGGTGCTGACCGCGCAAGTCCCTGTGGCCGTGCCCGCGGGCAGCATCTTGCGTTTTCTGCTGCCTTGTCTTTTGCTGTTGGCAGTGGCGACGAAGAAGCTGCAAGACGTCGATGCAGCTCGGTCGCGGAATACCGTCGATTTAGCTCGAGGCCGCTAACGGCGCTTGCGCGTGAAATCGGATTTCCTGTTCGGCGACGCGCGCGCCTCGAGATTGTCGAGCGCGGCCTCGATGCGCCGCTCGCGGGTTTCCGGCCGCTTCGCCGCGGCCAGCCAGTTGCCGATCTCGCGGCGCAAGGCGGCTGACGCCCGGTCGTAAAAGCGGCGCGCCGCCGGCCGCGCCTCCAGCGCCTTGAGAAAATCGTAGGGGGTATCCGGTTCGCGCGACTTCATGTCGCGCTCGATCATCACCTCGAAGCTGTCGCCGACATCGAGCCAGCGTGCGCGCCACACGCGACTGTGAATGAACAGGCGGTGCGCGCCGTTGCCGCGCGGCGTCAGCGTCGAGCGGAAGGCGACGCCGGCAGCGGTTCCGCACACCGGAATCGAGGGTTCGTCACCCAATGCGCGCGAGGCCGCAGGCGGAACATCGACGCAGCGCAAATAGCCGATCTTGTAGAGCGTGGCGCGGAAACGTTGCATCGGGCACGTTCGGGCGGGTCCAGCGCCGAGGATAGCGCAAGCGCCGCGCCGGGAACGAGAGCCGGTGGGCGTCCTGGCGGGCCACCAAGGCCGCCAACGAACAGGGCCGGACGCGAACGCCCGGCCCTGCCTTCAATCAACCCATCCGTACTGATCTGGCGAGAACTGTGCCCGACGCTGATCAGGCCGACGCCGTCACTGCCAGTGACCGGCGACGAAATGCCAGCGGCCGTGGCGGTCCTCCCACGTGTCGGCAACCCAGTGGCGGCCGTGGTGCTCATGGATGTAGCGACCCTGGACCCAAACGTGCTCGTGACCGTTGTAGTTCCAATAGCCCGGTGCCCACACGTAGCCAACGCGGGCCTCGGGTACGACTTCGACGCGCGGCGGCGGTGGTGCGATGTCTACATCGACGTAGACGCGCGCGCTGCCGACAGACGGAAGCACCGCAGCACCAACCCCCAGGGCAACGCAGAAAACTGCAGTTTTGATCGACATGCTTGCCTCCTGATGATTCGTTGACGACGGCGCGGCATGCGCCATCGGTGCGCAGACGATACGAAGACCTTTGTGAATTTTCCTGAAACCGGGCGCGGCGCCGGCGCACGCATACAGTGGCGATTCAGGCAACGGCCGGGAGCTTTGCATATTTTTATACAATGCAACAGCGTTACCGCAGTCGCGTTGGCGGATCGTATTGCCCGCTCACAGCTTGCAACTGAGCACCTGGGCGACAGCGCCATCGCTTTCGCGCTGGGCGAAGGCGACGACGGTGGCGTGGGTGGTGTCGAGATCCTTCGGCAACCTGATGTCGGCTTCGCCGGTGAGCGGCAACGGACCGGCGAACGCGCGCACGACATGATCGTGGCGCAGCACGCTGCCGCGATTTTCACCGGCGCGCACCTGCGACACCAGGCCATCCTCGATGACCGCCACATAATTACGGAAACCGCCGGCGTCGGCCGGATGGTCCATGGCCGTGTCGACACTCACGTGCAGCGCCGGACCCGGCGTGATCGTCATGCGCATGGCGGCCGAGCTGGTCGCGGTTTCCGCACGGCCCTGGCTTCGATGCCAGCCGGACCAGTTGCGACCGTCCAGGACCAGTTGCGGCGTGAACACGCCGGTGGCGCCGTCACGCACCGCCTGCCGTTGCTGCCGGCCGGAAAAGCGCTGATCGGCGAAGCGATCGCGCCAACCGAGCGAATCCCAGTAATCGACGTGGAATTCGAGCGCGGTCAAGTTCGCCTCGGCAGGCAGCTGGCGCAGCCACTCGTCGGCCGGCGGACACGAACTACAACCTTCGCTGGTGTACAGCTCGACCAGGCGGGGTCGCGGCGAGGCGCCCTGTGCCGTGCACTCGGCCGAAGCGGCTACGGCAACTCCGCAGGCCGCAGCCAGAACGAGAATCAGGTTTGTTCGCAGGCGCATCGGTGTCTCAATCGGTCACATCAATGTGGCGGTCCTCAGACCGGTATGCGTGGCCGCTGCTTTCGTCTTCACAGCCGATCGTGCGAAGCCTTACCATGTGCTATCCGTCGCAGCACGATCCGCTGCGCGCGGCACTCACGCGGTCACCCAACTCGACCGGCGCCCCGAAAACTCGAGCGAACAGTTGCATGAATCCTGACGACACCGGCCGGGCCGACCGGACTCCGCAGCTCGCCCTGATCACGGCCGCAGCCGCCCGCGATCTCGACGAAGATCTGCCACCGCTCGAAGCCGCATTGCGCGCGCTCCCGGGCATCCGCACCCAGGTCGTCAACTGGGACGATGGCCACGTCGACTGGTCGAAGTTCGATCTGGCACTGCTGCGCTCGACCTGGGACTACTCACAGCGCCTGCCGGAATTCCTGGCTTGGGCTGCACGCGTATCGGCGGCGACCACGTTGCTCAATCCGCTGCCGGTCGTGCGCTGGAACACCGACAAGCATTACCTGCGCGACCTGGCAGAATCCGGCATAGCCACGGTGCCGAGTTTTTTCGTCGAGCCCGGCGAAGACGCGTCCGCGGCCCTGCACCAGTTCCTCGATGCGCAGCGACCGGCCGAGTTCGTCGTCAAGCCGTCGATCGGTGCCGGCTCGCGCGACGCGCAACGCTATGGCAGCGACGAGATCGAAGCGTCGACGGCACACGTCCGGCGCCTGCTCGATGCACGCCGCAGCGTGCTGCTGCAGCCGTATCTCGAACGCGTCGACGAACACGGCGAGACGGCGCTGATTTTCTTCGCCGGCCATTTCAGCCACGCGATCCGCAAGGGACCACTGCTGCGCCGTGGCGAAGGGCCGACTCGGGCGCTGTTCGCGGTGGAGCACATCACCGCGCGCGCGCCGAGCAAGGAGGAATTGCAGCTGGCCGAGCGCACGCTTGCCGCCATGCCGTTTCCGGGTTCGCTGCTGTATGCCCGCGTCGACCTGATCCACGATGCCGGCGGGACGCCGTGCGTGCTCGAGCTCGAGTTGACCGAACCTTCGTTGTTCTTCGACCACGCGCCAGGATCCGCCGGGCGTTTCGCCCAGGCAGTTGCGGCAAGCGCGGCCGCGGCAAAACGCTGACCCGCGTTTTGTAGCCCGACGGCACGCGGCATTTACAGACGTTTACGAGCATTTACCGCGTCGACGCCGTGATGCCGTCAACTTGGCGCCGCTTCGCACGTTGTTGCCTTCCGTGGACCCGCACTATTACTCCTTCGGAGGCTTTATGTTTCGCATCGTTCGTCGCACCGCGCTCGCCGCGCTGCCCATGGCTGTCATTTCGGTCTGCGCGCTGGCGCAGGCAGCCGATCCCCCGGCACCGGGTGGGCATGCGAACTTTGCCCAGCGCGCAATTCAAAAGATGGACACCAACGGCGACGGTCGCGTTTCCCTCGACGAATACCTCGCCGCGGCCGCCGCGCATTTCAAGAGCCTGGACAGTCAGAACAAGGGCAGCATCGATGCCACGGATCTGGCCAGCTCGAAAACGGCGATCATGCGCATCGACCATCGCGCCAACGCGCTGGTGCGGCGCCTCGACACCGCCGGCAACGGCTACGTGACACAGGACGAATTCGTCGCCGCGGCGCAGAAGCGTTTCGCTCGCCTCGACAAGAATGGCGATGGCAAGCTGACGCCGGACGAATTGGTCGCACGCGGCCAGCATGGCGGCAACACGTCGACCGGCGCCGCGACGAGCAAGTGGGCTCAGGCCGTGCAGAAACGCTTCGCCGCCGCGGACACGAATCACGATGGCGTCGTGACGCTCGACGAGTATGTCGCAGTTGCCAAGGCACACTACGCCAAGCTCGACCTCGAGCACAACGGCAAGGTCACGGCCAACGAGATCGCGGCGTCGCCGGCGACCCAGGAGCGTGCCCTGCACGTGGCCAATCGTTTTGTCCAGCGCATGGACACCAACGGCGACGGCGTCGTCTCGCAGGACGAGTTCCTGGCCGCGGCCAAGGCGCGCTTCGCGAAGATCGACAAGAACGGCGACGGCTTCATCGAGGCCGACGAAATGGCCGGCCAGCGCTGGGCCGGCAAGGGCCACGGGCATCCCGGCTGAAACCAGGCATCACTTGCTGTACTCACGGGCCGCGCACGCGGCCCTTTTTTTTCACGGCCATGGATGGCCGGCCTCTCTCGGCCATCCATTGCCTCCGAGGCACTTGGGCTCCTGCCCGGCGGGATGCCGGAAATGCAGGAGCATTTTCCGGCGCCGGGCCCGTCGATCTGCTCAGCAGCACCCGCACACGGTAGAATTCGCTCCTTTCCGCCGGTGCAGGACCGGCAACCGGGGTCGAATCGATGAAAATTCTGGTGGGCTACAAGCGCGTCGTCGACTTCAACGTGCGCATCCAGGTCAAGCCCGACGGCAGCGGCGTCGTGACCGACGGCGTCAAGCTGTCGGCCAATCCGTTCGATGACATCGCGCTGGAAGAGGCGCTGCGGCTGCGCGAAAAAGGCATAGCGACCGAAGTCGTCGTCGCGACGATCGGTCCGGCCGAGGCGCAGGCGCACCTGCGCAACGGCCTGGCGATGGGCGCCAATCGCGCGATCCATGTCGTCACCGCTGCCGGTACCAAGAATGACGCGATCCAGCCGCTGACCGCCGCCCGCGTGCTGCTCAAGCTGATCGAAAAGGAGCAGCCGCAGCTCGTCATCCTCGGCAAACAGGCGATCGACGACGACTGCAACCAGACCGGACAGATGCTGGCGACGCTGTGGCAACGGCCGCAGGCTACATTCGCCTCGAAGGTCGAGATTGCCAACAATGTGGCGCGGGTCACGCGCGAGGTCGATGCCGGCTTGGAAACGATCGAAGCCGACCTGCCGGCCGTGATCACGACCGATCTGCGCCTGAACGAGCCGCGCTTCATCAAGCTGCCGGACATCATGAAGGCCAAGTCCAAACCGCTCGAAACGATCGACTTTGCCGGCCTCGGCGTCGAATCCGGCGACCATCTGAAAACCACGGCGTATGCGCCACCAGCCAAGCGCACGAAGGGCGTGATGGTGAAGGATGCGGCGGAACTCATCGCCGCGCTGAAGACCAAGGGATTGCTGTAACGTCTATCACCTGGAGTTCCTGCTACTTGCTTCTCCCATCGGGAGAAGGTGGCGCGAAGCGCCGGATGAGGGTCCGGGCTGCGATGACCGCAATTCGAGTTCATACCCTCACCCCTGCCCCTCTCCCGTCGGGAGAGGGGTTCAAGAAGCCCGAGGCAAGTCCATGAGCAAGGTACTGATCGTCGCCGAACATCTGAACGGCAAACTCAATTCCAGCACAGCGCGTTGCGTGACCTGCGCGCGCGAGCTGAAAGCCGCGTCGATCGATGTGCTCGTGCTGGCCGAAGCGGCGGACGCGATCGCTGCCGAGGCGGCGAAGATCGACGGCGTGTCGAAGGTGCTGACGGTCGCCAATGCGGCAAATGCGCATCCACTCGGCGCGGTCTTCGCACCGCAGATCGCGGCCGTCGCCAAGCAGGGTTACACGCACGTGTTCGCGCCATCGACGACGTTCGGCAAGGATGTCGCACCGTGCGTCGCCGCGTTGCTCGGCGTCGCCCAGGTTTCGGACATCATGACGGTGGTCGACAGCCACACGTTCCAGCGCCCGATCTACGCCGGCAACGCCATCGTCACCGTACAGGCGCCGGCCGACCAGATTCTGGTTGCGACCGTACGCACGGCCTCGTACGCAGCTGCAGGCGCCAGCGCCGGCGCAGCGCCGATCGAAGCGGCGAATGCCGGCGTCGAGCTGCCGACGCATACGCGCTTCGTCGAGCTCGCCCAAGGCAAGAGCGACCGGCCTGACCTGCAGAGTGCGAGCCGCGTCGTCTCCGGTGGCCGCGGCGTCGGCTCCGCCGAAAATTTTGCGGTCATCTTCAAGCTCGCCGACAAGCTCGGCGCTGCGGTCGGCGCGTCGCGAGCCGCGGTCGATGCCGGCTATGTGCCGAGTGATCTGCAAGTCGGTCAGACGGGCAAGATCATCGCCCCGGAACTGTACATGGCCATCGGCATTTCCGGCGCGATCCAGCACCTGACCGGCATCAAGGATGCCGGTACGATCGTGGCGATCAACAAGGACGGCGAAGCGCCGATCTTCGAAGTCGCCGACATCGGCCTGGTCGGCGATTTGTTCAAGATTATCCCCGAACTCGAACAGGCGCTCGGCGCCTGAAGATGATTGGCTCGTTCCACGCGGCGCGATCAACGCGCCGCGACTCATCGCGTTGATCCACCGATTGGGTCGGCGCGTAAGCCGGCTCGCGGTCGCGTGGCCGATGAACGGCCTTGCCGCCGCCAACCGCCTGCACGATGACCGGGCATGTTGTAGCCCATGCGGAGCAGTACAGTAGCCCGCCGCGAGGCGTGCCGAGGCTGCTCCTGCGGACCGGGCGCTCGACCCGACGCGATGTGATTAGTGCGTGATGAAAGCGCACGTGGCGCGTGCGGGTCTATGACTGCGGCCGGCGGACGTCGGAGCGGCAGCGCGCTGCCTTATAATCCTCCTCGAATCACGTCACATATCCACTTGAGGTCAAGGCGCAACAGCATGACTGCACCGATCTGGGAGCCGAGCAAGGAGCGAACCGATGGCGCCAATATCAGCCGGTTCATGCGTTTCGTGCGCGAGCAGACCGGCAACGAAGACATCCGCCGCAATTCGCCGTTGTATGATTTTTCCATTCGCTATCCGGAAAAATTCTGGCCGCTGCTCTGGGAATTCTGCGGCATCCGCGCATCCGGCGATTTCAGCGAGGTTCTCGTCGACGCGGACAAGATGCCCGGCGCGCGCTGGTTCCCCGGCGTGCGCCTGAACTTTGCCCAGAACCTGCTGCGTCACAAGGACGACCGCATCGCTCTGATCGCGCGCAACGAGTGGGGCGACAAGCGCGAGTTCACCTACGCCGACCTGCACGATCAGGTCGGCAAGCTTGCCCATGTCCTGCGCGAAGCCGGCGTCGGTATCGGCGATCGCGTCGCCGGCTTCCTGCCGAACATTCCGGAAACCGTCATCGCCATGCTCGCCACGACGTCGATCGGTGCGGTTTGGTCGTCGTGTTCGCCGGACTTCGGCATCAACGGCGTCGTCGACCGCTTCGGCCAGATCGCACCGAAGGTGCTGTTCACGGCCGACATGTACGGCTATGGCGGCAAGCGCTTCGATTGCCTGGCGAAGATCCGCTCCGTGCTCGAAAAGATTCCGAGCGTGGAGCGGTTGGTCGTGATTCCGTACGGCGGCGACGTGCTGAAACTCGACGGCTTGCGCAATGCGGTCTCCTGGCCCGACTTCCTTGGCGACGAGGTGCACCCGCTGCGTTTCGAAGCGCTGCCGTTCGACCATCCGCTGTACATCATGTACTCGTCCGGCACCACCGGTGTGCCCAAGTGCATCGTGCACGGCGCCGGCGGTACGCTGATCCAGCATCTGAAGGAACTCGTGCTGCACACGGATCTGAAGCGCGAAGACACGATCTTCTACTACACGACCTGCGGCTGGATGATGTGGAACTGGCTCGTCTCGAGCCTCGCGGTCGGCGCAACGATCGTGCTCTACGACGGCTCTCCGTTCCACCCGGACGGCAACGCGCTCTGGGACCTGGTCGACGAAATCGGCATCGAGGTGTTCGGTACCAGCGCGAAGTGGATCGCCGCGGTCGAGAAGGCCGGCATCAAGCCGCGCGAATCGCACAAGCTGCTGTCGCTGAAAACGATCCTTTCGACCGGCTCGCCGCTGTCCGACGAGAGCTTCGATTACGTCTACCGCGACGTGAAAGAGCGCGTGATGTTGTCGTCGATCTCCGGCGGCACCGACATCATCTCGTGCTTCGCGCTCGGCAGCCCGGTGCTGCCGGTGTATCGCGGCGAACTGCAATGCCGCGGGCTCGGCCTCAAGGTCGAAATCCTCAACGACGCCGGCGAGCCGGTGCGCGAGGAAAAGGGCGAGCTGGCGTGCACTGCCCCATTCCCGAGCATGCCGATCGGCTTCTGGAACGACCCAGACGGCGAGAAATACCACAATGCGTACTTTTCCAAAGTGCCGAATGTCTGGTGTCATGGCGACCACGCGCTGCTGACCGAACGTGAAGGCATCGTCATCTATGGCAGGTCGGACGCCGTACTGAACCCCGGCGGCGTGCGCATCGGCACTGCCGAGATTTATCGCCAGGTCGAACAGCTGCCCGAAGTGCTCGAATCGATCGCGGTCGGCCAGGAATGGGACAGCGACGTACGCGTGATCCTGTTCGTGCGCCTGCGCGAAGGCGTCACGCTCGATGACGAGCTGCGTGCTCGCATCGCCAGGCAGATCCGCGACAACACCACGCCGCGCCACGTGCCGGCCCGGATCCTGCAGGTCGCCGACATCCCGCGCACCATTTCCGGCAAGATTACCGAGCTCGCCGTGCGCGAAACAATTCATGGGCGGCCGGTGAAAAACACCGATGCGCTGGCCAATCCGCAGGCCCTGGCCTTGTTCGAGGCGCTGCGGCCGCAGCTGCAGATTTGAGCGACCGCGCGCTGCCTGCGTCGGCGCGCTGCTGCTGTTATTTCGACACGTGACGATCGGGAACCTCGTCGACTCCCGACGCTACGCCGCCACGTCGGCACGCCTTCTAGTATTCTTGCCGCCGTGAACGCCGCCGAACGCCCCGATCCGCAGACGCTGCAGCCTGGCATTCCGCTGTGCGTCGATCTTGACGGAACGCTGGTCCGCTCCGACCTGCTTGCCGAGTCCGCGCTGAGCCTGTTACGGCAGAATCCGCTGAACCTGCTGCGCTTCGGCGTGTGGCTGCTGCGCGGCAAGGCGCATCTGAAACGCGAGATCGCCCAGCGCGCAGACGTCGACGTCGCCATGCTGCCGTACGAGCCGCGCCTGCTCGACTGGCTGCGCACGGATGCAGCCGGGCGCCGGCGCATCCTGTGCACCGCATCGGACCGGAAATTCGCCGACGCCGTCGCGGCGCACGTCGGCGGCTTCGATGAAGTGCTGGCCAGCGACGGCGTGCGCAACCTGTCCGGTACCGAGAAAGGCGACGAGCTCAGCCGGCGCTTCGGCGAGCGCGGTTTCGACTATGCGGGCAACGAAGCGCGCGACTTGCGCGTCTGGAACCGCTCGCGCCGTGCGATCGTGGTCAATGCCTCGCCTGCTCTTGCGCGCCGCGCCGCGCACGTCAGCGAGGTCGAGCGCGTGTTCGATCGCAGCGGTGGTCACGTTCGCTCCTGGCTCAAGGCGCTGCGCCTGCACCAATGGCTGAAGAACCTGCTGATTTTCCTGCCGCTGCTCACGGCCCATCTGGTGCTGGTGCCGGATGCGCTGCTGCGTTCGCTGCTTGCGTTCCTGAGCTTCTGCCTGTGCGCCTCCGGCGTCTATCTGCTGAACGACCTGCTCGATCTCGATGCCGATCGCCGCCATCCGCGCAAGCGCCTGCGACCATTCGCCGCCGGCACGTTGCCGATCAGCGCCGGTCTCGTCGCCGCACCCCTGCTGACGCTCGCCGCATTTGCGCTGGCGCTGGCGATCTCGAAGCTGTTTGCGCTCGCGCTTGCCGGCTACTACGTGCTGACGCTCGCCTATTCATTCGCCTTCAAGCGCATTGCCATGCTCGATACCGTGGTGCTGGCCGGGCTGTACACGATTCGCATCATTGCCGGCACGGCCGCGCTGCGCATCAGCGTGTCGTTCTTGCTGCTGGCCCTCTCGATGTTCCTGTTCCTGAGCCTAGCGATGATCAAGCGCTACACCGAACTGCGCGGCTTGCTCATCGCCGGGGACAGCCGCAGCGCCGGCCGTAGTTACTCCGTCGACGATCTGCCGCTGGTGCAATCGCTCGGCGCCACGAGCGGGTATCTGGCCGTGCTGGTGCTCGCGCTGTACATCAACAGCACCGCCAGCGAACTGCTCTATCGGCACCCGCGCGTGCTGTGGCTGCTGTGCCCGCTGCTCCTGTACTGGATCAGCCGCGCCTGGCTCATCGCGCATCGCGGCGGCATGCACGACGATCCGGTGGTGTTCGCCCTGACCGACCGCACCAGCCTGCTGTTGCTGACTATTGCGGTCGCGATTGTCGCTGGAGCGATCTGATGGCGGCAGGAACGTCGTGGGGCCGCTATCCGCGTGCAACACAAAAAATTATACCTTTATACTGGCGCGATGCGCCCCTGCCGGACGCGGCCGGCAGCGTCCTTGCCTACGGCAATGGCCGCAGCTACGGCGACGTGTGCCTGAACGACGGCGGTGCGCTGCTGCATACGCGCGGCCTCGACCGCTTCATCGCGTTCGATCCGGCCACCGGCGTACTGCACTGCGAGTCCGGCGTGCTGTTCGCGGACATCCTCGCGTTCGCGGTGCCGCGCGGCTGGTTCCTTCCGGTCAGCCCGGGCACGCAGTACGTCACGGTCGGCGGCGCCATCGCCAACGACGTGCACGGCAAGAATCATCATCGCGCCGGCACGTTCGGCGAACATTTGCTCGGCTTCGAACTGCTGCGCTCCGACGGCTCGCGGCTGCATTGCAGCCGGAGCGAGAACGCCGGCTTGTTCGGCGCAACGATCGCCGGGCTCGGCCTGACCGGCCTCATCACCTGGGCAAAATTCGCGCTCAAACGCGTCGCTGGGCCGTGGATGTCGACACAGACCATCGCCTTCAACGGGCTCGCCGAGTTTTTCGAATTGTCGTCGCGGTCGGAGCATGACCACGAGTACACCGTCGCCTGGATCGACTGCGCCGGCACCGGCAAGACCTTCGGCCGCGGCCTGTTCATTGGCGCCAATCACGCAGACGATACCCGGCCCGTGCCGCGCCGACGGCCGCTGCGCGTGCCGTTCACGCCGCCATTTCCGCTAATCAACCGCACGACATTGCCCGCATTCAACGCCCTGTATTTCCACGCCACGCGGCGCGGCACGGCCACCGTTCCCTACGTTCCGTACTTCTATCCGCTCGATGCGGTCGACGACTGGAACCGCATCTACGGTCCGCGCGGATTCCTGCAATACCAGTGCGTCGTGCCGCAGGCCGATGCGCCGGAGACGATGACCAAGTTGCTGACGACGATCGCCGCCAGCGGCAGCGGCTCGTTCCTGAGCGTGATCAAGGTGTTCGCCGACCGTCCGCCGGCTGGTATCCTCTCGTTCCCCCGCGCGGGGACGACGTTGGCGCTGGATTTTCCGAATCGCGGCGCGGCTACCTTCGCTCTGCTCGAGCGGCTCGACGATATCGTCGCCGCTGCCGGTGGCGCGGTCTATCCGGCGAAGGATGCACGCCTTCGCGCCGAACGATTCCGCCGTTATTTTCCGCGCTGGGAAGAAATGCAGGCGTACCTGGACCCGCGCTTTTCGTCGGGATTCTGGCGCCGCGTCAC
>Ga0105242_10001519_pt1 | contig 18242 bp, 11 predicted proteins | sample KBSM24metaG_FD_81521 | JGI IMG/M metagenome (GOLD analysis project Ga0105242, IMG submission 81521) | Miscanthus rhizosphere microbial communities from Kellogg Biological Station, Michigan, USA - KBS M2-4 metaG | ecosystem: Host-associated > Plants > Roots > Rhizosphere > Soil | place... | reverse complement strand
GACGGTCGGGTAATTCCAGATCAGCGTCGCTGGAATCGCGATGCCGGCCTGCCCTTCGAGCCGGTTCCTGAGCTCGAGGCCCATCAACGAATCGAGCCCCATCGTCCGGAACGGCTTGTTGATGTCGATTCGCGCCGGCGCCAGACGAAGCACCCGTGCGACCTGTCCTCGCAGGTGCGCTTCCATGAAGCTGCGTCGCCGCGGCCCCGGATCGACCGCCAGGAGGCTGTCCTTCAGGTTCAACTCTTCCACGCCGGAATCGTCGCCCGGCGGCACGGCGGTCTTTGGCTCGCCGAGGAGATGCGTGAACAACAACGTCGGCGTCGCCAGATCCGGCGCGGCGCACCACACCTGCGCGTCGAATCGCATGGCGAGCACTCGTGCCGAATTCGAGCGAAGCACCGTGTCCAGCGCCGCCAACCCCTCGGCCTCGCTGAAGTTTTTCAGGCCGCGCTCGGACAATCGTTCGAGCCGTTCCGGCTGGCCCGCGGCCAGCCCCATCTCGGCCCATCCTCCCCAATTGATGGTTGTGGCAGGGCGTCCGAGCGAGCGGCGATAGTCGGCGAACGCGTCGAGAAACGCATTGGCGGCTGCGTAGTTCCCCGTTCCGGCGGACGCGAGAAACGACGCGACTGACGAGAACATCACGAAGAAGTCGAGAGGTCGTCCTTCGGTCAAGTGGTGGAGATTCCAGGTCCCCGTCACCTTGGGCGCCATGACCGCTCGACACCGCTCCGAATCCTGTTGAAGCAGGATGCCGTCGTCCAGCACCGCCGCGGCGTGCATGATGCCCCTCAGGGGCGGCATCGAGTCTTCCACCTGGGCGAGCACGCCGGCCAGTTCGTCCTCGCGCGAGACGTCGGCGCGCGCGACCAGAATCGACGCTCCCGCGTCTTCCATCGTTTTGATGGCCGACGCCGCCGCCGCAGATGCGCCGCGGCGTCCTAGGAGCACGAGATGGCGGGCCCCTTTTTTGACCATCCATTGCGCGACCGAGAGCCCGAGCGATCCGAGACCGCCGGTGATGAGATAGGTGCCGGAACTCCAGTCGGTCGTGTCTCTCCGCGCCTGGTGTACCGGCAGCGACTGCGGCTGCAGCGAGATGACGGCCTTGCCGATGTGCTGAGCCCCGGCCAGGTACTTGAACGCATCGCTGACGTCCGGGCCGTCGAATGTCTTCGAGCGGATTGGCTGGAATCGTCCGCCGTCAACGCCCCGAACCACTTCCTTCAGAAGGGACCCGACCAGGTCGGGCCGCTCGGCCGACATGCGATCGACGTCGATCGCGACGTAGGAAAGGCCCTTTCGGAACGGCGCGAGGCCGATCTGGCGATCGTCGTGAATATCGCGCCGGCCCAGGTCCAGAAAACGACCATACGGGCGCAACACGTCGAATCCGAGCGCCATCGCCGCGCCGCCGAGCGAATTCAGAACGACGTCGACGCCTTCGCCTCCGGTCGCCGCCATCAGGTCGGCGGCAAACGCCGTCGACCGGGAATCCATGACGCTGCGGATGCCCAGCGAACGCAGGAACTCGCGCTTCTCCTCGGTCCCGGCTGTCGCGAAAATCTCGGCGCCCGCCTGTTGTGCCACCTGGACCGCCGCGAGCCCGACACCGCCGCTCGCGGAATGGATCAGCACCCGCTCGCCGGCGCGTAGGCGTCCCAGCTCGATCAGCGCGTAGTGCGCCGTCACAAACGCGATCGGAAGGGTTGCAGCCTCTTCGAATGTGAGCGTCGCGGGTTTCGGCGCCGCCAGCCGGGCGTCGGTAACCGCGTGGCGGCCGAGACACTCGCGTGCGATGGCAACGACCTCGTCTCCCTCGTGCCAGTCGCTCACGCCATCGCCGACCCGCGCGACTCGGCCGGTGCACTCCGTGCCGAGCGGCCCCATCCCCTTCGGATATCCGGGACACGCTCCGAGCGCGGACAACACGTTCACGTAGTTCAGCCCGACGGCACGCACCTCGATCTCGATCTCACCGGGCGCCGGCGCGCGGCGTGGCGCGGCCTCAAATCTCACCGAGTCGAGCACGCCGGGCTGACAAACGGCTCGGCACGGTGCGTCGGACGATACGACGATGGACTCAGCGTCGGCCTCTGCCGCCGGAGCAGCCTCCGCCTCCGGGGTCCACCGAACCATGCGTGCCACGTACCGAGCGCCGCCGCGAAGGGCGACCTGCGTCTCGGCGGCCTGCGACTGAATCTCGTTCAGGAGGGCCTCGATCTCCGCGTCGCCGGGCGACCCGCTCAGATCCAGCCGCGTGCACTGGAACTCCGGATGTTCGCCGGCGATCGCCGAGCCAAGCCCCCAGAGGGGCGACTGAGCAACCGATATCACGGCGTCATCGGGGCCCGCCGCCTGCACGCCGGCCGTGACGAGCCAGAGCCTCGGCGTTGACGTCGAACCACATTCCGCGAGCGCCTGAACCAGGTGCAGGGCGCCGGCCCAGCTCTCCTCAGATCGCCCGCCGCTGATCGCCGGCGCGACGTCCGCGCCGAGCAGATCGAGGCTCCACAGGTGCGCGACACCACGAAGCGGATGGTCGAGCGCCGAGATCTCGCGCATCAACTGCGTGAACTCGTCACGCCGGCCCGCGTGCAGTTGATATGTCGTTCCCTGCGAGTGATAACCATCGCCCGCGAAGACGCGGATGCACCGTTCACCGCCGCCCTCGAGACGCGCGGCGAGCGCCTCTCCGATGCCCGCACGGTCGCAGAAGATCAGCCAGGCGCCGCGCTCGTCGCTCCGTGAGGCGGATACCGCGGACTTGTCCAGCGGCTGCCGATCCCAGCCAATCCTGTAGAGCGCGCCGCTCAGGCCGTCGGCCGGCGCCGTGCGAAGACGAATGCCGGTGATCTCAATCGCGATCTCGCCGGTCTCGTCCACCAACCGGACGTCCCCTCGCGCGATTGAATCTCTCTCAGAGTCAGCGGCGCGGACCGCGTGACACCAGATCCCGGCAGCGGAATCGAGCGCGCGATGCACGTGGAGCCGCCCGATGCCGACAGGCACGAGCGCGCCGTCGGGAGCCTCACCGTCGAATCGGACGCCTGCCAGCACTTCGAGACAGGCCGCGAGAACCGCCGGCGATATGGGCGAGTCGCCCCGCGGCTCATCCGATGGCACTTTCACTCGAGCCAGGGCTTCACCGCTCGATTGCCAGAGCTGGTCGACGAACTGGCCGCCCTTGCCCTCGCGCATCGCTCGCGCGCGAAGTTCAGCCACGCTCATCGGCTTACCAGAGCCCGGGCGGCGGACGCCCCCGACGTCGACCGTGCCCGTCAGATGCCGCGTCCATGCATGGTCCGCCTTGCCTGCACCTTGCGGGCGGCGGCTCAGCAGCTGGAACGACGCCGTTCCGATCCCTCCCGGGGACAGCACCAGCTGCACCGCCACGGGATCGTCGTCGAGGACCAACGGCTCCTGAACGTCCACGTGTTCGAGGCCGACGACACCCGTTCCGTAGACGTGTGCGGCTCCGGCCAGCGTGGCTTCGATGAGCACGGCCAGCGGCGCGACCGATCGTCCCGTCGGGTCATGGTCCACGAACGGCAAAGCGTCGGCGGTCAGATCGGCATTCCAGAAATACGTGCCGGCATGGATGGCGGAGGGCGCACACCTGCCGATGACGGCGTGCTCTCCGTCGGCCGGCGATGAACGGCGATGGCGCGCCGACGGCGACGGCGCGTCATACCAGTAGCGCTCCCGCTGCCACGGATAGGATGGCAGGCGGAGCGATCGTCCGCCGGAGGGATAGAGCCGCGCCCAGTCCACGTCGCGCCCGAACGAGTACACGGTACCGAGCGCGCCGAGCATCTCCGCCTGTTCGTCTTCTCCGCGGCGCAGCGATCCGATCGCGAGGCCGGCGAGCTTGGCCTCGCGCAGGATCTCCTGGACCGCCGGGACGAGGATCGGGTGCGGGCTCATCTCGATGAACGTGGTGCAGCCGTCCTGAATGAGCTGCCGGACCGTTGCCAGGAACAGCACCGGCTCTCTCAGGTTGCGCACCCAGTACGCCGGGTCGAGACGCGCCTCCCCGGCAGGCGCTCCGGTCACCGTCGAATAGAACGGGAGCACCGGCTCCATCGGCGCCAGCCCATCGAGCGCCTCGAGCAGGTCGGCGCGCAGCGGATCCATCTGGGGACTGTGAGACGCCACGTCCACCTTGACTCGGCGGCAGAAGATCTCCTGTTTCTCGAGCGTGGCGATGACCTCGTCCAGCGCCGCGGGATCGCCCGACAACACCGTCGACCTGGGGCTGTTGCTCACGGCAACCGACAGCCGATCTCCGTAACCGGCCAGCGCCGCTGTCGCCTGATCGAAGGTGAGCTCGACGACCGCCATCGCGCCCTGGCCGCTCGTCCGCCGCAGCAGACGGCTTCGACGGCAGATGATGCGCGCGGCGTCGCGCATCGAGAGCGCGCCGGCCACGTACGCGGCGGCCACTTCGCCCATGCTGTGGCCGACGACGGCCGAGGGCTCGATGCCCCAGCTTCGCCAGAGTCCGGCCAGCGCCACCTGCATGGCAAAGATGCACGGCTGGATGACATCAATCCGGTCGAGCCGGGATTGGCCTTCGGCGGCGGTCAGTTCTTCGATCAGGGACCAGTCCGTGAACTCCCTGATGGCAGCGTCGCATTCGGACAGAATCCGGCGAGCGACCGGCTGCCCGGCGAGGAGTCCCCGCCCCATCCCGATCCATTGCGAGCCCTGTCCCGGGAAGACAAACGCCACCTTGCCGGCACTCGCGGCGGTTTTCTGTCCGCGCGTGAGCCTCGGCCGCTCGTCGCCGCGCAGGAACACGTCGAGCTGATCGACGGCGTCGTCACGTCCGTCCACGACGCAGCTGACACGATGATCGTGGTGCGTGCGTCTGACGCCCGCCGTATAGCAGACATCGTCCATCGAGGCGCCGGCGCCGCTTGCTCCAGCGAGAAATTCCCGGTAGGTCGCCGCGAGCGCCCGCAGCGCCTCGGGCGTTTGCGCGGACAACGTCAGGACGCTTGGCCGTCGCGCCTCGTTCGTGCCGTCGTCGGAGATTCGTCCGTCTGCAGTGCGCGCCTGGAGAACGACGTGCGCGTTCGTGCCGGCGATGCCGAACGCGCTGACACCCGCGATGGGATCGCCGTCATCGACTTGCCAGGGAGACATCGCGCTCGAGACAACGACCGGCAGCTGATCCCAGGGGATATCGGGATTCGGATTCTTGAAGTGGAGGTTGGCTGGAATGGCGCCCTTATGGAGCGCCAGCGCCGTCTTGATCAGCCCGGCCACGCCTGCTGCCCCTTCGGTGTGGCCGATGTTGGTTTTCACCGAGCCAATGCGGCATGGCCGGCCGGGCAGTCGATCTTCGGCGAGCACCGAGCCGAGCGCTCCAAGCTCCACCGGATCCCCGGCGCGCGTACCGGTTCCGTGCGCTTCGACGTACTGCACGCGGCCGGGCGAGACCCTCGCGTCGCGATACGCTTCGCGCAGCAGCTGCTCCTGGCCATGGCGCGCGGGCGTCGCGAGGAAGCCGCTGCTGTTGCCGTCGTTGTTGACGGCGCTTCCGAGAATCACGGAATAGATGGTGTCCCCGTCGGCCACCGCATCGGAGAGCCGCTTGAGAACGACGATGCCGGCGCCCTCGCTGCGGACGTAGCCGTTGCCGCTCGCGTCGCCGAACTTGCACCGGCCGTCGGGGGCCATCATGTTGGACTGCGAGTAGGCCAGCGTGATCGACGGCTCGAGGATGACGTTCGCGCCGCCCGCGAGGGCCAGCGTCGTTTCGCCGAGGCGCAGGCTCTGACAGGCCAGGTGCACGGCGACGAGCGACGACGAGCAGGCGGTGTCCACCGTGATGCTCGGCCCTTCGAAGCCCAGCGCGTACGACACGCGGCCGGACGCCGAATAGCGGCCGCTGCCGGTGGTCATGTAGAAGTCGATGGCCCCGGGATCGCGGAACAGGCGGGTTTCGTAATCGTTGAGCCAGAGGCCGACGAACACGCCGACCCGCGTGCCGGTCAGCCGCTCGCGAACCTGACCGCCATCTTCGAGGGCTTCCCAGGCGACCTCGAGCAGGAGCCGCTGCTGCGGATCCAGGCGGTCGGCTTCACGCGGCGAGATGCCGAAAAACTGGGCGTCGAAGGTGTCGATGGCGTCGAGGAAGCCTCCCCAGCGCGTGCTGATCTTTCCCGGCGTGCCGGGGCTCTCGTCGTAGAGCGCCGCGACGTCGATTCGATCCTGCGGAATCTCGGTAATGGCGTCGACGCCCTGCTCGATGACACGCCAGAAGTCTTCCGGTCCCGAGGCTTGAGGAAACCGGCAGCCGATCCCCACAATGGCAATGGGCTCGTGGTTTACAGGTATTTGGGACATGGCTCGCGCTTGAATCGAGTCTTCGAGTTTTCTCCTTCGAACACAAGATACGGGCCACGATTTGGCTAGGCAAGCCGCCAAGAATCAATGACTTAGCACGATGCAGAGACAGAAGTCTCCCTGACGAATGTCTTTTGTCTCCCTGATGGAGCGATAGGATTATGGCCCGCTCCAAGGCGGAATCAAGAGCGTTCGCTGCCCTGCTGAGGCTGGCGAGGGCCCGGTGTCAGGCTGGATGGCGCAGGGGCTGGGCGGCGCGAGCGGCGGTCTTCCTCGCCTGGCGCCGGTGGTAAGCCCAGAGCGCCTTGTTTCCAACGACTTCGGTCAGCATTCGACGGGCGGACGACAGGATTACACCGGACCGGAGTTTCTGGCGCAACAGGAAACGCGAGGGTGTTTCACTCGGCGCGCCGGTCTGATCATGGCCTTCCCTGACGAAACGCTCCAGTTCGGCCCACGTCAACTCGTCGCGGCCGGAGCGGTCGAACGCCCGAAACAGCGGCTCGTAGTACTTGAAATTCCCGGCCATCGTGCGCATCTTGGCGAACCCGCCGTCAGCGAGCGTCGCCCGACGCACGACCGTCTTGCTGTAACCCAGCCGCATCGACAGCGCGACGCGGTCAGTGTCACCATCCTCGGTGCGATGAAAGATGTCGCCCCTCATGACGAGCAGATCACCCGCTTCCAGCTGAGGCGTGAACGCCAGCCGATCGAGCGGCACGCGGGTGACATGCGCCGCGCCTGAGTCGGCCTGAAACAGAATCTGCCGGTCTGGCAGGTCGTACGCCATCGTGGCACCCTTGCCGACGACCCGTTTAAATGTTTTCGGGCTCTCCCGCTTCAACGCGTCGAACGGCACGAGACAGAGATTCGATTTGTCGGGCCGCGGCTTGATGACGGGTATAAACAGGTTCAGATAGTCGTAGTGGTTCTGACAGCTGAAATAGCTCTCGTAGTCCTGATGCCACGGAAACACGCCACGAGTGGTGGCGAAATAGTAGGCGCCGAGATTGCTGTCCACCCGGATGTCCGTGTTTGCCGTCACCAGCGCCATGAGTTCGTTCACGGGTTGGCCGAGCCTCGCCGTCGCGCGCGCGGACGCCTCGGAGATGGCATTGTTGCGATTGGCCTCGTCGACGGGCTGGTCGGCGTAATCGCTGCGGCAGTTCTCGAGATCGCGCGGCGACAGAAAGCCACGCACGTGGACGAATCCTCTCGTCTCGAGATCTTTCCAGTCGACGTCATTCATTGGCATTGGAGTCCTATCGGCCGCGACGCCAGAACACTCCGGTCCAGTCAATCTGAACGATCTCTTCGGTGAGCCCACGGGCCCGCCGGAAATCTTCGACGGCAAGCCGGCAGGCAGGAATGCTGTAGTCGTCGACGATAACATATCCCCCCGGCGACAGCCGGTCGTACAGGTTGGTCAGCCCGTCCATGGTCGATTCGTAGAGATCCCCGTCCAGGCGCATCACCGCCAGTTTTTCGATCGGCGCGCGAGGCAGCGTGTCGCGAAACCAGCCTTCGAGAAAACGAACCTGATCATCGAGCAGACCGTAGCGCTCGAAGTTGCGTCGCACCTCCTCGAGCGAGACCGCGAGCTCCTGGTATTGCTCCAGGTGAAGGCCGCGGTCCTGGGGATACTTTTCCGCGTCAGGCGGCGGCAGTCCCCGGAACGAATCGGCGACCCATACGCGCCGGTCCGTCACGTCGTACGCGCTCAATAGCCCCCGCATGAAGATGACCGCGCCGCCCCGCCAGACTCCCGTTTCGATCAGATCACCGGCGATGCCATCCTCGAGAACGCTCTCGACACATCGCTGCAGGTTGTCCATACGGGCCGCGCCAATCATCGTCGGCGCGACGACCGGCCAATCTCTTCCTTCCAGACGCAGCGACGGGTTGTGCGGCTCGCGCTCCGCCTTGTCCTGCACCGTTGCAGGCGAACGATTGGACGGATCTTCGTAGGTCAGGCCCATCAGGCTGCGCTTCAGCAGCGTGACGTACAGCTCGCGGCATCGATCCGAAGACACACTCGGCACGAAAGACCTCTCAGTTCGCGGCACCGCGTCCCCGCGCGCGCCGACTGTCATCAAGATGGCGAGGCTTCTGAAACAGGAGAGCCTTTTCTCCGGTCTTTCGCTTGAGCCAGTACCCGAAGTAGGCCATCGCCATGAAACGAATCGACCGATGCAATTGCTCCGGCGGCACGACGTCGAAGCACGCGTCGAGCGTGCCGTCGTTGAACCACTGGTACTTGTTCACCGCCCAGGCGTTCAGGCCCGGATGTTTCGTGTCGTAATAGGGCCGGTCGAACACTTTGACGACCGACCAGTCGATCTCTGCGCCCAGCTTCTCGAGCGCGGCCTGCGTGTAGATGTGCAGATGATACGGGGCATGAAGCTGCGTCCAGTGGCTGACGTAATCGCTCAGCGAGATATGGTCCGCCGTCGGTGTCCCGACGAGGATACAGCCGCCAGGCTTCAGGTAGGTGTTCAGCTCGCTGAAGAGCACGCGCGCATCCTCGACGTGCTCGACGACGTCCTGCAGCACGATATACTCGAACGACTCCGGCTGCAGACACCCCGGATCGCGAAGCGCTTCCGAGGCTGAGTACGGATCGTACCCGACGGCGTTGTGATATCCCCGCTCCCGCAGGTGCTCGAGGAACGTCCCCCACCCGCACCCGTAGTCGAGCAGCCGCGATCCGGGCGAGTAGCCAGCCTCAGTCAAACGGCTCAAGAGGTTCTCGAAGGTCAGCCTCGCGTGAACGGTCAGCGTTCGAACGATGGGATAGTTCGTATAATACCGGCGAAGGTCGACCGTCTCCAGACAGTGGAGCGATCGGCACGTCGGGCATCTCCACACATGAAAGATTTCGTGCTTGAAGGCGCGGACATTCGAGGGCACTTCCGCACACTCCACCCGCGCGGGGTCGACTCTGGTGCCGCAGAACGAACAGACCACGCGTTGACCGGTGGTGGCAGCTTCGTGGCTCCGCGGAAGAATGGCGCCCATCACAGTGCTCCCGCACGCGAACGACTCCAGGTCATGAATTTCCGATCGTCTCCCTCGCGTTAGACGTTCCATGCAAATAACCCTGATCGCCTTCGGCACCCGGGGCGATGTCACGCCCCTGGTCGCACTCGGGTCGCGCCTTCGCACGGCAGGACATCGAGTCCGACTCGTCACTCACGCGGAGTTCGAAGCCTTCGTCACACGGCACGGTATCGATTTTGCCCCTATCGACGGGAGCTATCAACGCTTCGTCGCCACACACGAGGGGCGGCGCGCACTTGGTGTCCCGTACAGCACACCGCTCGGTCTCGCCGGCCTCTTCAATCCCTTTCGCGACTGCGCCGAAGCCGTTTTCCGGGCGTCCTGGCAAGCCTGCACCGACGCAGACGCGATCGTCTCCTCGCCTGTCGCCGCGATCGTCGCGACGTCGATCGCGCGCGCGAAGAACGTGCCCCTCGCCGTGGCCTCGCCGATTCCCCCACTCGGCTCCCGGAACCTCCCGGCCCCGGTGTTTCCGCCGCTGCCCCTTGGGCCCGCGTACAACTCGCTGACTCACGTCCTCAGCCGGCTCCTCGTGCGGCGGGGCGCGTCGCACGTGCTCGACGCCTGGACCCGCGAAGCGCATCGTGTCGCGCCGGCATCAAATCGGCCCGTCCGGACGCTCACGCTCGTGGCCGCCAGTCCCGTGCTCGTACCACGTCCGCTCGACTGGCCCGACACGACGCATATCACCGGCTTCTGGTTCCTTCCGGGCGAAACAACGCCCACGATCCCTCCCGAGGTTCGAGCGTTCATCGAAGCGGGCCCACCGCCCATCTGTCTGGGGTTTGGCAGCATGGCTGATGACAACCCCCAGGAGCTTCGGGCGATCGTTCTCGATGCCCTTGCACGCCTGAACGCCCGGGCCGTCGTCGTCGGCGGATCGGGCAGCGCGCTACAGGGGTTCGCCTCCGCCAACATCTGCGAAGTGCCGTTCGTCGACTACGACTGGCTCTTTCGCAACGTGTCCGTGGTCGTTCATCAGGGAGGCGCAGGTACGGCCGCCTTCGGACTCACCGCCGGCGCCCCCCAGGTCGTTGTTCCCTACTGCCTTGACCACACCTTCTGGGCGTGGCGCCTGGGAAAGCTCGGTGTCGCACCTCCCAAAATCAAGAGACACCGCTTGACGGCCGCCGCGATGGCCAACGCCATCCGCCAGGCCGTCGAGAACCCGTCATTTCGTATGCGAGCGGCGGCCGTAGCACCGGCTATCTCCGCCGAGAACGGACTCGAGCGCGCGGTGCAGCTGCTCGAGGATCACTTCAGCCGCCGCCCGTAGTTCGCTTACCCCCCCGTGTTGACCGTCGCGAAATCGGCGCAGATGACATCGCCCGACGCGCGGCTGAGCGTGCTCCATCCGAGAACCGAACCGACGGCTGGGAACGCGAATGACACGTCGAAGGACTGCGCCGGCGACACGGCCGCGAGCGGAGCCGACCAGAGCGGCACACGAGTGTTCAGCGCGAGCAGCGCTCCGGTCCACGTCAACGGCGTCGACGTCTTCAAACCGGTGAACTTCATTTTGAGCGTTCCTGCACTGTATTGCAGGCTCAGCGCCTGGTCACACACCGGAGGCACGTCGTTCCGCGGCGTCGCGAGAAACGCGCAGCCCTGCGGGCACTCCGCGCTGCTGTAGTTGCCCACAACCTGCCCGCTATCGTTCAGTGCCTGCGGCTGGGTGTCGACCACGCCTGGGAAGTCAACATCGAACGCGCGCCATCCCGTGCCCGATACCAGGAAGCCGTGTGTCGGATTCGTCCCCCTCTTACTCCAGCCAACAGCCTTGTTCTGATTGTTGATCCCGCCGACGAACGTCTGATTGGCACCGGGAAAGTTGATGACGCTGAATGTTCCGCCAGCCAGGATAAAGCCGTGGAGACCGTCGGGAGCCGCATAGGTTCCAGAAATCGTGCCAGCGTCGTTGATTCCGAATGCGTATGTATGCTGCGCTCCGGGAAAGGCGACGGCGGTGTAAGCGTTTTCGATTTTCAGGTACCCCGTGTCGGGCGTTCCAGGGCCGTTGTTGTAAACGCCGACGATTTGGCCGGCGGCATTGATGGCTCGTCCATCCGTCTCTCGGCCGGGAAAGTCGAAGACCGTGAAACTTCCGCCGCTCCCGGCCAGGCCGTGCCACTGCCCGCCTCCGCTCTGCGTCGTATACGACCCTGCGGTGCTGTCCGATCCATTGATTCCAAAGATGAACGTGTGCGCAGCGCCGGGGAAATCGATGGTCGTGTAAGTGCTGCCGTCGAACACATAGCCACGCCTTACCCCGTTGGACGAGTAATACGTCCCGACGACGTGTCCCGCGTTGTTGATACCGGTCGCGTCGGTGAACACCGAGCCCGGAACCTGGAGCTTGGCAAACGTGTAGGGGGGGCCCTGAGCGTCGGCGGGACGCGAGAAGCCGCAGAACACGACGAGCAGGGACAAACAGAGTCGGTTCAACACAAATCTCCAGTCTGATGAAGCCGCGCGCCAGGTCCCGGAGAGCGGGACAATTCGCTGAAACCTTGCACGGCCTGGTCTCTCCGAGCCCATCAAGAAGTGCGCCACGACGACGGGTGAACTACAGGGGTTTCGCGAGACATCCTTCCTCCGCCGACGACCTTCTCGCTGTTCCCAAAAACTTTAGTCGCGTTGGCGAAGGCCTCATCGGCGGTTCCGTCAGATGTCTTTCAGCCATGCTTGCAAGCTGCATCCCGTCAGTTCCTCGGTCCGTCGAATATCGTCCCGATAGCGATTGAGCAACGCTCGCCGCGTCGAGGGATTGAAGGCCGGCTTCTTCCGCAACTGACCGAGGACCGTGTTGGTCCAACAGACCCACGGAATCACCGTGCGGTCGAAAAACCTGACCGGGCCGCGGCTCGGTAGAAATGGGTGGATCCTGGACCGGGACGCAAAGGCGTGCTGCAGCCGGGTGGAGAGCGGAAACCAGGTCGGGTTGTGGACTTTGGACGTCTGTGGCGTGAATGTGGGATCGACCCCCAGGAATTCGTACACCGCACGCGTCGTCTCCGCCGGGCGGGCCTTCAGGTCCTCGAAGAGCGCGACGTGGATCTGGTCCTTGGGAAAGCGGCGGACGAAGCGTTCAATATCGTGCGCGATCAACCCATACTGAAAGTACAGAATGCATTCATCCACGAACCAGGTGTCGCGCCGTTCGGCGGCGACGGCGATTCGCTGGTCCTCCTCCGCGAGCGCGCCCTCGAGCGACAACCCCGGTTCCACGCCATACTGGCACAGGAAGTTGTACCAGGAATACACACGATCGGCAGGATTCCTGAGGACGATGATGATCCGGGCGTCCGGATAGCGTTCGTAGATCCTCGACTCGGCGCCGGGCGACGTCAGATACGTCACCGATGCTTCACCCACGGCCTTGCAGTTGCCGGCCTCCGCAAAGAGCGCAAGGTAGGCGTTGACATCGACGTACTGGGTCGCGCTGTAGGGAGCCGGCTCTCTCAGGTTGCAGAAATGCCACGGCTCCTTGTCATCGGGCATGAAGACGTCCGGGTGCTGGCGGAGGTAGTGATACAACGAGGTGGTTCCCGCCTTGGCGGCCCCGACGATGAAGAAATTCGGCTCGGGAGTCGCGCTTCCCTTCTCCTTCTCGCGGCGACCAACGGGATTTTCCTCAAGCGCTGACGTCAACACGATGACTCTCCTTGGGACTCGTTCGGCTCCGCGAGCCGGCCGGCATGCTCATCCATTGGGCGTTTACACAAAATTCGCGCCAGCCGCGAGCCGGCAGACACGCACGGATCGCGCGGATCCACGGCCCAGGAGCACTGAAGTCTCCGGACCGGCTGTCTTTTGTCATCTTTCGCAAGCAACGCTCAGAACCTGAACCGAACGGTCGGCGTGGTGGCACCGGACACCGGCGCTTGCTCCCTCCAGGACGCTGCGGCCGTCGGCCGGACATTGAAGGCCGGCTCGGTCCCGGGAATGCTCAAAGGTGCGGGCGGTGACCACCACGAACTTCGATCCTCGGGCCACATGAACGCGTCCAGATCGACCGCCGGCTTCATCGGCGACCACGTCAACGCCGCCCCGGGCACGTGGACCAGGCCGGCCCGTTCGAGCGCTCGCTTCCTCTCGACGGATACGGCCAGCATCAGACCGATGGCCGCCCACATCTCGACGGTGCCTTCGATGGGATAGAACGACTGGCTGGCCATTCCCGCCACCATCAACGCCAGGATCAGGGCCGCGGCAATACCGCCGGCGGCCATGGCCATCGTGCTCCGTTTCTCGAGGAACAACCGCAGCGCGTGAAACAGTATCGTCAGGTACAGCGCAAGAATCATCGCCGTGCCGATGATGCCGTTGTCGAGCAGCGTTTCGAGATAGGCGTTGTGCGGATGGCCGAATTCTTCGTTCAGCACGACGTACAGGAAGCTCACCGTTCCCGTCCGCAGCATCGCCTGCCGTCCCCAGCCCAGCCACGGTTTCTTGTAAATCTGCTCGATCACGTACGGCCAGATGATCGATCGGCCCGACGTCACCTCGTAGTCGTTCACCGACACCTGCGAGTTGTATTCGTTGCCGGTGAAACCCTCCATGAGGCGATCAGCCGCGGCCGGCACGAACATCAGGATCAGCACGGCGACGGCGGGCCCGATCAGGAAGACCTTCCGCCAGCGGAGAGCGCCGAGCACCAGCCCGACCGCGCCGGTCGTCACGTATCCGGCGCGCCCGCCGGTCAACGACTGTGCGTACACGAGAACGATCGCCATGACCGGCATCAGGAGGCGCAGACGGCGATCTTTGATCAGGGGCATCACGCCGATCAGCGCCCACGCCGCGCCCCCGAGCATCATGGACAGCGTGACGCGGTGATACCCGATGCGGCTGAGCAGAAGCCGCAGCGCAAGCCGCTGGAGCTCGCCGCCGTCCATCAGCGCCGATCCGAGCGGCATCACCTTGATGACCATGAGGCCGAGGAAGACGTATGCGCCGAGGAGCGCCGCTGCGCCCATGAAGAGGCGCTCGCGGCTCCGGCAGCCGTCAAACAGCAGCAGCGCGAGGACCGGCCACTTCAGCGTGTTGATCAGGTACTCGGCGATCATGCTGCCCTTGGTCTCGGTCGCAGCCATGAAACCGGGGTCGCTGTACATCCGGTACCACCCGACGAGGATGACCCCGAGGTACATCAACAGCAGCACGTTCATGTGGGGCGGCATGTCCCACTTGAGCTTCTCGCGTTGCCGTTGCGCCTGCCACGCGAAGAAGACGTTGATCAGCAGCAGGTTGAAGAAGTTCAGGCCGGTGATGCCGAAGATGCTCTTGGGGACGTCCGGATACTCGAGAATGCCGATGAGCAGCACGATCCCGCAGGTGCCCCGAAACCAGTCCTTCCAGGCATATGCCCCGACAAGAAACACGGCCAGCCACAAGACCGTCAGGCGGATCATCGGTCAGCTCTGGGGCCGGCGGGGGATGCAGACGAGATCATCGGAGGCTGGTTGTCCTGGTGCAATCCGGCGCCCAATGCGGCTCGGCGGTGCCATCTCACCACTCATACGGCGTCAGGAGTCTACAGGCGAAGATTGTCGATTTATAACGCAATTTCTCCGCTCTTGAAGCGAAACAGAAGGATTCCCCAGCCATCAGGCCTCGTGAGCCTGCGTGAAGCCGCCCACACCGTCGAAGAAACCCCATTTGGGCAGACTTTCTTCTACCTGATAACGGTTTTCGTGGCGGCCCTGTAGGGCCTACAGGGCGACCGATCTCGTCTCGCGAGGAATAGCGTTTGCTGTCCACACCCCCGATGCCGACAGGCTCGACCGCCAACCTCGCGCTGAAGGCATCTATCGTCCTGAACATCCTGGCTGCGGTCGTCATCGGGCCGCGCTTGTGGGGGCGGTGGGCCGATTCGAGAGACCAGCCGCCCACGCCCGCACCGGTGATCCACCGGACAACCCTGTTCGAAGAGCTGCGGCCGGTGGCCGGGTCCATCGTCTTCGCGGGCGACAGCCTCGTGCAGATGTGCGAGTGGGCCGAACTGCTCGGCGACCACCGTGTCGTGAATCGCGGCGTGTTCGGCGAAACCACGGCGACGCTGCGCGAACACGTCGCTGTAATCGGCCGCGACCGTCCGTCCGCCGTCTTTCTGATGGTCGGCATCAACGATCTCGCGCACGGGCGCACGATGGACGCCATCACCGCGGACTACACAGCGATCGTCCAGAGCCTCTCGACCAAAACGCCGCGCGTTGTCGTGCAGAGCGTCCTTCCGGTGAATCACAGCACGTACAAGTATCGAGTGCAATCGAACGACATCGTCGCGCTCAACGCCAGGCTCCGCGATCTCGCCGCCCAATTCGGCGCCACGTACCTGGACGTGGGCGCCCGGTTGACCGACGCCTCCGGTGATCTCGGCGAGCATTTCACCGCAGACGGTGTTCACCTGAACGGCGAGGCGTACCGCCTCTGGCGCGGCAGCCTGCTGCCGCTCATTCCGGACCTGGACAAGCCGGTAGATTGAGGACCTGAGATGACCACGCCGGACGGTTCTCGCATTCGCGGTCTGGACGGCCTTCGCGCCCTGTCCATCGGCCTGGTCCTTGTGAGTCACGCCATCGGCACCCGCGGTTTTCCGTGGCCGAATTTCGGCGACGGCCTGGGGGACCTTGGCGATCTCGGCGTCCGCGTGTTCTTCGTCATCTCGGGCTTCCTCATCACGACGCTCCTGCTGCGCGAAGACCAGGCGACGGGGATCTCGATCAAAGGCTTCTACATCCGGCGGGCGCTGAGGATTCTGCCGGCATTCTCGTGCTTCCTGCTTGCGGTGGCCGTCCTCGACCGCGCCGGCGCGATTCGCTTGTGGCCCGGCGACCTGCTGCATTCGCTGACGTTCAGCATGAACTACCACACCGAGCGATCGTGGTACGTCGGCCACATCTGGTCGCTCTCGGTGGAGGAACAGTTCTACTTGTTGTGGCCCGCGCTGCTCTGCCTGGCGGGGATCGCCGGGAGCATGTGGTCGGCGGCGGCCGCGATCGCTATCGCCCCGGTGGTCCGTGTGCTGATGTTCTGGGCGTTCCCCGAACACGAACGGTTGATTCACCAGGCGTTTCCGACCACGATGGATTCAATCGCTGTCGGCTGTCTTTACGCCGGGGCGCGTCACTACTTCCGGAGCGCCGAGGAAGGACCGCTCGTCGTCCGATCGGGCGTCATCGCGCTGGGCCTGGTCGTCGGGGCCTTCATCTGCAACAGCCTGTCGGTTCATCCGTGGTTCAAGTACGCCATGGGCGCCTCGCTCATGAACCTGGCCATCGCCGGCGTGATCGATTTCGTGGTGAACACGAACGGAAGGTGTGACCGCGTGCTGAACTGGCCTCCGATTGTCTACATCGGCACGCTGAGCTATTCGCTCTACCTCTGGCAGCAGCTCTTCATGAATCGACAGAGCGACTTTCTCGTCTGTTCATTCCCGTTGAATGTGCTGGCCTCGCTCGGCGTCTCAGCCTTCTCGTATCAAGTGCTCGAGCAGCCTTTGCTTCGTTTGCGCAGCCGGTTCCGGCATCAGGCCTCGCAGGGGGCGCAGAAAGCGATGCCGTCCGGCATCACGCCCGCCATCAGCGGCCACGTGATCCCGGTGGAGATTCCAGGGCCGCGCTAGCTGGATGCCTCCTGCGCCATGCGCTTCCGCAGGCTCAGTGGCCGCATGTCGGTCCATACGCCCTTGATGTAATCGAGGCAGTCCTGCTTCGTTCCCTGCTTGCCGGCATCGCGCCAGCCGAGCGCGTTCTCTCGATCGGCCGGCCATATCGAGTACTGATCTTCGTGGTTGACGACCACCTTGTAGGCCGTGTTGTCTTCCCGCTCCTGCGTGCTCATACTGCCTCCACCGCGTTCACGTCGATTCTTGCGCCGCGAGCGGCCGCCGCCGGCATGAAGCGCCAGCACCGCGTGCCGGCTGGTCCTTCCGTAACCAGCGCACCTGTATAACCCGCGCCAGGCGTCAGCTCGCGCAACTTCCAGCGTGCCGTCTCCCGATCGTCGCCGTACACGAGCAGCGACGCCGCTTCGTCCGGCGCGAACGTCACCTCGAAGGCATCGAGCGGTTTCGCGAGACCGCTGCCGAGCGCTTTCAGGTACGCCTCTTTTCGCGTCCAGCACGCGAAGAACGCATCCGTCCGGACCTCGTCGGGAAGCGACCGGAGGCGTTCGTTCTCCTTCGGCGCGAAGAACCTCGACGCGATCCCGTCCGCGTCGTCGAGCGCGCGCACCGCCTCGACGTCGACGCCCAGTTCGATGTCGCGGCCGATCGCGATGAGCGCGAGCTCGTCGGAATGCGACACGTTGAAAGTGAGCGCGCCGTCAAACCGTCCTGCCAGTGAGGGTTTTCCGTTCGGACCGTAACTGAACCTGAACTCCTCCGGCGCGGCATCGAGATATCGCGAGAGCAGCTGACGCAGCGCTCCCCGCGCGCAGATGTAGCGGCGCCGGTCGCGGTCGAAGTGAAATCGGCCGGCGCGTTCGCGCTCGTCGGCCGAGAGCGTCCCAGACAGCGCGTCGATGTGGGCCGGCGGTGAATCGAGACGCACGGCCCAGACGTGCACGACGGTCGGCGTCAGCCATGGCAGCTGGTCCGGTGCGTCCTGCCACGCCACGTCCGACCTACGCATCGAGGACCGCGGGGGTGATCGCGCGCAGATCCCGCATGATGGTGTCGATGAGCTGCGCGCGCCTGTCCTGCAGGAAGAAGTGATCCCCGTCGAACATCTCGTACCGGAAGTCGTTGTCCGTCTGCCGGCGCCACTCGCCGATCTCACGTTCGGAGATCCGGCGATCGCGCGCGCCGCCAAACGCCG
>Ga0105242_10001518_pt1 | contig 18245 bp, 15 predicted proteins | sample KBSM24metaG_FD_81521 | JGI IMG/M metagenome (GOLD analysis project Ga0105242, IMG submission 81521) | Miscanthus rhizosphere microbial communities from Kellogg Biological Station, Michigan, USA - KBS M2-4 metaG | ecosystem: Host-associated > Plants > Roots > Rhizosphere > Soil | place... | reverse complement strand
GCCAGCAGCACCTGCCCTTCGTATTCGACGATGGCCGCGAGAACCGGCGTGGGGTTGTTCCAGTGCGTCCAACCGCATGCCGGACAGCGCAGGCGCTCCTTCGGCCCACCGTCCTCCATCAGCGTGACGGGTTGCAGCGCGGTCGCGCAGTGGGTGCAAAAACGGGTTTCGTACACCAAAACCTCACCTTCCGGTCGAGTGCGCCACTGCTACGCAATTAATAGCATTTTGCACAGATAGATAGTGCGCTGGCGGCCGATTCCGCCCCCACTCCGGAGTGCAGTTCGGCCGCCCGCCCCGCCAAGGCTTCAGGCAGGGAACACGCCCGTGGACAGGTAGCGATCGCCCCGGTCGCACACGATGAAGACGATGGTCGCATCGCGCTCGCGCTGCGCGATCTGCTGGGCCGCCCAGCAGGCACCGGCCGCGGAGATGCCGCCGAAGATGCCCTCTTCGCGCGCCAGGCGGCGGCACATGTCTTCGGCATCGTCCTGGCCCACGCTCAGCGTCTCGTCGACGGCGCGCGGGTCGTAGATCTTCGGCAGATACTCCTCAGGCCACTTGCGGATGCCCGGAATGCGCGAGCCTTCCTTGGGCTGCGCGCCGATGATCTGGATCGCAGGGTTCTTTTCCTTGAGGAAACGCGATACGCCGGTGATGGTGCCCGTCGTGCCCATCGCGCTCACGAAGTGCGTGATCCGGCCCTCGGTCTGCTCCCACAGTTCCGGGCCGGTGGTTTCGTAGTGGATGCGCGGGTTGTCCGGATTGGCGAACTGGTCCAGCACCCGGCCCTTGCCCTGCACCACCATGGTGTCGGCCAGATCGCGCGCGTATTCCATGCCGCCGCTCTTGGGCGTCAGGATCAGCTCGGCGCCGAAGGCCTTCATGGTCTGCGCGCGCTCCACGGAAAGGTCCTCCGGCATCACCAGCACCATGCGGTAGCCCTTGATCGCCGCCGCCATCGCGAGCGCGATGCCGGTGTTGCCCGAGGTCGCCTCGATCAGCGTGTCGCCGGGCTTGATCTCGCCGCGTTCCTCGGCGCGCCGGATCATCGACAGCGCCGGCCGGTCCTTCACCGAGCCTGCCGGATTGTTGCCCTCCAGCTTGCCCAGCACGACGTTGCCGCGCGCCTGGTTGTCCTGTGCGCCGATGCGCTGCAACGCCACCAGCGGCGTGCGGCCGACGGCGTCCTCGATGGTCGGATAGGTCTTCATATGGTGCTACTGTGCCATAATTCGCCCTTCGCTTCTTCGCGTCGCCCGGGTGGTGAAATTGGTAGACGCAGGGGACTCAAAATCCCCCGCCGCAAGGCGTGCCGGTTCGATTCCGGCCCCGGGCACCATGGCTGTCTTGCTATGGATTTTGAGGGATGCCACGCATCCCATTGCGCACCCAATCATCAAAACGCTTGTTCTCGAGCGCCTCGGCATGCCAAGTCGGCCCGGAGGCTGTCCAGTTCATGGCAGGACTTAAGCGCAAGAAGAATCTGCACAGCGCAGCAGCCTCCAGCCATCAATCACGGCGCCTGCGGCGGCAACACCCGCACGCCGGTCCATGCCCGTTTCTTCAAGCTCGGTCACCCTTGGTCGCTACCGCGACGATGGCCAGGCCCGCCGCAACGATCAAGGCATCTTCGATCAAGCCGCTTGGCGTCTGGCCGATGCGCGACATGGCTTTCTTCCGGACGTTGAGGGTGGCATAGGCCAAAGGTACCGCAGTAGCGACGGCGACAGCAGCCCCTTCCTTCTCTTTGCCGCGCGGCGCCAGTGCGGCTCCGGCGATTCCCGCGCTCATGACCCGGGCCAGCAGCCCGAGGAAGACGGTGCGGTCCGGCGCGGTCTTCATCTTGTCGCCGTAGAGCTCACCGGCCCCCATGGCCAGCGCGCCGCCCCGGAACAGCGGGCGGTCCAGCAGCACCAGGCCCCCCGGCGTCTCCCTCCCCAGCAGCCGTGCCAGGGACAGGGCAGCCATGGGCGTCATGGAGCGTGCGCTGGCCACGGCACCGATCAGGGCAGAAGGGAGCAGGCTTCGGATGTTCATGATGGTCAGGACCTCTGTTGTGTAGTCCGCCGAGGGTGGATCAGCCCCATGGGTTTGCCTGGAGGCATTGGCAGCAGCGCTGCGTAGGACGGGAACACCGACGAAGTGCCACGAACGAAAGCCCCACTCCGGCATATGGCACAAGGCAGCGGCCCGCCGGGGTTGCAACAGCGCTTGTCCACATCTGCACTTCACTTCTGTAGTTGCCTGTGCAGTCGGCGACTGCCGCGCAAACCTCCGCCAAAGCCAGTGCCTCCGCGACTGAGCGGCCGAGCGAGCGGGGCACCGATCAGAAAGGACGGATCACCTCCGGGCGTCGCCCCGCATCGGCCTGCGCACATGGCGAGATCGCCGTGCCGCGGCATCCAGGCGGCTGCCGCCGACAAGCGAAATGGCCCATCGGCTTACGCAGCCGCTCGCGCGCCCGCTGCTTTAATGCCGCATGACTTCGCACGAAGAAAAGCCCCCCATTCACGGCTCCCGCGCACCGGAGGTGTCCATGGCGGGCTCCGATGTCCGCACGCTGGTAGATCACGAAGACGACATCTTCTTCACCGCCATCGAGACCACCCGCATGCCCATGCTGGTGACCGATCCGCGGCAGCCCGACAACCCGATCGTGTTCGTGAACCGTGCGTTTCTCTCGATGACCGGCTACACGCGCGAAGAGATCCTCGGGACCAACTGCCGCTTCCTGCAGGGGCCGGGCACCGACCGCGCCACCGTCGCCGCGCTGTCCGAAGCCATCGCCAACCGGATGGAGTTCACCACCGAGATCCTGAACTACCGCAAGGACGGCTCCTCGTTCTGGAACGCACTCTTCGTCTCGCCGGTCTATAACAAGGACCGCCAGTTGGTCTATTTCTTCGCCTCGCAGCTGGATGTGAGCCGCCGCCGGGATGCGGAGCAGGCCCTGGCCCAGGCGCAGAAGATGGAGGCGCTGGGTCAGCTGACCGGCGGGATCTCTCACGACTTCAACAACCTGCTGCAGGTGATCTCAGGCCATCTGGAGATCGCCAGGCGCCGCATCCAGTCCGGCAAGGACGCCGAGGCCGTGCTGACCAGCGTCGGGAGCGCGTCGGAGGCGGTCAAGCGCGCTGCCACGCTGACGCAGCAGCTGCTGGCCTTCGCCCGCAAGCAGCGGCTGGAAGGCCGGCCGATCAATCTGAATGCCACGGCACAGAGCATCCGCGCGTTGATCGAAGACACGCTCAAGGACCGGATCCAGCTGGAGCTGCAGCTCGATCCGACCCTGGGCAACTGCCAAATCGATCCCACGCAGCTCGAAGCGGCGATCCTCAACATCATCACGAATGCGCGCGACGCGATGCCCAACGGCGGCAAGGTCACGCTGCAGACCAGCAATGTGGAGGTGACCGGCGCCGACGTGTCGGCCTATGGCGGCCTGCAGCCCGGCGCTTACGTGACCCTGGCCATCACCGACACGGGCGAAGGCATTCCGCCCGAACTCATCAAGCAGGTCATCAACCCGTTCTTCACCACCAAGCCCGAGGGCCAGGGCACCGGGCTGGGCCTATCGATGGTGTATGGGTTCGCCAAGCAATCCGGGGGCACGGTCGACATCTATTCCGAAGTCGGCGTAGGCACGACGGTGCGGCTCTACTTCCCAGCGACGGGCAAAGCCATGCATCTGCCGCCCAGCGCGCAGCCCGAAGACAAGGCGACCGAACGGGGCGGCACGGAATTCGTGTTGGTGGTGGACGACCGGCAAGAGGTGGCCGACCTGGCGGGCGCCATGCTGGAAAGCCTGGACTATCAGGTCGAGATCGCGACCGATGCCGCCCAGGCGCTCGCCCGCCTGGACTCGCGCACCAATCCCGTGGTGCCGGATCTGGTCTTCTCCGACGTGCTGATGCCCGGGGGCATGAACGGCTTCATGCTGGCGCGCGAAGTGCGCAAGCGCAATCCTCGCATCGCCATCCTGCTGACGACCGGATATGCGGGTGACGGCAATATCTCGGATGTGCCGGAGGGCGCGGAATTCGACGTCTTGAAGAAGCCCTACGGCATGAGCGAACTGGCTCGCAGGGTGAGGCTGGCGATCGAAGGCCATACCGGGGCACGGATGCTGCGGCCTCGCTGAAAGCGGAACGCCTCAGAAGCCAAGATCGGAGTGGCTGGGGAGGCCACCTCGACCGCGTCAAGGGAAGGTGATGTCAGTGCCCCGTGCAGAGGATGTGGGGCGGCGCGTCCGCCGGTTCAGGCGCCGGGCCCGGCCCATCGGGCTCCACTGGCTGGCCCGGCTTGCCGGGCGACAGGCGCTGAACGCATGGGCCTGCCATCAAGAGGGTCCCAGCGTGACATCGCGGGAGTGATGTACCGATTGGCCTGCCCGATCCAGGAAGATGTGGGGCAGTATGAATCCGTTCACCACCACGACCATCGCCTGCATCCTCGCGCCGCGCCTGCAATAGGTTGGGCTGGACGAATCGGCTGAGCGGTGGTGCGATCACGCTGGTGAACGGGTCAGCTCTGCAGCGCAGCCAGGCGGAATGCCTGGAACGCCATGGCCATGCGGCGGGAGCATTCGCAACCCAGCCCTACCGCACACCGCTTGCAGCCTGCGCTGCTGGCGGCAATATCGATGAGGGGCTGAGGACAGCGGTGCGGCATGGTCACACTCCTTGGAGCTGGGAAAACCGGGATGACGGGGGATTCGATCAGAACGCCCCCACAGATGACAGCCAATGTATGTGGCGGTTGACAGTGGGAACGTAGGACGAGATCGCTTGCCGCAGCCTCCGCCCCGCGGCTCAAGCGGGGCGGCCCGCCCGTGCGGGATCAGTTGTTCTGGCGCCTGATGATCTGGCGGCCTGCTTCGGTGATGTGCCAGTCGCCGCCCGTGGCCTGGGCGACCATGCCCCAATGCAGCAGGCGGCCCGACAGATGGTGCTTGAGCGCTTCGGGCACGCTGATGGTGCGCCCCATCTCCAGCTGCTTCAGGGTTTCGATCTCGTCCAGGGTGGGCTCGAACGTGGGGGCATGGTAGGTGGACGGGATGGCAGCCATGGTCGGAACTCCTTGTTGTTGATGCTGATGAGTGACAGAGTGCGCACGAGGCGCGTCGGTTCCGGCAGGCAGGACAAGCACCGAAAAAACGCGGCGTCCCGCCTTTCGGAACCTGGCTCCAGCGTAGCCCTGCTTCCGCATCGATGCAACCGGTTACACCTTTATCCCGCCCCAGCCGTGGTGCAGTCGTGCAGCCATGCGGCGAAGGTGGCGAGCACGGCCGGGGGCTCCTGCGCCGGGCTGATGAGGTAATACGCACGTTCGCCGCGCAGGGGCTGGGCGCAGGCCACCACCAGCTCGCCCCGGGCGATCTCGGCTTCGATCAGCAAAGGGGGCATCAGCGCCACGCCCAGGCCGTGCGTGGCCGCCACGGCCAGCATGGAAAAGAGCTCGTAGCGCGGCCCGTCCAGCGCGCGCGGCGCCTCCACGCCTGCCGCAGCGAACCATTGCTGCCATGCCAGGGGCCGCGTGCTCTGCTGCAGCAGCGGCAGGCGCGCCAGCACCTGCGCCGGCACGGGCTGGTGCGCCCGGCCGGGCCCGCGCCGGGCGGCGGCTTCGAGCAGGCGCGGGCTGCACACCGGTACTACGTCCTCATGCAACAGCACTTGCGCCTGCACGCCCGGCCACTGGGCGATCTGCTCGGGCGTGCCGGCATAGAGCGCTGCATCGAAGGTCGTGTCGGCGAAGAGGAAGGGCCGCGTGCGCGTCTCGATATGGACCACGATGTCGGGATGCAGCGCCGCCAGCTGCGGCAGGCGCGGAATCAGCCAGCGCGTGGCGAAGGTGGGCACCGCCGCGAGCGACAGCGCGCCACCCCGGCCCTGGTGGGCCATCACCTCCAGCGTGTCGCGCTCCAGCCCCTGCAGCCAGCGGGCGACCTGGCGGCCGTAGCGCGTGCCGGCAGGCGTCAGCACCACGCCGTGGCGCGTGCGGCGAAAGAGCTGCACGCCCAGCCATTCCTCCAGCGCGAGGATCTGGCGGGAGACCGCGCTCTGCGTCAGCGACAGCTCCTGCGCGGCGCGGGTGTAGCTCTCGTGCCGGGCGGCGGCTTCGAAGCAGGCCAGCGCCTGGGTGGAAGGAAGATGTCGATGCATGGGCACAAGCCTAACTCAGACATTCCATTCACGCATTCCTGGATGAAAACAAGTCGTTTGCGCACTGCCGTTGCTCTCCATACGATGCATGCACCAGCTCCCGCCATGCACTGCCTGCATGCCTGGGCGCCCTGCCCTCACCGACACCGGAGACACGCCATGGCCCACGCCGCCTTCCAATGGGACGACCCCTTCCTGATCGAGCAGCAGCTCACCGACGACGAGCGCGCCATCCGCGATGCCGCTGCCGCCTATTGCCAGGACAAGCTGGCCCCGCGCGTGCTGGATGCCTTCCGCCACGAGAAGATGGACACGAGCATCTTCCGCGAGATGGGAGAAGTCGGCCTGCTCGGCCCCACCATTCCCGAACAGTACGGCGGCCCCGGCCTGAGCTACGTGGCCTACGGCCTGATCGCGCGCGAGGTCGAGCGCGTCGATTCGGGCTACCGCTCCATGGCCAGCGTGCAGAGCTCGCTGGTGATGGTGCCCATCCATGAATTCGGCTCCGAGGCGCAGAAGCAGAAATACCTGCCCAAGCTGGCCAGCGGCGAATGGATCGGCTGCTTCGGCCTGACCGAGCCCGACCACGGCTCCGACCCCGGCAGCATGGCCACGCGGGCCTACAAGACCGCCGGCGGCTACAAGCTCAAGGGCACCAAGATGTGGATCACCAACAGCCCGGTGGCGGACGTCTTCGTCGTCTGGGCCAAGGAAGTCTCCGAAGGCGGCGCCCTCGGCCCCATCCGCGGCTTCGTGCTCGAAAAGGGCATGAAGGGCCTGAGCGCCCCCGCCATCCACGGCAAGGTCGGCCTCCGCGCCAGCGTGACCGGCGAGATCGTGATGGACGACGTGTTCGTGCCCGAAGAGAACGCTTTCCCCGACGTGCAGGGCCTCAAGGGCCCGTTCACCTGCCTCAACAGCGCGCGCTACGGCATCGCCTGGGGCGCGATGGGCGCAGCCGAGTTCTGCTGGCACACCGCCCGCCAGTACACGCTGGACCGCAAGCAGTTCGGCCGGCCGCTCGCCGCCAACCAGCTCATCCAGAAGAAGCTGGCCGACATGCAGACCGAGATCGCGCTGGGCCTGCAGGCCGCGCTGCGCTTCGGCCGCATGAAGGACGAGGGCATCGCTTCGGTCGAAGGCACCTCCATCATCAAGCGCAACAACTGCGGCAAGGCGCTGGACATCGCCCGCCTGGCCCGGGACATGATGGGCGGCAACGGCATCAGCGACGAGTTCGGCGTGGCACGCCACCTGGTCAACCTGGAGGTGGTCAACACTTACGAGGGCACGCACGACGTGCATGCGCTCATCCTGGGCCGCGCGCAGACCGGGCTGGCAGCGTTTTAAGTGCCCTCCCCTGTGAGCGGCTGCGCCGCGTCTCCCTTCTCTCACGCCGCGCGTGGGAAGGGGGACGATGCCGGTGGCCTGGCGAAGCCAGTTCCACGGCGCCCGCTGGCCTCAGGCTCGCCCTCGTCGATCGCCGTGCCGATTCCAGACGTTTTCGGGCTCCTGCGCATGCATCGCAAGCGTATTCAGCTATCTTATTCATAGCAAATCCATGACCTCACCCAACGCAGGCGCCCTGGCGGGAATCAAGGTGCTCGACCTCTCCCGCGTGCTGGCAGGCCCCTGGTGCACCCAGGTGCTGGCCGATCTGGGCGCGGACGTGGTGAAGGTGGAGCGCCCCGGCGCGGGCGACGACACGCGCCACTGGGGCCCGCCCTTCCTGCAGGACGCCGAGGGCCGCGACACGCCGCAGGCCAGCTACTTCGCCGCCTGCAACCGCAACAAGCGCTCGGTCACCATCGACTTGGGAGAACCCGAAGGCCAGCAGCTGATCCGCCGCATGGCGCAGCAGGCCGACGTGGTGGTGGAGAACTTCAAGGTCGGCGGCCTGCGGCAATACGGGCTGGACCACGAAAGCCTGCGCGCGCTGAACCCGCGCCTCATCTACTGTTCGGTCACCGGCTTCGGCCAGACCGGCCCCTACGCCGAGCGCGCCGGCTACGACCTGATGGTGCAGGCCATGACCGGGCTCATGAGCATCACCGGCCGGCCCGACGAAGCACCCGGCGGCGGTCCGCTGCGCGTGGGCGTGGCGGTGATCGACCTCTTCACCGGTCTCTACGCCAGCAACGCCATCCTGGCGGCGCTGCATGCCCGCGACAACGCCGCCACCGGCACGGGCCAGGGCCAGCACATCGACATGGCGCTGCTGGACGTGGGCATGGCCGTGCTGGCCAACCAGGCGGCGGGCTTCCTCGCCACGGGTGCATCGCCCGGCCGCATGGGCAACAGCCACCCCAGCCTGGTGCCCTACCAGGACTTCCCCACGGCCGACGGCAACATGCTGCTGGCCATCGGCAACGACGGCCAGTTCGCCCGCTTCTGCGCCGCCGCCGGCATGCCGCAGTGGGCCGAGGACGCGCGCTTCGCCACCAACACCCTGCGCGTGCGCCACCGGGCCGAACTGGTCGCGCTGATGCAGCCCCTCACCCGCACGCGCAGCACGGCCGAGTGGGTCGCCCTGCTGCAGGACAAGGCGGTGCCCTGCGGCCCCGTCAACACCATCGCCCAGGCCTTCGACGACCCGCAGGTGCGGGCGCGCGGCCTGCGGGTGGACCTGCCCCGCTGGCCGCAGGGCGAGGCCGGCGACGGGGTGGACACCATCGCCACCGTGGCCAGCCCGCTGCGGCTTTCGGCCCACCCGCCCGTACTGCGCCATGCGCCGCCGGCCCTGGGCCAGCACACGGACGAAGTGCTCGCCGAGCTGGGCCTGGATGCGGCCGGCATCGCCGCGCTGCGCGGTTCGGGCGTACTCTGAACCGCCGGGCCGCCGCAGACAGGGCACGCGCGGCCTGCCGTTCTGCGCTCCAGGTCACACCCGTGGCATGCGGGCCACGCAGGCGGGGTAAACGACAGCCAGGAAAAATGCGCTCCCCCCTAGAATCTGCCCGCACGCGCATCCGCGCCAAGGAGTTGCAATGAAAGCAGTTCAGCAGGACATCGACGAGCGCACCAGCCTCACCGGCACCAACAAGTTCGAATTGCTGCTGTTCCGTCTGGGCACGGACAGCGCGCTGGGCAAGTCGGAGCTGTTCGGCATCAACGTGTTCAAGATCCGCGAGATCGTGGCCATGCCCAACATCACGCCGATCGCGGGCGCCACGCCGCACTCCCTGGGGGTGGTCAACCTGCGAGGCCAGATCATTCCGGTGCTGGACCTGCCCGCCATCGTCGGCTGCAAGCCGCAGACGGGGCTGAACATCATGCTGGTGACCGAATACGCGCGCACCACCCAGGCCTTCGCGGTCGAATCGGTCGAAGACATCGTGCGGCTGGACTGGAAGCAGGTGCTGTCGGCCGAGACCAGCGGCGCCGGCGGCAAGCTGGTGACCAGCATCGCCCGGCTGGACGGCAACACCGACGGCTCGCGCCTCGCCCAGGTGCTGGACGTGGAAGCCATCCTGCAGATGGTGTCGCCTTCGGACGAACACCATGTGGACCCGGAGAAGGTCGGCCCGCGCCTGAAGATCAAGCCGGGCAGCATCGTGCTGGCGGCGGACGACTCCTTCGTCGCCCGCACGCTCATCGAGCAGGAACTGCAGGCCCTGCAGGCGCCCTACGAAATGACCAAGTCCGGCAAGGAAGCATGGGACCGGCTCAACGCCATCGCCAGGGGCGCCGAGGCCGAGGGCAAGACCGCGGCGGACCGCATCTCGCTGGTGCTGACCGACCTGGAAATGCCCGAGATGGACGGTTTCACCCTGACCCGCAACATCAAGCAGGATGCGCGGCTCAAGGACATTCCGGTGGTCATCCACTCCTCGCTCTCGGGCTCGGCCAACGAAGACCATGTGCGCAGCGTCGGCGCCGACGCCTATGTCGCCAAGTTCGTGGCCGAAGATCTGGCCGACACCATGCGCCGGGTGCTGCCGACCTGAAGCCCTAACCGTCACCTATCAAAAGAGCTGCCAGCGCTTGTAATGCAAGCGCTGGCAGCTCTTTTTTTCATAGCATCAGACGGGCGATCCGCTCACGGACCGGGAACGGTTGCCGCTCGGCGAACCGGCTCCGCGAGGCGCCGGACCGCCGCCCGCAGCGCGGGCCGGCAATGCCGCACGGCGCGCTGCACATGAAGTCAGCCGCTTCAGGCCGGCAGCTCTTCGGCCACCGTGAAGCGCGCACGCACGTGCTGCGGAGCTTCCAGCTCGTCCACCAGCGCAACGGCCAGGTCGGCCACGCTGATGCGGCCCGGCTGGTCGCCATTCATCAGGGGCGATTCTGTACCGCTGCGGTAGCGGCCGGTGCGCGGGCCCGGCTCCAGCATGATGGCCGGGGAGAGGAAGGTCCATTCCAGCTCCTGCTCCTGGCGCATGCGGGTCAGCAGCTCACGGGCCGCGAGGGCGCCCTGCTTCCATTCGGCCGGAAATTCCGGCGTATCGACCAGTTGCACGCCCGGCGCCACGAACAGGCTGCCCGCGCCGCCCACCACCAGCACGCGCCTGACGCCCGAGGCTCGCACGCCTTCCAGAATCGCGAGGCTGCCGGCCAGGAACTGGTCGTGGATGTCCGGCACCGTCCAGCCGGGGTTGTAGGCGCTGATCACCGCGTCATGGCCCTGCACGGCAGCCGCCACCTGCGCGGCCACCTGCGCGTCGGCCGCCACCACGCTCAAGCCTTCGCGCGGCTCCAGCTTCTCGGGGTGGCGGGCCAGCACCGTCACGCGGTGGCCGCGACCCAGCAGTTCGTCCAGCACCGCGCTGCCCACGAAACCCGTACCGATCAATGCGATTTTCATCAGAGTGTCCTTGCGTCAAAAAAGCCGTCGAGGCGATGCCGCCATCGTATGGAACGCACAATCGCCGCACTAGACGGCTTTTCTCGCCATCTCCTTGAAGGACAGCTTCACAATGGATGATCTCAAGCGCATGGCGATCTTCGCCACCGTGGTGCGGCATGGCTCCATGAGCGGCGCCGCCCGCGCGCTGGGCATGAGCCCCTCGGCCATCAGCCAGCAGGTGCGGCTGCTGGAACAGGCCGGCGGCGTCACGCTGCTGCACCGCTCCACCCGCAAGCTCACCCTGACCGAGGCCGGCGCCCGCTACCACGCGCAGTGCGCTGCCATGTGCGCCGCGGCCGATCAGGCCCGGGCCGAACTGGCCGCCTCGCGCGACGTGCCCAGCGGCCAGCTGCGGCTGGCGGCACCGGTGGGCTTCGCGCGGCACATCTCGCCGGCCCTCGGCCCCCTGCTGGCCGCACACCCGGCCCTGCGCCTGCATCTGCTGGTGGACGATGCGCTCATCGACCTGATCGAGTCGCGGGTGGATCTGGCCGTGCGCTTCGGCGGCCTGCCCGATTCGTCCTGGGCGGCGCGCAGCCTGGGCACGCTGCACTGGTGGCTGTGCGCTGCGCCGCAGTGGCTGGCCCGGCACGGCACGCCGCAAACGCCAGGGCAGTTGCTGGCCCAGCCCTGGCTGGGCTTCGCGCGCGAAGGCGGCCTGAGCATCGAGATGAAGAGCAGCGCGCCCGGAGCCGAGTCGCACACGCTGCGCGTGCAGCCACGCATCGCCAGCAACAATCAGCTCTCGATCCAGCAGATGTGCGAAGCCGGCCTGGGCCTGGCCCTGGTGGGCAGCATCGACGTGCAGGACGCGCTGGACAGCGGCCGGCTGGTGCGGCTGATGCCGCAGTGGCACTTCGGCCCGTCGGACGGGCTCCGCATCTGGGCCGTCACCCCGCAGCGCGACACCCAGCCCGCCAAAGTGCGCCAGGCCATCGCCGCGCTGCAGGGCTATCTGCGGCAGCAGCCGGGCGTGAGCGACTGAGCCGGCGGGGCTTGCGGCACATGACGCATCACGAGGAGGCAGCCCCGCTGCAAGGCCAAGACAAAGGCGGACACGGGCCAGAGCGCACGGTCAACCCGAACAAGCCGTAGCGCGTCAGTCATGGAAGAGCATCGTCGACTGGCGGATACGGCGCACCGAGGCCCCACCCAGGCGAAAAGTGCCCACGAGCGAGACTCCCGGGCCACATCCACTCCAAAAGAAAGAGACAGGCCATGCCCCATCTGCTCCTTGCGCTCCGGATCACCGCCACCACGGCGCTGGCCGGTCTGGCCATGGGGTGCGTCGCGCTGCCGGGCGAGCCCTACGACGACAACAGCTACTACGGCGAATACCCGCGCGTTCCCGACATGGCAGGCGGCTACCCGGCCACCTATTCCACCATCCCGGTGTACGAGCCGCTGCCGCGCTATGTCTATTCCAGCCCGGGCGGCATTCCCATGCCCCGCTCCGCCAACTCCGCGCCCGTGCCACGGCCGGTCTGGCAACGAGGCGACGGCCACTCCGGGAACGACTGGCGCTGAGCGCCAGGATTGCCGCACACTTGCAGCACCTCGCGCCCGCCGCACCCCATCGCCATCCATTCAGGCCATCCCATGCCATCGCCGCACACACTCCGTTCCCCCTCTCGCCCATCGCGGCTGCTGCGGGCGCTCGCCTGCACGGCCGGTGCCGGCCTGCTGGCCGCAGGTGCGGGCGCCCAGGTGCTGCGGTGCACCGACGCCGCCACCGGCAAGGTCACCTATACCGATGGCAGCTGCGGCCGTGGCACGGCCGTGACCGAAGTGGAGCCGCGCAAGACCGAGGCCCAGATCCGGCAGGAGCGGGAACAGGCTGCCCAGGCGATGGAGCAACGCCAGCAGCGCCTGCGCACCGAAGCCGAACAGGAGCGGCTGGATGCCGCCCGCGATGCGCGCGAGCGCCGTTCTCAGGCGCGCAGCGGCAACGAAACGCGGCCCGACCCATCGCAGACGGCCGCCTGCCAGCGCGCTCGGCGGCAGTTGCAGGAAGTCACGGCCAGCCTGGGCCAGGGCATGTACGACGAGGGAACGCGCCTGGACGCGGCCCAGCGCCAGGCCGATCTGGCGTGCCTCACGCCAGCAGCCTATGCCGAAGCCGAACGGGCACGCGCCAACCGGCCGGCCTATGTGGCGCCGCCATACGCATCCCCCTATTACGCCCCGCCTGCCGTGGTGGTCGTGCCCCCTCGGCCGGCGCCGCAGCCAAGGCCGGAGATGACGCAGTGCAACGTGTTCCGCTGCTACGACCGGCAGGGCAACGTGTATCCGCACTGACGCGGTCGTGGAGGCCCTTGGCGAAAGGCACCCGCCGCGCCCCGCCTGAGCCATTGCGGGCTCTGCACGTCCGAGCGGGCAGCGACCGGGCCATTGACCCGCACAGCCCCCGCCCACGGGCCAGGGCACCGGCCCTGGCAGGGCGCTCAGGCGCCGCTCACACGTTGGTGATCGAGACCGAACGGGTGTTCAGGTGCGCCTCGATGGCTTCTGGGCCGCCTTCGGAGCCGTAGCCCGAATCCTTCAGGCCGCCGAAGGGCAGTTCGGCCGACGGCGTGGCGGGCTGGTTGATCCAGAGCATGCCCACTTCCACGCGCTGCGACAGCAGATGCGCGTACTTCAGCGAGCTGGTGAAGGCATAGCCCGCCAGGCCATAGGGCAGGCGGTTGGCTTCGGCGATGGCGTCCTCGATCTTCTCGAAGCCGCGCACGGCGGCCACGGGACCGAAGGGCTCTTCGTTGAAGATGCGGGCCGACAGCGGCACGTTGTCCAGCACGGTGGGCTGGAAGTAGTTGCCTTCGCCGCCGATGCGCTCGCCGCCGGCCGTGACCTGCGCGCCGTTCTTCACGGCATCCTGCATCAGATCGGTCATGGCGCTCACGCGGCGCGGGTTGGCCAGCGGGCCCATCTGCGTGCCTTCGGCCAGGCCGTCGCCCACCTTCAGGCTCTGCGCGTGGCGCGTGAGCGCCGCGACGAAGTCGCGGCGGATGCTTTCATGCACCAGGAAGCGCGTGGGCGAGATGCAGACCTGGCCGGCGTTGCGGAACTTGGCGCCGCCGGCGGCCTTCACGGCCAGTTCCACGTCGGCGTCTTCCGCCACGATCACCGGGGCATGGCCGCCCAGCTCCATGGTCACGCGCTTCATGTGCTTGCCGGCGAGGGCTGCCAGTTGCTTGCCCACGGCGGTGGAGCCGGTGAAGGTGACCTTGCGGATGATGGGGTGCGGGATGAGGTAGCCGGAGATCTCGGCCGGATCGCCATACACCAGGCCCACCGTGCCGGCCGGCACGCCGGCATCGGCGAAGGCGCGGATCAGCTCGGCCGGGCTGGCCGGGGTTTCTTCAGGCGCCTTGACGAGGATGGAGCAGCCCGCGCCCAGCGCGGCAGCCATCTTGCGCACCACCTGGTTGATGGGGAAATTCCAGGGCGTGAAAGCCGCCACCGGGCCCACCGGATCCTTGAGCACCAGCTGGCGCACGTTCAGGTTGCCGCGCGAGGGCACGATGCGGCCGTAGATGCGCAGGCCTTCGTCGGCGAACCAGTCGATGATGTCGGCCGCGGCCATGGCTTCGATCTTGGCTTCGGCCAGCGGCTTGCCCTGCTCCTGCGTGAGGATGCGGGCGATGGAATCGGCACGCTCGCGCATCAGAGCGGCGGCGCGGCGCATGGCCTTGGCGCGCTCGATCGCGGGCAGATCGCGCCAGGCTTCGAAGCCCTTCTGCGCGGCTTCCAGCGCCCGGTCCAGGTCGGCCTTGCCGGCGTGGGCCACCCGGCCGATTTCCTTGCCGGTGGAAGGGTTGTGCACGGCGATGGTCTTGCCATCGGCAGCGTCTTGCCACTTGCCAGCGATGAAGAGTTGCGTGTTGGGATAGGTCATGCAGAAAGCTCCTGGAGGGGTTCTGGGGAAATGGCGATGCCGGCAGGACCTGGCTCCAAGGCCTGCCGCCGGCACGCGCATCGGCAACCAGTGACTATAGGCCCGTTGGGGGGCGATTGCAGGCGTGCCGGCGACAGCCCCGTGTCAGCGAGCGTCCCGACTGCACGGCGCGGCGGCCCTGCCCGCACCGATCAGCGCTCCAGAGCCACGGCCTGAGCTGCGGTGGCGGACTGCACCGTCGGCGCGGGCGCATCGCCCCACGCGCCCCCCAGCGCCCGGATCAGGCCGACCGTGGCCGTGTACTGCGCCGTACGCACCTGCAGCGCCTGGCGCCGGTTGCGCAACTCGCTGCGCCGGGCGTCCAGCAGTTCCAGCTGGCTCACCATGCCGTTGCGGTAGCGCGCGTCCGACAGCTGCGTGGCACGCGCGGCTGACTGCACGGCCCGCCCCTGGGCCTCGGCCTGCCCCGACAGCAGGCGCAGGGCACTCAGCTGATCTTCCACCTCGCGGAAGGCCGTCAGCACCTGGCCGCGGTGCGCCGCCAGCGCCCCCTCCAGCCGCGCCCGGGCCCCGTCTTCCTGCGCCTGGCGCTGGCCGCCGTCGAAGAGCGGCAGCGACAGCAGCGCGCCGATACCCCAGGAGCGGGCCGACCACTTGAACAGATCGCCCAGTTCCGGCGACGCATAGCCGCCGCTGCCCGTGAGCGTGACTGCGGGGAACCACGCCACCTGCGCCACGCCCACGCGGGCCTGTGCCGCGAGGACCGCCGCCTGCGCCGCCGACACGTCCGGCCGGCGGGCCAGCACCGTCCCCGGCACGCCCGCCGGAATGACCGGCAACGCGGCCTCGCCGGCCGCAGCCGGCACGGTGAAGCCCGTGGCCACCTCGCCCACCAGCAACGCCAGGGCATGCGTCAGTACGGCCTGCTGGCGCTCCAGGGCCAGCGCATCCGACTCGGTCGCCGCGACCTCGGTCTGCACGCGGGCCACGTCCAGCTCGGCCAGGTCGCCGGCCTGATAGCGACGCTCCGTGAGGCGCAGCGTGTCGCGGTAGGCCGCCAGGCTCTCCTGCACCAGGCCGCGCTCGGCCTGCACGGAGCGCAGCTGCAGGTAGGTCTGCGCCGCGTCGGCCTGGGCCATCAGCCGCGTGCTTTGCAGCAGCGCGTCACGCGACTCGGCGTCGAGCCGCGCCGCATCGCTGGCCTGCGACAGGCGGCCGAACAGATCCAGCTCGTACGACACGTTCAGCCCGGCGGTGACCAGCGTGGCGGGCACGGGGCCGCCCGTGGCCGTGTTGGCGCCGGCCTGGCGCGCTACGCCGGTGGACAGGCCCACCTGGGGCGAGCGGCTGGCGTCGGCCGAGCGCAGCAACGCACGGGCCTCCGCCAGGCGGGCGGCCGCCTCCTGTACGGTGGTGTTGCCGCTGCCGGCGCGCTGCACCAGATCGTCCAGCACGGGATCGCGGAAGCCCTGCCACCACGCGCCGCGCGGCTGTGCCTCGGCCGGAGGCGCGGTCGTCCAGGATGCGGCGCCATCGGCTTCGCTGAAGGCGGCGGGCACGGCCACGCCGGCATGATCCGGCACCACCGGCGTGCTCATGCACCCGGCCAGCGCCAGGGCCGCGGCCAGCGGAGCCAGCCGCGCCAGAGAAGAAGCAAGGGAAAACATCGTCGTCATGGAAGAACTCCGTCTCATTCGTGCTGGCCGCGCGGCGCGGCGATCACGGGGTAGGCCGAGGCGCCATGGCCTGCTGCGCCCCCGTCGGCATCGGTCAACGGCGCCACGTGGCTGCCGTGCTGCTGCAGCGGCCGGTTGCCGGCCATGCGGCGCAGCGCCACATAGAACACCGGCGTCAGGAACAGGCCGAAAGCCGTCACGCCGATCATTCCCGCGAACACCGCCACGCCCATGGCGCTGCGCATCTCGGCACCGGCGCCGGTGGAAAGAACGAGCGGCAGCACCCCCATCACGAACGCCAGAGACGTCATCAGGATGGGGCGCAGCCGCAGGCGGCTGGCCTCGATGGCCGCCTGCACCGGCGTGCGGCCGGAAAACTCCAGCTCGCGGGCGAACTCCACGATCAGGATGGCGTTCTTGGCCGACAGCCCCACCAGCACGATGAGCCCGATCTGCGTGAACACGTTGTTGTCGCCGCCCGAGAGCCACACGCCCGTCATGGCCGCCAGCAGCCCCATGGGCACGATCAGGATGATGGCGATGGGCAGCGTCAGGCTTTCGTACTGTGCGGCCAGCACCAGGAACACCAGCAGGATGGCGATGGGGAACACCAGCACGGCGGAGTTGCCGGCCAGGATCTCCTGGTAGGTCAGCTCGGTCCATTCGAAGCTGATGCCCTGCGGCAGCGTCTCCGCGGCGATGCGCTCGATGGCGGCCTGCGCCTGTCCGGACGAGTAGCCCGGCGCGGGCCCGCCGTTCACGTCGGCTGCGAGGAAACCGTTGTAACGCATGGCACGCTCGGGGCCGAAGCTGGGCTCGACCTTCATCAGCGCCGACAGCGGGACCATCGCGCCCGTGGTGGAGCGCACCTTCAGCAGGCCCACGTCTTCCGCCCGTGCCCGGTAGGCCGCATCGGCCTGGACGCGCACGCTGTACGTGCGGCCGAACTGGTTGAAGTCGTTGGCATACAGGCTGCCCAGGTAGATCTGCAGCGTCTCGAAGATGTCCGTGACCGGCACGCCCAGCTGGCGCGCCTTGGTGCGATCGATGTTGGCGTACAGCTGCGGCACGTTGACCTGCCAGCTGGTGAACAGCCCTGCCAGCTCCGGCGTCTGGTAGGCCTTGGCCATGAAGGCCTTGACGGCCGCATCCATGGCGCCATAGCCCAGCGAGGCGCGGTCCTCGATCTGCAGCTTGAAGCCGCCGGTGGTGCCCAGCCCGGCCACGGGCGGCGGCGGGAACATGGCGATGAACGCTTCCTCGATGCTGCCGAAGGCCTGGTTCAGCTGGCCCGCGACGCCGCCGCCGCTCTGGTCGGCGCGGGTGCGTTCGGCAAAAGGCTTGAGCGTGACGAACACGATGCCGGAGTTGGAGCTGTTGGTGAAGCCGTTGATCGACAGGCCCGGGAAGGCGATGGCGTCTTCCACGTTGGGGTTCTTCTTGACGATCTCGCCCATGCGGCGGATCACGTCATCCGTGCGGTCCAGCGTGGCGCCGTCGGGCAGTTGCGCGAAGCCCACCAGGTACTGCTTGTCCTGCGCCGGCACGAAGCCGCCCGGCACGATCTTGAACAGACCCCAGGTGGCGAACACCAGTGCGCCGTAGATGACCAGCATCAGCGCCTTGCGGCCGATGACGCGCTTGACGCCACCGCTGTAGGCCTC
>Ga0105242_10001517_pt1 | contig 18248 bp, 17 predicted proteins | sample KBSM24metaG_FD_81521 | JGI IMG/M metagenome (GOLD analysis project Ga0105242, IMG submission 81521) | Miscanthus rhizosphere microbial communities from Kellogg Biological Station, Michigan, USA - KBS M2-4 metaG | ecosystem: Host-associated > Plants > Roots > Rhizosphere > Soil | place... | reverse complement strand
GACGGCGTGCTCGTGATCGCCGACGTACGCCCCGACGTGCTGGTTCAGCGCCGCCACCGCCTCCTGAAGCCGTCCGCCGGCGTCAGCGACTTGCTTTGCCGAGGTCAGTTGTCCGTCGACTGACGCCAGGACCAGCACCGGGACGGTGGCCGCAAGCACGAACGCGTGAAACGCATCGCCGCGAAGGCGGCGCGTCGGGCGCTCGTCCGCTTCCACGAGGCGCCGCGCGGTTACTCCGCTCGCAAGCAGGTCGGCCACCGCGACCGCCATGAGGCCGCTGACCACGAGCTGAAGCGCAACCGGAAGAATCGTGTCGCGCAGGTAGCCGATGCCGTAGAGGCTCGGCATCGCCACCAGAGTCGCCGCAACAGAAGTCCAGACGATCAATCCGCCGAGCATCGGCGAGCGCCCGCGCCTGGCGAAGAACCCGATCACGACCGCTTCCAGCGGCAGCAGGCGCATGCCGACCGCAAAGATGCCGCGTCCTGCTACCGCGTGGAGGAATGCGGCGAGCGCGCCGTACCACGGACCGAAGAGGATGGCGACCGGCAGCGTGACGATGCGGCCGAGCAGCAACGGTGCAGATGAGCCCTGTCGATAGATGTCGAGCGCATAACCGACGAGACCGCAGAAGATCGCGATCCCGAGGCGCTTGACGGTGGATCGGCTCATGGGACGCTCAATTGTGCCAGCGTCCGCTCCGCGAAGACCAGTGACAAATGCAGCGCTGTGAAGGAAGGTATACTTTCACATCACCATGCACGTGCTGATTGCGGAAGATGATGTCGTAACCGGTGAGATTCTCGCGCGCACGCTCCAGCGATGGGGTTACAGCACCACCGTGGTGAGCGACGGCGAGCAGGCGTGGAACCGGCTGCGCGTCGTCACCGATCCGACGCTCGCGATCCTCGACTGGATGATGCCGGAAATGGACGGTCCGGACGTGTGCCGGCGGGTTCGTCAGGAGCTGCCGCTCGCGAACATGTACATGCTGCTCGTGACGGCGCGCGAGGGCCGCAGCGATGTCGTGGCCGGCCTGGATGCGGGCGCCGACGACTACATCATCAAGCCGTTCGATCCCGAGGAGCTGCGCGCGCGCGTCGCGGTCGGTACCAGAGTGCTCGCGCTGCAGCAGAAGCTCGCCGAAAGGGTGGCGGAGCTGCAGACGGCGCTATCGAACGTCAAACAGCTGCGAGGGCTGCTCCCCATCTGCAGTTACTGCAAGCGCATCCGCGCCGACGATCAGTACTGGCAGCAGGTCGAGGGGTACGTCGCGGAGCACTCCGACGCGCAGTTCAGCCACGGCATCTGCCCGCCTTGCTACGAGAAAGTCTCGGCCGAGATCGACGCCATGTCGAGAAACAAGTCGTCAGGACACCAGTAGAGTCGCGGCAACGGATGATCCGCGGTCGACTCAATTCGTACCGCTGATCTGTTTGACGATCTGCCGCGCGAGCGGAAGGCTGACTCCGCAGGTGGGATCGTCGACGCGGCATCGGGCAACGGTGAGATCGCATCCGCACGTGCACGGCTGCGAGTTCAGCTTCTGAAGGGCCTCGATGCGCTTGGCCATCGGCAGCGACGCCAGGTCGATGCCCGGAATGGTCATCGCTTGCGCGCCGTTTTCCAGGTTCAGCTTGAGACCCTGGGACTGATCGACTTCTTCGATCGAGACGTTGACCGGCAGACCCGCGAGATGACGCGTCTCGAACTCGGTGGTGCGAGCCGTCAGCATGCCAACGTGCTTCTGCACGACGCGCGATTCCCGATCGAGAATGAAGGACGTCGGCAGCGCTGTGATCCCCGGGTACATCTTCTCGATCTCGGGCGTCATCATCGCCACGGGATAGTTGATCTTGTGCTCGGCGGCGAAACGGCGGACCACGTCGACGCCAGCCTCGTCCTCTGAAATGCCGATGACCTGCAGCGTGTCCTTGTACTTGTCCTGCAGCGCGACGAGGTCCGGAATCTCGGCCCGGCACGGACCACACCAGGTGGCCCAGAAGTTGACGATGACGACCTTGCCGCGCAGCGAGGCCGGCGCGATGTCGCGGCCGTCGAGATCTTTCACCGTGAATGCCGGCGCCGGCTTCGGGTCGCGGAAGAACCGCAGCGTCACCTTGTCGGTGTCGGCCGCGCCGGCCGCGGCGACGACGGTTTCGGATTGGCGATCTTCGACCTGGCGGGCATAGCGGGCGGCCGCCCACGTCATCAGGACACCACCGAGCACGAGGACAAGGAGCAGAGCTCGCCGTTCGTTCATAGCTCTCTCAAGTGTAAGCTGAAGCGATGCCGATTCAAACCGTGTTCCTCGATGCAGGCGGCGTGCTGGTCAACCCGAACTGGCACCGGGTCAGCGACGCGTTGGCACGGCACGGGGTCAGTGTCACGGCCGAACGCATGGCCGAGGCCGAGCCGCGTGCAAAAAAACGCCTGGACACGGGTGACACCATTCGCGCGACCAACGATCAACAGCGAGGCTGGACCTACTTCAATCTCGTGCTGGGTGAAGCGGGCGTCGCGCTCAGCGATGCGACCGCCGCCGCGCTCGCCGAATTGCACACTTACCATCAGACGTACAACCTCTGGGAAACGGTCCCGGACGAGGTGTTGCCGTCGCTGGCAGCCCTCCGAGCCAGCGGACGCCGCCTGGTCGTGTTGTCCAACGCGAATGGGACGCTGCACAAGGCGTTCGACCGCCTCGGGCTGACCACCTCGTTCGACGTGATCTTCGATTCACACCAGGAAGGTGTCGAGAAACCGGATCCACGTTTCTTTCAGATCGCTCTCGAGCGATCGGGCGCCGACGCTGCCACCACCATGCACGTCGGCGACCTCTACCACGTCGACGTCGCCGGCGCGCGCGCCGCCGGTCTCACTCCCGCATTGCTGGACGTTGCGGGGTTGTATCCGGATTGCGACTGCCTTCGCATCCGATCGCTGACCGAACTGGTTCGAGCGCTCTCCTGAGTCGCGATACACTGCCGCATGCGCATTCCATCTTTTCGATCGATCGTCGTCGCCGGGCTGGCCGCCGGTCTTCCGGTGCTGGTCGCCGCGCAGCAGCGCGGACGCGCCGACAATCCCTTTCCAGGCGGGACGAATCCGGACGGGTCGCTCAGACCAACCCAGCCGCTGACGCGCCTGTTCACGCAGGACGCGTATACCGAGTACGAAATCCTGAAGCCGGGCAGCGAGGAGTTCCGAATCAAGTTCCTGCCCGAGGAGACCCGGACAGGCGCGACCGAGCTGGTCAACGCCACGCGTGGCGGAAGTGAAGGCTCGGGCGTCGAGGTCTACGATCCGCGCACCGGCAAGCCGCTGACGTTCACGTATCAGCAGGAAGGCAACGATCCCGAGAACCACGCGATCCACGCGAAGCTGCCGATCCCGGTACCCCAGGGCGGCGTCGGGCGGGTCCTGATCTACAAGACGTACAAGGATCCGCGCACCTACATCATGCACGGCGACGACATCGTCTGGGTGCGGAGCCTCAGCGGCTACCGGCTCGGTGTGCTGCTGCCGAAAGGGTTCGCCTTCATCTCATCCAACGTGGCCGCGCAGCTCACGACGTCGGCGGGAGGGCAGTTGAAACTGGCGTTCGCGAATCCGAGCGGCCAGAGCAACCCCGTCACGATTCATGCGCGAAAGACGACGGCGTCGTTCGCTCCGCGGGCCGACACCGACATGTTCTTCGACGATGTGAAGACGCTGTACGATCTGGAGGCGCCGGAAGCGGGACGGGTGAAGGTGGAGCAGACCTACAGCGACTATCGGAAAGGCGCCCGCGCGCAACTCGATACGCTGGCGCAGCTGCCGCTTCAGGAGCTCAGGGTCATCGATCTCGATACCGCGAAGCCCTTCGCCACGTCGAAAGACGGCTCCGCCACTTTTGTGAAGCTCGAAGTGCCGATCACCGACGACAAGCAGAGCGCGCACATCAAGATCACCGGCACGTTCCGGGATCCGGGCTACAAGGCCCAGGGCGATGAGATGCTGTTCGACCGCGTGATGTACGGCTTGCGAAACACGATCCTGCTCCCTGCGGGCTGGGACGTGTCGGCGCTCTCCCAGTCCGGCACGATCGGGACCTACGAAGGCCGCACCTTCGTGGCGCTGATCAACCTGAACGGCGAGAACAACTACCGCGTGACGCTTCGGGCTCGCAAGCGGAGCTAGGTCCGCATGACGCCGCTACTCGCCTACGCGCTTGCGTTGTCCACGCTGACGCCGGGAACGGTCGGTCCAGGTGAGTGCGTCGTCTTCGCGCCGCTCGGGGGGCAGGCGTAGGTGATTGGCGGCGACGAGTGCGGCCGCCGGACGCTGCCGGCGTCCACCTTCAAGGTTCCCCATGCGCTGGTCGCGCTCGAGACCGGAGTCGTCACCGACAAGACCGTCATCAAATGGGACGGCACCCGGAGGGACTATCCCGTCTGGAACCGCGACCAGACGCTCGACTCGGCGATCAAGATGTCGGCCGTCTGGGTGTTTCAGCAGTTCGCCTCTGCGATCGGCCGCGAGCGCGAGTTGTCCTATCTCAAGTCGTTTCACTACGGATCGGGAACGTTCGAGCGCGGCGTCACCGATTTCTGGTTGAACGGCGACCTGACGATTACGCCCGTCGAGGAGGTCGCGTTCCTCCAACGGATGTTCTCGTACGAATTGCCGGTGGAACGCCGGCACATCGATACCGTCAAGAAAGCGCTCACGATGCCGCACGGTCAGATCCTCAATGCGGCGGGGACGCACGACTTTCCGCTGCGGTGGCCGGCGGATACCGTGGTTCGTGCGAAGACGGGCAATGGAAACGTTGACGGCGAGCGCGTCAGCTGGATCGTCGGTGCTCTCGAAACGGGAGGCCGTCAGTATCTGTTCGCCAGCCGCAAACGATCGACAACCGGTCCGCTCGACACGACGGCCGGCGCTGACCTGGCGATTCGCGTCCTCAACACGCTCGGTCCGTCACAAGTACGGTAAGAGGGAAATTTTCTTCTCTGCGGTCTTAGCGGTCTCAGCGGTTTCTTCTTAGCGCGTAGCGCTCGTAGAGCTGAAGGCGTCGAGCAGCACCGGCAACAGCGTGTGCATCTTCCCCAGCGATGGACGTGCGGGCGTCAGGCCGGTGCGGAATCCATGCGCGCGGAGGCGGTCGAGAATCTCCGGCCGGCTGGCGATTACGTGCACCGGGACGTCCCACGGCGCCTTGACGCCGCTGACCGCCGCTGCCGGCTCATGATCGCCGAGGAGAATCATCACGAAATCGCGTTCGGCGTGCCGTCGCAGATAGCCGGCGAGCGTCGCGTAGTCGTACGAGATCGCGTGCACGTATCCCGGACCGAAATTCGTCCAGTCGGGCTGCTGCGCGTACGCGCGAACGATCGAGGGACCGTCGTACGGATGGTCCAGGAACATCTTGCTCCAGTCCGGCTGATACGGCGGCGTGGGAATGAACGGAAAGTGTGTGCTGATCGTCGGAAAGAACACGAACAGCGGCGAGCGCGACGCCGCGGCGTCTTCCAGGACATCGAACTTCGCGAGCGTGAACTGATCCGGAATCGCGAACCAGCCGAACTCGGGCCCGTGATAGTCGAGACGGGACGCGCCGTACACCTCGTCGAAGTTGTAGAACGAGCCCTCCGGCCACACCTGGCGCAGCCCCGGCATCAGCGCCACCGCCCGATGGCCCGCGCGCTTGAAATTGGTGACGATCGTCTCGCGCTTCTCGGTCATCAGCCGCGCGTTGGTCTCCGGCTCACGCACCTCGACGCCGGACATCAGGCTGATGTGGGCGAGCCATGACGAACCGCCAAACGTCGGCGATTCCACAAAAGCGGAGACGACCTGACGGCCTGTCGCGTGGATGGCGGCGTCGAGATCCGCCCTGGGGCCGGCAAGAGGCGACGCCATGTCGGGGCGCTCGTACGCGATGGCCCCGTACGATTCGATGAAGACCAGGAAGACGTCCGTGTCTTCCACCAGTTCCAGCCCCGCGTCCATCTTCGGGCTTGGCGCCAGCGTGTGCGAAGCGCTGAGCGCGCCGGCAATCAGCCGCAACTGCCGCGCGTACGTTTGCGTGACCGGCGTCGGGAAGCTTGACTCGGCATCGATGGCGCCGGCCTGAGTGGCGACAAAACCCGCCATCATGAGGCACGCCGTCACGGCGATCGCGATTCGCCCCCGCTTGTCGGCGCCGGCCTCCGCGACACGTCCAATCGCCCAACGGAAGAGCAGATACAACAGCGCGACGAGCGCGAACACGGCGGCGGCGACGCCGAAGATGAGCCACAGCGGCGCGGCGTGCGCGATCATCGCCGCGACATCCGGCATGTACCGGATGTCCCAGTACAGGTTGATGTCACGGCCGTAGAGCGCGGGTGCCGTGACGTCGGCGTAGTGCCCGATCGCGAGGAGGACCCAGAGGCCCGCGATCCAGCGAATGGCCGCGCGGGACGGCCTGCCGAACATCTGTTCGGCGCCGAGGAGCAGCAGCAGGAAGGCCGCGCACTCCACGGAGATTTCGCCCGACCACAGGAACGCCGGGGTTGGCCAGATATTGCCGAACGATAGCGACGCGTTGAGCACCGCGATCGCCGCGGCCGTCACGAGCGCGCGCCTTACGCCTGGCGCCACAGCCACACGGTGTCGATCAGGAACGAGTAGCTCAAGGCTGCGAGCGCCGCTGCTGCCAGCGCGGAGCTGATGGGCGGCTCCATCGCAGGCAGCATCACCAGCGTCAACACGACAATCTGAATCACGCAGATGGCCTGCCGCCGACGGCTCGCGGGAAGCGGGGAGTGCAGCCACGGAGCGACGGTCCCGCCGGCGACAAATAGATAACGAAGAAGGCCCGAGGCGACAACCCAGGCGCCCGCCTTCTCATGACGCCAGGCCAGGACCGACAGGCCGAGGATCAGCAAGGCGTCGACTTCCATATCGAAGCGGGCGCCGAAGGAACTGGCGATGGCGTTGCGGCGCGCCAGCCACCCGTCGACGCCGTCGAGCACGGTGGCGGCCACGCTGGCGGCGACGGCCGCAACGGCGACCGCCGGCAGCGTCGGCTCGCCGACGAGCCCCGCGACCAGCACGACGAGGATCGCGCGAAGCGTGGTGATCTGGTTGGCGGCGCCGAACCGCGAGAACGGATGGTGCTGCTGCAGGAATCCGATCGACAGCCCCAAGATCAACGCGAACAGCCCTGCGGCTTTCAGCGGATAGCGATCGCCGAGCGGCAGTGCGATCCGCGCGAGGTCCGCGAGCGCGACGATCGCGACGAGCCCGGCGAACGTGGCGGTCATCACGCTGGCGCGCAGCGGCGAATCCGGGACTCGCCACACTGTTCGTTGAGGGGCCACAGGGAAGGGAGACAAAGGTTCTGGCGTTCGCGATATTGTATCAACGTGATTGCCGATCAGGCTCGCGCCTTTTGGATTGCGGCGCCGGGGCGCGGTGAGATCCGCACCGAGACGCTGGCCGCGCCGGCAGACGAGGAGGCGGTCGTGCGCGCGCTGTTCAGCGGCGTGAGCCGCGGCACCGAGGCGCTCGTGTATCAGGGCCGCGTGCCGCCGAGTGAGCACGACCGGATGCGCGCGCCCTTTCAAGTGGGAACGTTCCCGGCGCCGGTGAAGTACGGATACGCGAGCGTCGGCGTGGTGGAGCGCGGCCCCGCTCATCTGGAAGGACGGCGGGTGTTCGCGCTGTACCCGCATCAGACGCGCTACGTCGTGCCGGCGCGGGCGCTGACCGTCTTGCCGGACAGCGTGCCGCCTGAGCGCGCGATCCTCGCCGCGAACCTGGAGACGGCGATCAACGGAATATGGGATGCCAACCCCCAGGTCGGCGATCGCGTCGTCGTGATCGGCGCGGGCACTGTCGGCTGCCTGGTGGCGTGGATCGCCGGCCGTATCCACGGATGCGACGTGGAGCTCGTGGATATCAATCCTCGCCGGGAGTCGACCGCGCGCGCGCTGGGCGTTCGGTTCGCTGAGCCCTCGTCGGCGACGCGCGAGGCGGACGTGGTCGTGCATGCGAGCGGTTCGGCAGCGGGTCTCGCACTCGCGCTCGGTCTTGCCGCGTTCGAGGCGACGATTGTGGAATTGAGCTGGTACGGCGAAGGCGCGGTGCCCGTGGCGCTTGGGCAGGCATTCCACGCACGCCGGCTCACGTTGAAGTCGTCGCAGGTCGGCCACGTCGCCGCCACTCATCGCGCCAGGTGGGACACCGCCCGCCGGATGCAGCTCGTGCTCGGGATGCTCGCCGACGCCGCGCTCGACGTGCTGATCACCGGCGAGAGCGAATTTGAATCACTGCCCGTCGTGATGAACGAGCTGGCCACCGCTCCAGGCGACACCCTGTGCCACAGAATCCGCTACCCTTTGTAAGGGTTGTAAGGGTCCTTCTTCCTTTTCACTTTTCTCTTCTCACTTTGAAAATGTGATGTACACCGTTTCCGTTCGCGACCACTTCATGATCGCCCACAGCTTTCGGGGCGAGGCCTTCGGCCCGGCGCAGCGCCTCCACGGCGCGACGTATATCGTCGATCTCGAATTCCTTCGCCGCGAGCTCGATTCGAACGGGATGGTCGTGGACATCGGCCTGGCGACCGACGTGTTGAAGGCGACGCTGGCGGGCTTCAACTATCGCAATCTCGACGAGGATCCCGCCTTCGAAGGACGCAACACGACGACGGAGTTTCTCGCGCATGAGATCTTCCAGCGGATCGTCGCGGCGATCGGGCGCGGCGAGCTCGGCGCGCACGCACGCGCGGTGGAACGGATCCGCGTCACGCTGCACGAGTCGCACGTCGCGTCGGCGTCGTTCGAAGGGCCGTTGTGACGTCCGCCGTCCATGTCCTGATTCCCGGCGATCTCGAAATCCGAACCGGGGGCTATGGATACGATCGGCGAATCATCGCCGGGTTGCGGAATCTGGGGTGGCGCGTCGACGTTCGCCGGCTCGACGACAGCTTTCCCACACCGACACCGGCCGCGCGAGCGCACGCGGCGAAGGTGCTGGCGGATATTCCCGATGGGGCGGTGGTGCTCGTCGACGGCCTGGCTCTCGGAGCGCTTCCGGCAGAAGTCGGGCACGAAGCCGGCCGGCTGAAAATCGTAGCGCTCGTGCACCACCCCCTGGCCGAAGAAACTGGAATCGATACCGCGCTGGCAGCCGAGTTGCGGATCAGTGAAACCCATGCTCTCGCGGCCGTTCGCGCTGTCGTTGTGACGAGCCGGACCACCGCGGTCAAGCTCCGCGAGTACGGAGTCACGGCGGATCGGATTACCGTGGTCGAACCAGGCACCGACCCGGCCCCGCTCGCACGCGGTTCGATCATCGCGAATGCCCCGTCAGCCCTGAGCCCTGAGCCCTCAGCCCTGAGCCCTAAGCTATTAGCCCTCAGCCCTGAACCCGCGGATGTAGCGCTGCTGTGCGTCGCGACGTTGACCCCGCGCAAGGGCTACGAATTGCTGATGAGCGCGCTCGCCGCGACACCCGCGCGCAACTGGCATCTCACGTGCGCCGGCAGTCTCGAGCGCGACGATCAGACGGTGTCGCGCGTGCGTGCACAGGTGCGCGACAACGGCTTCGAGGATCGTGTGTCGTTCGTCGGCGACCTCGACGCGGCCGCGGTCGCCGTGCAGTACGACCGTGCCGATGTCTTCGTGCTGCCGACGCTCTACGAAGGGTACGGGATGGTCGTCGCCGAGGCGCTCGCTCGCGGCCTGCCGATCGTCAGCACGGCCACGGGCGCGATTCGCGATTTGGTCGGGACCGATGCCGGCATCGTCGTGGCGCCGGGAGATCTGCCCGCGTTCACCGAGGCGTTGTCGCGCGTGCTCGGGGACGCCGACCTGCGTGCGCGCCTCGCGGCTGGCGCCCGAGAGACGCGACAACGACTGCCAACCTGGGACCAGTCCGCCGCGTCGATGGCACGCGTACTCGAAGCCGCTGCGAGAGCGTAGTGGGAGACTTCAGTGCCGAATGGCTCGCTCTGCGCGAGCCAGCCGATCGGAGCGCGCGTTCGTCGACTCTTGTTCGCGTGGTTGCCGGCGCGCTGGAGCGAGTGTCCGTTCCGCAGATTCTCGATCTCGCCGCCGGCACCGGTTCGAACTACCGGTATCTGGCGCCCTGGTTCCCGGAGTCGCGTTGGCTGCTGGCCGACCACGACGCCACATTGCTGGCGAAGGCGCCGAAGACACCCTCGATAGAGACGCGCGTGGTCGATCTGGCAGCGCTCGAGGATCGCTCGCTCTTTGCCGGCCGTGCGCTCGTCACCGCGTCGGCGTTGCTCGACCTGGTGTCCGAGCAGTGGGTCAACGATGTGACAGACCGCTGCGCTCTGGGCGGCGCCGCCGTGTTGTTCGCGCTGAGCTATGACGGTCGAATCGAATGCTCGCCGCCCGATGGTGACGACGCCGAGATTGTTGCGCTGGTGAACGAACATCAGCGGACCGACAAAGGATTCGGCCCCGCTCTTGGACCCGCTGCCGTTGACTGCGCCGAGCGAAGCTTTCGAAGCCGCGGCTATCGAACCCAGCGGGCCTCGAGCGACTGGATCCTGACGCCGGCTTCTCAGGCATTGCAGCGCGCGCTCATCGATGGCTGGGCGCAGGCCGCCGCCGAAGTGCAGCCGTCCCGCGCGCGTCTCATCGAAGCGTGGCGCCTCCGCAGACACGCGCACGTCGACGGTAACCGCTCCAGCATCGACGTCGGCCACGAGGATCTCGCGGGGATTCCAATGTAGTAGTTGCGGACCTGAAGGTCCGCACTACGTTTAGTTCGAAAGTAGTGCAGGCCTTCAGGCCTGCCTAGATGACCCGTGTGATTGGCGGCTGAGGATCCGGCTGCGTCGACGCCATGTTGCCGTCCGGACCGATCTCGCAGTCGAACAGCACATCGGTGCCCATCCGGAACACGCGATAGCGCGGGCGGTGACAGTCGCTAAGCGCAGTGCGTGGAGGCAGCCGGATGGCCGGCCTTCCGTCGCCAATCAGCAGCGGTGCGATGGCAATCTGCAGGCGATCGAGCAGGTTGGCTTCGAGGAACATCGATACCGTGACGCCGCCGCCCTCGACGAAAATGCGATGGCAGCCGCGGCGTCGAAGCTCGCGCAGCACCTGGCCGACGTCCACGCCGTCAGGGCCCTCGTCGAGCGCGAGAATCTCCGCGTGGCCGACGTGCGTCTCTCCGCTCCGGGCCAACGGTTTTGCGCAGACGTAGAGCGTCACCGCGGAGTCGTCGGTGAACACCTTGTAGTGCTCGGCCAGACGACGCGTCGGATCGAGGACGACTCGCAGCGGACTCGGCCCGGGCACATGCCGCGTCGTCAGCTGCGGATCGTCGGCTGCAATCGTGCCGGCGCCGACGACCACTGCGTCGCACAGCGCGCGCATGCGGTGCAGGTGCAGGATGTTCTCTTCTCCGGTCACGTATTGCGATTCGCCGGAGTGCGTGGCGATGAACCCGTCGAGGCTCTGTCCCAGGTGGCCGACGGTGATCGGTGCGGTGTCGGTCGCGCTGCAGATGGGCAGGTAGAGATCGATGAGCGCGCGGCGCGGATCGTCCTCCGCCAGCAGCAGCTCGAAGCCGGTGTGCGGGCGCCAGGCAATCACGGCGTCCGGATGCCCCGTTTCAACCTCGCACAAGCGACCGCCGGCGCCGAGCGCGAGCGATGCATGTTGATGATGCCTGGCGAACGTCTCGGCATGACTGGCGGCGTCGAGGACCACGCCCCATGCTTCGTCGAGCGCCCGGCTCGTGATTGTCTGCTGCTGCAACGTCTCCGATCGTAACAGAAGTTTGTGCCCGCTCACTGGCCCGATGACGCCGACTTCTCCTACAATTGCATCGAAGTCTTCAACAGGAGTTTCATCCATGCACCGACCATTCAAGACCGCACACGGAGCTTCACTCGTCGCGGTTGCGATGCTGACTATTCTCTTCGTCTCACTGCGAGCTCAGCAGCCGCCCGCGCCTGCGCAGCAGCCCGCGACCGCGCAACAGCCTGCGCCGGCGCAACCACCCGCGACCGCGCAGCCGCCGGCGGCAGGGCAGCCGGCTGGACGCGGCACCGCCGCCGCACCGGCCGCGCCTGCGGCGAAGCCGCTCGTGCCCGTCGCCACCAACACGATCGCGGCGCACCCCGATCAGTTCTACGGGCAGGCGGTCACGATCACGGCGTCGATCGAACAGATCTTCTCCAAGTCGTCGTTCACCGTCGACCAGCACCGCGTCGGCGACGCACCGGCGCCGAAGATGCCGACCGACGTGCTGGTCCTTGTGCCGAACATTCAGCGTCCCGTCGATCTCAAGAGCTATGTCACGGTGATGGGCGAGCTGATGAAATTCGATCCGGCTGAAGTGGCGAAGAAGGCCAAGGACTACAAGATCGATCTGCCGCCGGAAGCGGCGGCAAAGTATGCGGGCCGCCCCGTGCTGATCGCCACGTCCGTGATCAACGACAAGTTCGACGATGTGGCCAAGCGCCTGCCGCCGCCGCTGACCGCCGAGGAAGAAGCGTTTCAGAAAGTGATGCGCGCGGTTGGACCGGCCGCCGCCGCCCTGCGCCCCGCGGTCGATTCATCGAATGCAGAAGTCGCATCCAAGAACGCGGCGATCCTTCAGAAGGGCTTCGCCGACACGGAGGCGTTCTGGAAGCCGAAGAAGGCCGAGCCGACGCTCTGGGCGCAGAACGCGCGGAAGGAAGTCGAGGCGGTGCAGGCGGCGATCACCGCCGGCAAGTGGGAGGAGGCCAAGACGCACGCGGCGACCGTCGCCCAGGCCTGCGGCCAGTGCCACGGCGTCTATCGCGAGCGCTTCGACGACGGGTCTTTCAGAATTAAGAAGTGAGAATTAAGAATTAAGAATTCGATTTCTTAATTCTTAATTCCTAATTCCTAATTCCAATTCATTCCGCCCTGAGCGCCTGGACGACGTCCACACGGGCGGCGCGGGCGGCGGGGAGCAGCGATCCGACGACGGCGGCCGCCAGCAGAACGGCCGCCGACACGATCACCGGCAGCACGCCCGGCAGCTGCACGTTCTGCACGTAGCTGCCGGCCACTCTCGCTAGCGCAAATCCCGCCATCGCCCCGGCGATCACGCCAAACGCGGTGATCCACAACCCTTCGCCGAGAACGTTCGTCAGGATCTCCCGCGGCTGCGATCCGATCGCCAGGCGGATGCCGAATTCGCGCGTCCGTCCGCTCACCGAAAACGCGAGCACGCCGGCAACGCCGACGATCGAGATGGCGAGCGCAACTGCCGCGAACCCGCCGAAGACGATCGCGTTCAGGCGATCCGGCGCCAGCACCTCCGCTCGGACGTCGTCGAGTGTCGCGGCACGCTCGACCGGTTGATCGGCCGCCAGCTCTCGCACGGTGCGCGTGATGATCGGCACGAGCGCGTACGGGTCGGTGCGCGCGTGAACGAACAAGCGTCCGCCGCCGAGCTCCTGCTCGAACGGGTGATACACCGTCATCACGTCCGCCGGATCGATGCTCGCATCATCGACGTCGGCGGTGACGCCGACGATGCGGCGCGGTTCGGGGCTGACGCCGATGAACTTGATGATGCCGTCGGTCCACATCAGGTGACGATTGATGGGGTCCTGTCCCGGGAACAGCTGCCGCGCGATGCTGGCGCTGATGATCACGACCTTTTCGGCGTCCAGCCGGTCGGCGTCCGTGAAGTCGCGTCCCGAGACGATCGGCATCCCGAGCGCCGCGAAGAATCCCGGCGACACCGAGCGCGTGCGCGCGTGCGGATCGTCGGCGGCGTTCTCGTGCTTGATGCCTTCGACGGTGAAGGCGAGCCCGCCGCCAGGACCACCGGCGTCGCGCCACGGCACCGTGCTGCCGAACGCGATCTGCTCGACGCCGGGCACTTCCTGGAGGCGCCGCCGGATCTCGCGGTAGAACCCGCGAATCTGTTCGGGCGTTTTACCGAACGACATCACCGGGACGTTGACCGCGAGCACGCCTTTCGTCTCGAATCCAGGGCGCGTCGCCTGGAGCTGGAGAAGTGTCGCCACCAGCATGCCGGCTCCCGCCATCAGCATGAACGACGCGGCGATCTGCGTGACCGCGAACATCCGCAGCCGGCGGCTCGTCGCGCCGGTGATGCGAAGGCTGCCGCTCGACAGGGCAAAACCATGGGACGCGTCCGCGTTGGGCAGTCTCGGCACGAACGCCAGGAGCGTCGCCGCCAGCAGCGCCAGGCCGACACCGACCCACAGAATGCTCGGGTCGAGCGTGAGATCCAGGGCGCGGACCGAGAATCGAGCGGCGTATCGGCCGAGGATGGTGACCATCGGGCGCGCGATCAAGACGCCCAGCACTGCGCCGCTTGTGCACAGCACCAGGCTCTCGGCCAGCAGCGTCCGGCGGAGCGTCGAGGTGCTGGCGCCGAGCGCGGCGCGCACGGCCAGCTCACCTTCCCGACGTACGGATCGCGCCAGGATCAGGTTCGCGACGTTGGACACCGCGATCACGAATACCAACCCCGATGCGGCGAGCAGCACCAACAGGATGGTGCGGGCTCTGGCGGTGATCTGGTCGCGCAGGCGAACCGCGTCAATCCGGAAATCAGACTTGGGCGGGTATGACTCCGGATGCTCCGTCATCATCGCCGCGTGCACCGCGCGCAGTTCGGCGCGCGCCGACTCGACTTCAGCGCCAGGGGACAACCGTGCGAAGAGCTCCGTCATCCGATGCTCACGCCCGGTCACCATCGTCGCCGACAGGTGATGCGGGCTGGTGACGACGTTTGCGAAGATCTCCGTTTCGGTCGGGTATGGCACCGACGGTTCGAGCACGCCGACGACCGTCGCCGACCGGGTTCCGAGTCGGATCGTCTTGCCGATCACCGTCGGATCGGCGTGCAGTCCCGTCGTCCAGAAGCGATGGGTGAGCACTGCCGCTCCCGCCGCGTTTGGACCATCGTCCTTCTCGTTGAGCAGACGCCCGAGCACCGGATGCAGGCCCATGACGTCGAAGTACGTGCCGCCGACGACGCCGGCGCGGATCTGGCGCGGCTCGCCGAGGCCGACCATCGTGAACCCGATCTGCGAGAAGTCGCCGATGCTCGACACCGATTTCATCCGGCTGCGAAGGTCGAGAATCTCGGGGACCGAAAACGCGGCGTTGTCGTTCTTGCTGCCCGGCGCGCTCTGCCGGATGTAGATCAACCGGTTTTCGTCGCGGTTGACGAGCGGGCGCAGCAGAACGCCGCGGACGACGCTGAAGATGGACGCGTTGGCGCCGATGCCGAGGGCCAGCGTCAAAACGACAGTGGCTGACAGTCCTTTGGCGCGGGACAGAGATCGCAGCGCGAATTTGAGCTCGTTCAGAAGGGCCATGAAGGACCTATTAAACATTCATCGGGTCACTCTTCGACCAGCTTTTTGAGGCGAGCCAGCGCGTCGTCCCACCCGGCGGCGATCAGATTGAGGTGGTGTCGGCCGTCCTCGAGGCGCCGCGGGTTCAGGGTCCAGACCTGCTCGCGCCCCTGCCGGCTGCCGTCGATGACGCCGGCCGCGGCCAGGACCTGCAGATGCTTGGTCACCCCCTGACGGCTCATCGACCGGAACGTGTCCGCCAGCGTGGAGATGGATGCCGGGCCGCCCGTCGACAGGCGCTCGAGCAGTATCAGACGTGTCGGATCGCCGAGCGCCGCGAACAACAGCGCGGCGCTGGCGAGGCTCTTCTCAACCCTTCGCTTCGACATATTTCTGGATCCAGACGAGCACTTCGGTCCATCCCTGACTGTTGTCCTGGAAGACCTTGGCGCGGCGGGCGAGTGAGATTTCGTTGAAGCCGGTCTCCAGCACGCGGAGGCGCGTTCCGCGTCCGGATGGCTCCAGGGTGAACGTGACCGTGGTCCACGGCTCGCGCGAGTAGTCGACCGCGGGATCGACTGCACCCGGGTGCCATTGCCATGAGAACCTGTGCGGCGGCGTCATCTCCGTCACTTTCACCAGGAATCGATGGCCTTCGTGCCCGGGATACTTCGACGTCATCCAGACCTCGGCGCCGGGGGCGATGTCGCCTTCGATGCCGACCTTGAACCACGCGGCCAGATCCTCGGCCGTGGTCAACGCGCGCCAGACGCGTTCGGGCGGCGCGTTGACGTCGATCGTTCGCTCAATCTGTGTCACATCGTCAATCAGCATTATGCAACCTCATGGTTGCATAATACACGGTCGGTGGCCGCGGCGCAAACGCGATGGTGTTCGAACCGCGCGGCGCTGTTGCTATCGACGTTTTCAGACGCGGACGATGCCGCGGCCCTCTTCGAAGGAAATCGACGTGCCGTACGATTTCGACTGAGCGATCATCCGGCCGATGATCCGCTCCGCCGTCTCTCCGGTCGCGAGCGATGGAGTGCCGCGTTCGAACCGCGGCAGTGACAGGTCGCTCGCCACCGGATGCAGGACCATCTGCTGCAGGTCCGATCCGGCGAACGTCATCATCGGCACGACGCTTTCCCAGAGCGCGGGATCGTGCGGCAACGTGATGCGGTCGCTCGCCAGCGAGTGGTCGGGCGTCTGCGGATCGAGCTTGAACGCCTCGTAGGTATCCGCCGCGTAGCCTCGCACGGTTTCATACTGAAAGAAAAAGTCGCCGAGGCTGTAGCAGATCGGTTTTCTCTTGTACAGCTCGATCCCCCACGTGACGTGCGGACCGGCGCCGAAGAACGCATCCGCGCCGGCGTCGATGCAGGCGCGCGCCAGCGGCTGGAGGAAGCGAGCCGGCGCATCGAGCGTGCGATACGAGTCGTGCGCGTGGATGGAGACCAGCACGAGCCGGGCGTTCCGGCGCGCCGTCTGGATCGCTTCGGCGAGCCGCTTGACGTCGACCGCTGACGCCTCGCTCAGAAAGTCGGATGTCGCGCCAGGCACGAAGGTGTTTCCGAGCCACGTGAACTCGCGTGCCGCTTCGGGCGGCAACGTCTGGCCGAGCGATTTCGCCGCCGCCTGCACGCCCGCGAACGCCGCAGGTTCGAGCTGATATCGGCGCTCGACGCGGACTGGATTCAGGCCGGGCACCCCCTTGAAATCGCCGCGGGCGAGAACGGCTGGAGACCACGGCGCGAACGTCGACGCGCAGTTGATCAGGGCGACGCGTCCGCCAGGCGTATCGGCGTAACCTGGGGCGGCCGCCTGCTGCAGATTCAAGCCGGTGCCGGCGTGAGCGATCCCGACCCGTTCCAGGTTGGCGATCGTCGAACGGATCCCCTCCACGCCGTAGTCGGTCGAGTGGTTGTTCGCCGTCCCCATCACGTCGTACCCGAGCCAGGCGAGCTCGTCGGCCATCTTCGGATCCACGATCACGCTGAGGCTCGCGCCCGCCGCCGTCGGATAGCCCGGTTCGGACGAGGCCATCACCAGCTCGCAGTTGCCGTAGGCGCAGTCGGCGCTGCGCAACAACTGGACGACGCGGAGGAAGCCTGGATCGGTCAGGTGCGAGACGCGGCGGCTGAGGATGCAGTCGCCTGTCGCGGCGACGGTGATCGGCGCGGCTGCCGAGGCGCGGACGCCCCGCGCTCCAAACATCGAGAACGCGGCGGTGGCACCGGCGCCGGCGAGGAAGTCGCGTCGATTCATAAGGGGTGTCTATACCACTCGAGACACCGCGGTGTGTCGTGAATTGTCACGCGCGAGACGAGCGAGCGTTCAGGTGCCGGGTGTCGCGTTCCGCGTGCCTGGTGCGCGGGGCCTGGTGGCCTCAGAGCGGAATGCTGACGGACACCGTGGTCCCCTTCTGAGGCGACGTGGTGATCGCGAACGCGCCGTCCAGCATCCGGACGCGCTCGTCCAGACTCATCAGACCGAGACCGCGCTGGCCCTCCGTCGCGGCGGGGTCGAACCCGCGTCCATCGTCGTCGATCGTCAGCGCGATGCGGCCGTTATGCCGTGCGAGGCTCATTCGCGCCGACCGCGCGCCCGCGTGCTTGACGATGTTGCGCAGTGCCTCCTGTGCGACTCGATAGAGGCAAAGGCCAATCGCGGGAGGGACGCATCCGATGTCGCTGACGACGTCGAAGCGCACGGCGATCCCGGATTCCTCGGACAGCTCCTTGCAGCGGATCTCCAGCGATTTGATCAGGCCCAGGTGCTCCAGCACGCCCGGGTGGAGTGAGTGCGAGAGCTCGCGCAGATCGTCCGACAACGTTTCCATCTCGCGATGCACCGCCGCCAGTGCCTGCGACGCGTGCCCCGGATCCTGAACGACCTCCCGTTCGATGAGGCCGAG
>Ga0105242_10001516_pt1 | contig 18253 bp, 16 predicted proteins | sample KBSM24metaG_FD_81521 | JGI IMG/M metagenome (GOLD analysis project Ga0105242, IMG submission 81521) | Miscanthus rhizosphere microbial communities from Kellogg Biological Station, Michigan, USA - KBS M2-4 metaG | ecosystem: Host-associated > Plants > Roots > Rhizosphere > Soil | place... | reverse complement strand
GGATCCACCACGCTCCACATCGCGTACTCGTACGGCGGGATCGTGCAGTGCTCAACCTCGATCGCCCACTGGAGATGGCGGCGCAGGTCCGCGACGTCGGTGATCGCCTCGATCATGGCCCGCCATCTCGTTCGAGGGCGCGCGTCATGACGGTGACGTCCTGGTCGCCGAGCCCGTCATCGACGGCGTGCTGCCACTCGTCGGCGAGGGATGCGAGCGCGGCGAAGCGGCCGTCGTCGGCCGCCTGCAACGCGAGATAGACGTCCTTCAGGGCGAGCGACAACCCGAATTGCGTCGAGTAGTCGTCCTTGGCGATGCGTTGCAGCTTGGCCGCTTGCCAGGGAGACACGAGCGGACCGCCGTCGAGGGCATCGATCACCGTCTCGGTCCCGAGTCCCAATCGACGAGCGAGCGCGATCGACGAAACGACCGCCTCCGACGTGAACGCGAGCCACGTGTTGTTCACGAGCTTCAGCCGCGATCCGGCTCCGACCGCGCCGACCCAGATCGTGCGCTGGCCGAGCGCCTCGAAGAGCGGATCGACGCGCGAGCGAGCCTCCTCAGGCCCTGACGCGAAGATCGTCAGCTGGCCCTGCTCGGCGGGGACCTTGCTCCCCGAGACCGGCGCGTCGAGGAGCGTCACGTCGGGACGATCAGCGTCCACGAGGGCCGCGACGCGCTGGATCCCCTCAACACCGATCGTGCTCATCTGCACCCAGATCGTGCCCGGAGCGAGCGCCGCGAGCATGCCCTGGTCGCGAGCGATCGAGATGACGGCGTCAGCGTCGGTCACCATCGTGACGACGATGTCGGCTCGCCGAGCAGCCTCGGCCGCGGTCTCCGCGACCTCCGCACCGAGCTCGGCGACGTTCCTGGTTGCCTCCGGCTCACGGTTCCAGACCATCGTCGGGATGCCGGCGCGCAGAGCGCTCGTCGCCATCGCCCGGCCCATCGTGCCGAGGCCGAGGAACGCGGTCGTGGTCATGCCGCACCTCCCGACTGCGGCGGCATCCCTTCGGGGTGCGGCCCCCAGACCGGGATCGCATCGGCGAGTGCCGTCTCGATGGCCGAGAGATCGTCCGGTGCGAGCACGATGTCGGCCGCGGCGGCCGACTCATCCAGATGAGCCGGGCGACGCGCCCCGACGATCGTCACGTGGACGGCCGGCTGCGCGAGTGTCCACGCGACCGCGAGCTGCGGGAGCGAGATGCCGCGCTGCTTGGCGATCTCCTTCAGCCTCTCGACGACCGCCAGGTTGCGACGGAAGGTGTCGCCCGTGAAGTCCTGACTGCTCGCCCGCCAGTCGTCCGGCGCGAACGTCGTCTCCGGCGTCATGGTTCCGGTAAGTAACCCGTGCGCCATCGCACCGTACACGAGCACGCCGATGTCGTGATCCATGGCGTAGGGCAGGATCTCGTCTTCGATCTCGCGACGGAACACGTGGTACGGGGGCTGCAGGGTCTCGACCGTGCCGAAGCGAGCGAGGTCCTCGATCTGTTTCACGTCGTAGTTCGAGACCCCGACGTGGCTGATCTTGCCCGCTCGCACCAGCTCCTCGAGCGCCCCGGCGGTCTCCTCGGGAGGGGTGTGCTCGTCGGGCCAGTGGATCTGGTACAGGTCGATGTAGTCCGTTCCGAGGTTCTGCAGGCTGGAGTCGACGCCCTCCCGAAGCCACCGGCCGCTCGCGTCACGGAGGAGCCGGTCGCCATCCATCCGCAGGCCGCCCTTGGTTGCGACGAATACGTCTTCCCGTCGCGCCCGGGACCACAGAGCATCACCGAGGAATCGTTCAGCGACCCCGAAGCCGTAGCCCTGTGCGGTGTCGAAGAGCGTGATCCCGAGCTCGAGCGCACGGCCGATCGTGGCCTTCGCGTCGTCCGTGTCGAACCGGCCCCAGTCCCCGCCGAACGACCACGTCCCGAAGGCGATCGATGAGACCTGGAGCTCCGTCTTGCCCAGCCGCACCCGTTCCATCGTCGGTCCCCTCCCGCCCGAGCGGCCGTTCCGCGCCGTTCGCGTTCTGTTCTACATCCATCCCCCGGGTCGCGCTGGGCCGGGCGAGACCGTGTCGTCAGTCACCGACCGTGATGACGACCTTCCCGACGGCTTGCCCCCACTCCAGGTACCGCATCGCCTCGGGAACCTGGCTCAACGGGAACGTCCGGTCGATGACCGGCCTCACCTTCCCTGCTTCGATCAGCTCCTTCATGACGACGAGCCGATCTCCCGGATCCTTCGCGCCGCGGAAAGGGTGCAGTTGGCTCACGAACGGTGACATCACGAGCAGCTTGCCGAAGCGACCGAGACTCCCGAACCAGCGGTGACCGGACGCTCCGTAGTGATCGTGTCCGATCAGGACGAAGGCCCCGTCGGGGGTGATCGCGCGTTCGATGTCCGGCCACGGGTGGTTCCCCGCGATGTCCAGGATCACGTCGTATCGCTCGCCGCTCCGCGTGAAGTCCTCTTTCGTGTAGTCCACGACCCCATCCGCCCCGATCGACCGGACCATCTCGAGCTTCGCGGAAGCGTCCACACCGATCACCTCGGCCCCGTACGCCTTCGCGAGCTGCACCGCGAACGTCCCCACCGCTCCCCCGGCGCCGTTGATCAAGACCCTCTGGCCTGCTTGGACACGGCCCTCATCGCGGACGCCCTGGACCGCGAGCGATCCGGACGTCGGGACCGCCGCGGCCTGCTCGAACGTGAGGCCGGGCGGCTTCGGCTCGAACCGGGAAGGCGGAACGGCTGCGTACTCGGCGAAAGCGCCCCCATGACGCCACAGGTTTGCGGAGAGGCTCTGACCGAAGACCGCGTCGCCCGGTTGGAAGCGCGTCACGTTCCTGCCGACCGACTCCACCTCTCCTGCCAGATCCGTCCCCGGGACGAGGCCCTTCGGTCGGCGCACTCCCGCGCCCATGAACCTGAGGACGTAGGGAACGCCTCGCATCACGTGCCAGACGTCGGCGTGGATCGACGCCGCGCGAACGTGAACCAGGATCTCGTCGTCCTTGGCGATGGGTCGTTCGATGTCCCGGAGCTCGAGGACGTCCGCCGTGCCGTACCGGTTCTGGACGATCGCCTTCATCGCTCTCCTCACACGGTGACGACGATCTTCCCTCGAGCGTGTCCTTCTTCGAGATACCGGATCGCGTCGGGAGCCTCGATCAGAGGATAGGTCCGGTCGATCACCGGCGTGAGCGACCCGGCCTCGATCAGCTCCGTGAGGGTGATGAGGTCCTCCCGCTTGACCTTCGAGGCGAGCCCGCGGAGGCGCTGACCCACGAACAGGGACAGCACCGGCGCGCGCAGGATCCCGCGGAAGAACCCTCCCGTCCAGTGCCCGCCGCCGTCGCCGCCCACGATCACGAGGGTGCCTTTCGGGGCGAGGGCTCGACGCAACTTCGAGAGCGGGCGACGACCGGCGGTGTCGACGATCACGTCCCACTTCCGCGATCCGTCCGCGAAGTCCTCGCGCGTGTAGTCGATCACCTCGTCCGCGCCGATCGACCGGACCAGGTCCGTCTTCGAGGTGCTGCTCACGCCGGTGACGTGACCGCCGAGCGCCTTCGCGATCTGCACGGCGAGCGAACCCACGCCTCCGGACGCGCCGATCACCAGGACCCGCTGCCCCGGCTGCACGTTCCCCTGGTCACGGACGGCCCGAAGTGCGGTGGTCCCCGAGACCGGAACGGCCGCCGCCTGCGGGAAGGTGAGGGTCGCCGGCTTCGGGACCAGCTTGTCCGGGCCGGTGACCGCGAGCTCGGCGAACGAGCCTTCGGCGGTCCCCATCACCTCGTCACCCGGCCGCACGTCCGTGACGTTCGCTCCGATCGCCTCCACCGTCCCCGCGACGTCCCACCCGCGAACGCGGATCTTGGGTCGACGGAACCCGATCGCGAGCCGGGCCATGTACGGCATCCCCGTCATCAGGTGCCACACGTCCGGGCCACAGCCTGCGGCGTGCACGCGGACGAGCACGTCGTTCTCGCCGATGGCCGGTTCCTCGATGTCTCGGAATTCGAGCACGTCCGTTGAACCGTACGTGTCTTGTGTGATCGCCTTCATCGTGGACTCCTCTCGCTTGATCGATACCGACGTTTCCGAGCGCACGATCCTGGACCTCGGCCGGTGTACGCCGTACACTGTCGACGCGCATGCTAGGTGTACGCCGTACACCTGTCAAGCGGGCTGAGAGGGTTGGAGGTCATGGCGACCCAGATCGAGCAGGACGAGCGGACCCGCGCTCCCCTCAGTCGGGAGCGGATCCTCCGTACCGCTGTCGCGCTCGCCGACCACGGCGGCGTCGAGGCCGCCAGCATGCGCAAGATCGCGCAGGAGACCGGCGTCGTTCCGATGGCGCTGTATAAGCACGTCGCTGGCAAGGACGAGCTGCTCGGCGGGATGATCGACGTCGTCGTCGGAGAGATCGATCCCCCGGCCGTCGACGACATCGACTGGAAGGGTGCCATCCGTCAGCGGATCCTGTCAGCTCGCCAAGCCCTGCTCCGCCATCCGTGGGCATCCCGAGTGATGGAGTCCCGGACGGAGCCAACCCCGACGGTGCTCGCCTACATGGACTCGATGATCGGGATGTTCCGAGCCGGCGGCTTCTCGATGGACCTCACCCACCACGCGATGCACACGATGGGAAGCCGACTGATGGGCTTCACCCAGGAGCTCTTCAACGACACGAGCGACGTCGACCCGGAGGTGGAGGCGGAGATGTGGGGACAGATGGCCGACGTCTACCCCTCCATCTACGAGCTCTTCCGGACGGTCACCCACGACGACGCGTCGGTCGTCGGCTCGGGGTGCGACGATCAGTTCGAGTTCGAGTTCGCGCTAGACCTGTTGCTGGACGGGCTCGAGAAGCTCAAAGACCGATAGTTACGCCGATCTTCGCAGCCGATGTGCCGTCCCCCATCGATAGTGGCCCCCGAGGGCAACGATCACCCGGAGGCCACTATCGGAAGTGGGCTTAGGATCCCTGCGAGATCAGGCGGCTACCGTTCGGCCGCGCGGTCTCCATCTCGGGGACCTTGACCGTGACCGGCTCGCCTCGTCGTCCCGCATGGCGGAACCCGAGGAACGACAGGAACCCCATCGCGATGCCTGCCAGCACCATGAGGATCCCCGCGTAGAGGGCGATCGTCGCGACGGTCCACCAGCCGTATGCGTTCAGCAGGATCGAGCGGAGGGTCTCACCCTTGAACAGGGTGTCGGCCTTCGCGCTGAGATCCGCTGCGGTCTTCGGGTCGAGTCCATCTGCTCGCGCGGCGGAGCTCGTCTCCGAGTACGTCTTCCCGCCGTTGACTTCGGCAAGGTGCCCGCCGATGTAGCGAGAGAATGCCTCTGCCTCCGGCCCGGTGTCCACGAGCTGACCCGCGTACTGCCCGACGGACGCCTGCTCAGCTGAAGTCATCCCCGAGAGCGGCGGGAACGAGACCCGCTCCGGTGTGAGGCGATCCTGAACGCTCTGGCGACCGAAATTGCCGCCGTAGATCGCGAGTGCTCCTACGACCAGCAGTACGACGGCGATGACCACGCCCGATGCGCTGATCACCTTGTCCCATGCTCTTCTTTCCATAACGAACCCTTTCCTAATGCGCTGCGGACAGCGTTGGACGGAGCGGCTCTAGTGCCCGGGAAGTTCGATCGTCGCAGTTGATCGAACCCAACGGATGGTCTTTGGCCATCGGGCCATGACTGCCTCCTCGGTCTCAAGGAACCGGGAAAGGCAAGGTCGCGAACTGATCGCGTGTGCGCCCCGTCTTGGGCGGCTCCACCAGTGGTGGATATCTCGACTCTATCAGGAAAGGCCTATGAGCAGCGCGAACGATGTCTCACGCGAGCCCTACGCTCGATCGCGTGGGCGGCCACGTTCACGCCGAACCGCTTGCGGGCACCTGTCGACGCCGACATGGATGCGCTCGCCGTGTTGGATGCGGAACGGGTAGCGGCGAACGATCGAGCGATGCGCGCATCGCCGCCATGATCCGTGCGTTCGCCGCTCCGGGGGTGGGACTCGAACCCACAACCTACGGATTAACAGTCCGCCGCTCTGCCAGTTGAGCTACCCCGGATCGGAGCGTCGGCAGTCTAACAGCGGCCTTCCGCGCGACCGCGCTAGGCTATGCGTTCGCCTCAGCAGGGGGGGAAACATGAAGCTCCGTACGCTCATCTTGTTCGGTGCCGGGGTCATGACGGGCCTCGCCATCGCTCGGAAGATGCGTGAAGACGACCCGCAGGTGCTGCACGGCCCCACCCGATCCTCCGAGTCGGCCAGTCCCGCGGTGCGAGCCGTGACATCGCAAGCGCAGCGGGTGGCGGATCGCGCCACCGTGGCGAGCCTGGCAGCGATCAAGCGTGCGCGTGTCGCGATCCACGAGCGCCTCGCCGAAGAGCCGTACGACGACGTCAACTGGAACTGAGCGTTACCAGCCGCCCTGCCACGACAGGGAGCCGTTATTGGCCGCGTAGCAGTCCGCCGCCGTGCCGCCCGTGAGGGTTGCGTACTGCGTGTCGTTGGGCGGGTCATCGAACATGAAGAAGCATGTCCCCGATTGCGAGAACGCGGCCAGGAACAGGACGCCGGTCGTCGTGTCCTTGCTGACCGTGGTCGGGTTCATGCTGGACGTGGTTTCGTCGACCCATGTGATCGAGCTCTCCACCCCCTGCAGCTCGGGGATCGTCGCGTCGAGGTATCGGTCGTTAGGGTCGCGCGCCGAGGAGGTCGCGTAGATCACGCGCCCCGCGGTGAGGGCCACCCGGAGCGAGGCCTTCGCGGCAGCCTCTTCGGCTCGGGTGCGGGCGCCGATGAAGGTCGGCAAACCGATCGCGAGCAGGATCCCGATGATGAGCACGACGACCATCAGCTCGATGAGGGTGAAGCCGCGCTCGTCCCTCCTCGTGGCGACCCAACGCCGCCCGAGGGGGATCAGGATGGGGCGGACCATGCCTGAGCCATCGGCACAGGTACTGGTCGGGTTGATACCCGTCACCCGGTTAGCCGACAGATCTACTCGAGGTAGTCGCGTAGCTTCTGCGACCGTGACGGGTGGCGCAGCTTGGAGAGGGTCTTGCTCTCGATCTGACGGATCCGCTCCCGGGTGACCCCGAACTCCTTGCCCACCTCTTCCAGGGTGCGGGGATGCCCGTCGACGAGCCCGAACCGGAGCTGGATCACCTTCTTCTCGCGCTCGGACAACGTATGCAGGACGCCCTCCAACTGCTCTTGGAGCAAGATGAAGCTGGCGGCGTCGACGGGGACGACGGCGTCGGCGTCCTCGATGAAGTCGCCGAGCTGCGAGTCCTCTTCTTCGCCGATCGGCGTGTGGAGGGAGACGGGCTCCTGGGAGACCTTCTGGATCTCCCGCACCTTCTCCGCGCCGACACCCATCACCTTGCCGATCTCATCGGGCGTCGGCTCGCGACCGAGATCCTGGAGGAGCTGCCGCTGCACCCGGACGAGCTTGTTGATCGTCTCAACCATGTGGACCGGGATCCGGATCGTCCGAGCCTGGTCCGCGATCGCGCGGGTGATCGCCTGACGGATCCACCAGGTCGCGTAGGTCGAGAACTTGTACCCCTTGGAGTAGTCGAACTTCTCGACCGCCCGGATCAGCCCCAGGTTGCCCTCCTGGATCAGGTCCAGGAACAACATCCCTCGTCCGACGTAGCGCTTGGCGATCGAGACGACCAGACGGAGGTTCGCCTCGATCAGCTTCTTCTTCGCGAGCTGACCGTCGCGCTCGACGCGGCGGCAGAAGTCGTCCAGCTCCTCCTCCGTCTTCGGACGGAAGCTCTTCGGCATCTTGTCGCGGCCGATCCCCTCGACCTTGCCGAACGCCGAGAGCTGATGCTCGCGGACCTCCCACACCTTCTCGACGAGGAACTTGAGGACCTTCGGCTCGGGCTTGATGTCTTCCGCCAGTTGGTGCTGCATGGCCGTCGACAGCTCCCCCGCCTCGATCCGTCGAGCGAGGTCCACCTCTTGGGCGGCGTTGAGGAGCGGGACCTTGCCGATCTCCTTGAGGTACATCCGCACCATGTCGTTCGTGGGTGCGCGGAGGAGGTCGACCTCGATGCGGACCTGGGTCGCGGCATCGGTATCGTCACCGGGAACCTCGATGACCTCGATGCCCTCGGTCGTCAGATGCTCTTGGATCTGGGTGAGGAACTCCTCGACCTGTTCAGGCGTGAAGTCTTCGACGGGAACCGCCTCGAGGAGGTCCTCCGACGTGACGAATCCTCGCTCGCGCCCCCGGGCGACGATCTGTTCCTTTACCTCGTCGATCCCGAACGGCTCACGAGCAGCCGCGGGTTCGCTCACCAGGTTTCCTTCGAGATCTCGGGCACGACCGCCACAGTGTACGGAACGGTTCGCCCGGCGACCCGGGCTTGGAGCGACCGTCGTTCGCTCATGAAAGCTCGCCGTGCAGTCGCTGCCGGATGCGACGCAGTTCGCCGTCCACCTCGGCGAGTTCTCGGAAGAGGTCGTCCCACCCCGGATCGACCGTGGGATTGAGCTTCTGCAACCGCATGCGCATCTGGTCGCTCCTCGACTTCAGCAAGAACTCGTTGAGCCGCGCGAGTACACCGTCCGCATACTCGGAGGTGTGGTCGCCCTCGAGCGGCTCAACCACGAGCGACGCGACCTGACCCGCGAGAGCCGGATCCGGACCGGCGACGATCGTCGAGATATCGCCGTCGGCGTCGCGCAGTGCCACGAAAAGACGCCGGTTCGCGGCGGTGCGGAAGTGGTCCTCGGTCAGGCTCACCATGGCGTCCCGGTAGGTATCGGCGTTCGCGGCGAGGAGTTTCAGCATCTCCCGCTCCACGCGTTCCTGGGCGGTGCTGCGCTTGATCGCCTTCGCGACCTCCGTCGGTCGCCCCCCGAGCCGCCGCTCCAAGGACTGCAGCACGCTGGATTCCGAGACGCCCGAGAGGTCGGCCAACAGTCCCGCATACTCGCTGCGTCGCACCGGGTCGGTGAGTTGCTGGAGGTACGGCAACGCGGCTGCGACGGCCGCGGACCGTCCTTCCACCGTCCCGAGGTCGTGTCGTTCCACCGTCCTTCGGATCATGTATTCGACGAGTGGGCGCGCGTGGGTCGCGGCGGCGCGGACCCCTTGGGCGCCGTGCTTCGCCACGAACTCGGCCGGGTCGAGCCCTTCCGGGATCACCATGACCACGGCTTGGATCGGGAACGCCTCCTGGAACGCGGAGGCACGCTCGGCCGCCCGCGCGCCCGCCTCGTCCGAGTCGAACGCGAGCACCGCGCGTTCGGCGAACCGGGACAGCAGCGCGAGATGCTTCTCGCCGAGCGCCGTCCCGCACGTCGCGACCACGTTGTCGATCCCGGCCTGCGCCAGCCCGATCACGTCGGTGTATCCCTCGACCACGAACGCTTCGCCCGAGCGCGCGATCGTCGACCGCGCGCGATGGAGGTTGTAGAGGATCTCCTGTTTGCGGTAGATGGGTGTCTCCGCCGTGTTGAGGTACTTGGCTTGTTCGCTCGCGCGGGGATCGCTCGGCAAGACGCGAGCGCCGAATCCGATGTTGCGACCCTGTAGATCCTCGATCGGGAACGTGATCCTGCCGCGGAACCGGTCGCGGACCGTTCCGTCGTCGCCCCGCGTCGCGAGCCCCGCCTCCAAGAGGATCTCCGGGGACAGACCGGAGGACCCGACGAGACGCCGGAGGAGGAAGTCGGGGTATCCGGGCGCGTATCCGATGCCGAACCGCTCGATGGCTTCGGCGGTGATCCCCCGCTCCGTAACGTACGCGCGTGCATCCTCGGCTTCGCGTCCGCCAGCGAGCATGGTCCGGTACAGGGCGGCGGCTTCTTCGTTCGCCCGGTAGAGGGCGGCCCGGCGCTCTGCCGCGCGGCGCTCCGCGAGCGAATCACCTTCGTAGCGGAGGTGGACGCCCGCGGTCTGGGCCAGCCGTTCGATCGCCTCGACGTAGGAGAGATGCTCGAGCTCTCGGAGGAACGTGATGGCGTCCCCACCCTTCCCGCAGCCGAAGCAGTAGAAGACCTGCTTGGACGGCGACACGCTGAACGATGCGGTCTTCTCCTGGTGGAACGGACACAAGCCGCTCAAGGAATCGTGCCCGCTCTTCTTGAGGGTGAGGTAGTTGCCGACGAGCTGGACGATGTCCGTCCGCTCTTTGACCGCGTCGATGTCGTCCTGCCGGATCCGCGCCACGCCGCTCCTATCGCGTTACAGGAGCCAACCCCGGGGAAGGAAGAGCCGCTCGTACGTCCGCAGAGCGTACCGGTCCGTCATGCCGGCGATGTGGTCGGCCACCCGGGTGGTCAGGTCGCCCGGCGCACGCTGGGCCTCCTCCGGGAGCTCGTCCGGGTGCTCCAGGTAGTGCTCGAAGAGGTCCCGGAGCAGCTTGACGGCCTTGTCGTGGTCCTCGTGCGCTCCTTCCCGGAGATACACCTCCGCGAACATGAAGTCGCGAAGGTCGTCCAGCGCCCGGAACACCGGCGAGGACAACCGGATGTCCGGCTTCCCTTCGCTCTGCTCGACCAGGTCGCTCACGAGGGTGTTGATCCGTGCCGAGTGCGTCCGACCCAGAACGTCCAGCGGTCCCGCGGGCAACTCATCCGCCCGAAGGACGCCGGCCCGGATGGCGTCGTCCACGTCGTGGTTCACGTACGCGATCCGGTCGGCGAAGCGCACGATCTTAGCTTCGAGCGTGGACGGAGGCGGCATGGACCAGGGATGGTGCAGCATCCCGTCGCGTACCTCCCACGTGAGGTTGAGCCCCCGCCCATCATCCTCGAGGTGCTCCACGACGCGCAGCGACTGCTCCGAATGGCGGAACGGCCGTCCGAGGAACGGGGTGAGCGCCTGCTCCCCGAGGTGCCCGAACGGTGTGTGGCCGAGATCATGCCCGAGCGCGATGGCCTCGGTCAGATCCTCGTTCAGCCGCAGTGCGCGGGCGACGGTGCGCGCGATGTGACTGACGTCGAGCGTGTGGGTGAGTCGCACCCGGTAGTGGTCGCCTTCCGGCGCGAGGAACACCTGGGTCTTGTGCTTGAGCCGGCGGAACGCCTTGGAGTGCACGATCCGGTCGCGGTCGCGCTGGAAGCATGTGCGGATGGCATCGGGTGGCTCGGATCGTTCGCGGCCGCGGCTCTCTGCGGCCAGCACCGCGTGCGGCGAGAGCGTGTCGCGTTCGATCTGCTCCGAGCGTTCACGGGGCGTCACCACGGCCCCATGGTAACGGCGGGCTCCGACGCGTCCGCTCACGAACCGAACAACCGGTAGTAGAGGTACGCGAACGTCTCGCGGAGGTATGCCCTACCCCGGGTCTCCTCGGTGGTGTCCGCCGAGGTCCAGGTGGCAGACGCGTAGCCGGCGATGCCCACGTCGCTCGCGATCGCCTCGATCCGCGCGTTGTGCCACGGATCCGAGACGAGGAACGCGCTCGTGAGACCGCGGTCGTGGAGCGCTCCGGCGGCCGCCTGCAGGCTGTCGAAGGTGGTGTGCCCGACCGGGAGGGTAACGACCGCAGAGGCCGGTACCCCATGGCTCACGAGGTAGTCGCGGCCCGACTGCGCCTCGGTCGTCACGTCGCCCGGCTGGTTCGACCCGACGGTCACAACGAGATCCGCACGACCTTGCTGCCAGAGCAGGAGCGCATGGTCGAGCCGGCCCTTGAACAGCGGCGACGGTCTGCCGTTGTACTGGGCCGCGCCCAGGACAACGATCGCGTCGGCCCGCTCGACGTCGCTGGCGTCGTCGTGGTGCGCAGCACGCCACACGACGACGCCGGACGCGCCGATCGCGATGAGGGCGAGGACCAGCCCGAGGGCGAGGAGGGTGAGGATGGGGTGCCTGCGAACCAGGCGCACCGCGGAAGGCTAACAGGCGCCTGTGTTCGCACGGCCGCGCCCCTGGCCCGCACTAGTCAACGCACGTCGATGCCACCGCTCCGATCCATCCTTCCCGGGCGCCCGCCGGATCGAGCATCGCTCGAACCGCGTCGCGAGTGTCGTGCCACACGCCGAGCACGTACTTCCCGTCATATCGGGACGGGAGCCCCGAGTAGCACGCCGACGGCGACACCACCACGTGCGTTACGGAACCCTGAGCCAGGGAATCGACGAGCTGGGCGTACGGCGCGTCCAGGTCGTTGGGATCTTCGGCCGAGGCGATGACGGCGAGCCACACCTGTCCGGGAGACGTGGTCGGAGCGGACGCGGACGCGGTGACGGCCGGTGATCCGTTCGAGCACGCCGTGGATACCACCATCGCGCAGAGGAGCAGAACAGGCCCGAGCCGGCCGACCATCCTGCCCTCAGACGGAGACAATCCAGCTCCATCCCGCGAACGCCGGCACCATCGCGCGGAACCGAGCAAGCTCGGCCTCGGAGGCGGCGCCGGCGGCGACCGGGATCAGCACGGCCCAAACACCGGGCCGAACGACCGCCGGCTGGCTCTTCGCATCGATGATGCTCGGGGTCGAACCGAGCGCGGATCCGATGGTCGCCGACGCGTCATTCGCGGCGGCGAAGCTCGAGAAGTCGCCGACGAGGATCGCATCGCCCACCGGCGAGGAGGTCGTCGCGTCGACTCCGCCGATCGACGAGCTTCGTCTTCCCGACCGGACGTCGGGATCCACGCGGTCGAGTGGGTCGACCATGACGGCACCGCACCCGGCATCTTCCAAACTGGAATCGGCTCGCTCCCGCCGGATCAGCCACGCTCCCGTCGCGCCCTCGCGCACGTTCCACAGCCGAGCGTAGCCGTCGAAACCGGCGAGGTACATCTCGCCCGGAAGCGGTCGCAGCCTCTTCGCGATGTCCCCTCGGAGCTGCCAGAGCTCGAACCGCGGCGCGCGATCCATCGACGCCCGGCCGCTCACCCGCACGAACTCGATCGACCCGTCGGGTGCGAGGAACGGCGTGCGAACGATCGACCACCGGTCGGGACCACCGCGGAAGTGCGTCGATCGAACCCACCGAGATGAGCGGAGGTCGTAGCGCCAGAGGTTGCTGAGGTACTCGTCTTCGGGAACCGCCGCGGTCGGCGGCGCAGCAACGCCAACGACGATGGTGCGGGGGGACGCGAAGACGGGCGAGAACGTCACCCCCCCGCGTGTCGGCCCGGCGATCCTCGTGGGGGTCCGCGCGCCGGCCGGAACCAGCCGCAGCCCGGACCGCTCGGCCCAGACGAGGTCGCCATGCGCCGACAACGACGGCTGGAGCGCCTCGTCTCGCGTGGCGAAGCGTCGGACGCCATGGCCGGTGACCGAGACGACCAGGTCGCCACCCTTCCGGTCGCGAACGTACGTCGTGCCGACGCCCGGACGCGACGAGACATGACGAACGACGCCCCGGCCACCGTCCGGCGGGACGACCACCTCGGTCCCGGCCGGGCTCGTCTGCGAGATCGCGGTGCCATCGGCGCTGGCGAAGCCGGCGCCGACGGCCAGGGCGTGCATGTCCGACCGGGCCGGGCCTCCGCCGTCGCACCGAGCGACGGCGGACGCGGGCGGCGCGGCCCCACCGGGCCGGGCCGCAACCCCCAGCGCTCCGACCGCGACCGCAACCACGAACGTGATGACCTTCTTCATGAGCCCTCCCTCATCAGTAGTCGGTCACGTACTGGAAGTGCATGGGATCGGGCCGCGAATCCCAGTTGATCCCCCAGAAGAAGCCGTGTCCCGGGAAGGGGCCCCGCCACACGTTCGGGAGGTACCGGCCGTAGTCGTAGCCGTCGGCGCCCTTGCCGTTCCAGAAGGATTGACCGAGCGGATTGCGCGCAGAGTTGGTGTCGATGGCCGCCCCGAAGGCGTGCACCGACCATGACGTCGACCCGCGGATCGTGCGGCAGTTGTACGCCCCGACCAAGTAGTCGACCGCCCCATCGTTGTGGTCGTGCGCGACGTGGTTCCGGATGTTGTAGCCCACGTCTCGCGCGATGTAGGGGTGGTAGTAGACGTACCCCGCGACGTTCCGGGCGGATTGTGACGGCCACCACGATCGAGAGTTGTTCGCCCGGTCGCTGCACGGTTGCCCGAACGTCTGCACCAGCTCGGTGTATCCGGAAGGCCGGGGCGGAACGCCCGCATCGCTGTGATCGTGGACCCAAGGGTCGATCACCACGGCGTGCGCGACCGTGGGGCCTGCGAACGCCGCCGCAAGCGTGACGGCCATGGCGAGCCTGCGCGCGAAGATGCCGAGCGCCAAGGGACCTCACCTCCTCTGGGGGAGGAAGCTCTGACCGGGAGGGTCGAGGAGGTTATCCCCTCGGGAAGCGCGACTCCGTGACGCCGGTCACCCCGCGCTCACGGATCCGTTATGCGGATGCCGATGCGTACTCGCCGGCGGCGGCTTGGCCGGCCGCCAGGCGAGCCGTCTCGACGCGGAACGGGGAACAGCTCACGTAGTCCAGCCCCAGCTGATCGCAGAACACGACGCTCGCCGGATCGCCGCCGTGCTCCCCGCAGATGCCGATGTGCAGGTCCGCGTTGGCCGCGCGTCCCTCGTCGGATGCGATCCGCATCAACCGCCCGACACCTTCCACGTCGATCGTCACGAACGGATTCGCGGGAACCAGCTTGCGCTCCTCGTAGAGCCCGACGAACTTGCCGATGTCGTCGCGGCTGAACCCGAACGCGGTCTGCGTCAGATCGTTCGTGCCGAACGAGAAGAAGTCGGCGGCCTCCGCGATCTCGCCGGCCGTTACCGCGGCGCGTGGCAGCTCGATCATGGTCCCCCACTCGAGGTGCTCGAGCGACACGCTTTCACGCGCCTGGATCTCGTTCGCCACGGGCTCCAACTCCGCGCGCATCTGGCTGAGCTCGGGAGCCGTTGCGACCAAGGGGATCATGATCTCGACCTTCGGGTCCCCACCCGCCGCTTTGGCTTCGCAGGCGGCCTCGACGATCGCGCGCACCTGCATCGCGTAGAGCCCCGGCTTGAGGATGCCGAGCCGGACACCCCGCAACCCGAGCATCGGGTTCGTCTCGTGCAGCTGCCGAACCTTTGCGAGCTCGCGCTCCTTGTCGGAGACGTCCTCGCCACGCTCCTCCCCGAGCGCCACCTCGACGGAGAGCGTCGTGAGGTCCGGCAGGAACTCGTGCAACGGCGGGTCGAGGAGCCGGACGGTGACCGGCAGCCCGTCCATCGCTTCGAAGATGCCGACGAAGTCGCCCTTCTGCAGCGGCATGAGCCGCTGATACGCGGCCTCTTCCTCGGCCTCGCTCTCGGCGAAGATCATCTGGCGCACGGCGTCGACGCGTTCCTCACCGAGGAACATGTGCTCGGTGCGGCACAGGCCGATGCCCTCCGCGCCACGGGCCCGAGCGTTCGCGGACTGGTCGGGCGTGTCCGCGTTGGCTCGCACGCGGAGCCGGCGCCGGTCGTCCGCGATCGCCATCAGCCGCTCGAACGCCTTCCAGATCTTCTCCTGGCGGGCTTCGGCGTCGCCGGCGCGAGCCTTCTCGAGCACCGACTCCTCGAGGGGCTGCTCTCCCAAGTAGACACTCCCGTCGAAGCCGTCGATCGTGATGACGTCACGTTCCTTCACGGCTGTCCCGTTCGCGTTGAACGAGCGCGATCCGAGATCGATCTTGATCTGATCCGCGCCACAGACCGCGGGGATGCCCTCACCACGCGCTACCACGGCCGCGTGGGAGTTCGTCCCGCCCGCGGACGTCAGGATTCCCTGTGACGCGATCATGCCGTGGTAGTCGTCAGGTGTCGTCTCGCGACGCACCAGGATCACTTTCGCGCCCTCTTCCTTTGCTCTTCGCTCAGCCTCATCAGCGGTGAAGACGACACTCCCAATCGCAGCGCCGGGAGAGGCGTTCAGGCCGCGCGCGATCGGCGTCTCGCGCTGCTTCGCTTCCTCCGCGACCCGCCGCTTGAAGAGCTCCTCCAACCGATCGGCGTTGACGCGGAGCAGCGCGCTGCTCTCGTCGATCAGTTGCTCCTCGAGCATGTCGGAGGCCATCACCCATTCGGCGAACGCGGTCCGCTTCCCGATCCGGGTCTGGAGGATCCAGAGCTTCCCCTTCTCGATCGTGAACTCGATGTCACACATGTCCCGGTAATGCCCCTCGAGGGTGTCCATCACCTGGATCAGTCGCCCGTACGAGGTCGGGTCGAGGTTCTGGAGCTCCTCGAGCTTCAGTGTGTTGCGGATGCCGGCGACGACGTCCTCGCCTTGCGCGTTCGGCAGGTAGTCCCCGTACGGGACCTTCTCGCCCGTCGAGGGGTCGCGAGTGAAAGCCACGCCCGTGCCGGAGTCCTCGCCGCGGTTGCCGAACACCATCGCGACGATGTTCACCGCGGTCCCCAGGTCGTCCCTGATCTTGTTCTGGCGGCGGTAGTCCCGAGCGCGCTTGCCGTTCCACGAACGGAAGACCGCGTCGATCGACAGCCGGAGCTGATCCTTCGGGTCCTGTGGGAACGCCTCGTTCGTGTGCTCGCGGTAGATCCCCTTGAACCGCTCGATCAGCGTCGCGAGGTCGTCGGCGTCGAGGTCCGTATCCTGCGCGCCCGCGAACTTCGCTTCCTTCGCCTCCTCGAGCGCTCGCTCGAAGGCGTCCGCCGGCACGTCCATCACGATCTTGCCGAACATCTGGATGAACCGACGGTAGGCGTCGCGCGCGAACCGGACGTCGCCCTCGGTCTGCTTCGCGAGACCCACGACAGACCGATCGTTCAGTCCGAGGTTGAGGACCGTGTCCATCATCCCGGGCATCGAGAACTTCGCGCCGGATCGGACCGAGACGAGGAGCGGGTCGTCGGGATCGCCGAGGCGCTTGGCCATCGTCTCCTCGAGCCGGCCGAGATGCTCGCCGGCCTCCTGCAGCATCTCGGGCGGCGGACCGCCGTCCCGAAGGAACCGGAGACAGGCCTCGGTCGTGATCGTGAACCCGGGCGGGACCGGGAGACCCATGTTCGTCATCTCGGCGAGGTTGGCGCCCTTGCCGCCGAGGAGATCCTTCATGTCCTTGTTGCCTTCGGAGAAGTCGTAGACGTATTTGGTCACGGCGCGCCTCCGGCGAGGTCGATCGGAACGGAAGCGTCAGTCTACGGCGAGCCATCGACCCGAGCTCCGAGCGCATAATCCGGGGCGATGGACATCGCCGGGTTCCTGGCCGCCTTCCCCCCGTTCGACGGGCTCGATGACGGCCAGCTCGAACGGATCGCCTCCGCCACCCAGGTCGAGTTCTTCCCGGCGGGCACCACGATCCTCGATCGTGCCGGCGAGCCGGCTGCCGCCCTCTACGTCGTGAGGAAAGGAGCGGTCGAGATCCTCGATGACGGGCGTCTGCTCGATCTCATCGGTGAGGGAGAGACCTTCGGCGAACTCTCGCTCGTTTCGGGGCAGGGGCCCGTCGCGAGCGTCCGCGCCGCCGAAGACACCCTCTGTTACTTGATCCCACGGAGCCTCGCCGAGGAGTTGCTCCAGAGCGCCAGCGGCACCCGGTTCCTCGCCTCGGTCGCGCGTCGACGCTTGGACGCCAAGCGAACCCCGACCGAGCTGCCGGACATGCTCGCCACGGTGGGGGCACAGGTGCGCCGTCCCCCCGTCACCGCGCCGCCCGACGCGACGGTCGCCGAGGTCGCGTCCCTGATGACTGAGCAGCGGGTGTCCTCGCTCCTCATCAAGGTCGGCGATGACTGGGGGATCGTGACGGACCGAGATCTGCGTTCGCGCGTCCTGGCCGCCGGACGCGGCGCCGACGCCCTCGTCGCGGAGATCGTGACGAGCCCGATCGTCACGGTATCGGCTGAGACCCGGGTTGGGGACGTGCTCCTCGGGATGCTCGAACGGGGGATCCACCATCTCCCCGTGACCGACGGTACCGGCACGGTGATCGGCATGGTCACCGACACCGACCTGCTCGGCCTCGCCCGGCAGTCCCCGTTCGCCCTCAAGAGCGCGATCGAGCGCGCCGCGGACCACGCTGCGGTCGTCACGCTGGCGGCCGACCTCCCCGACGTGGTCGCCGCCCTCGTCGACACGAGCGTCGACCCGGTCGACGTCGGGCACGTGATCGCGGTGACGATCGACGCCCTCACCCGGCGGTTCCTGGAGCTCGGCATCGCTCGGCTGGGCGAGCCGCCGGTTCGGTGGGCGTGGCTCGCGTTGGGGAGCGAGGCGCGTCGAGAGCAAGCGATGTTCACCGATCAGGATCACGCGCTGGCGCTCGAACCTGGCGATCGCGCGGACGAGGACGTCGACCCGTACTTCGCGGAGCTCGCACGTTCCGT
>Ga0105242_10001512_pt1 | contig 18280 bp, 22 predicted proteins | sample KBSM24metaG_FD_81521 | JGI IMG/M metagenome (GOLD analysis project Ga0105242, IMG submission 81521) | Miscanthus rhizosphere microbial communities from Kellogg Biological Station, Michigan, USA - KBS M2-4 metaG | ecosystem: Host-associated > Plants > Roots > Rhizosphere > Soil | place... | reverse complement strand
TTCCCGCCTTGCCGCAGAAATCAAGGAGCGGCTTGATAAAGGTTCGCCAAATTCGGGCGACTTTGTCATCTCTGCGCTGAAAGCGTTGTCTCGTCTAAAGGGGCAATCCCACGCTGAGGTGCGCATGTCATGCCTGTTCGACAGCGCGGCCTATCTATTCACCAATCAATACGATGTCGAGGCATTGCAGGCAGCAGAGCAACTGCGTTGCATCGCCGAGAGTTTTGGTGATCCATTGTGGTTGCGCAAAGGCCTGATGCTCGAGGGTATTGCGTACGCGCATCTTGGCAACGTTGCCGAGGCCGTGCCTCGCTACTCTTCGGCCCTGGATCTCGCTTATAGGCACGGAGATTTCGATGGCGCTGCGTCAGTGTTGGTCAATCTCGGAAATACGTTGAATTACGGCGGCTTGTACCGCGAGGCCATTCCTTGCTTGCGAGAAGCAATTTCGCTCGCGCTAAAGCACGAAAAAGCTCGGCCTTTTGAAGCCTCTGCTCTGTGTAACCTCGCTCAAAGCTATTTCTTTCTTGAGGAGTATCCGTCGGCTTTCAGGGCGATTACGCGTTGTTTGGAGTTGAGCGAAGAACCCTCTACCGCGTTTTCTTGTTTTGCGCGGACCGTTAGAGAATTTACCTTCGTGCAAATTGCCGTAGAGATGGGAAAACTTCACGCAGCTCGCCACCACGCTGTTATCTGTACAAAATTTGCACGCCAAAGTGGCATGCGCCGTTGTGAGCACGTCGCGAAGGTTGCTCGAGGGCTCTGTGAAATACACAACGGCGACGTTGAGAAGGGTGTTGAGCTTCTGGAAGAGTCCTTGCCGTTGGCCGGTGAAGAGCACTCTCCCCAATACACCGCCGCGCTGAGCGCTCTGGTTCGTGGATATGCCCACGCAGGGCGGCCCGAGCAAGCCCTGGAGAGGATGAATGAACTTCTATCCACGATTAGAGCTGCTCGAGAGAAGGGAATTCTCGCTCTGATGGCCTCTGCACCGTCCAGTTCGCCTAACGTCGTATTTGCCGCGGAGCAGTCAGACTTGCAGGCGTTACATCTGCGCGAAGCCCAATTGCGAGCAGTAGTCGCAGAGCGAGAGGTGCTTAGTTCTCGGCTTGAGATGCTGGAGAGACTCGCGGTGACCGCCGACCTGAAAGAGGAAGACTCTGGGGAACATGGCTATCGCGTCGGTAGACTGGCGGCCTTAATAGCTCGCGCACTGGCCTGGAAGGCTGATGCGATTCAAGCAATTGATATAGCAGCAAGGCTTCACGACATCGGAAAGATGAGCGTACCGGATCGGATATTACTCAGCGCTACCGAACTCAAGGAAGCCGAGCGCCACTTCATCTCCGCCCACACCGTCATAGGCGCCGAGCTCCTCGCCAAGAGCAACATCCCCCAGCTTCGCATGGCCGAAGAAATCGCCCGCCACCACCACGAATGGTGGAATGGCGAAGGCTACCCGTCGAAGCTCGCAGGCAAGCGCATTCCGATCCATGCGCGCATCGTCGCGATCGCCGACGTGTTCGACGCCCTCACCCACGGCCGGCCGTTCTCGCCGCCATGGTCGATGGATCGCGCGATCGAGGAGATCCGCAACCGGAAGGGCACGCAGTTCGATCCGGAGCTCACCGACATCTTCCTCGACCTCATCGCGAAGCTTCGGATCGAGCACCAGGACCTCGACGAATACCTCGGGCGGGCCGGCCGAAACTCGCCGTTCCTGCAGGCGCGCAACAAGATCCGGCAGCTGCTCGCCGCCGAGCGCGAGATCGAAAAAAAGGCCACCGTGGAGGGCAACGCCACCCGTCACTAGGGCGAATCGGGTTTGATCCGGGGGGTCGAAATCGGTTAAAATACACGGCTGTCCGATCCCCGATAGCTCAGTCGGTAGAGCGCCGGACTGTTAATCCGTAGGTCGTTGGTTCGAGCCCAACTCGGGGAGCCAGATTCGATGAGAAGGCCAGCCGCAAGGCTGGCCTTTTTCATTGGGCCCGCTCGGGCTCCATGTCGTATTTGCTCCACATCCGCGTGACGAGCTCAGCCACGACGAGGTGGCAGCCCCATTCGCATGTGCGCGGCGTCCCGACATTCCAGTTCGCGGAGACGTCGTCGGGGGGCGACCTCCAGTACGGAAGCGGGCTCGAGCACGCCGTGCACTGGGGTTTGCGCAGGGCGCGGAACTCGCGGTCCAGCAGCTGATAGAGCTGCGCCGAGGTGATGGTTGTCCGGGACACGGAACTTTCGACGGCGCTTCGGCGTCCGTGTTCCCTAGGGGCGCACGAGCGAAGGCATCAAATCCTTCGCCGAATGCGTCAAAATACCCCCTCTTCAGTTCCTGACATGCACCCGGACATGGCGCACAACATGGCTCGCGATGCACACGAGGATCTCCAGGAGCGCGTGGCCGAGCTCGAGAAGGCCGACCACGCCAAGGACCAGTTCCTCGCGCTGCTGTCGCACGAATTGCGCAACCACATCCACGCGATCCACACCAACGCGTGGCTTATCAAGGCTCGCGCCAAGGACCCCGACCTCGCCCGCCCGACCGACGCCATCGAGCGACAGGTGATTCGCCTGTCGAAGTTGGTCGACAACCTGCTCGACGTGATTCGCGTCGCCCGCAGGTCGGAGCTGGCCCTCGAAGACGTGAGCGTCCAGCGCATCGTCGGCGCCGCGATCGAGGCGACCCGTGCGGCCGTGAACGTCGATCGCCGCGAGCTCAACGTCGACTTTCCGCACGAGGGCCTGTTCGTCCACGCCGACCCGGTTCGCCTGCAGCTCGCGATCGGCAACCTCCTGCAGAACGCGGTGAAGTTCTCGCCGCAGCAGGGACGCATCCAGGTGCGCGTCTTCGAGGAGCGCGGACAAGCCGTGGTCGCCGTGCGCGACCAGGGCGTGGGGATCTCGGCCGAGGACTTGCCCAACGTCTTCAACCTTTCCATCGAGAACGGGAAGACGCGTGGCGACGGACTGGGCATCGGCCTTCACGTCGCGAAAGAGCTCGCCGAGGCGCATGGCGGCACGATCGAGGCGCGTAGCGCCGGCGTGGGCGAAGGCTCCGAGTTCATCCTGCGCCTTCCCCTCGTTGCCCATCCGCCCAAGGTCGCGGCGGATGCCAACCTCGCTACCGCCGGCAGTCACGGTCTTCGCATCCTCATCGTGGACGACAACCACGACGCGGCGGACAGTCTCGCGCAACTGCTCGAGGCCTACGGCCACCACCCGGAAGTCGTCTACGGCGGCGAAGACGGAGTGCGGCGTGCATCGACGGGCGACTTCAACGTCGCCCTGGTCGACATCGGCATGCCGACCGTCAACGGCTTCCAGGTCGCCGAACGCGTGTCGAAGACGCCCGCCGCGAAGGAAACGCTTCTCGTGGCGGTCACGGCCTGGGGAGAACAATCCGATCGCATCCGGTCGAAGGAAGCAGGCTTCGCGTATCACCTCACCAAGCCCGTCGACATCGACACGCTCGCGTCGCTCTTGAGCACCGCCACGCGCAGGAAGCATCACTGATGCGGTTCCGCGCGGCGGTCTTCGCGCTCCTCGTCGCCGCCCTGCCCGCCGCCGCGCAGTCGTCCCTCTTCCTCGAAGACCTGACCTCGCCCGAGGTGAGCGAGGCCGTCCGTGCGGGAAAAACGACGGTCCTCGTCCCCATCGGCGGCACGGAGTGGAACGGAGACCACATCGCCCTCGGCAAGCACAATGCGCGCGCGAAACTGCTGGCGGCCCGGATCGCCGAGCGCTTGGGCGATGCGCTCGTCGCACCGGTGATCGCATATGTCCCGGAAGGCGCGATCGACCCGCCGACGCAGCACATGAAGCACCCCGGAACCATCACGGTCCCCGCGGACGCTTTCGAGAAGTCTCTCGCCTCCACGGCGCGCAGCCTCCGTCATCACGGCTTCCACGACATCGTGCTGCTGGGAGATCACGGCGGCTACATCGCCAGCCTGCGAAAGGTCGCGCGGGAAGTGAAGGGAGTCCTCGTGCCGGAGGCGTACTACCGCGAGATGGAGCACGCGGGCATGGACGACACGGCGGCGACGCTCGCGGTCGATCCGAAGATGGTGAGGGATCCGAAAGGCGCGAACGCCGAGAAGGGGCGCGCCATCCTCGACGCCACCGTCGACCGCACGGTCGCGGAAATCAGGAAGTCCGCCCGCGCCCCGGTAAAATAGGCGGGAAGCCCATTTCCCGGAGCGCCTTGCATTGAAGTGTTTTTCCCCCCGCGGCCTGATCGCGGCCGCGCTCGGCACGGTCGCCTCGATCGCCGCCGCCCAGGTCCAGACCGTTCCCGGCATGCCGCCGGTCCCCGATCCGAAGAACCTCTACAGCGAGATCGGCGCGGACAAGGTAAGCCCCGCCCTCGCCGACCACAAGGAGCTCGTCTACGTCCCGCACGTGCAATCGAACGACGTGTACGTGATCGACCCCAAGACCTACAAGGTCATCGACAAGTACAAGGTCGGCCTCAACCCGCAGCACGTCGTGCCTTCGTGGGACATGCAGACGCTCTGGGTCACCAACAACGCGGAGCGGACCAACAAGGGAACGCTCACGCCGATCGATCCCAGGACGGGCAAGCCCGGGAAGGACGTCCCCGTCCACGATCCGTACAACATGTACTACTCGCCGGACGGCAAGAGCGCGATCGTGGTCGAGGAGGCGGAGAAGCGCCTCGCCTTCCGCGATCCCGCGACGATGGAGCTGCAGTACTACATCAAGACGCCGCGCTGCGCCGGCATCAACCACGCCGACTTCGCCATCGACGGCACCTTCGCGATCTTCACCTGCGAGTTCAACAAGAGCCTCGCGAAGATCGACCTGGTCGAGCGCAAGCCGATGGGTTACCTCAAGCTTTCCAAGGGCGGGATGCCGCAGGACATCCGGGTGTCGCCGGACGGCAGCCGCTTCTACGTGGCCGACATGCACGCCGACGGCCTCTTCATCATCGACGCGGCGACCTTCAAGGAAGTGGGCTTCATCGAGACCGGCAAGGGAACGCACGGCATCTATCCCAGCCGCGACGGCAAGAAGCTCTACGTCGCCAACCGCGGCTCCCATGTGATCCACGGCAGGAAGGGCGGCCCGGGCAGCGTCTCGGTCGTCGATTTCGCCACGGAGAAGGTCGATGTGACCTGGCCCATTCCCGACGGCGGCAGCCCCGACATGGGCAACGTGAGCGCGGACGGCAAGGTGCTCTGGTTATCCGGCCGCTACGACAACGTCGTGTACGCGATCGATACGACGACCGGCGACGTGAAGGTCATCAAGGTGGGCCACGAGCCGCACGGGCTCGCGGTGTGGCCGCAACCGGGGCGCTACTCGCTCGGGCACACCGGCAACATGCGCTGACCTACCCCACCTGCGGGTCCCGCGACGCTCGCGGGCTGCAGATCGACTCGACGCGGCGGCGGAAGTGCATCTCGAGGGTCTTCTGGGCGAAGGACAGGATCGCGGACTCGACGGCGGCGGGCTTTTCCCTGACGAAGTCGAGGTTGGTGCTGCGGTTCAGCGGGATGCGCTCGAACTCCCAGATCTCGAAGGAATCGACCGCCTTGCCGGGAGCGGTGATCCGCACACGGACCGACATGTACGGATAGATGTAGCTGTCCACGGTGCTGCGCTCGGCCGTGGGCTGCATGCTGACGTAGAGGCCCACCCCGGCCAGCCGCGCCGTGGTGTCCCCGATGTAGTCGCGCACGGTGAGGGGCTCCACCTCGACATCGGTCGGTCCGGACGGGCAATCGAGGCTCGCGATGGCGAGGCGCACCCGCTCCGCGAGCGCGTCCCCCTTCATGAGCTTCCGGGTCTCGACCTCCGCGCGCGCCAGGTTGGTCCCGGCGCTGAAGGGCCGGGTCGTGATCTCCAGGGTGTCCACCGTGCTGGAAACGCCGCCTGCCGCTCCGGTCGCCGCCACCGAGAAAATGATCGCTGCCGCGGTCCTGGTTATCACGTGCCCTCCCCTTCGGATTGACCCATTCCGCGGAGAGTAAACTGGGTTCATGCGTCGATATGTAACGGTCTGTGTCCTGCTCGCCGCACCCACTGTCGCCATGGCCGCGCCCGATCCGGCGGACGGCGAGAAGCTCGTCGCCGAGAAGAACTGCGAGACCTGCCACCACAACAAGACGATGGGAGACGCGAAGGCGATCTACCTGCGCAAGGACCGGAAGGTGGGCTCGATGGAGCAGCTGAAGGCCCGGGTGGCGCTGTGCAACAGCGAGCTCGGCCTGCAGCTCTTCCCGGACGAGGAGGAAAGCATCGTCGCCTTCCTCGACCAGACCTACTACCGCTTCAGCAGCTCTCGCTCCATCAGCAAGTAGGTGCCGTAGGCATTGATGCGGTTCGCCGCGTCGAACGCCGGCACCTTCGCGAAGCGGCTCCAGTCGGTGGCCGCATAGGCCTCGTCGAACGACGTGAGATCTTCGACGGCCTTCCCCATCGTCGTCCGCAGGTACTGCAGGTAGTCGCGCGTGAGGGCCAGATCCTTCGCCGGGTCGCTCGAGACGCGCCCATGCCCGGTGACCATCAGCATGGGTTTTTGCGCCAGGAGCTGGTCGATGCGCTCCAGCCACCGCTTGCTGTCCGCTTCCCCTACGAACGGGATGCGACCGGCGAAGAGGATGTCGCCGCTGAAGACGACGCCCTCCTTCGGCACGGACACGATCAGGTCCTCGGGCGAGTGCGCGGGACCCATGGAGGTCACCTCGAAGCGCTGGCCTCCCATCTCGAAGCTCGCGTCGCCGTCGAGCCAGCGGTCGGCGCGGACCAGCTCGGTCTTGTCGCCCACCCAGGGAAAGAGATCGCGGGCGCGCTGCTCGAGGCGCTTCTCGGCCTCGCCGCTGTCGAAGTATTCGAGCGCGGCGCGATGTGCCCAAACGTCGGCCCCCGCATCCTTCAGCGCCTTCAGGCCGTAGAAATGGTCCGCGTGGTAGTGGGTGAGGATCACGCGCCGGATCGGCTGCCTCGTCACGCTGCGGATGGCCCTCACCAGCGCCTCACCCAGCGCGGGTGTGCCGAGCGCATCGACGACGACCACGCCATCGTCGGTGACGACCCAGCCCGCGTTGGAGTTGAAGCCCTCGTTCTCGGCGGACGCGACGCCCGGCTTGCCCTGGACGTAGTAGACGCGCCCCGAGACTTTGATGGGTTGCAGCTCGACTGCCCCGGCATCGCAGACGCAGGCGACGAGCAGCAGGACTAGCCAGCGCATCACTGGATTCCCGGGTTGCCCTCGACGCCCACGAGCTTCGGCAGGCTGAGCTTCGGGGCCGCGATCGTCTTGCGGCTCTTGAGGTATTGCGTGACGACTTCCCAGATCGGCTGGCCCGAGGCGCCCTCCGCCACCGGCGCCCAGCCCGCGACCTTGTACGTCTTCGACGCCTCGATCGGCTTGCCGTGCAGGCGCATGTCGCTGATGCGCTTGCCCATCGCCTCGCCCGGCGTGCAGGTGTAGGTCATGCCGGCGACGCGCACCATGTCCCCGCCCTGCTGGTAATACGGATCCGGATTGAACAGGTTGTCGCAGACGTCCTCGAGGATCGTCTTGATCATCTCGCCGGAGAGGTCTGAAAGCGTCGTGTACGGATAGGTGATCGACGTCCAGTCCATCACCTGCTCGGTGGTGATGACCTGGCCCGGCAATAGCGTCGTTCCCCAGCGAAATCCGGGCGAGAACGCGATCTGGGCGCCCTTCACCGACATCAGCGCGTCGAGGATCAGCTGATCCACGGTGCCGTTGAAGTTGCCGCGGCGATAGAGCATCCCGCTCGACGTGGCCAGGTTCTCCCCGAGCTTGTCGAGGTACGGCGCCCTCGCCTTCGAGATGTGGTTGGCCATCTCGCTGTCCGCCGGCAGCAGGTTCGAAAACACCGGCAGCAGCCGGTAGCGCGCTTCGCGCAGGCGGCCGTCGCGCACGTCCAGGTCGAGCACGCCGAGGTACTTGCCATTGCTCCCCGCGTTGGTGACGAGCGTCTTGCCGAGTGGGTTGGCGACCTCGACCGGCTTCGGCACGGCGTCGTGGGTATGACCGCCGAGGATGACGTCGATGCCGGTGACGCGAGAGGCGAGCTTGAGGTCGACGTCCATGCCGTTGTGCGACAGCAGCACCACGACCTGCGCGCCCTTCGCGCGAACTTCCTCGACGCGCTTCTGCAGCTCCGCTTCCTGGATCCCGAACGTCCAGTCCGAAACGAAATAGCGCGGGTTGGCGATCGGCGTGTACGGGAAGGCCTGCCCGACGATGCCGACGGTGACGCCGTTGATCTCGCGGATCGTGTACGCCTTGAAGACGGGGTCGTTGAAGTCCGCCGTCGATATGTTCTGCGCGAGGAACTCGACCTTGCCCTTGAAGTCGTTGTCGACGACCTGCTTCACGCGCTCCTGGCCGTAGGTGAATTCCCAGTGGCCGGTCATGACTTCCACGCCCAGCAGCTTGGAGGCGTCGATCATGTCCTGCCCCTGGGTCCAGAGCGAGGTAGCCGAGCCCTGCCAGCTGTCGCCGCCGTCGAGGAGCAGCGCGCCCGGGCGCGAAGCCTTGAGGCGCTTCACGAGCGTCGCGAGGTGAGCGAACCCGCCCATGCGGCCGTAGACCTTCGCGGCCTGCTCGAATTCGAGGAACGTGAACGCGTAGGCGTTGCGCGTGCGCGGGGCGATGCCGTACGCGCGCAGGAAATTTTCGCCCACGAGATGCGGAGGCTTGCCTGCTGCCGGTCCCACGCCGAGGTTCACGTTCGGTTCGCGGAAGTGCACCGGCATGAGCTGCGCGTGGCAATCGGTGAAGTGCAGCAGGCTCGCATTGCCGAAGGGCGGCAGTTCGTAGACTTCCTTGCCGTCACCCGCCAGGGCGGCGCGGGACGCGAGCGGGAGACCGGAGGCGGCGGCCACGGCAAGCGCCTCGAGGAATGCGCGGCGGTCCATCCTAGAACTCGAGGTCGTCGGCGATGGCCTTGAGGCCCGCGTTGGCGCAGGCCTCGTCGGCCTCGCCACCGGGAGCCCCCGAGACGCCGATGGCGCCCATGAGCGAGCCGCCGCCCTGCACCATCACCCCGCCGGCGACGGCGGTCGCGCGCGGGACGTGGCGCAAGCCCGCCATCGACTCACCCGGACGGGTGGCTTTCTCGAAGTCTCCGGAATTCGTGCGGAAGGAGACCGCGGTCCACGCCTTGTTGCTCGCCACTTCGACGGTGTGCGGGCCGGCAAAGCGATCGCGCAGGAGCAGCTGCGTGAGCCCGGACCGATCGACGACGGCTACCGTCACCTGGTAGCCGTCGGCGCGGCACTTCGCGAGCGCCGCCTGCGCGGCCTTGAGCGCGGTTTCCGGCGTGAGCGACTTGGTAGTGAAGGTGGCGCTCTCCGCCGCCGTGCCGAGCGCGGGGATGAAGAGCGCCGCTAGCGCCAACCGCTTCATTTGTTTACCGGGGACTCCGGATCCATCAGCAGCGCGACGACATCCTGCATCTGCTTCTCGGTGAGGATGCCGTGCAGGCCGAAGCGCGGCATGCTCGAGCACGCCGAGAACGCGTCGGGGTTGTAGACCTTGCCGTAGGCGTATTTCTGCATCTCCGCCGTGAAGCCGCGCACCTTGCCGAAGTTGTAGAGGCTGGGACCGATGGTGCCGAACGAGAGCTCCGCTTTCGTGAGCTGGTGGCACGCGTAGCAGTTGCCGCCCGTCGGCGCCTTCGGGTCGTCGCTGTATTGCATGCCCACGCCCGTCTGCGCGAGCCGCTCGCCCGCCTTCCAGTCGCCCATCAACTTGCCGTCGGCCGGGTACTTGACCGTGGCGAGCTGCGCTTTCTCGAGCCTCTCCGCGAGGTCCTTGTCGAGCGGCTGGCCATGAGCCTCGCTGCACGCCTTCTGCAGCTCGTCCTGGTCGAGGCGATCGAGCTTCGCCTGGCCGTGCTCCTTGAACGACGCCTTCATCATCGCGAGCGCCTTCGCGCGCGTGGCCGCCGCGTCGTCGGAGCCACCCATGTGGGCGCAGCCGGCGGCGATGGCCACGACCGCGGCGGTGGCGAGGATCTTCGTGTTCTTCATGTCCTGTCTCCCGTCAGCGCTTGATCGACGGCGCGTCGAACGTGCCGCCGTTGGAGTTCTTCGCGAGGTACATCGTGAGCGCGATCGAGGCCGGCGAGACGAACTCGAGCTCCGGGAAGCGCTGCTGGCGGAAGCAGTCGTTCAGGCGCCACTGGAACGAGCGCACCTCGCCCTGCGAGACGCGGTACGCGGGCCACGAAGTGTACGCGCGCTGCGCGTCCGCGGTCTTGGTGAGATTCGGCAGGTCCTGGAGCCGGATTCGGTGGTTGTCCGAACCGTGGCAAGTCACGCAACCGAAGTCGTGCGGGCCGCCTCGGAAGAAGAAAATTTCCTTGCCGAGATTGTAGGCCTCCTGTTCCTTCGGGTGGTTCCCGGCCACGTTCATCTTCATGCCGCGCGACGACGAGGTGATGTACGCGACGAGCGCGTCCATCGGCACCTTCTTGCCGGGGCCGCCGAAGGGATCCTTCTTCGCCTGCTCGGGCGTGAAGCCCTGCAGGTTCACCATGCAGGTGACGAGGCGCGACTCGAGGTCCTCGACCTTGTCGCTGTCCGCGAAATACCTGGGCAGCACGGTGTAGGCGCCCTTCACGACGCCGGGGCCGAGGCCGAGGTCGCATTGCTCGAGGCTCGCGTTCCTGGGACCCCGCTTCTGCTTCCACAGGTCCTCGCCGCGCGCCTCCCACAGCTCGGCCGGGTTGCCGTCGCCGAGGGCGGCACGATACTTCTCGATCTCCTGCACCGTGGTGCTCTTGGAGAGATGGTCGTCGGGCTTCTGCGCGAGGACGCCGAAGGCCGCGAGGGCAGCGGCGACGGCGATGCCGAGCGCTGCCGGTTTGGTCCGGTTCAAGTCTCTCCTCCTTTTGGTCTTTTGGGGTGCTACGGCTTCAGGTAGACGTATCCCTCTTGCGCCTGCAGGCGAGCGACTTCCACGACGCCCGAGGGGACGTACTGCACGTCGTCGATGAGCTGTGACTTCGGGATGTTGCGCGTCTTGAGCGTGATCTCGCACACGCGGAACTCGACGCCCTTCGACTCCAGGTCCTGCACGGTGACCTCGAACGGATTGCCGTTCTTGTCCTTGGCGCCCTTCATCAGGAAGTCGATTCCCGCCGCGTGGGACACGAAGACGATCTTCGCCTTCGGATCCACGCTCAGGTGATTGCGCACGTTGCGCAGCGCCTGGGGCGCGTGATCGATGCCCTCGTTGTTGTGGTAGACGACCTTGATCGGGTCGCCCGCGGCCGCGAAGGTGCCGAACGACGCGAAGGCAATGAGCGCTGCGACGAGCCACTTCAACATGTTCGATCTCCGGTCAGGTAATCGTGGCTTCGTCGGTACGCTTGTCGCCGTGGTTGTCCGTCCAGGTGATCTGGACCTTGTCGCCGGGCTTGCCACCGGAGAAACGGAAGGACAGGAACGGGTTCTTCGAGACCGCCGGGCCCCATTCGGCCGAGAGCACGGTCTTGCCGTTGTGCGTCGCCGTCACGTTCTGGATGAACCAGGCGGGAATGACCGCGCCCTTCGCGTCCTTGCGCTGGCCCGTCTCCATCTCGTGGGCCATCAGCACGCGCACTTCGACTTTGTCGCCGGCCATGGTGGCGCGGATCTTCATCGGGTCTGCCATCTCAGCCTCCGCACCCGCCAAGGGTCACTTTGACTTCCTTGGACGCGTAGTAGAACTTGCCGTCTGCCTTCACCAGCGCGATCACGCTCGACGTCTGGCCCATCTTCACGCGCGTGTTCACCCACGGCTGCGTGCCGTCTGGGATGCTGAAGTTCGCGGCGAGGATGTTCGGGTTCTTCTCGATCAGGATCGCCACGTTCTCCGTCTTGGGCAGCTTGCTCTCGATGGTGAACGGCACGACCGCGCCGTTCTCGGCGATGTCGGGCGAGGTGATGGAGATCAGGTTGCTCTCCGCGGGCGTGGCGCCGCCCAGCGCCTTCACGACATCGGGAAGCGTCTTGGTATCGAATGCGGCCTTGTTCCAGTCCGCCCACGCGCTGCCCGGCTTGAGAAGCCCGGCTGTCACGGCGAGGCCCAGCACCGCCGAGCCCCGCAACATTTCCCTGCGACTGCTGTTCATTTTGGTCTGCTCCCGGTAAGGATTAGCGCTCCCCGATTGCTCGTTGATCGGCGCTTCGCGACCGATCCAACGAGCCTTTGCTGCACCGTAAAATTATAACCCTCTCGAAAGCACCCACTCGACGAGGATGCGGGCGTCGTTCTCGGGGATATCCGGATTGGGCGGCATTGGAACCACGCCCCAGTTGCCGCCGCCGCCCTTCTTCAATTTCTCCAGCAGCTTCGCCTCGGCCTGCGCGTCGCCCTTGTACTTCGCCGCGACGTCCTTGAATGCCGGGCCGACGAGCTTGCGGTCGACGGCGTGGCAGCTCTGGCAGGCGTATTTCTTCACCAGCGTCGTCACGCCGCCATCGGCGGGCGCCGCGGCCACCTTGCGAGGCGTGGCCACCGCGCGCTGCTGGTCGGCCAGGTTGCCATGCGCCCCTTGCGCGTACTCCGGCAACTCCGACGACACGCCGACCTCCACCAGGCAATCCTTCATGCACGCGGGGTTCTTCACGTCCGGCGTGCCCTTGATATCCCAGAGGCCGTGGTTGCGCGTCATGCCGTTGCGGTTCGGCATCCGCTGCTGCGCTTCCGCGATGTTCTTGTCCGAGAGCACGAAGTCCGCCGGCAGGATGTCGCCCAGGTTGAGCAGGTAGGCGACGACGGCGTAGACGTCGTCGACGGACAGGCTCTTCGGCGCATTCCAGGGCATCGCGCGATGGATGTAGTCCCACAGCGTGGAGACCGTCGCCACTTTCATCAGCGTCGTCCGCGCGACGTCGCCCGCCTTGAGCGACTTCACCCGCCCCGTCTCGATGTCTTCGGCCGTCGTTCCACCCACGAGCGGCGTGAACACCTCGTTCGATTCACCGAACGTGCCGTGGCACGAGGCGCACTTGGCGTCCCAGATGTTCTGGCCTTGCGTGACGCTGCCCGAACCCGGAGGCAATCCCTTGAAATCGGGACGCACATCGATGTCCCACGCCTTGATCTCGGCGGGCGTTGCGCTCCGACCCACGCCCGGAAAATTCCCGGCCGCGGCGAGCGCCGGAATGCAGGCCAGCAGGACGGCCAGGCTAGTAAACCTGGACATTCGTCACTTCCCCGCTGTCGGCCACCTTCCACGACTGGATCGCATTGTTGTGGTAGATCGAGCGCTTGCCGCGCACCGCACGCAGCTGGTTGATCTTGGGCTGCACGTACCCGGTCTCGTCCATCGCGCGCGACTGCAGCACCGCCGGCGAGCCATCCCACACCCAGTCGATGTTGAAGCGGGCAAGGCACTTGGCCTGCAACGGGCTCTCGAGTCGCGCGGTGCGCCAATTTCGGCCGCCATCGACGGAAACGTCGACGCGCTTGATCTTCCCGCGCCCCGACCACGCGAGGCCGGTGACGTTGTAGTAGCCCTTGTCGAGCAGATGCTGGCCGCCCGAAGGCGACGTGATGACCGACTTGCACTCCTGGATCGAGCTGTACTGGCGGTGCGTGCCGTCGGGCATGAGGTCGATGTAGTGGATCGCCTCGTCCTTCGTGGCCCAGGGCTGGTCGCCCACCTCGATGCGCCGCAGCCACTTCACCCAGGACACGCCCTGGAGGCCGGGAGCGACGAGGCGCAGCGGATAGCCGTTCTCGGGGCGAAGCATCTCGCCGTTCATCGCCCACGCGACCATGACGTCGTCGAGCGCGCGTTCCATGGCGATCGTGCGAGTCATGGAGCTGCCGTCGGCGCCCTCGGCGAGGACGAACTTGCCCTTCAACTTGTCGAAGCCGCCATCGTCGAGCAGCGTCGAGAGCTTCACGCCGGTGAACTCGCAGCACGACAGCATCCCGTGCGTGTACTGGACGGTCGGCACCGCGACGTTGCCCCACTCCATGCCGGTGTTGGCGCCGCACTCGATGAAGTGCATGCGCGACACGGCGGGCAGCCGCATGAGATCGTCCATCGTGTAGACCTTCGCCTCCTTGACCAGCCCCATGACCATCAGGCGATGGCGGCTGGGATCGATGTCCCACCATCCCTGGTGATGGCGCTCGAAGTGCAGGCCGTTGGGCGTGATGATCCCGAAGAGGCCCTGCAGGGGCGCGAACGAGACCGACGATTGGCCCACGCGCGTGAGCCCGGGGCTCTCGCGCCGTTGCACGTTGCGCTCGTATTGCGAGGGCTGGCCGTAGGGCCGCGCGACGACGGGTTGGCCCAGGCCCTTGGTGTGCTCGGGCAGCTCGAGGATCGCGGGGTCGCCCTGCCCCTCGACGGCCGGTTGCGCCCTCGCTGCCAGCGGCGCCGCCAGGGCGGCGGCGAACGCGCCGCGAAGGAAATCCCGCCGCCCCGCCTGGACTTCGGCGATCTCGCGGGGATCCAGGAAATTCTCGGGGGCTCGCTTCAGGCGACCGGGGACATTCATCGATCGGAAGTCTAGGAACCGCCTCAATATAAGTCAAGCCTAATATTGACCGTTCCTAATATTGGTCCTACCCTTGTGCCATGGCCACCCGCAAGAAGCCCCGCGCCGCCGCCGACGACATCTTCGAGCTCATCGGCAAGGGCGAGAACATCCGCGAGGCGAGCGCCGCGATGCAGGCGATGGCGCATCCGCTGCGCTTGAAGATCCTCTGCCTCGTCGGCAACCAGGAGCTTTCGGTGCTCGAGATCGTCGAGGCGGTCGGGACCACCCAGAGCAATGTCTCCCAGCACCTGTCGGTGCTGCGCGAGCATGGCCTGCTTGCGTCGCGCAAGGAAGCCAACAAGGTCTTCTACAGGATCGGCGACGCGCGGGTGCTGAAGATGATCTCCCTCACCCGCGAAATCTTCTGCAGCTTCTGAGGCCGTACGCTTTGCGTATATTTCAACGCCATCCGTTTGGCGGTTATAATACGCGCATTGCGTATATATCCCGGGGGCGGCATGGGGAAGCAGCAGGCGATCCTGAGGGAATCCATGGAACGGCTGGACCTCACCCGGACGGCGTTCGCCGACCGCCTGGGCGTAAGCCGCCGCGCCCTCGATACCTGGCTCCTGCCGGAAGATTCGAACGGCCACCGCGCGATGCCGGACGTCGTGGCTCGCCTCATCACTTCCCTTGCCGGCCCCGACCCCGCATCCGACGGCGCTTCGGACCTGCGTGGGCGGCTGAGCGCCGCGTCGGGACGCCCGCAGCTCCTGTCGGTCGATGTCTTCGATCGCGAGCTCGCCGAGGACTTCATGCGCGTGGCCGAATCGATGGAGCCCATCGCGCGCCGCCACAAGGTGAGCCGCGTGCTCGAGGGCGCTGTCCTCGGCAACCTCTTCTTCGAGCCGAGCACGCGTACGCGCGTGAGCTTCGGCGCCGCGTTCTGCCGCCTCGGCGGCTCCGTCTGCGACACCACCGGATTCACCTTCTCCTCGATGGCGAAGGGCGAGTCGATCGCCGATACCAGCCGCGTGATCAGCGGCTATGTCGACGCGATCGTCGTGAGGCACCCGGAGCAGGGATCGGTAGCCCAGTTCGCCGCGGCGACGCACTTGCCCGTGATCAATGGCGGAGATGGAATCGGAGAGCATCCGACGCAGGCGCTGCTGGACCTCTATACGATCCGGCGTGAGTTCGCGCGCCTCGGCAAGACGATCGACGGTTCGAGCGTGGCCGTCGTCGGCGACCTCAAGCATGGCCGCACGGTGCATTCCCTCATCAAGCTGCTCTCGCTCTACAAGAACCTGCGCATCACGTTGATCGCGCCCAAGTCCCTCGAGATGCCACGCGACCTGGTGGAGGCGGCCCGCGCGCGCGGACACCGAATCCGCGAGGACTCGAGCCTCGACGCCCTCAAGCAGCCGGATATCCTCTACGCGACGCGCATCCAGAAGGAACGGATGTCGGGCGAAGGCGTCGAGGCGTATCCGGAAAATTTCCGCGTCGATCGCGCGCTGGTGAAGGCGCGTTGCTCCGGGGACACGGTGATCCTGCATCCCCTGCCCCGCGACTCCACGCCCGGCGCCAACGATCTCTCATCGGATCTGGACCGTGACCCGCGCCTGGCGATCTTTCGGCAGACTGACGCGGGAATCCCGGTGCGAATGGCGTTATTTGCGATCCTGCTGGGGGTGGATCATCTCGTTGCGGGGTCATTGCGCGATGCGCCGTGGACCAGCCCTCCGAGATTGGGCCCCGCTGACGCCGCTTTCCACCGCCTCAAGTAGGCGGCTAGCCCGATCGCTTCGACTTCGACCAGCGCTCGGCGGCGCTGTCGTCGGACGCCCTCGCCTCCACCCACTTCGCGCCCTGCGGGGTGTCTTCCCGCTTCCAGAACGGCGCCTGGGTCTTGAGGTAGTCCATGATGAATTCGCAGGCCTGGAACGCGTCGCCGCGGTGCGCACTAGCCACGCCGACGAACACGATGCGATCGCCCGGCGCGAGCGAGCCCACGCGATGGATCACGACGACGTCGAGGACCTTCCAGCGCGCGCTCGCCTGGGCGCAGATGTCCTCGAGCGCCTTCTCGGTCATGCCGGGATAGTGCTCGAGGGTCATGCCGCGGATGGCGTGGCCTTCGTTGGCACCGCGCACCAGGCCCACGAAGCTCGCGAGGCCGCCCACGTCGCGTCGACCTTTCGTCAGCGCATCCAGCTCGCGGCCAACGTCGAAATCCTCGTGCTGCACGCGCACCTGCGCCACGCTAGCCTCCGGTGACCGGCGGGAAGAACGCGATCTCGTCGCCGGGCTTCAACGGGGTCGCGAGGTCGGCCATCTGCTGGTTCACCGCCACTCGCCACTGCTTGCCGGGCGCCAGCGCCTCGGTCCACCGCCCTTCGCGCGATCGCAGCTGGTCGAGGAGCGACGAGACCGTATTCGTGGAGCCCTCGAGCGCGACTTGCTCGCGCGAACAGCCAAGCGTCTCGCGAAGGCTGGCGAAATAGAGCAGCGTGACCAGGGGAATTCCTAGCGGACCAGCCGGGCGCGGTTGAGACCCAGGTGCTGGATGATGAATTGCGCCACGGCCTCCGGATCGTCTAGGTCGACCTGCGGCAGCTTCGTGTCGAGCGGCTCGTCGGTGGCGATCGCCACGACGTTCGGGTCCTCGGGGTACAGCAGCGGCGTGTGGCCGGCGCTGCGATGGACCTCGATCTTCGGGATCGGCTCCGCCTTGTAGCCCTCGACCAGGACCAGGTCGCACGGGGAGAGGTGCTTGAGCTGGTCGTGCAGGCCAGGCTCGGCGGCGCCGCGCAGCTCGTGCATCAGCGCCCAGCGCTTGGAGGAGCTCACCAGCACCTCGCCGCAGCCGGCGTGGCGATGCCGGTGGGAGTCCTTGCCCGGCTGGTCGACGTCGAACTCGTGGTGGGCGTGCTTCACCAGGGACACGCGCAGCCCCTCGCGCACGAGCACCGGCACGACCTTCTCGATGAGGGTGGTCTTGCCGCTGCCGCTGTAGCCCGCGATGCCGAGGATCTTCATGGGCAAGATCTTACAGGCTCCCCAAAAGGAAAGCCCCCGCGGGTGCGGGGGCTTCCGATGCTGCGGGTGCCGGGCCGGATTACTTGCCGCGGCGCGAGCGGGGCTTCGAAGCCGCCTGGGCGGTCGCGACGCTCTGCTCCACGGTTTTCTCGACCGTGTCGTAGATCTGCTTGTTGATCGCGGCGAGGTTGTCGTACGCGCTCTGGGCGGCGGCGATCGCCGACTTCACGTTCGCGACCACGGTCTCGCTGCCGGCCGGGGCGTACTTCAGCGCCTCTTCGATCGCGGCAACGGCCGCTTTCTGGACTTCGGCGTTCTGCTTCTCGAGCACGCGCTTCACTTCGTTGTTCGTCTCGGTCGCCGTGTCGAACGCCGTGCGCGAGTACACGTAGGCGCGCTTGAGGGCGGGCTCGAGGGCGGCCTGGTTGATCGCGAACACTTCGTTCGCGTCCTTGGCGCCGGCGAGGGTCTGGGCATGCTTGGTCGCGACGATGACGGACTCGCGGGCGGCTTCGAGGCCGAGTTCCGCGAACTTCTCGACGTTGGCGAGCGACAGCTTGGCGAAATAGGAGAACTGCTCGATGGCCGCTTCGTTGGCGGCGGTGAACTGGTCGACTTTCAGCATGGCGGTGTCCTTGTGGGGTTTGGGTTCGTTGCGGCAGCTGAATTTGCTGCACTGCACAAACTCCATTTTACGCCGCCGCCCCTCTAAGTCAAGGGGTTTGGCCAATATTTTTGTTGC
>Ga0105242_10001509_pt1 | contig 18293 bp, 13 predicted proteins | sample KBSM24metaG_FD_81521 | JGI IMG/M metagenome (GOLD analysis project Ga0105242, IMG submission 81521) | Miscanthus rhizosphere microbial communities from Kellogg Biological Station, Michigan, USA - KBS M2-4 metaG | ecosystem: Host-associated > Plants > Roots > Rhizosphere > Soil | place... | reverse complement strand
CTCGTCCAGGCAGTAGAACAACTGCTTGCCGACGTCGACGCGGAACAGCGGCGGCATCGCGACGAACGCGTGTCCGTCACGCACCAGCTTTGGGAAGTGGCGCAGGAAGAGCGCCGACAGCAGCGTCGCGATATGCCGGCCGTCCGAGTCGGCGTCGGCCAGGATGATGACCTTGCCGTAGCGCAAGCCGGAGATGTCTTCCTTGCCGGGATCGCAACCGATCGCCACGGCAAGGTCATGCACTTCCTGCGAGGCGAGCACGGAGCCTGATTCGACTTCCCATGTATTGAGGATCTTGCCGCGCAACGGCAGGATCGCCTGGAAATCCTTGTCGCGCGCCTGCTTGGCCGATCCGCCTGCGGAATCGCCCTCGACGAGGAACAACTCGGTGCGCGTCAGATCGCTCGAAGCGCAATCGGCGAGTTTGCCGGGCAGGGCCGGGCCCTGCGTGATCTTCTTGCGCACGATCTGCTTTTCGGTCTTCAGGCGCAGCGTCGCGCGCTCGATCGCAATCTGCGCGATGCGTTCGCCGAGCTCGACGTGCTGGTTGAGGAACAGCGAAAAGCCGTCGTGTGTCGCATTCTCCACAAATCCAGCCGCATCGCGCGAAGACAGGCGTTCCTTGGTCTGGCCGGAAAACTGCGGGTCCTGCAGCTTCAACGACAGGACGAAGCTCAGCCGATCCCAGACGTCCTCTGGCGCGAGTTTGACGCCGCGTGGCAGCAGGTTGCGGATGTCGCAGAACTCGCGCAACGCTTCGGTCAAACCGGAACGCAGGCCGTTGACGTGGGTGCCGCCCTGGATGGTCGGAATCAGGTTGACGTAACTCTCCTGCACCAGTTCGCCATCGGGCACCCAGGCCAGGGCGAAATCGACCGCGCCGCTGTCGCGCGTCAACGAGCCCATGTACAGGTCCGCCGGAAGATAGTCGTTGCCGGCAAGCATCGTGCGCAGGTAGTCGCGCAGGCCGTCCTCGTAACGCCACTCGTCTTTCTCGCCGGTGGCTGCATCGGTCAGGCGCACCGTCAGGCCGGCGCAGAGCACGGCTTTCGCGCGCAGCACGTGCTTGAGCTTCGGCAGGGAGATCCGCGGAGAGTCGAAATATTTCGGATCCGGCCAGAAGCGCAGCGTAGTACCGGTCTGCTTCTTCGCGACGTTGCCGACGACCTTGAGCTTGCTCGCGCGCTCGCCGTCCTTGAAGTCCATGCGATGGATCTCGCCGTCGCGGCGGATCGTGACCTCGACGCGCGACGACAGCGCATTGACGACCGACACGCCGACGCCGTGCAGGCCGCCGGAGAACTGGTAGTTCTTGTTCGAGAATTTTCCGCCGGCGTGCAGGCGCGTCAGGATCAGTTCGACGCCGGGAATGCCTTCCTCAGGATGAATGTCGACCGGCATGCCGCGGCCGTCGTCGCTGACCTCGACCGAGCCGTCGGTATGGAGCGTGACGTCGACCGTGTGTGCATGCCCGGAAAGCGCTTCGTCGACCGAATTGTCGACGACCTCCTGGGCCAGGTGATTGGGCCGGGTCGTGTCCGTGTACATGCCCGGGCGGCGCTTGACCGGCTCCAGGCCGGAGAGGACCTCGATATCGGCGGCGTTGTAGCGACTGCTCATTTTGGGAAGGGTTTTCCGTGTTCGAAGTGCCCTGGCCGCCGGTTCGCAGCGAACCGGTGATGGCGGCGCAGGATGGCCGCGACGAAAGAGAACGTCAAGCGTCCGGTGCACGCACGATGGCCTGCTCCCGGATGCGCTTCACGAGTTCTGTCGCCGCAGCATGATCGTTGCGAAGCGCGCTCGTGCTGCCTCGGTGCATTGACCGTAGTCCCACACGCAGGATTCGGCGGCGAGGCCGCCGGCCTCGCCGAATGCCGCCAAGTCGGATGCCGTGTACGGGCGGATCGTTTCGTCCGTGGAGAAGTCCGCGACGACAGCGCCATCGCGCGCCAGCACGAGATAGCGGCGTTCGATGCGATTGGTGCCGTCGGCATTCGCCGTAATGCGTTTGTGTCGTTCGAGTTCGCCATCGCCATGTGGGCGTCGGTAATCCCGGCGGAAGTCGGCGAAGCTCGTGACCTGTTGCGGCACGAAGGCATCGAGCACCAGGCAGCCGTCCGGTTCGAGAAGCTTGCCCAACTCGGCAGTCAGCGCGGCGGCTTGAAGCGCGTCCGTCACATACGTGATCAGGGAGTAGGGCAGCAGGATCGTACGGAACCGGCCTGATAATGCCGGCTGGACCATGTCCATCTGCAGTAACGCCGGCGCCAGGTCGAACCTGGCAGCGTCCGCGCGCAGGCGTCGGAGCATCGGCAGCGAGCGATCCGCGCCAATTGCATCGATGCCGGAACGCAACAACTCGATCAGGACGCGGCCCGTGCCGCAGCCGAGTTCCAGCGTGCGCCCGCCTCGCCGCAGGCACAGATCGCGATACCAGCCGGCATCGTCGAACGGCATGCTCTGGCCCATGTCGGTCGCATAGACGTCGGCGATCGCGTCGTACGACCATGGCTTGGCGGCAGCTGTCGTCATTGCAAGCGATCCACGCGCGGTGCGAGTTGGCGATAGAGCGCGAGCTGGCGTTGTGCCATCGCGTCCCAGGTCCAGGTATCGAGTTTTGCGAGATCGGCGATCTCGCGCCGATGGCGCTCGTCGGCGTCATCGAGCAGTGCGCAAATTTCCGCCGCCATGTCGCCGACGCTCACTGCCGTGACGAGGCCGGCAAGACTGGCGTTGAGAAAACCACGTGCGCCGTCGCGCGTGCTGACACAGACGCGCCCGGCGAGCAGGGATTCGATCAGCTTGATCGACGAGCCACGGATATCGCGCTGCGGGTTGATTGTCAGCGTCGCAGCGGCCAGGTGCGGTGCGGGATCGACGAAACGCGCGATGACGCGCACGCCGGGCTGCGCGAATCGTGCATCCGCGGCGGCGATCGGCGCCGCTTCGACGCCGCCCAGAACGTCGAGTTCCAGCGTGGGAAATCGCGCACGCAACAGCGGCCAGGCGCAATCGAGGAACTCACGCAGTCCGTCGAGGTTCGGCGCGTAGCGTAGCGGACCCATGAACAGCAGGCGCGGCGGCGAGTCTGCCGACGGCACATGCCCGGCGCGGCGGTCGCTGGCGCCGTTGCCGACGAGGGCGACATGCCGATGCTCGAGCAAGGCTGCATCTTCGTGGGAACAGGCGACCACCGCGTCGTAGCGGCGCAGCAGGATGTGCTGCACGCGGTCCGTGGCGGCATCTTCGGCCTTGCCGCTGACGTAGACATCGTGCAGCGACAGGATCCAGCGCGCGCGTCCACGCCGGCGCTCTGCCAGCGCCGCAAGCTCCATGTATTCGACCTGGACGATGTCCGGATCGTATGCGGCAATGAGCCGCTCGACTTCGCCGCGCAGGCGCCAATGCGCATGACGGCCGATACGAGTCGCCAGGTCGGCGGGGGCATCGCCGGGTTGGTCGCCGCGTCCCTCGATCAGATGGACTGCCGAGAAATATTCGAACCATGGCTCGGCGTGGGCGTCGTACAGCGATCGTTCGTCGGAAAGCAGGATCAGCTCTGCTTCGTTCGACAGGCGTTGCGTCAGCTCGGCGAGGCGGCGCGCTCCGCCGTGCGCAGGCGGAAACAGCGCGAATGGCGAAACGATCAGTACGCGCGGACCGGTGCGTGGACGCGGGGCCGGGTAGAACTTGTCGCGTGCGACGCGCGTAAAGTCGAAGCCGCGCCGCTGCGCACAGCGTGTCGCGTGGCGGGCAGCAAACACTGCCGCTGCTGCGCCGATGCCGTCGAGTTCCGATCGCGTGGTTGAATCGGTGGCGGTGACCTTCGCCAGCAGCGTCGGCGGCGAGGCGGGGCTCAAGCCGTGGCGCAGTTCGAACTGCAGTGCATTGCGCGCAAACACGCGCTCGATCTCGGCCGGCGGATAGAACCTGGCAACCGTGGCGCGATGGTGGTGCCAGACGTGCGAGCGCGGCACGAACAGCATCTCCCAGCCGTCCTGCCAGGCCCGCATACCCCACTCGGCATCTTCGAAATAGAACGGACGATAACGCTCGCTGGCGCGCACGTACCTGCGCAGCACGCGCGTGCGGCACAACGAAGACCCACCTCCCGGATACAGGTTGCCACGCGCGAACGGCGAGTTCTCCGGCTCGCGTTCGAACATGTCGACTGTTTCGGCGCGAATCGCGACGTCGGACCAGCCGGTCTCTTCGCGGCGGCGCGCCGGATCCGTGAAAAAGATCTGCGAGGTTGCGGCGAATACCTGCGGCAGCCGGTACGGCAGCAGTTCACGCAGCGCATCGGGTGCGACGCGCATGTCGCTGTTGAGCAGATAGACCCAATCGTGCGTCACGGCAGAGAGGCCGGCGCGGATCGCGCCGTTGTAACCGAGCGCTGGCTTGCTGTGGCGGAACAGGACATGCGGATACAAAGCGCGCAGCGCGCTGTAGTCTCCGATCGGCGCGCCGTTGACCATCACGATGACTTCGGTCGGCTCGTCGATTCCGGCCAATGCTGCGACGAGCGCAGCGAGCGTCTCGGCAAGCCGATCCGGCGTGCCGCGTTCCGGAATCAGCACGCTCAGGCCCGGGCGCCAGTGCCGCGCGCGCGCGCCGGGACCGCGCCAGCGGCCGCTGTGCAACTTGGCCGCGATCCCCGCGCCGAGCACGGCAACGAACAACGGCGCGAAGCGCAGGAAGTCCGCCGCAGACGTCCACCAGCGTGTTGCCACCGTACGACGCAGGCGCGCCAGTTGCGCAGCGATGCTCATACCAGTGCCTCGACGCGCGCCGGCGCGGCATTGTCGCGCCAGTCGGCATACCAGCGTAACGCCTGCTCGGCGAACATCGCGCACCAGACATTCGGCTCTGGCATCGGCGCGGCTGGATCGAAAACGATCGCGCCATCGTCGGCGACTCGCTCGAGCAATGCGGCAGCCAGGAGATCGAGTGAATGATCGGAAGGCGAGCCGACAATGCCGCGCTGACGCAGCAGCAGGCCGACGCGCAACGCCTGCGCGATGATGTCGCTGCGCTTCAGTTTCGAGCCCGACTCGCTCTCGGGCAGGCTGCCGTCGGCGTTCTGCAAGGCGAGGCAGCGTGTCAGCAGAATCGCAATCGCTTCCGCGCGATCGGGGTCGGCGAGGAGCAGGCCTTCGGCGAAGTACAGAGTCGGGTGCAGCATGTCGATCGGAATCCGTGCAGCCACGGGCGACCAGCGCGCCGACTCGAGGGCACAGGCGCCCAGCAACGATCGCGGCAGCTCGCACAGACCATCGGCGAGCGCAACGCGCGAGCTGGCCTTGACCAGGAACGGGCCGCCGAGCGTCGACCAGCGCTGCGGCAGCACGGCGTCTGCGCGCAGCGAGCGCATTGCGCGCAAAGTATCGTTTTCCACAAATTGGACAAGCTGGGCCACGAGCGGATCGACCAGCAGCCGCGACGGCGCCTCGATGCCCGTCTCGGTGACGGCGCTCAGCCCGCGCAGCAGCATCGCCAGATCGAAGAAGAACACCGCATCGTTGCGCCAGTCTGACTCCGCGGCAACAAGGTAGGCGCGCGTCGGTGGCACACGGCCACCAGCAAACTGCCGTGTCGCCCAGTCGATCGCGCGACGGGCGCGTTCGCTCACGATTTCGCGCGATTCGACCTGCGTCAGGTCGGCGAGCCAGTGCAGGAAATAGCCGGTGATCTCGGCATAGACGTAGACCGGCGTGCCTGCGCTGATGCGGCCGGCTACGCCACCGCAGTGTTTGCCGTCGGACAGCTGCGCCGGCCCATGCAGCAGCCAGTGGCGCAGCCTCGCCGCGGCGACGCGCGCGTCGCCGGCAATTGATTCCAGCCGTTCGTCAGCAAGCATGGATGCGTTCAGCCGGCCAGCGCCGCTTCGCGCTGGGCTTCGATGCGCATCGGGAAGAGTGCAGCGATCCGTTCGGCGCAGCGTTCGCCCGAGCGGCCGTTGCCATACGGCGATTCCACCGCGAAAGGCAGCGGCCGCGGCCGAGCCGATGCGAGGCGACGTTCGATCTCGTCGATGATGCGATCGTGCTGGACCGGAACGAGGGTAGTCGTGCCCACGGCGACGCTTTCCGGGCGCTCGGTGTTCTCGCGCACGACCAGTACCGGAACGCCCAGGTACGGAGCCTCTTCCTGGATGCCGCCAGAGTCGGTGACGACGAGCGTCGATCGCGCCAGCAGAGCTATGAAGGGACGGTAGGCGAGCGGCTCGGTCAGGCGGATGCGCGGATGGGATGCGAGGTGACGGCGGATGCGCGCGCCCACGACTGGATTCGGATGCACCGGACAGACGACGCCGATGTCGGTTTCCCGCGCCAGCAGGTCGAGGATCGCGGTGCAGACGACGTCGAGGCCGCGTCCGTAGTTCTCGCGGCGATGCAGTGTCAGGGTAATGATGCGCGGCGTATCCGGGAGGAAAGCAAGCGTTGCGCCGAATCCGTTTTCGACCTGCTCGCGCAACAGATCGACGACGGTGTTGCCGACCAGATGGATGCTTTCGGACGCGACGCCTTCACCGCGCAGGTTGGTTGCCGCGGCGTGGGTTGGCGCAAGGTGCAGCGTTGCAAGCCGGCTGATGCAGCGGCGGAAGTACTCTTCGGGGAACGGCCGCAGCGGATGATCGGTTCGCAGGCCTGCCTCGACATGCGCCAGAGGCAGGTCGAGATCGCGCGCGGCGAGCGCGGTGGCATACGCGGTGCTGGTATCGCCCTGGGCCACCAGAATCGACGCCGCGCCAGCGCAGGCCGCGCCACGTATCTGTGAGCGCAGGCTTCTCAGGGCCGCGGACAAAGTCGGGGCATTGCATGCGGGCAGTTCGATGTCGCAAGACTGACCGAGGTGCGCGAACGTCTGTGCGACCATGGCCGGATGCTGGCCACTGTTCACGACGACGGTCGAACAATCGCTGCGCCGACGCAGTGCAGTCGCCAGGCTCGCGAGTTTCAGGCATTCAGGACGGGTACCGGCCACGAGAAAAACCCGCGGCGCGGTGCGGCGTGCACTCACTCGAATTTTTACCTGTGTCGGGCTGAAGGAGGGTGTCCGGTCGGCCTTTGGTCCGGCGTCCGGAAACTACCCGACTCTAGCATAAATTTACGTATGTTTACGTTGACTTACGCCAGGGAAACAGTCCTGCCAAAAGTGCGGAATCCGGTGGAATCCCACAGCAAACTGCCGGCGGCGCAAATTCAAGCTCGCCCGCGGGCGCAACTGCCGGTAAACTATGTCTTTACCAGCATCGGAATTGTGCTGCGTCATGACTCCCCTGATTTTCGTGACCGGTGGTGTGGTGTCCTCCTTGGGCAAGGGCATCGCCTCCGCCTCTCTGGCTGCCATACTCGAAGCGCGCGGCCTGCGCGTGACGATGATGAAGCTCGACCCGTACATCAACGTCGATCCGGGCACCATGAGCCCGTTTCAGCACGGCGAGGTGTACGTCACCGACGACGGTGCCGAGACCGACCTTGACCTCGGCCACTACGAACGCTTCGTACGCACGCGGCTCACCGGAAAGAACTCGATTACGACGGGCAAGATCTACGAATCGGTGATCCGCAAGGAGCGCCGCGGCGACTATCTCGGCGCGACGGTGCAGGTGATTCCGCACATCACGGACGAGATCAAGCAGTGCATCCATGAGGCGACGCAGGGCTACGACGTCGCGCTGGTCGAGATCGGCGGCACGGTCGGCGACATCGAATCGCAGCCGTTCCTCGAGGCGATCCGCCAGATCCGCATCGAGCAGGGCATGGACAAGTGCCTGTTCATGCATCTGACCCTGGTGCCGTACATCAAGGCGGCCGGCGAGATCAAGACGAAGCCGACGCAGCACTCGGTCAAGGAACTGCGCGCACTGGGTATCCAGCCCGACGTGCTGCTGTGCCGCTGCGAACAACCATTGCCGCAGTCGGAGCGGCGCAAGATCGCGTTGTTCACGAACGTGCCGGAAAAGGCCGTCATCAGCGCGGTCGACGTCGACACGATCTACAAGCTGCCGTTGTGGCTGCACGATCAGGGCCTGGACGACATCGTCGTGTCGCATCTGAAACTCGATGCCAAGCCCGCCAATCTCGGCGAATGGGACAAGACGGTCGCTGCCGTCGAGCACCCGAAGCACGAAGTCACGATCGCGATCATCGGCAAGTACGTCGAGCACAAGGACGCCTACAAGTCGCTCGGCGAGGCGCTGCGCCACGGCGGCTTGAAGCAATCGACGCGCGTCCAACTGCAGTGGATGGAGTCCGAGGATATCGAGGCGCGCGGCGCAGATATCCTCAAGGATGTCGACGGCATACTCGTGCCCGGCGGTTTCGGCAAGCGCGGGTTCGAGGGCAAGATCGCGGCGGCGCGTTATGCGCGCGAGAACCGCATTCCATATTTCGGCATCTGCTACGGCATGCACGCGGCCGTCGTGGATTTCGCGCGCAACATCGCCGGGCTCGAAGGCGCCAATTCGAGCGAGAACGACAAGCACTGCACGCATCCGGTGATCGCGCTGATCACCGAGTGGACGACGAACAGCGGCGATGTCGAGCGCCGCAGCGAAGGCTCCGATCTCGGCGGCACGATGCGCCTGGGCGCGCAGGAGTGCCGCCTCAAAGCCGGTTCGACCGCGCGCGAGTTGTACGCTCAGGACGTCATCCGCGAGCGCCATCGCCATCGCTACGAGTTCAACAATCGTTATCGGCAGCAGTTCGAGGATCTGGGCCTCGTCATCGCCGGCAAGTCGATGGATGATCTGCTCGTCGAGATGGTCGAACTGTCGCCGCAGAAGCATCCGTGGTTCGTGACTTGCCAGTTCCACCCGGAGTTCACGTCGACCCCGCGCGACGGCCATCCGCTGTTCAACGGCTTCGTCAATGCGGCACTGGAATACCAGACGATGCGCACGGCGCCGCGCTTCGCCAAGGAAGCCGTTGCATGAAGCTTTGCGGCTTCGATGTTGGCCTCGACAAATCCCTGTTTCTGATCGCCGGTCCCTGCGTTGTCGAATCTGAGCAGCTGCAGGTAGATACCGCGGGGACGCTGAAGGAAATCACCGGCCGGCTCGGCATTCCGTTCATCTTCAAATCGAGCTACGACAAGGCCAATCGCACGTCGGCGTCGAGCTTTCGCGGACTCGGCGTGGACGAGGGCTTGCGTATTCTCGCCGAGGTCAAGCGCCAGCTCGGCGTGCCGGTTCTCACCGACGTGCACGAGTACACGCCGCTCGGCGAAGTCGCCGCGGTCGTCGATGTACTGCAGACGCCGGCGTTCCTGTGCCGGCAGACCGACTTCATCCAGAACGTCGCCAGGGCCGGCAAGCCGGTGAACGTCAAGAAAGGCCAGTTCCTGTCGCCGTGGGAAATGAAACACGTTGCCGACAAGGCGCTCGCGACCGGCAACACGCAGATCATGGTTTGCGAGCGTGGTGCCAGCTTCGGCTACAACAACCTCGTCTCCGACATGCGCAGCCTCGCCGTGATGCGCGAGACCGGCTGTCCTGTCGTGTTCGACGCGACGCATTCGGTGCAATTGCCGGGCGGCGCCGCCGGCAAGTCGGGCGGCCAACGCGAATTCGTGCCGGTGCTGTCGCGCGCGGCGGTTGCGGTCGGCATCGCCGGCATTTTCATGGAAACACATCCCGACCCGGACAAGGCGCTGAGCGACGGGCCGAATGCGTGGCCGCTAGGAAAGATGGCCGCGCTGCTGGAAACGTTGCTGGAGCTGGATCGCACCGTCAAACGTGCCGGCCTGGTCGAAACCAATACCTAGATTTCCTCTCACGCAAGACCTCCTTCAAATGACGACGATCACCAGTGTTCACGCGCGCGAAATCCTCGATTCGCGCGGCAATCCGACGCTCGAAGCCGATGTCACGCTGAGCGACGGCTCGGTCGGCCGCGCGGCGGTTCCGAGCGGCGCGTCGACCGGCTCGCGCGAAGCGGTCGAATTGCGCGATGGCGACAAAGCGCGCTATCTTGGCAAGGGCGTGAAGAACGCCGTGGCCAACGTCAATGGCGCGATCGCGACCGCACTGAAGGGCTTCGATGCGGCTGATCAAAAAGGACTCGATGCGAAACTGATCGGTCTCGACGGCTCGCCGAATAAGGACCGCCTCGGTGCGAATGCGTTGCTCGGCGTCTCGCTCGCCGCAGCTCACGCCGTCGCCATCAGCCGCAAGCAGCCGCTGTGGAAACACCTGGCAGCCCTCAGCCCCCAGCCCCCAGCCCTCGGGCCGGCCTTGCCGGTCCCCATGATGAACATCGTCAACGGCGGTGCACACGCCGACAACAACGTCGACATGCAGGAATTCATGGTCCTGCCGGTCGGCCTGCCGAGTTTTTCCGAGGCGCTGCGCGCCGGCGTGGAAATTTTCCATTCGTTGAAAAGTGTACTCAAGGCCAACGGCTTGAACACGGCGGTCGGCGACGAAGGCGGCTTCGCGCCGGACCTGAAGTCGAATGAGCAGGCGATCGAGACGATCCTCGAGGCGATCGGCAAGACCGGCTACAAGGCCGGCACGGATATCTATCTCGGTCTCGATGTCGCCAGTTCCGAGTTCTACAAGGAAGGCGCCTACCATCTAGAAGGCGAGGGCAAGACACTCTCGCCGACGCAACTGGTCGATTTCTACGCCGACTGGTGCGCGAAGTATCCAATCATCACCATCGAAGACGGCATGGCCGAAGGCGACTGGGACGGCTGGAAGGCGCTGACCGAGCGGCTCGGCAGGAAAATCCAGCTTGTCGGCGATGACCTGTTCGTTACGAATACGGCGATCTTCAGGCAGGGCATCGAGCGCCACATCGCCAACGCGATCCTGATCAAGGTCAACCAGATCGGCACCCTCTCGGAAACGCTGGAGGCGATTGCGATGGCGCACTCGGCAAACTATGCCTCGATCGTGTCACACCGCTCCGGCGAAACGGAGGACACCACGATCGCCGACATCGCGGTCGCGACGACGGCCACGCAGATCAAGACCGGCTCGCTGTGCCGTTCCGATCGCGTCGCCAAGTACAACCAGCTGCTGCGTATCGAAGAAGCGCTTGGCGCGCAGGCACGCTACGCCGGCCGCGCTGCTTTTGCGAACGTGCCGGGACTGGTCGGCTGACGGAAGATCAAGCGTGCTGCGCTATGTCGCCCTGCTGTTGCTGATCCTGTTGCTGGCGCTCGAAGTCAAGTTGTGGACCGGCGACTGGAGCATGCGCGAGGTGTGGCGCCTGCGCCAGCGCGTCGCGGAGCAGAAGCAGGAGAACCTGAAGCTGAAGCAGCGCAACGAGGCCCTTTCGGCTGAAGTCCAGGACTTGAAGAACGGCAACGAGGCAATCGAAGAACGCGCGCGCTCGGAGCTTGGCCTGATCAAGCCAGGCGAGACGTTCTATCACGTCGTCGAACCTGCGGCTGACGCCAAGAAAAGCGGCGATGACAAGCATTGAACGCGGCCTCTGGTGCGTCGTTCCGGCTGCGGGCCGAGGTGCACGCTTCGGCGGCGGAATTCCGAAGCAGTATCTGACTCTCGCCGGTAAACCGATGTTGCTGCGCACGATCGAGGCGCTGACTGCGCATCCGCGGATCGCCGGCGTGATGGTCGCCATCGCCGCTGACGATCGCCACTGGCAGGACGTCGCCGGCACGAAACCAGTCATGACGACGACCGGCGGCGAACAGCGCGCCGACTCGGTGCTGGCCGGTCTGCAAGCCGTGCGCGGCAAGGCCCGCGACGACGACTTCGTGCTCGTGCATGACGCTGCGCGGCCCTGCGTTCGCGGGGACGACATCGCGCGCCTGATCGAACAGGGCATTCCAGCCGGCGGCGCCTTGCTCGCCGCGCCCGTGCGCGACACGCTGAAGCGGTCGGGACCTCGGCAGCGCGTGGAGGTGACCGAGCCGCGCGAGGCGCGCTGGCGCGCGCTCACGCCTCAGCTGTTTCGACTCGGTGAACTGATCGGCGCGTTGCAATCGGCGATAGCCGCAGGTATCTCGATCACCGACGAGGCCATGGCGATGGAGCGCGCAGGTCACCGGCCATTGCTGGTCGAAGGCAGCGAGAGCAATATCAAGGTAACGACGCCGGACGATCTGGCGTTGGCGGAATTCATTCTGGCGAGGCAGACCGCTTGAGAATCGGTCACGGCTACGACGTCCACGCATTCGGTGACGGCGATCACGTCGTTCTCGGTGGCGTGCGCATCGCCCACAGCCACGGCATCGTCGCCCACTCCGACGGCGATGTAGTGATCCACGCATTGTGCGACGCGATTCTCGGCGCGCTGGCCCTCGGCGACATCGGCCGGCACTTTCCGCCGACCGACGAACGCTGGCGGGGTGCGGACAGCCGCCACTTCCTGCGCCACTGCGCCGAATTGATGCGCAACGCCGGGTTCGTGCTTGGCAATGCCGACGTGACCGTCGTCAGCGAACAGCCGAAGATCGCGCCCCATGCGCAGGCGATGTGCGCGAATCTAGCGTCCGACCTTGCCTGCGCGGCGAACCGCCTCAGCGTCAAGGCGACGACGAGCGAGAAGCTCGGTTTCACCGGGCGTGGCGAAGGGCTCGCTGCCATGGCCGTCGTCCTGCTCACAGCCGCGGAAAGCTGACTGCTGCACGGCGCCGCGAGTCAGCCGACGCGTTCGCCGGCTACTTGCCGAGCATGTAGAGCTGCCAGAGGTCGCGCCCGTTCATGTGCATCAGCGGCTGCAGTGTACGCATTGCCGTCCGGCCGACGGTACGCTCCAGATAGCGCATCTCCTGCAGCTTGCTCTTGGTTTCCTCGTCGAGCGGAACCTCGATGTCGTGCTCGCGCATGATCAGGATTCCCTTCGCGCGCAGCGCCAGTTCGACATAGAGACGCAAGTAGCAGAGCAGGTCGCCGACCACCTCGCCGGAGAAGCGCGAACGCAGCGCGTACAGATATTGCCCGGCGCGGGAATCGGAGAACTTTCCGGAGTCGAGCAGTTCGAGCAGTTCCTGATCGACCTCGAAGCCACTGCCGATCCAACCTTCGACGGCGCGCTCGCTGCGCAAGAAAACCCACAGCATCAGCGGCGGCACGCAAAGCAGGACGAGCATCGTCTCCTGAATGGGCGGCAGCGCGAACTGGTTGAATGACGCATGGATCAGCGCCACCAGGGCAAGCGGCGGCAGGATGCCGCGCGCGTCGAGCTTGCCGCGCAGGTCAACGTTGTACAGCACCAGCGCGGCGAAGCTCGCCTGCAGCCCACCGTGGAGTATGGCGGTGCCGAAGCCGCGCACGATCCATACGCCGATGTGGGGATCGGTCAGCGTGCCGAGGTAATAGAGGTTCTCGACGGTCGCGAACCCTGCGCCGACCGCGTAGCCGAGCACCGATGCGTCGACGAGAAAACCGATGCGGCGCTGGCGGATCAGGAACAGGATCACGCACGCCTTGATCGACTCCTCGAGCAGCGGTGCCTCGTAGCGTGAGTACGTATCGAATTCGACGCCGGCCGCGCTCATCACGGCGCCATTCACCAGGTAGCAGAGAGCCGCGGCCAGACCGCCGGCCACGATGGTGATCACCACCAGGCGCAAGCGCACCAGCTTGTAGCTGTCGAGGAAGAGCAGCGTGGCGAGGAAGCACAGCGCCGGCAACAATCCGATCGACGCGCGCAGCAGCCAGGCAGCGCCGTCGGTCATGCCCACCCCGGGACGCTGGAGCCTGCGGACATCAGTTCAAAACCTTCAGCGAGACCATCCACTCGTTGTGGCCGACATTGCCGTTGCCGAAACCGTACGCCGAACCGATCGACAAGGTCATTTCCTGGTGGTGCATCACATTGAACAGGAAGTCGACCTGAAAACCGACATCGTTGTAATGGTGCGTCGGCACGGAGGAGCCGACCGGATCGGTCACCAACTCACCGACGAAAACGGCAGGGCGCGCCCAGTTGAGGTAGTTCGCCGGCGTACCGGCGCTGCCGAAGCGGATCGGCGGCAGATTCCACTCCAGCGTCGAGCGCGCGTAGGTGCGGCCGTTGAGTTCGTCAATCTCGAATCCGGGGAAGCTCGTGAATTCGCGGTAGCGCTTGACCTCGCCGTGGTCGACCCAGTTGTTGCCGAACCCGCCGAAATAGAAGTTCGCGTACGGATCGGAGGCATCGCCGTGCGCCCAGCCGGCATAGTTTCGCAGCCACAGCGACGAATGATCGAACAGGAAAGGCCAGCCGAAGTCGAGGCCGCCGAAAAGCAGCGGGATGGTATTGCCGTTTTCGCGATTGACGACGAGGTTCATGTTCCAGCGCAGGCCTTTCTCGTCGTCGACGTTGCCGAGAGAATTGACCACGTAACCGTACTTCAGCCGTGCTGCCGCGGTGACGAGCTTGTCGCTCGGCGAGGCGACGTTCTGGAAACCGGGCAGGGTGTCCAGTCCGTTGAAGGCGCGCAGAGACAGGTCAAGGTCGAGCGTGCGCGGGACGTCGTAGATCAGCGAGCGCTTGTAACCGAACAGCCATTCGTTGCCGCGCAGGCTGGTCTTGGTCGGTCCGAACAGGTCGTAGAAGTCCCCGGCATTGTGCTTGTAGCCGAGGCGATATCCCTGGTCTTCGAGCAGCGCATCGAAATGCTTGCGCTCGTATTCGGGCAGCGAGTCGCCGGGCGAAAGCGCCGCGTTGACGCTGATGCGGGCCAGGCCGATCGGATCGGACCAGATGCCGTGCATGCCGGCAGCCCAACTGTCCTTGTAGCCCTCGACGATGGGATACAGGCCCTGTTCCTGGACTTCGCGGACCGGCCGGTAGGGGCCTTCGCTGACCGTGATCTTCTGCAGGTCGATTTTCGACGGGTCGCCGACGTTCCAGCTCTTCACGACGGGATGTTCCTCGACGATCTGCGCGCCCAGGAAAGTGATTGCTGCCAGGTCATCGCGCGGCTGCGCATCGATGAAGCCCGGCACCAGCCCTTGTCCGGTGTAGTCGAAGGCCAGCATGCGCCCGTCGGGCAGCGGCAGCGGGCGGAAGAACCCCGTCTGGGCGTTCGACAGCGCTTCGATGGCGTGGCTGGCAATGTCGTAGCGGTAGATGTTCGACACACCGGTGTAGTAGGAACTGCCGTAGAGCGAACGACCGTCCGGTGAAAACACGAAGCCTTCCGGCACGGCGGTGCCGAAATCGAATTTGGCCACGGGTGTCGCGTCGCCGGCGAGCAGCGATTCGACCGACATCAGGTACAGGGCCTGATCACCGTTGACTGCGGTGTGCGAAGCGCTGATCAGCTTGCCGTCCGGCGAGATGTCGATGTCATAGGCGATCTCACCGTAAGGCCAGGAATACACCTGGTGGTAGTCGGTGTACGGGTACTCCATGCGCACGAGCGTGACGATGCCGTTCAGATGGCGGATTCCCCACAACGAGCGGTCGTTGCGGTTGAACACCAGATCGCCGATGCGCGCATCTTCCTGCAGCATGCGCGTGGCACCGGTCGTGGTGTCCAGCGAGACAATGTCGCGATAGCCGGTGGTGTTGTCGGTGGTATAGAAAGCCGTCTTGCTGTCCGCGTCGTAGGCCAGCGATGTGACCTTGTACAGGATCGGACCCTTCACATCGACCAGCGGCCTGAGGCTGCCGTCTTCGAGCGACATCGTGCCGACATAGGCGGCGACGCCCGGATAACGGAACGCGGCAACGATGCTGTTGCGCTGCGGATCGTAATAGGCGCGCGAGATCGAACCCATGCCACGTGTCGACAGCGGCTGGTGTTTCGAAAGCGGATACTTCGCGATTGCGTCCAGATTGGCTTTCTGGAAGCCCTGCTCCCACTCGATCCAGTCGTTCCAGGCCGCGGCCATCGGCTTGCCGAAAACCTTCTTGAACTGTTCGGAGTAGTAGCGCTCGCTCCCTTCCGGCCGTGCCGCCCACTCGATCACCTTCTCGGGCGAGTACTTCAGCGCGAGGTAGGAGATGAAGCGCGTGCCATAAAGGTAATTGTTGACGCCGACCTGGAAATCGACCTTCGTACCCTGTGCGGCGAGCCCGGCGGGGTCGTAGAAATGCGCGTGATCGCGAACCATGGCGCGAAAGACCATTTCGTCGTACGCGCCCTGCGCGCGCCCGCGGCCGCCGGCCATCCAGGTCTCGACGAAGACGGCGAGACCTTCCAGGTACCACCGTGGCGCGAGCGAGCGCGGCGCGGTCAGATACGTGTAGAGCAGGGATTCGGGATGCTTGGCATCGACCTGGATCTTGCCGCCGAGCAAGTGGCGCCAGAACAAGTCGTCCTGCGTCGATCCGTCGAGGTTGGAGACGTGTGTCAGCTCATGGTTCATCAGCGAGAACATGCGCTCGCTGCCGACGTAGGTTTCGAACGAATAGGCGAACGGGGCGATATCGACCGCGACCTGGTTGATCGGCGTGCCGTTGGCTCCGGCATTGCCGACGTCGCCGAAATCCTTGAGCAACACGTTGACCTTGCCGTCCGGCGTCCATCCCCAGAGCTGCCGCTGGAAGTTCAACGAGTTTTCGGCGCTGCGTGCCACCACTGGCGCGAGGTAATCCTCAGCCGGGTGAAACCAGATGACGCGCAGGTCGTCGGTTTGCAGCTGCTGGAGCGCCTCGTCGGCGCACGCTATGGCGGCAAACACCAGCGTGCCCGCAAACACGATGCCTGCCCGGATGGCGGCTCTCCGCATCGGACTTCCCCCTGAAGTACGCAGTCAACGAATGCCGGAAGCATAGCCGAAAAAAACAAAGGCCGGCTGCCTGTCGGCAACCGGCCCTGATCGAGCGGGCTGAGTATCGCGAACTTACTGGTTCAGCGCGGCCGTGAATGACGCGTTGGTCAGCATGGAGGCGAACGCACCGTTGGAAGCCAGCGCACGGAAGTCGCTGTTGTTGACCAGACTGGCGAAGGCGCCGTTGTTGACCAGCGAGCTGAATTGGCCGTTGCTGACGAGGCTGGCGAAGGCACCGTTGTTGACCAGGCCGGCAAAGGCGCCGTTGTTGACCAGCGAGCTGAACTGGCCGTTGTTGACGAGACTGCTGAACTGGCCGTTGTTGACGAGACTGCTGAACGCGCCGTTGTTGACGAGGCCGGCGAACGCGCCATTGTTGACCAGCGAGCTGAACTGGCCGTTGTTGACGAGGCTGCTGAACTGGCCGTTGTTGACCAAGCTGGCGAAGCCGCCGTTGTTGACGAGGCCGGCGAATGCGCCGTTGTTGACCAGGCCGGCGAACGCGCCGTTATGGACCAGGCTGTTGAACCCCGCATTGTTGACGAGCGAGTTGAACTGGCCGTTGTTGAGCAGCGACTTGAATCCGGCGCTGTTGACCAAACCGGCAAAGCCGGAGCTGTTCGTCATCGACTTGAATTCGGCGTTGTTGAGCAGCGACTTGAACTCGCCGTTGTTGACGAGCGACTTGAACTCGGCGTTGTTCACCAGCGACTGGAACTGACCGTTGTTGACCAACGACTTGAACTCGCCGTTGTTCACGAGTGACTTGAATTCGCCATTGTTGACGAGCGACTTGAAGTCACCGTTGTTGACCAACGACTTGAATTCGCCATTGTTGACCAGCGACTTGAAGTCACCATTGCTGACGAGCGACTTGAATTCGCCGTTGTTCACGAGCGACTTGAACTCGCCGTTGTTGACGAGCGATTTGAACTCCGAGTTCGAGTACAGCGCGGCCCCTTGCTGATTCTTGGCCAGGTCCGAGAACGCCGCACCCTGTGCCAGAGCAATAAAATGGGCATTGGTCGCCATCGCGCGGAACTCCGGATCCTTCACCAGACGCGTGAAGGTGTCCGTCTGCATGAGCTGCGGAATGCTCTGGTCGCCGGTTTGCACGGTTTCGACCGACGTCGCCCGATAGCGCTGCGCCGGGGCGATCGTGCCCGCAACGTCGCCGGTGGAGGGCGGATAAAGAGATCCGAAATAGACCACTGCAGCAATCGCCGCTGCCAGCCCGCCACCTATCACGATGATCTTGTTGTTCTTCATCTTCGTCCTTCCTCTAGTTTGGGATGCGGAAACGGTTCGGATGTAAGGCTGTGCTGCTGGGTTCTTTGTATTGTACGAGCCAGTAGGCAAAAGGTTGGCGGGCCCGCGTCGCGCACCATGCCAGCGCCACGGCAGCCAGCGCCTGGCTGTACCGCCGGATTCAGACTCGTTGGCCGAAATTACGTCGGCGACACGCCGGTGCATGCCGTCCGGGGGCGCCGCCGGGGGCATGCGCTCGAGTTTGCCGGTCATCCGCTTGAGGTCGCCATGCAGCGCGCGCGCCTGCGCGTCGGCAGCGATCGTGCGCTGGAATTCGGCACGCTGCGTCTCGTCGAGT
>Ga0105242_10001508_pt1 | contig 18294 bp, 16 predicted proteins | sample KBSM24metaG_FD_81521 | JGI IMG/M metagenome (GOLD analysis project Ga0105242, IMG submission 81521) | Miscanthus rhizosphere microbial communities from Kellogg Biological Station, Michigan, USA - KBS M2-4 metaG | ecosystem: Host-associated > Plants > Roots > Rhizosphere > Soil | place... | reverse complement strand
GATTGTGAGCCTCTGCTCAGGGGGTGTGGTATGAATCAGCGCCCTGATGTCCCCGGTAACAGACAGTTTTCCGATCCTGAGCGGGCGGCTGTCTATCGAGTGATTTTCGAGCGGCGGGACGTCCGACGCAATTTTTTACGAAAACCGATCGCAGATGATGTCCTTGTGAGGGTTTTGACCGCTGCGCATCACGCCGGGTCTGTCGGGTTCATGCAGCCATGGGATTTTGTGGTCATCCGTCACCGTGCGACAAAGCGTGCAGTGAAACAGCTCTTCGAAAAGACGAATGCCGAGGCGGCTATGCGGTATGGAGGGGCTCGCTCAACGCTCTATCGGAGTCTGAAGCTTGAAGGGATCGAGGAAGCGCCGGTCAATATTGGCGTGACCTGCAGCCGTCAGCGCGGTGGCCCTCATGTGCTGGGCCGCTCTACGGTGCGCGATACGGATTTGTACAGCACCTGTTGCGCCATTCAAAATCTCTGGCTGGCTGCACGTGCTGAAGGTATTGGGGTTGGGTGGGTCAGCATTCTGGACCATGGAGCCTTGAAGCAGGTGCTGGGTATCCCGAGGCGGGTCAAAGTATTGGCCTATCTCTGTCTTGGTTATGTCTCAGACTTCGCGGTGCGGCCAGAGCTGGAAACGGCTGGGTGGCGGAGCAGGATTCCAGTTGAACAAGTCATCCACCATGAATTCTGGGGAAGCAAGATGCCATTGACTCCAACGGATCAAAAGTAGGGAAAAGATAATGTGTGATCCCGCGCTGACGTCCCTGCTGCAAGGGACAGTGGAAGACCACATTTATCGCCAGCACATTTCCGGTGCCGTGGTGGCTGCGATATGCCAGGACAGTGCGCCTGTCGTACTAGCGGCTGGTTTTGAGGGTCTTCATAGCACACAACCAATGAGGGTGGAGAGTCGTTTCCCGATTTGGAGCATCACTAAGACATTTCTTGCAGTCGTGGTGCTGAGACTTGTGCAGCGAAAGGTGCTTACGCTGGAGGATCGGTTGAATCGCTGGCTTCCTGAAATCGAAATCGTACAATCCGCGACCATACGCCAGCTATTGAACCACACGAGCGGCTTGCCGGATTATGGCGTATTACCGCTATATGGGCAGGCTATCAGAGACCGCAACGATCCATGGAACTATCAGCAATTTATTGAATACAGCTGTACGAATGGTGCCGTGGTTGATCCTGGTCAAGGTTGGAGGTACTCCAACCTTGGATATATGGTTTTGCGCAGGATCATCGAAGTTACGACCGGTCAATCCTTAGCTTCTGTCATTCAATCTGAGATCACGGATCCTCTGCACTTGGCCAAGGCAGCGGTTGTGCAACACTCCGAGGAATTCCAGTCGTTGACTCCGGGATACAGCCGGTTTCTCGATCCGTCCGGTGCGGCAACTGACGTTCGGGAGTGGTATCACCCCGGGTGGGTTGCGCATGGATTCCTGGCTTCACCAGCGGCAGACGTGAGCCGGTTTCTTCACAGTCTGTTTGCCGGTGAATTGCTCGATGCCAATTATCTCACCGAAATGTTGCAATTGATTCCGGTGCCGGGCCAATCCCCAGCTAACAATGTTGGTTATGGACTAGGGATTGCCGGAGAAACGGATCCGACGTTTGGTCAGCATTTCGGTCATGAAGGGGGTGGACCCGGATATACGGTCACCGTCACTCATGTGCCGGTACTCTGCGATAGAAAGACAACGATCTCAGTATTCTGCAACAGTGATGAGTGCCATCCCAGACAGATTTCTCATGCGTTGCTGCACGTGATGTTTCGGTACTTTAATGAACACCCAACCGTAAAGACTTCGCAGCAGAGTCGTCTAAGCGCTGCTCAATAAAAGAATAACAGAGGAGGCAGCATGCGTATCACGAAAGTCTACACGAAAACCGGAGACGCGGGAAAAACAAGGCTGGCCGGGGGACAGCAGGTATGGAAGGACAGTCTGCGGGTCGAAGCCTATGGCACCCTCGATGAATTAAATGCGGTGGTCGGGGTCGTGCGGGTGATGAATGCTGAGATGGTGGGGCGCCATGCACAGGCAGAACAACTTGAGGAGGATCTTCAATGGATACAAAATAAGCTATTCGATCTTGGAGGGATTCTTGCGACAGCCCCTGGCCAAGAATTCAAGAACATGCCTCAGGTAACGGAAAAAGATGTCGCCAAACTGGAAAAGATCATTGACCGTTGTCAAAAAGACTTGGCTCCGCTCAAAGAGTTTATTCTGCCTGGAGGGGGAAAGGTATCGGGTTTTTTGCATCAGGCCAGAACGGTGTGCCGTCGGGCGGAGCGGGTATGTGTGCATCTTTCCCGTGAGGAGCCGGTCGATGCAGTAAATATCAAGTTTGTGAATCGTTTGAGCGATGCCTTGTTTGTTTTGGCCCGTTGGGCTGCTCAGACTCAGGGGGAACCGGAGTTTCTGTGGGAACGTGATGTGAAGAAGGCCGTGGGCTGATCGTATGAAGAAGACGCACAGGCAGCGATCAAAGCTGATTCTCGTACTCGGGGGCGCAGCCTCAGGCAAGAGTCAGGCTGCGCTTGATCTGGCTGGTCAGAGAGGCCCGAGAGCATTTGTGGCGACAGGGCAGGCCCTCGATGGCGAAATGAAAGTCCGGATTGAACGGCACCAGGCCACACGTTCATCTGATTGGGAGACAGCAGAAGTTCCCGTAGAAATCGAAAAATGGGTTACGGGAAATTGCAAGAATTATCAATCTATTGTGATCGACTGCCTCACGTTATGGTTGAGCAATATGAAGGGCCGGCGTCTTGGGGATTTAGCTATTTCTGATGCGACGGTAGATTTGCTCCTGGCGATCCGAAGAACCAAGGCTCGTGTCGTGGTCGTAAGTAACGAATTAGGTCTGGGGCTTGTACCGGCGACGAAAGCTGTCCGGGCATTTCGTGATCTGGCAGGACGGGTCAATCAACAGGTGGCGGCAGAGGCAGATGAAGTCTATTTGGTGGTCAGTGGTCTTCCATTGAGATTGAAGTAAGAGGAGTACAGGGATGTTGTTTCGCGAAACCATTGACCAGATTCAGCCGACCGACCTCCGACTCTTGACGCAGGCGCGGGCACGGCTTGATCGATTGACGAAACCCATTGGCAGTCTGGGACGACTGGAAGAATTGGCTGCGCGCTATGTAATGATCACGGGTGAGATGAAACCGAAGGTCCCGCGAGGAGCGGTCTTTACCTTTGCCGCCGATCACGGAGTGACAGTTGAAGGGGTGAGCGCCTACCCCTCTGCCGTGACGCCTCAAATGGTCTTAAATTTTTTGCGCGGTGGTGCTGGCGTGAACGTGCTCGCGCGCCATGTCGGTATCGAGGTTCGCATTGTAGACATCGGGGTCAATTTTGACTTTGAAGCGGCTCCAGGGCTCATTCACAAAAAAATCATGCCTGGCACGAAGAATTTTCTGGTGGAATCGTCAATGAGTCAGGCACAGGCGGAGCAAGCAGTACAGGTTGGGGTCGAATTGGCAACCGAGGCTGCTCAACAGGGAATCGGATTAATCGGGACCGGAGAGATGGGCATCGGCAACACGACTGCCAGTTCGGCGATTACCGCCGTCATGACCGGCCGGTCGGTGTCAGAAGTGACCGGGCGAGGAACGGGGATTGACGACGTCAGTTATGCACGTAAGGTCGACGTGATTCAGCGCGCGCTCGCTCTCCATCGACCGGATTCAACGAACGCAATGGAGGTGCTTGCTAGAGTGGGCGGTTTGGAAATCGGTGGGCTGGCCGGACTGATACTTGGCGCAGCGGCGGCTCGCATTCCAATCGTATTAGATGGGTTTATCGCCGGGGCCGCAGCCTTGATTGCCGTAAGTCTGCAGCCGCGCTGCAAAGACTATCTCATTGCGTCACATCAGTCAGTCGAACGAGGTCATCAGGCGGTACTGGGCCACCTTGGCTTGAAGCCGCTATTCGATCTCGACCTCCGTCTGGGAGAAGGCACTGGCGCCTGTCTGGGCATGAGTTTGGTCTTTGGCGCGATCAAGATTCTCACGGAGATGGCGACATTCGACGAAGCGGGCGTCTCAGAGCGTCATACATGACTGCGGTGTTGCGAACGTTTCTGTTTGCCTGGCAGTTCCTAACGGCCATTCCGCTCAGCCGTTCGACGCACGACGCCAAGCCCTGGGAGTTGGCCGCCTCCATGAGTTGGTATCCCGTGGTCGGCTGCCTGCTTGGGGCCTTGCTGGCCGCAGCGGATATGGCCTTGGTGCAGGTCTTCTCTTCTCAGGTTACGAATATCCTATTAATCATTCTCCTTGTCGCCCTTACCCGCGGCCTTCATCAGGACGGCCTTGCCGATATGGTAGACGGTCTGGCGGGCGGGCGAACTGCTCACGCGCGCCTGGCAATTATGAAGGATGCGCATATTGGCGCAATCGGTGCGACAGGACTGTTTCTTGCGCTTGGCTTGCGCTACGCCGGGCTCAACGCTGTACCGGCTGGCGAACAGATCGGAGTACTGATCAGTATGCCGGTGGTTGGACGATGGGCGATGGTCGTGGGGGCGTTTCATGTCACCTATGCACGGCCCGAAGGAGGACTGGCCCAACCGTTTCTCTCGCATGTGTCCTGGCAACACTTGTGTGCGGCAACTATCACAGCAGGGCTGGTGTTGACACTGATGCTGGGCCCATGGGCGGCGTTGGGCTCACTTCTCATCGGTGCAACTCTCATTCGCCTTTTGACGGCCTGGTTTCATCGTATGTTCGGCGGCGTCACGGGTGACTTGCTAGGGGCGACCAATGAGATCGCAGAGATTCTGTTTGTGATGATCGTTTCTGTGGTGCTCTTTCGATGACTGGGAGCGAATTGGCAGTGGCCTGCCTATTGGACGCTGCGGTCGGAGACCCTCGGTGGTTTCCACATCCGGTGCGTTGGATGGGGCGCCTCGTCGATTGGTGCGACCGTTGCGTCTACCGACTCCTTCTATCGCCTGCTCAGCAACGCATGGCAGGGGTATTGTTGGCTGTCGTCTTACCGGCTGGAGCCTATGTGGCAGCCACGATGCTGATCTGGTTCGGCAGCTCGATCGATCCCTTCTGGGGAAGTGCCGTTACGGTGCTGTTGGCCTGGACCACTCTCGCAGCACGCGATCTCATCGACCATGTCGTGACTGTCCAAAAGGCGCTTCAATCCGTTTCCTTGGCAGAGGCGCGAACGGCGGTCGCTAAGATTGTCGGACGCGATACGGAAGAGATGGATGAATCTGATATCGTCCGTGCAACAGTGGAAACGATTGCGGAAAGTACGGCTGACGGAATTATGGCGCCGTTGTTCTATCTAGTCCTCGGAGGTGCCCCATTGGCGTTGGCCTATAAGGCCATTAGCACATTGGATTCAATGATCGGCCATTTAGACGACCGATACCGCTGGTTCGGTTGGGCCTCAGCACGGATGGATGATGCGGCGAATTTTATTCCGGCTCGTATTACTGCGATCTTACTGGTTCTTTCAGCAGGAATTGTTTCTCGATCGTGGCCTGCAATGCGACGTACCTGGCAGATTCTGCTTCGTGACGGGGGACGACATCCTAGCCCGAACAGCGGACATCCGGAAGCCGCAATGGCCGGGGCGCTCGGCGTTCAACTGGGCGGAATCAATCGCTATGACGGTCTTCCAATTGAACGTCCATGCCTTGGCGATTCTCATCACTCTTTGGCGAAGGCCCACATTGGCATGGCGCTCACCCTCATGCTCTGGACAAGTCTCACAGGAGTTCTGCTTGCTGTGGGGTGGCTTCTATGGTGAAGAGATGACGCAACCCATCCACGGCGGGAATGTCTACAAGGCTGCTCAGGAACAACAAGTTCCTGTCGAGCAGATCATTGATTTTAGCGCCAGCATCAACCCGCTGGGTTTTTCTATGGCCGGGCTCCGTGCGATCCGCTCGGCACTCAAGCAGATCGTGCACTATCCGGACCCCGATTGCCGGCACCTTAGACAGCAATTGGCGCTACGGTGCGGTATGGATCCAGACATGATTCTGGTTGGAAACGGCTCGAGCGAGTTGATTCATTTATTGCCCCGCGCGCTTGCGATCAAGTCTGCGCTTATTATCGGTCCCACGTTTGAAGAGTATGCATCTGCGCTGATGGGTGCGGTGAGCGTGGTCCACTACGTTCATGCAAAGCGACAGCAGCGTTTCCGCCCTCCGTTACAAGACGTTCTGGCGCGGCTTTCTGCCAAACGATCAAGATTCGATACCGTATTTCTATGCAATCCCAATAATCCAACCGGTCAACTCATGAATCGGCAGGCTATGTGTGAGCTTGCTGAAGCTGTCGAGCGTCAACAGGGCTGGTTGATCGTCGACGAAGCTTTTATCGATTATTGCCCAGAACAGTCTGTCGTTCCTATGTTGAAAGGGCATCCTCGGATAGTGGTGCTGCGCAGTTTGACAAAATTTTATGCCATGCCGGGACTTCGGATAGGTTATCTGATAGGTGCAACGAAGGTGGTGGATCTTCTGAAAGAACGTCAGCCGCCCTGGTCGGTCAACTCTTTGGCTCAAGAGGCTTCGTGCGCGGTATTACAGGATCAGAGCTATGCGAAAAAAAGCCGTGTGTTCATGGAGAATGAACGGTCGCGTTTCGTGCGCGGGCTTCGCTCCTTGCCTGGTCTACAAGTCTACTCATCAGCCGCGAATTTTGTCCTGATCGGCCTTCCTGCCTGGACGAACGCCGGCGAGGTCACTGACCGATTGGCTTCCGGGCGGCTGCTCGTCCGCGACTGTTCAACATTACCGGGCCTGACGACGCAGATGATTCGTGTCGCAATCAGGACTTCCAAGGAAAATCACCGATTACTCACTGCTCTTGGCGCCTGCTTGAAGGCAAGGCAGCCATGAAACTGTCTACTAAGCCAACGATGCAGACCGCCTTCAGTGTCAGACAAAAGACGCTCATCGTCGATCTGGGGACTCTCCGGTCCGTTCTCTCCTCGGCTCCCAGGGCCGGTGGGATCACGCGGGCCAGGTATATCTTGAACCATCAAGTGGCGAACAACCCGATTGGCAGGGAGGCTTGCGGTGCGGGTCCATTTGCGAGATGCGCCGATCCTTCCAGAACATTGGGCAAGCTGGCCTCCTCGCTTGGTATACGAGAGAAATTCGTCGGTCTCATGACTGCCGTGTCGCTCGCAGATTTGGTTGCCATCCGAGCGGCCTCGGATCACATATGGGTAGAGGGATTTGTGACAGTCGGAACAGCCAATGCCGTGCGGGCAGGGGAAGCGGTAATACCAGGACTGCGCACCAATGGTCGGGCTCATCCCGGCACGATCAACGTGATTCTTGTGACCAATGCGCGCCTGTCCGCTTCGGCCATGGTCGGGATGGTGCAGGTTGCCACCGAGGCCAAGACGGCCGCCTTGTTACAGGCCAAGGTGAAGAGTTGGACTGGCCGCTCGGGGGCGACGGGAACGGGAACAGATGCGGTGGTGGTGGTAAGTGGAGAGGGACCTCCTCAGCGATACAGCGGTACCCATACGATTCTTGGTGAACTTGTCGGGCGAGTGATTGAGACCGCCGTTATAGAAGGGCTGGTTCGGTACAAACGTTGGCATGCGCGCGGCGCCTCATCCAGCCGCATGAGAGCCCTATGATCGTTCGCAGAGCCCAAGCCAACGCTCTTGCCGTGCTCGGGACCGGCTCCGATGTGGGGAAAACCCTTGTCGTTGCCGGACTCTGCCGGATTCTCTTCAGAAAAGGTCTGCGGGTTGCACCATTTAAAGGGCAGAACATGGCATTGAATGCATTTGTCACGCTCGATGGCGGGGAGATCGGCAGAGCGCAAGCGTTGCAGGCTCAGGCCTGTGGGATTGAGCCGACGGTGGACATGAACCCGATTCTGTTGAAGCCCGAGTCCGATTCACGATCACAGGTGGTGGTGAAAGGAAAGGTCTACGAGGCGTTGGATGCGCTTGCATACTTTGAGAGAAAGGAGACACTGTTCAATATTGTTCGAGAATGTTATTCACGATTGGCCGACGAGTACGAGTGCGTCATCATCGAGGGGGCAGGGAGTGCTGCGGAGATCAATCTCCGTGACCGGGACATCGTAAATTGGCCGGTTGTCGAGTTAGCCGACGCATCAGTCCTGTTGGTAGCGGATATCGATCGAGGCGGAGTCTTCGCGCAGATCATCGGAACGCTTGACTTATTGGCACCTCATGAACGCCACCATGTGCGCGGTGTGATCGTGAATAAGTTCCGCGGAGATCGCCGATTATTTGAAGAGGGTGTCCGTATCCTTGAGGCGCGTACAGGTTTGCCAGTCTTGGGAGTCATTCCTTATCTGCGCGATCTTCGATTAGATCAAGAGGATAGCCTGGATCTGACTCATTCACGATCGGTTCAGTTTAAGCCTGATCTCACAAACGTGGTCGTAGTCTTGCTCCCTCGCATGAGCAATTTCACCGACTTCAATGCGTTATCGGCTGAGAAGGATGTGGCGCTCCGATTTGCTGCTTCCCGGAACGATCTCAGCGGAGCCGATGTGGTGATTCTTCCCGGGAGCAAGAACACGCTCGAAGATCTCAAGTATCTTGTGAGCGCTGGATTCCCGTCTGCCTTGCGATTGCACATGGAGAGAGGAGGTGAGCTGGTTGGGATCTGTGGGGGATACCAGATGCTTGGACAAGAGATCGCTGATCCAAAGGGTTTAGAGGGGGGAGGAACGTCAAGAGGATTAGGAGTTCTTGATGTAGTGACAGAACTCGATGCGCCAAAGATCTGCCGACAAGTCCGAGCCACCTCGCTGCTCCATAATATGGAAGCTGTGCCGGTCCGAGGTTATGAAATCCACATGGGACATACGAGTCGTGGCACTGCCAACCCCTGTTTTCAGATTGAAGCATCTGAAATTCTTGAAGGCGACGCAACTGGTGACGAAGGCGCTGCGAGCGAGAATGGTCGTGTCTGGGGTACCAGCATCCATGGTCTATTCGATCAGGCAGAGTTCCGCAGGAGTTGGCTGAACCGTGTGCGCGGCCGGAAGGGACTTCCACCAATTTCGCTCCATGAGTCTAAACTGGTCACAACTCAATTGGGCGCTGAACTGGATCGCTGGGCAGATCATCTTGAGAAATATCTGAGCATGGATGTGATCTATCCGGTTTGTGAAGGCCGAAGACGTTTCCTGTAGCAAATTCCGGAGAGTTCATTCCCCGGTGTCTCGCAATCGCCTCAGCGATACGCTGTTTGTCTTGGCCCGTTGGACAATCAACCGGAGTTCTGGATCCGAATAGCTGGCGGCCGGTGTTCCAAGGAATGCCGCGAGTCTCGGATATCCCGTTCCCTTTGAGCAGTGAATCTCTACAGCATCCACTCTCCCACCTGGGTTTCACAGGTCCTCTATTTACGTGGTTGTACCTGAGGTATGCAGAAGCATTATATCTGCTGGTTGATGATACCTTGCTCGCGAGCCCCAATCGTCCATGGCGCACTGAGAGAAAGAGTTGTCGAAATTGTTGATTTGCTTGCTAATAGCGAATGAATGGCTACACTCAAATTCGCGCACCGATAGAGCCATTCAGGGAAATGCTTCGCGCTATCGCTATGATGGAGATCGGAGGCGAAGAGGAATACCTATGTAGAGCTTCAGCTGATCGAAGGTTGCCACGGGGCGAGCCATGCGGTTGCATCCCTCGGCAAAGAAACTGTCAACATATCTAATGTGGTCACAGCAGGCGGGGAAGGTGAGGATATCATAGCCTTACAACGGCTTGGGCAATCGAGACAGGATGCCGTCAGTCGTTAAGGGGCAACTGGGGAAGGAATTTGCTATGCCAAATGTCTTGATTGCCGACGACAGTATTGCAGTCCGGAAGGTTGCCGAACGGTTGCTGACAGAGGCAGGGTTTGGAGTCACGCTTGCAGCAAACGGCGAAGAGGCCTTGGCGTATTTGGCCAAGGAGACGCCTGATCTAGTCGTAACCGACGTGATCATGCCGGATAAAAGTGGCTATGAGGTCTGCGCGTTTGTGCGTGCACAGAGCGCCCTGGCGAACACACCGGTGCTCTTGATCTCCGGCATTGTCAATGATGAGGTGACGAAGCAGGCTGAATCCTGTCATGCGGATGGGGTTTTGAAAAAGCCGTTTCAGGGCACGGCTCTCAAGGATCGCGCGCTCGAATTGTTGGCCAAGCGTCAAGGTACGGCTGTGCCCAAGCCGACGAACTTGGACAAAGCGGTCAAATCCGTCGAACTCTTTCAACGGTCACGTGTGAGCGATGAGCAGACGGATGCCTATCGACAGGCCATCCCGCGGCTGAGTCCATTGGAGGGGGAACCACGGCTTGAAGGAGATCACGCGACGGTGGGTACTCAGCGAGTCGTACCACTCGAAGGACCGTTAGCTCGTGTCAAGGAACTTGAGTCGATAGCGGCCTTGGAGCGGGAGCAGGCTACGGAACTCAAAAAGAAACTTGCAGAATCCGAGAGGGCTTCCGCGCGGGTACAAGAACTTGAATCCCTCATTCAGATCGAACGAGAGCGGACGATCGAGGCCAAAAATCAAGCATCCGCAGCGGAAGCTTTGGGCAGGCGGGTGTGGGAACTGGAGGCAGCCCTTCAGAAAGAACGCGAAAGTGCAGTGCAACAGGCGACGCGTCTGGCCGATCTGCAGATGAATGTAAATCGTGTTCCTGAGCTGGAAGCTGCGCTGTATACCGAGCGGCAGACAGGTTTGCAATTGGCGCAGCACATGACTGAGCTGGAAGGCGAGGTTGCCAGGACTCAGGAATTGTCACAAGCTCTCGCTGCTGAACAGGAAAGAAACAAGGAGCTTGGCATTCGTCTCACCGAGGCCCTGCCTGCCTCGCAGAAAGTCCAGGAGATTGAAGCCCTATTTCAGGCGGAACGGGAACGCAATAGCCTCTTGGCGAGGCGCGTATTTGAAGCTGAACAAGCGTCCGGGCTTGCCACCAAGCGATTTGAAGAGGTGGCGGCCAAGCTTGGCGAGATCGCAGGATGGGCTTCTCAGCTGGGGAGTGGGAAGAGACAGCCCCTGTCATGAAGGACTGATGTATGGCTGCCGGCACGACGGACAATTTTCAGAATGAACTGGTCGATCTATTTGTTGAGGAAGCCCATGAATGGCTCCAGAACCTTCATGTTGCGCTTGACGAGCTCGAGCAGGGGCCGGCGCCGGACCGGTATGCAGAACTGATCGAAACGATGTTGGTTGGAGTAACGAACCTCGGTGAGTCTGCCGCCACGATTAATCTGCGCGACATTATGGATGCCTGTCTTGCAGCGTTTCCTTTGATAGAAGTTCTCAAAGATCCCCGTAAGGCGTCTTCTGTTCAGGCGTTCTTCGCAATCTGTAGGCAGCTGGGGCAGATCCAGACTGAATTAACCCGCGCAACAAGTTTTTCCCCTGAGGGAGGCAGAAGCAGAGCGGATGGAGCGGCGGTGTCTGGTGTCTCACCCGGGACGTTTGTGCTGGCGCTTCAGGGACTTCTAGAAAACCAGTCTTCCGGTATCGCCTCAGGACGTAATCATATCCGCAATCTGATTGAAGAGATGGAGAAACAGATTCAGGCCGGAGTCGAACGTATCGATGCCGCAGTCATCCATGGATATCTTGCGCGGGTGGCTGAAGCGGAAGAGATGTTTCTGAAGACAATTGACGATCGAGTGCCTGAGATCTTCAAGAAAATGAATGCCCTCACGATGGAGGGGGGGGAAGCTTCCTTGCAGAAGGCAGCACTCGAAGACTCGCTTCAAGACGTCGTGCGTCTGCGCAAAGAGGCGCAGCAGGTGAATGCGGCATCGGCCGTATTGTTTTTGACAGGTTTGCAGAGTCTGCTGACTGTGGCGGCTCAACGTCGAGTGCGCGTGGCTGCCACGCGGGTTGAATCCGTGAAAACGCGACTACATGAGATGGGTGAAGCCGTCAGACAATGGGTGGAGCATGGGCGCACCCAACGTGCTGCAATCGGTCAGTTGCTCCCTGTCAGCCATTCCTAATGGTCGTATCAGAATTCCGCAAAGATGTTCGTCCAAGCTTATGGTGGAGTGGTCCCCTCCGACTGGTGCCGGCCCATGAAATTTGAAGATGACTATACGAGCTACTGGGGGCTGCGGGCCCTTCCGTTCGACAATGTGCCGGACCCGCGATTTTATGTCCCCTGCGTTCAGCATGATGCGGCACACAGATGGCTGAATTACGGGGTTCAGGCCCGCAAGGGGATACTCCTCCTCACAGGCGATATCGGGTGTGGGAAAACGTTGTTGAGTCGTCGACTGATCGTCGGGCTTTCGTCTGCTCAATATGACGTCTCGCTCGTCGCCAATCCCGCGTTGTCCCCCTCCGAATTGTTGGACGAAGTGTTAGCTCAGTTTGGACTCGGACTGGTGCAATCGAAGGCCGCTCGGTTACAGATGCTCAATGAACGTCTGCAACTCAATGAGCAGCGCGGGGTCAGCTCCGTGCTGGTGGTGGATGAAGCGCAAGCGATTGAAAGCCTTAACGGATTTGAAGAACTCCGATTGTTGACGAATTTCCAACTCAACGATCGATATCTCTTGACGGTTGTGCTGATCGGCCAGCCGGAATTGCGTAGCCTCGTTGCGGATATCCCGCAATTGAACCAGCGGATTGCGGTGCGAGCCCATCTGGGCCCGTTCACGGCGGAGGAGACGACGGCATATATCGTGGCACGCATGGAGGCAGTGACCGATCGGACAGACGTATTTACGAAAGAGGCGATCGCGAGCATTTTTGAACAGAGCAGGGGGATCGGAAGGATCATTAATGCGCTCTGTGATCAATGTCTCTTCGCCGGAGCCATCGAACAGGTCACACAGATCGATGACCGGCTCGTTCAGCAGATCGGGCAGGTCACGGATACCCCCACGCCCGTGGAGAAGAGTACCGCAAAGGACCCCAAAATGATCGGATCATATCAAGAAGTTATATCAAAGTATGCGAGTGGGTGACAATGAAGTCGATGCCTAAATCTCTCCCTTGCAGAGAGAAACCGGGATGCATTAACCCTGGTATAGTGCGGAACGGGTAGGATCAGCGCCAAGCGTCAGGCCAATGTGTTTGCAAGAGAGACGTTAGCAGGTCTCTACGAACAGAGTCAGGGGGTCGAGCGGCTTGTTCAGTTGGATTGGTAGGTCATCAGTGGACGGTCGAATGTTTCACAGGGGCAACAGTTTGTGGTGAGTGAGCCCAGTATGACGGATTGGTATCGCTTTGCGCGGGAACAACTAACGGGGGTGGCTCTTGCGGTCCAGCGGCATGAGCCACTCAACATGGAGGCCTTGTCTGCCCTGGCCACGGGAATTGCAGAGGCGGTCAAACAAAATGACCAATTGCTCGTTCAGGCTATGAGTGGCCTGGAAGGTCCTCCTCTGATTACGAACCTCGTGAATGTCGGGATTTTGGCGACCAAGGTCGGTGCGGGGTTGGGCTATCATGGGAAAGAGCTGGAACGACTAACCTTTGCAGGGCTCCTGCACGATATTGGGCTCTTTGCCGTCCCGCAATCGTTGATCACAAAGGCCGGCCGGTTGACCATGGAGGAGCGGGCGCTCATTGAACGACATCCTGAGCTCGGCTATCAAACGATTCAGAAGGCCGGTGAGAAATATGACTGGTTGGCGCAGGTGGTGAGCCAGGCACATGAACGGTGGAATGGACAGGGGTATCCAAAAAAACTGAAAGGGCGGCAAGTCAGCGAGTTTGCCCAGATCATCGGTGTGGTGGATATTTTCGATGCTCTTGTGAGCCCGCGCGGGTACCGCCGCCGATTCCTTCCACATGAAGCGGTGCGTGAATTGTTGGCTGTGGAACGGACAGCGTTCCCTCGCGAGATCGTCAAAGCATTGGTCCAACAGCTATCGGCATATCCGCTGGGCACATCAGTGCGGTTGAGCACCGGAGAAGTCGGATCAGTCATGCGCATCAATATGCGCTATCCGCTCCGGCCAGTCGTGTTGATCGAAGGCGATGCGGTCGCCGGCCGGGAGGGACGGCAGATCGATCTGCGTCTTACCCCGCTAGTGTCCATCGTCGAAACGCTCCAACCGCCCGACGTTGCACGTGTCTCGTTTCCACCAGAGGAGGTGCGTGTAAAGGCAGCTGAAGTTGTCCCCGCGGCATCCGATCGGTTTACGTTGCTCTTGGAGGGCTTAGACGCTCTTGCAAGCTCAATTCAAGGCGCCGTCGAGGCCAGGACTCCTCTGTCTGACGAGGGGAGCACGCCGTTCTCGCAAGGGCATCGAGCTGTAGATCGCCCCTCCGCGCAAGATCTCTCGGATGCCAGTTTTGAAAAAGAGGTCATCGGACTATTCGCTCTTGAAGCCCATCAATGGCTGGCTCAAATTCAGATGGCGGTGAAACAGATCGCTGGGGGAGCCAATGGGACGGTGCGTCCGAAGCTGTACGGTATTCTCTTACACGGCATTACGAATCTTGCAAAATCTGCGTCGACGGCGCAGCTCAAGACGATAGAACAGATGGCCTCAAACCTGCTGTCGATTCTCCACGATGTGGAACACCAAGAACCACCTCTGGTGACGGCAGCCCTTCAGTCGCTTCAGGAGGGGTTGGATCGGATCAGTCTGGCTGTGCGTCGTCTAGCAGGAGAGCAAGAGGGTCAACGAAGCAGAGCCGAGGAAGTACGAGTAGAAACGGTCAGCGAGCCTCAGGAGGTTCTTCCTACGGTCATCACGCAACCCCCTGAAGCTATTGATGCGCAGGCTCCCATCGCCGTGATTTCCAATGTGCCGCTCATACAGGCCCTCCGGGCTCTCCAGCAGGCTCGCGCTAGGTCGATGCAGCCTGCCCGCGATGTGCTGGAGGCGGTGATCCAGCGAGCTGAGCGGGAAGGCGATCGTCTTGACGTTACCGGCGTAGAGCATATTTTGACTGACCTTGACAAACTCGACGAAGAATTTCTTCAAGAGGTCCGTCAGCGGGTTCCGATCATCAGCTCGACTCTTGCAAGTTTACGAACGAGCGGGACAACGGATTTTGTGACGGCCGCGCAACTCGATCCTGTGCTTGAACAGGTCGAGGCCCTCTACGATTTGGCCAGTCGTGTGCAGGCGACGATGATCACGATGTTTTTGCAAGGGCTTCGATCTTTCCTCATGGTCTCAGCCTACAGGAAAACCTCGTCGTTGGCGCAGCGACTGGGAACGGTCGAGACGCGGGTTCACGCGTTAATCCCAATGGCCGAGCAATGGAGCAATATAGGGCGTGTCGAACGATCGGCCATTAGTGACATCCTGCCAGTCTAATAACAGAATGCTGAAAAAGTCCGCCAGCGTGGCTGAAAGGTTAAGTTCTGAGGCTAAGGTTGAGTAAACAAGAACGTGCCTGACGCTTAACCTCGACCTTAGCCTTTTTCATTCGTTGCGGCCTTGCTTGTGGCAACGGCGCGTCTTGGCGTGCCGGGGTTGGGTGGGTGAGAAAGCGGTCTTTTTGAGCATCCTGCAGGGTGTTTCTCTCCCATCCCAGATAAACAAGCTATAAAAGTTCGGCTGGCTCATTATAGTTTTTCCGGAGCCTGCTAAAGAAGGTTGCACACGAGTCTCGCATATCCTCTCGCCCTGCACAGTTCTGTACGCACGGACGTAGCAGGTCTGCAAAATTTTGCAGAATCTGCGCTCCACCCCTAGGCCCCACAGCTGATAAAACACATCTCGGTGAAATTGCACGGATTGTCCTGCCTAGCAATTGGGCAATCTGCAAGATGCTCCGGTATTGCCTAGTGTTGCCCGTTCGTCCACATGGTTGTCCACAATCCATCCACATATTTTGTGGACACTGAGAGCCTGGTTGTATTTGCTTTACTGAACTGTCCCCTTTTCCTTCGCGAGTCTGCGAGCGGAAGAGGTTGAAAAGCCTTTCTCCAAGAGGAGTTCAGGTGTCGGTGCCTACGTGAGTCCTATGGAGTGAGGAGATCGGTGTTCAGCGCGTAAAAAGGAGGCCTGTCTCGTACTGTTGGCGCGGGGCCATCCACAATTTCTCATTCAATCGTGGGGATTACGCGTATTGTTCATGTCGCCCGGACATAGAAGATCAATTCCCTGTTTCTCGTCTATGCAACCAGTGGTGGAAGGGTGGTATGATCCCGCCGCCAACTTCGAGAAGGCTGGAGAATGTATCGATGCCGAAACTTGTGACAGTATTGCGACCAGAGAAAATTGACGAGCAAGCACGCATGTATATACGGTCCTATGTCCTCTTCCCTGCGGGGACGATAGGATTGATTTGTCTGATCGGTGGAGTTGGCTCGCTCGCCTATCAACTCATATTCAGCCATACATATAGTTGGCTGACGTTTCTCAGCAGCACAGTTTTGTTCGTGGTCGGAGGATTATACGGGTGGGGAAAAGCACGGTATCATTGCTATCTCTTCGCCAATTTTCCAGAGGTATATGCGGCAAAGATGCGCAGCGCTGTGGCTCAACGCAGCAGAAAGGCCAAGGCTGAGCCGGATGCGCCCTCGATCGAACACCCCGGGCGAGGCTTCGTCATGGCGATTTCTGTTGCCGGGGCGCTACTAATCTTTGGCGCTTCGGCTGTGGCCATGCTACGAGGCGATCTCGATCCCTTACCGGCTTTCCTGATGCCATGGGCAGGATTCTATTGGGCAAAATTATTTATTTGGCGTGGAGTCATAGAATAGAACGGAGGCACTCACCTCAGGTCTTATCCCTTGGCTATTTCCTTTTCTTGCCTTTGGCCTTGGAAACTTGAGAAGCCGAGTGCGTTGCTTCCAATTTTTTCACTCGCTCTTCCAATGTGCGCACAGTTTGTCGGAGTTCAGGAAGCCGTGGGATCACGGCTTGTGCTTTCACCCAGACTTCATGCGGCATCACGGGAGCTCCCGACATGATCTGGTTCGGCTCGAGACTACGATTGACACCGGCACGGGCAGCAATCATGGTCTGATCTCCGATGACGATATGGTCTGCCAATCCTGCCTGTCCGCCGATTATGACATGGTGCCCTACCTGCGTACTGCCAGCGATCCCCACCTGAGCGACTAGGATCGAATGGGCGCCGATCGTGACGTTGTGGGCGATCTGAACCAGGTTGTCGACCTTGGTGCCTTGCTTGATGATCGTTTGACCGAGTGTGGCGCGATCGACTGTGACATTGGCTCCCAGTTCTACGTCATCCTCGATGGTAACCCCGCCGAGCTGAGGAATTTTGTAATGCCGCCCCTGGTCCTGCACATAGCCGAATCCGTCGCTTCCGATCACCGTGCCGCTATGAATGATGACGCGGGCTCCAATTGTGCAGCCCTCCCTGACCACAACGTTGGGATAGAGCAGCGTATCGTCTCCAATTGTCGTATCGTTACCCACAAAGACACCTGGATAGAGCGTGACTCGCGCGCCAATCGTCACCCGGTCTCCCAGGGTGACTCCCGGCCAAATCGAGGGATCGGAACCGATCTGAGTATCCAGGCCTCGGACGATAGTATTGTCAATACCGCGCGGAGGTGAGATGGGACAGAAGAACGTCCGAGCCACCTTCGCAAAAGCCACTGTCGGATTGGCGACGACGATGTGAGCCGTGACGAACGGATCAAGCCGCCGGTGGGCAAGGATTGCCCCGGCAGTGGTGGATCCATGTGTCTTGAGCACCCGATCTCCCGTGACAAACGTCAAATCGTTTGGGCCTGCTTCTTCAAGGCTTGCCAGGCCTGTCACGGTAGCCAGGGGGGAGCCCACAATCTCTCCCCCGACAAGGTCATGAATCTGTGCTAGAGAAATAGGAGTTCGCGTGCTCGTCGCCATATAGGTCAGGATTTCTTTTTATTTTTCGGCTCGGACGGCTTCACTTGCTTCTCGATCGGGGTCGCTGAACCACTTTTCTCAAGCCGCTTCTCAACATACGTGACGACGTGACCGACATTCGTCAGCCCCGCCAGGTCCTGATCGGGAATTTGGAGATCGAAAGCCTCCTCGATGCGATACAGCAGTTCGATCACTGCCATAGAGTCAAGGCCTAAATCGTCGCGTAGATGCTGTGTCGGGAGTATCGTGGCCGGATCGCGTTTCAAGAACTCACCCAAGGCGGTGCGGATTGTCAGTGATATCGTTGGATCGGTTGCCATTGGTCGATGTTCTTCTCCCTCGACACTACGCGGTGGTCCTTTTCAATACCACGGCGGCGTTGTTGCTGCCAAATCCAAAGGCATTCAGCAGGGCCACTTTCACGCGACGGTCCTGCGCCGATCGGGAAAGTCCTGCCAGAGCGCAAGCGGGATCAGGGTCATC
>Ga0105242_10001501_pt1 | contig 18349 bp, 23 predicted proteins | sample KBSM24metaG_FD_81521 | JGI IMG/M metagenome (GOLD analysis project Ga0105242, IMG submission 81521) | Miscanthus rhizosphere microbial communities from Kellogg Biological Station, Michigan, USA - KBS M2-4 metaG | ecosystem: Host-associated > Plants > Roots > Rhizosphere > Soil | place... | reverse complement strand
CGAGCGCCGAGAGTTCGGCCAACGCCTGAAGAGGGCGGCACAGGGGGCCGGCTACACCTCGGAGAGACTCTCCGAGGTGCTCGGTGTGACGCCTGGGGCGGTCAGAAACTGGTGGGTGGGGAAGAACGAACCGTCACGGGACATCTTCACGGAATACGCACGGCTGACGAAGGTCTCGGTCGGCTACTTGATTGAGGGGGATCAGCCGATGGGACCGTCGGGAACGCTGCAGGAGTGGCGGCTGCGCTTTGCTGAACTGATCCGCCAGGGGCTGGACCCGCTGGAGGCGATCGATCGGATTACCGGGTCAGCCACCGCCGGTGAGACAGGGATACCGGACGAGCGGCTGACCCCGGAGGAACGCGAGGTTCTCGCGGGTTCAGGTCCCGCTATCGCGGCGGCGTTGGAGGAAGCTTCAGAGGGACGGTGGGACCGGCTGACGCCGGAGCAGAAGGAGGCAGTCCTCCGGTTGATTGAGACGATCGCTCCCGGTGAAGACGAGCGAGAATCATGAGTGCAAGACGTAACTGACGACGGCCGTCCACAGGTTGACTCCTGCCTACCCCTGCCTTTGTTGACTGCTTCTTGTACCGTCCGTCTGCTTTCATACCCGTTTCCTATCGGTCTCATTGCATGAGAATTTTCTAATCTCCGGGTAATAGCAAACACTATAACAAACGTTTGATATTATGTCGAGCTGACAGAGCCTGTCAGAGTGAACGATGAAGGTCTGGATTTACGTCCGTAAGTCACGGGCTCTCGGTGATCCTGACGACGACCCGCAGATCCTGGCTCACCAGAGGGAGGCACTGCTGCGACTGGCGAACAGCATGGGACTGGGGGAGCCGGCGGTCATCGAAGAGGTGGGGAGTGGGGAACGACTGGAGACCCGCGTCCGGTTAGCTGCCCTGCTGCGGGGCTGGGAGCAACGGCAGCCGCCTCCTGGCTCGGTGCTGATGGCAACCGGCGTGGAACGGGTCACCCGGGGCGATCTGTTCGAAGCAGGAGTGATCGTGCGGTATCTCGAAGAAGCGGGCGTGGCGGTGCAGACCCTCTCCCAACGGTTCGACCTCACGAAGACCGACGATAAGACTCTGTTCAGTATGCTCGCCATCATGGGGAACCATCAGTTGTCACAGAACCGAAGGGACACGATGCTCCGCAAGGACCAGCTCACCCGCGAAGGTAAGCTGCCGACTGGCAAAGCACCGCTGGGTTATCGTTGGGACCGGAACCCACCGCCGGAGACCCGTAAGCCGGGCGAGAAGCCGCGGGGGCAGCTCGTGGTTGTGGAGAGCGAACTCGCTATCGTTCGGCGTCTGTTTGCCCTTGCGCCCAACTACGGTCTCACTGAGCTGTCGCGCCAGTTCGGGATGCCGGTCAACACGATCCGCAACATCCTTCACAACCCTGTGTATACAGGCTTTCCTCATCGGCACTGCCGCAAGGTGAAGAGCCGTAACGGCAAGGTGCTTTCCCGCCAGGTCCCTCGTGATCAGTGGACGGTCCGCTCTGAGCAGCCGGGAGACTATCCTCCCGCCGTCTCGGTCGAGCAGTTCGAGCGGGTTCAGGAGGCGATGGCATCCCGGTATCGGCACCGTGCGAAGCCCGGCGAGGCGGCCGGATGGTGCCGCGACATCCTGGAGATCGAAGAGAGAGATTGCCGGGTGACCCTGGCCAGCCAGCGAAGCGGTCGCCGCAACATCCCGGCTTACCGTTTCCTTGATCGGCAAACAGGAGCCATGCTGTATGTGGACCGCCAGATCGTTCACGGACCCGCCGAGAAGCAGATTCTCTCTATCCTGTCGGCACCCGAGCTTCTAGCCCTCGCCCTGCAGCAAAGGGACAGCCAAAAGCCTGATGCGTCTTCGCCCGACCGGGAGGCCCTGCGGAACCGGCTGGCCCGGCTGCGCTCGACGATGGTACGGCTGAAGCTGCAGATAGCCGAGGAGAGCGAAGACGCCATCGCTCTCCACCACGCCGAGCGAACGGTTCGCGCCGAGATCGATGACGTCAAAGCCCGGCTCTCTGAAATCGACAGCCGCATCAGCCACAAGGACCCCCCGCTGCCTCTTCAGGAGATCGGGCGTGTCATGGCAAAGGAGGCGCCGGCGGCGTGGAGGTCTCTGATTGACATCGAGCGGCGGGAGATGACCCGTTGCCTCTTGAAACGGATCGTGCTGCGCGTGACATCAATGCCCCGTCCACAGCCGGCTGTTCGGGAGGTGGTGCGGATCGACCTGGCCGATTGGCTGGAGCCGTTCCGACATCTGTTTCCTTCGTGAAGGAGTTTCGTCCTAGTCTGCCGAAGTTCCAGAAGTAAGGTGCTTTCGGACTGACGAGCGAGAGGGCGAAAAGGGGATATGGTTCTGACCAGAGAGGCCATCGAACAAATCCCGCGTGAAGAGCGACAGAAGAATCACAGAAGTCGGGGGTATTTAACTAGGACTCTACGGGCAGGGGATAAGCGATGAGCTACTATAGCAAAAACACCCAGGAGACACTTCGACTGCTTCTCCAAGCCGAGGTTCGGGTGCGAGCCACGGAGGGCACTGCCTGTATCAGTGAGGGGCCGCCATTCTGCCGACATCGCGGCACAGTCAATCAGGCGAGCTGGAAGAAGATCCTCAAAAACGAGTGGGTGGAGATTGATCCTTCCCAGCACGCCAGCCCAGGATGGACGGTTTGGAAAATCAGCGAGGCAGGGCGGAAGCAGGCCAGTCCTGGTGGATAACCTGCGCGAGACGGGCTACTGCGAGCACATGTACCGCCGCGACGTGGAGACCTGCACCGCTTGCGATCTGGGCGAGGCAGAACAGGCTCTTGCCGCCGCCCGCGCCGAGGCAGAACGGTTGAGGGAGCAATATGCCTACATAAGGGAGGAGTTCCACCAGGGACAGGACGCTATTCTTGGCTTGATGAAGGAATTAGACGCCGCCCGCGCCGAGGCAGGGCGGCTGAGGGAGCTGGTGCGGGAGTGCCGGACGTGCCAAGGGTTACTCATCAAAGCAGGTAAGAAGCTGGCAGCACGCGCCAAACTTCTGCGGGAGTGCCGGGAGGCAGTAGAAACGAGACACGACCTGGCTGACCTGCTGCAGCGGATCGAGGCCGAGCTTACGAATCAAGACGGCTGACCCACATCCCCTGGATCAGCCGTCTGTTACCACACCCGGAATAACCCCACGCTCAAGTACCCTGTTCTACCGCTCCGCTAAACCCGATCGTGCCGTCAGCGACGAGTCTTCCATGCCACACGTGCAGGCGCAGTCGTGGCACCAGCAGCAGTCAGATGGGTGCTGCTTTTCACAATCATGACACCGGTTACCGGCTAACCGCGTGCGACAATGGGCACAGATGCCCAGCGCTTCCCGGGCAAGCCTGACGTGATACCGGAAGGCTTCGCTGATACTACCGCAGCCACCGATGTCCGAGCGGCCCTCGGCGATCTGCCGGAGGGCCGCTCGGTAGCTATCGGGCACGCGGGCCATGCTACTTGCGCCGGCCCTGCGGTGACGGCACCGGCTCGGGTGGAGCCTCGTCGGTGAAAATGCCTCTGATGGCGTCGGTGTTCGCCTGGATCTCTTCGGCGAGAGCCTCGACCTGCGCCGGGTCGTTCGAGTTCTGCCGGAGCTCTTCAATGGTCGCCTGGAGTTGGTCGAGCTGGCTCTTCACCTCCTGGGCTTCCTGCATGATGGTCTGGCCCTGCGCGTCCAGGGCATCTCGCAATGATGTCAGGTCTGCCATAACTTCTTTGCCGTTCCTTTCGAGCCTCTCAACGAGGCCACAGATGCCGGCCTCGATCGCCTGGAGCCTGATCTCCAGGCTGACCGACATGCCTTCGATACCGCGGATGAGATCCGCCTTCAATCGCCTGACCTCACGGGTCAGGCCGTCTATTCCGAAATCGCCTGGAGGGCCTGATTCAGAAGGCATCGCTTTATACCCCGTGGTGAGAGCGGTTACTCTCCCTCTACTTCCACACGAACCGCAGGAGTAGGTTAGCGAGCATGATTACGATCCCGAAGCCTACACCCATCGACCAGAGCCTGCCGGTAAGATTCGCACGATCCCGTTCGAGCTGCTCCAGGCGACTACCCACCGTATCGATACGGACCATCACGGAAAGGAGCCTGGCGTCCAATGTGTCACGAGTGACATAGGCCGATCGCTCGGTTGATAGCTGGTCGCGGAACTCGTTCATGGCTTCGAGCCGCCGGTCCACTTCATGCCGGGCTCTGTCCACCGCATCCTCGACAAGCTTCGCCTCTCGGAGACTTGTGGTCTCGTGCTGGGTGAGGCGCTCCTCCAGTGCCTTGAGCCGCTCCTGCAGAACGCCAAGGCTCGGTTCGGACGACATCTCACGACAGCCCTCCGCCGTCGCCCGTGCCGGTGCCGCGGATAACCTCCTTAATGGTTTCTGCTCGCTCATCCGACAGGTCCCGGCTCGCCAGAACCTCGCTCTTCAACTCCCGCAGTGCGGTGATCACCTTGACGGCCGCCACCGCCAGGCCGCCGACAAACGCGGTCAGGGCACCGAGCACCGCCACAATCGCCTCAGCCGACCAGGAATGCATTATTCGCCCCTCCGCCTAGACTCCGTGCCGCCTGCCCAATAGCTCTTCCTCCTCGCCGCCGTTGGGCTCCGGTGGTTCCTGTCCGGTCATTTTGACGAAGTGCTCCAACTGAGAGATGCGGCGGTTGTTGGACTCAATCTGTCGCTCCATGTGCCGGTTGTCACGAATCAGGGTCCGGTAATCTTCCTCATGGAGCTGGGCCTCGATCGCCAGCGCCGCCTTCTCGCGGATATGGTTCTCGTTGTCCTTCTCCAGTATCTTCACGCGCAGTTCCAACGCCGCGATGTTGCGAGTCTGGACATCCGAAAAGTTCTTCCGATACGCAGTAATCCCACCGAGAGCCCCAAGGATTGCTGTAACGGCTCCCACAATCCAAGTCTGTGCGTCACCCAACATGACCCCCCCGGCCATTGCCATCCGCTGTAATGAGACCCGCGGCGAAGATAACTGCATGGTAGCATCCTTTTACCCTTTTCTCCGCCTCACTCATAGTCTGCCGCAATCGGCCGAAACAGTCGGTCTTTTTTCTACGGCACCATCAGACGCTTCTCTCCCGCATGCCCATCCCCCTCGGCTCTCACCACCGCCCAGTGCCCCGAAACGAGCCCAGAAACCCCGTAGGACCCCCGCCACCGCGAGCCCGTCTGTAGGGTCACGTTAGACCCCAGGGGCATCTCTACGGCGTTCTGAAGCACCTTAACGGCGACCGTCGCCGGAGGACCCTCGACTTTCACGGAGAACCAGTGCCCACCCACTCCCTGCCGCCGCTGCAGGATGACATCGACGGTCAGGTCACCGGGCTCCGGCTGCGGCTGCGGCTCCGGGTCCGGCTCCGGGTCGGGCTGCGGACCCCCGTCGATCTTCTCCACCTGCAGGTTCCCGCTGAACCCACCGCCGGAGGCAACCAGGATGCTCCCGGCTTTCACGAACTCTAGCCCGCCGCCTGTCAGTATCCCGCGCATCTTGACACCGATCGGCTGTGGTTGAGGCTGCGGTTCCGGCTCGGGTTCGGGTTGTGGGTCAGGTTCGGGTTGCGGCTCGGGCTCGGGTTGCGGCTGTGGCTGCGGGTTGGTCCGCTCGTCAGTCAAGGCATGGGCGATGACGTAGCCGTTCTGCCAGTTCGCCTGGGTGAGATAGTCGATGGGTATCCACCCGAAGCCGTCTTTACCCCAGCTTTCGCCCCAGGAGTTTTTGATCAGGAAGGCATTCGGTCGATAGCCGCAGATCAAAACTTCGTGGTAGCCCTGTGTCGGACCCCCCGACGACTCGTACGAGAAGTAACTCGGTATCAGCATGGCGAGCCCGACGAACTTCCCCGCTGCCACCGCTGCTTTGATCGTGTCGGCCCATCCCTGCCCCTTCTCCACGAAGGCGTATGCCTCGATCTTGTATCGCTCCTCGGAGTTCGCGAGCGGCATCCCCCGCTCTTTGCACACTCCAAAGATCTGATCCGGCCAGCGGCCCTGATTCACGTCGCCCGTATCCCGATGCATCCGGGGACCGTCGAACCAGACCCACCGGTTGTTCTCCTGCATCTCGTAGCCGCTGGACATGCCAGCCGCGGTATGGGAAACACAGCTTGGCGTGGAGCCCTGGTTATAGGTGCCGGTCAACAGCTTCGAGTTGTCGAGGCTCTCCGGGAAGCCGACCCGCTGCTGCTCTCTGACATCGGCATCGTGAGCCAGGTTCCAATCCCTCGGATCGGGCACCCGCGGCTTGATACCGGTCAGGTCATCCGGGACCGGGGAAGGCGGCAGGCTCTTCCTCCACTCCTCCATGCCCTCCAGAATCTCTTGCCGCACGTCGAACGGAATGGGATGAGGCAATGTCGTCTCCTATCCAATCAGTCCCAGCGCCTGCATATCGGCGATCAGTGTCCCCAGGACGTCGGCCACTTCATCGAGCGTGGTGGCGTTGGCATCATAGGATCGGTCGCTGCTGACGTTGGTGGGAGTATAGGCGGCGGGGCGCACCACGGGAGTCGCGTTAAAGAATCCGAGCTTCTGGGTGGTCGCTGTGCCGATCTTCGTTCCAGTCGTCGTGCCCACGGCAATATCGACACCTTCGGCCAGCGTCTGGTCGGCGTTCTTTAGGAACACCTGCGGGTTGTAGAAGGGAAGCTGTCGCCAGTTGGTCCCATCGCTGATCAGATCGTAGACCTGATGCTGTGTGGAAAGGGCCAGTGTAGCGGCACCATCTACGGTCTCCGCCCCAGACGGGTCAATCGTAACCGCATTCGCACTGGAGTCGATCTTCTTGACCGTGTAAACCGTACCGCTGATCCCCGCTGCCGTGGGCAGGTTGAGGCTGAACGCTCCTCCCGTAGCATCGGCCAGGATCACACTGTCATTGGCGGTCAGGGTGTACGTCGTCGTCTTGGTGCTGATGGCCCGGTTGACCACCGTCGAAGCCACCGGCTTGATCTGCCGGCCGCTGCCCGGGGCAGTATCCACGGAGGTCACCGTTGCCACGCCGGTAGTCGCCGTGCCCAGCTTCACCGAGCCCGCGGGAGCGGTGCCGCTCGTGTTCGAGGTCCCCGTGCCGTCGTCCAGCAAATACAGGTGATTGGTGTTACTGGCGGCCAGAGAGCCGATCGTGAACGACGATGCGACCGTGACCAGCATTCCGATTAGTGCTGAACCAGCCGTCACATCAACGGAGAGCCCGGTCCCTATCGACGGCACCAGTCCGCTGATGACGTACGGTCCAACCGCACCGAAGCTGTCTTCGATCAGGTCCCAGTTATCGTTCAGGTCATCGGCCGCCAGGATCGCATTGGCAACCGCTGCCGTCAGTTGTGTAGGCAAGGATTACCTCTGTCGTGCGTAGAACTTACCTGTATGGGCAAGTCTAATGAAGCACTTCATGTTATGCTGCGTCAGGTCGAAAAGGAACCTGATGGTTGCTGGAACTGGACCGGCTCTGTCGATGGCTGGGGTTATGGGCAGTTTCAACATAACAAGATCCGATACAAGCCCCATCGCTTGTGCTATCTGTGCTACGTCGGCCCCCTGGAAGAAGGAAAGCATATCCACCACACCTGCGGCAATACGCGATGCTGCAACCCTGATCACCTGAAGCAGTTGGAGGCAGGCACTCATGTCCTTGCGGGCAAAACCATAGCTGCTCGCAACAAAGCTGCTACCCATTGTATTCATGGCCACGAGTTCACTCCCGAAAACACCTATCACACCCCTGACGATCGTCGCATGTGTCGAATCTGTCACCAGCGACGTAAGCTCAAGGCCCTCCTGAAGTAAAAGGCAGCGCAGTAGGGTCAGGCATCCTTTGGCTCGGCTCGCTTCTTCCCCGGCTTCAACAGTTCTTTCAGCTCCTGCTGCTCGGCCTCGGAAAGTATCCAGCCCGCCCGCTGCTTCCGCTCCAGCTCCTTTTGTCGCTCTTCGGCCTTCGTCTTTGGCATGTCAGCTCTCCCAGGTTGAGGCCCAATCGAAACTGCGACGGATCGCAAACACCTCTCCGGTATCCCAGTAGGCAATCAGCGGCACCCCGTCCGGCCGCATCTCAATATCCGCCACCTGCTCTACCAGCCCAGGACCCGCCGGGATGTTGTCGTTAGCGGGTCTCAGTCCGAATTCCGGGTCGCCATAAGCATACAGGCTGGTGTTCACCGCCACCCAGTTGACGTGAAAGGTCCAACCGGACCGTGGATCTTCCGTCGAGCGGGGGTTCGTGCCCAATCCCACGGCCGTCGCCTCCGCGTCCCACCACTGCCCCCATGAGGAGGAGGTATAGGTCTCATAGCCGCCCAGAACCTGGAATCGCACGTGGATACGGCTGTCCTGGGTAATGGTAGCATCAATAATCGCGTCATCAACAGAAGCGTGGATCGTGATCCCCAACGGCTCATCGGCAAACGTCAGACCCTGATCGAAACTCCGATAAAGGACCAGCGCCCCGCTGTCCTCTCGCACAAAGTAATAGGCGATGCCATGCCGGCGGTCGCAGACCACCCGCAACCGCGGATTGTTCGCCAGTGAAGCCAAGAGCAATACCCCCGGCTCCAGCGTCCAATGCTCGCCTAGACTTGCCGAGCTGGCCTGACTGATAAAACTGCCGTCGGTCCAGTTCGCCACCAACCGCGCTCCATACCAGTAGAGGTTCGGATTGCGAACCACCTGCCCATCGGATTGATTGATCGTCCCTTCGGTCCACGTCAACCCGCCGTCGTGGCTTCGACGCCAGAAGAGACTGTCCCGATAGGCACTCCTCGTGAACACCGCCCACATCACCCCATGCTGGTCCGAGCGAGCCAATTCGATCGCCGGCAGAGTCATCAACGGGACGGTGTCACCACCCGTCCAACTGTTCGTGTAATCCTCAATCGTGTTCGTATAGACGGGTCCCAGACTGGCCGAGATCTCGCTTTTGTAGGCGGTCTCCTCCTGGGCGAAGCTGGTCTGATGCGGCACCGCGCCGGGCGTGCCGGTGCCTGCCGTGCCGGCAAAGCCGGAGAAGGTGCCCGGCTGGTCCGCTGACATCGCCGCCCCCAGATACCGGGTGCCGTTCTGGGAGCCCCAGAAGTTGTTCCACTTTACCGTATTTTGATGCGCCGAAAGCTGCGGGTTCCGAAGCCCCTCCCGGAGCCGGATCGTCGAAGGACGCATCTGCGTGTTGTCGTTGCCGCCCCAGGACGACGGCACCGCCGTCACGGTGCCCAGGGGCGTCGTGAACCGCACCTCATCCGCATTGCCGTCCTTTTCAATGACCAGCGTCCCTCCGCCGGTGTAGGCGGCGGGTCCCGCTCCGTCAGCGGAAAGTAAAGTCTGGGTGAAATGGATCGTCGGTCCCGCCGAACTCACTTCCGTCAACACTCGCGTCCGGTATTCAAAGAGTGTTCCTCCCGAGTAACTGTGATGCTCCGCTTGAACGAAGATCCGGTACGTCCTTCCCGCCGTGTCCACACAGGTAAATTCATAACTCGCGAGTGCCGTTAACACCGCCCCGCCCGTCGCCGGGTTCGGCTGCACCAGGACCACCTCCGGCACCGTCACCTCGCCTCGCCAGAGATCCGCCATCTAGGCCAGAAGATCCGGTCCGTCCAGCAGCGAGAAGTCCAGCCGGAAGGCAAACGTGGTCAACCCGGTGCCGGTGTCATACCCCGTGGCGAACGTCTCATAGGTCGCCTCCCCCGCACTCGCTCCGAAATACTGCCCCTGATCGCCCAACCCCCGCCCGACAAAATAGTCCCGTTCGGCGAGCACGATCTCCACCGACCGCTCCGCCAACCGGATGAGCCGCTCCTTTAACTCGTTGGTGGTGTTGGGCATCTCAATAACCCGTTTCGATCGCCTCGCCGACGAAAACCGCCGGGTTCCACGTCTCATAAACCATGCTGGCGGTCATCTCCGTCACCCGGAAGTTGCCGTAGTTGAACAGGGTCACCACCTGCCCGATCTTCAAGCCCGGCAAAAACGGCGCCGTCCACGTCACCAGCCGCTTGCGAAGCCGGGTCTTCTTCAGGATCACCAGCGCCATACGGTTCAGCTCGTCGCAGGCAAAGGTCCCCGGCAGCTCCTGAATCAGCACCCGGATATCGCCCACGAAGTTCGCCACGCTCGGGTTCAACAGGCTGGCCCAGTCCACGTGTCGGGAGGAGTAGGTCGTGGTCCCGGTCTCCTCGTCCTTGCCGACGACCTGCACCACATTCGCCTGCGGCCCCTCCGTGCGAAACGGAACCGGGTTCTGATAGATCGGCGCGGTCGGAGCGGCATTGGCGATCGCCGTCGCCTCGTCGGGATAAAGGGTCAACGTCACCGACGTGAACCAGTCCCGCGGCAGATAGTAAAACGTCCCGTCTAGCCGGAACCCATACCGCCAGCCGCTGAAGTTTTCCGCGATCCGCTGAATGAACGAGGCGGGGCTGTCATCCTTCTTCGGCTTCCATCCGGATTGCAGGATGTCTGTATCCGTCGCCAGCCGGCTTCTCAAGACCCCGAGCTTCGTGTTATAGGCATTCGTCAGGGGAGGTGTCTCCGCGCCCGTGGTGTCGATGCCGCCCTCCTGGGCCATCGCCAGCACCGCCGTAATGTGCCCCACGCCGCTCCAGTCCCGGTCATCCCGGATGCCTTTCCGCCGGTCGGTGAGCTGCTTCCACCGGTCCACTGCTTGAATCTCGATCTCCCGCGGCTCCGTGATGCCCTCCATGATCGGCTGGACTTCGATCTGTCGCGTCCAGCCGGTGAACGCCGCCACCGAGTCGAGCGTCAGGCGCACCGGCAGATCGCTCCGCTCATAGTAGCCGGTCAGGTTCAGCGTCGGATGGTCCAACAGCTTCGCTTCTAGCCGCCCATCGCCGGGGTCATCCCCCGTCGTGACCTTCACACTCTGCAGGTAGGAGTTCGTGGGCACACTGCCGGGCGAGGCGCTTGCCGTCACGGTCAGCGCCGTCTTCAGGGTACTCCAATCCCGGAAGTCTTTCGCCGTTCTGAACTCCACCCCGTAGAAGAACGGCGTCCACCGGTGCGTGCTTTCGCCGGTCAGTGTCACCTTCAGCCCGTGTTCGTCCGTGAGGCCGGTCGGCGTCGTCACCGGCGGCGGGCACCGGTACAGGCTGTTATAGGTGAACGTATAGTCGGGCGGGTGCGACGTGGCGATGCTGACAGACGTTCCGTGGTCGGAGTCCTCGGCCGCGCTTGTCGTCACTGGCAAGGTTGGTGTATAGTCTAGCGTAACAGGGGGAAGCTGAAAGGTCGCCGGTCCATCGGCATACCGCACCCGTTGAACCTGGAACAGACCCGGTGCCGGGGAGAGGCACCAGACCAGGAGCTTATCGGCCCGGGTGATCTTCCAGTCCGTGTTATCCGGCAGCCGCTCCTCCGTCGAGCGCACCAGCCAGGAGCGAACGGCGCCCGAGGAGCAGTGGACCAGCAGTCGGCGGCGGAAGTACGGGATGATCATGATCGACCGGCTATGAGCGCCCGGGTCCGAGAGCAGACTCTGACCGAACAGGTAGTTCACGACCGAACGGCTGCCCTGCTCCCGGCCGGCAAACAGCGCCTCACTGTACAGCTTCTGGAAGACCGAGCGATCACCGGAGGCGCTCCTGTCCTCATACAGCTCCACCAGGTTGCCCACGATCAGAATGACGAACTGCCCGAAGTAGATGGCGAAGCTCTGCACATGCCCGATCTTTGTGTCCGGCACCGCCCAGCGAAAGAAGATCGCCTGATTGGCGGGCAGCGGGTTTTTGGTGTAGCTGATGAACTTCCCGCTGGTGATATCGCCTGAGGGAGCTTCGCCGATGTAGGTGGTGAACGGGATCTCCGGTAGGTCGCCGATACTCGTGAGACCCCCCGTGACCCCGGACCCCACGGGGGCACCCGTTACCGGTGGTCCCGCGCCAGGCGGTCCGAATGTCGGCGTGCCGGGGAAGCCGGTGGGGGAGTAGAAGATCCAATGGTTCGTGGTATTGCCAAAGGAGTACTCTTCGAAGACGGTCCGGTTCGTCTCATCGTCAGGATGGACCACCATCTGTGAGAGGCGAATCACGGAGTTGGCTTCATTCGTGGCGTCGGCCGGAAACGGCTCGGAGGCGCTCGTGTTTAGCCATGTGTGATCGAGCTGCTTCGGGTACAGGAACAGCGTGCCGGTGATCGGATCGCGGTAGACGTTCGGGGTCTCCGTGGGGTCGCCGAGCTGACCCTGCTCCGAAAGGTCCCTCGCGGAGAAGAACTTTCGGAAGCCGGGCTCGTTAATCACCCTGAGATTATAGTCAAGAGTGAGGGTCAGTGGCATCGATGGACTCGCTAAGCCGTCGTCTGATGTCGGTTCTCGTGTTCTTCGTGCTGGTCGGCCTCGGGCTCGCCTGGATGTTCAGCCCACCGGCCACGCCATCAAACGGACTCCCGGGCGAACCGGACCGTTATCCTGTCCCCACACTGGCGGGCGGCTGGCATGGCGACCTCGACGAATTCGGGCGGATCACCATTCGCGGTCTGGTCCTGAATGAAACGGACCGCTCATGGCACGACATTCTGGTGAGCGTCCGTTGTTACGATGCCCAGCACCGCGACGTTGGGTTTGCCCACGACTACTTGCCCCTTCTTCCTCCCGGTCAGAACTGGCGGTTCAACGCCCGGCCCGACTCCCTCGGATTGTGTACGGTCCGCTCCTTCGAGAAACCGGTCGTGTGGTTTTCACCCCGCTAACGTGCCGACGAGAGGGCCGAGTTCAGCTCCCGCACGTTGACGGTGCCCGGTGCCAGCGTGCCACCTGCCGACAGCGTCGAGCGCCCGATGGCGTCCTTGGTGGCCTTCGTGTTGGCGGCGATCTCCGCCAACAGCCTCGTCTGCGGGTCGCCGCCCCGGCTTTTGGCCAGAAGGTCCCGCTCCGCCTGTTGATCCGCCTGCCGCTGCGCTTCGGTGATGGGACGGCCGAGCACATCAAAGATCGGTCGAAGGAGCGGGAAGAACAGTTTCAATCCCTCCAGCACTACATCCGGCGCCCGTGGGTCCTCCAGAAACTTGTTCCCCAGATTGGTGGCGGGTCGAACGTTTCGGAACAAACGCTCCCCGATTGCCTCTTGCAGATTCTCTCGGTTCGTCTGCAGCCGTTGGACCCGGCCGGGATCGGTCAAGGCAAAGGCCGCCGCCGTGCCGCCGACCTCGTGCGTGATCGCCCGTTCAATGGAGAGCAGATCCTTCGCCAGATTGCCGGTGCGCTTGTACTCGACGCCGAGCCGGTTCAATGCCTGAGCACGGCCGACCAGTGCACTGATGACGGCCTGGCTGGTCCCGGCTAATCCCGCCTGGGGGTTGGCGGCGGCGAGGTCGAGGATCGCGGGCACGAGGCGGCGAATCTGTTGTTCGTTCGCACCCAACGAGTACAGCATCCGCTGCTGGGAGAGGATAAACTCGTCATCGACTCCGGTCAGCCGCGACTGCGTCGTCGCCAGCTCGCTCATCCGGTCGGAGAGCCCCTCCACGTTCCTGAACACCGAGCGGGAGGCGAACGCTTCCGTCTCTGCGGCCAGGTAAGCCTTGATGGATTCTTTGCCCGCATCGAGAAGGGCATTGACGGTCTGAAGAGCGGCCTGCACCCCGAAGTAGCCGAGCGCGAGACCCTTCAGCTCCTCCGTCACCCCCCCGATGAGCGCCTTGTTCTCGGCCTGCTTGGAGGCGGCCTTCTGCTCCTCTTCGGAGAGCTTCTTCGTCTCACGAGCGACCTTGGCCAGTTGTCGTTCGAGGTCAGGGCCACCCACCACTTTGAAGATGGTCTCGTAGACATCGGTAATGGTGGCCATGGGGTCAGCCTCCCGAGGCTTTGTGAATCTCCCGCTGCTGGTCTATCCAGGCGAGATACACCATCCTCAGCTCGCGGGCCGAGCCTCGGATCTGGGAGGGAAGGCAGTGGAGCTGCTCGACACACCAGCAGAGGAGGTCCCGTTCCCGCCGTCCTTCCCCCGTTCGAAAAAACGCTCCAGCTCCTCGGCGGTCTCGGCATCGGTGCCGTTCACCCGGCTGATCGCGTCGTTGATGGCCTGGAAGTCACGGGAGGGCAGCCGGTAAATCTGGAGCATGTTCTCCTCGTTGAAGATCCGGGTCGCCTTCTCACTGTCGCTGGTGTAGCAGGAAGCCAGGATCTTCCACACGAGGCTATCGGTGATATTGGTATGGCCCGCCAGCGGTCCGGTTCGGATGATCGATCGCTCGGTGCCCCGCAGCCAGTCGGCCGCGTCCATATCCCACACCCACAATACTTTGCCGTTGGAGAGGCGCACCTTCTCCTTCCGGCGGGCGGGCAGGTCGTTCGGATCGAAAACTTCTTCGCTCATGGGGACGCTTGTATCCCGATGTAAATAGGCGTGCCGGCGCCCTGAAAGAGGATCTCCTGATTACTCATTCCGTCCGGCAGCCGCAGCGTCGAGGACTCCGGGTAGACATTGCCGCGGAAGAGCACCTTCGCGTCATTCGTCCCCAATGAGGCATAGTCGTTGTAACCAATGAAAGTGTAGATACCGACCTTCTTTCCTGCGCCCGTCGCCGCGTCGGCCCAAACGGATGCGAACGTCACCCGGCTTCCCTCCGTCAGGAAGCCCTCGCAGCGGGCGGTCCACTCCTGGCGCAGGATGATAGGAATGTAAAACAGATCGCCATGCCCCGTGCCGTCGGCAAACGTCGTGCGGATCGTCACTTCCCAGTTCACGAGTTGCGCCACGGGGCTCCCGACCGTCTGGTCTGCTCCCGCGCCCACCGCGCACTGCGCGAAGTTTCCGGCCAGTCGATTAACCTGCGTGGGCATCAGGCAAACTCCGCATAGCCAAGGGCGCCATCGACAAGGATCTCCAGCGCATCCGTCTGCAGCCCGTCTCTGGGGACCGAGAAGTCGCCCCGCACCAGATACCCCTGCCCCGTCACGATCACCGATCCTGTCTGCGTTCCCGCCGTTCCTGCGGCGATGAACGAGCCTGCGGCCGTACTGTTCACGGCCAACAGAGCAAAGGAGACGGGACACCGGTCATTGGACGCCGTGCCCGTCCCAAACGCCGTTGCCACGGTTGCTCCTCCGAAAAACGTTCCGCTGGTGCCCATCGCTCCCCCATCGACGCCGGCCGTGGTGCCCATATCGGCCAACTGCGCGGTGGTCACGGTGCCTCCCGTTGTTGCGGCGGCATTGGTTGCCCCGATCCGGCCGCTGTCGTCCAGAAGATACGCCCGCACCTCGCGGGAGAAGACCGCCGGCCCCTGCACCCACCGCTCGATGCGGATGCGGCTCGTCGCGCCGATCACCTTGTGCCGACGGGAGACCTCGCCCTTGATGGTGGCGTCCTCGGTGCGGACCTCCTGGGAAAGAGACCACTGCTGGGTATCGGCGATCTTGATCCGCTCCGAATCTTGCTCGGTGCTGCCGTACAGATCGATGTAGACCGCGCCATACAGTCCGGTCAGGCGGTCCAGCTCAGCCATTCGCGCCCTCCCGCATCACCTGGCGGATGGTGTCGGCGATCAGTTCGGTGAACGTCGGATCTAATGTCTGCTTCATCTCATCGCGCCAGTGGCTCACCCGGGCGGGGTTGATCTTGCGTCGTCCGGGCTTGCCGGCTTCGTGGCGTGGCTCCGCGTAGTTCGCATCATTGACGATGGCCAGCTCAAACGGACCGCGCACCTCAAAACGCTCACTGCGCCGGAGGTGTCCCGTTCTCACCCACTTCCGGTCTCCCTTGCGGAAAGCGAACACCTGGCCGGGCCGGCGGCGGGTCAGAAACCGCTGAAACCGTCGCTCACCCTTGGTGGTGCGGTCCTCCGGGATCGAGTAGATCTCGCGGGTCATGATTTCTTTGGAGAGCCGCAAGGCCGAAATCCCAAACGCCTGTACCGTCTGCCTCAGGGCCGGTTCCAGATCGGCCCGCCGCTTGCTCCAGGCTTTCGCCATCTGCTCGGCAGTCATGGCAGCGGCCAGGGAGCCCAACCGTTCGCCTCGGCCAGGATGTCGGCGTTTCGGGTCGGCACGTCGTCATCGACATCCAGCAGCCGGTCGAACGGCTCGGTGGTGATAAACACGCCGGCCGAATAGGGGCTGCCCGTGTCGTCGGCGATGAACTGACCGACCAGCATCTCAAACTTCGCGGCCCATTCCTCGTCAATCAGCCGCTGATAGGAGAGACTCTCCTCGCTGGCATACGGAGCGTGTTTGCCGTACACCTTGCGGGCCTTTAAGGGCTCCGCGAGCTGCATCAGCACAAAGTAAGCCTCGGCCCGGCGGAAGATCGCCTGCTTCCCACTGTCGGCTGTCTGGGTGTAGTCGCTGCCAGCCTTCGATGTCAGGTAGGCGGAGGCGAGGTCGATCTCATCGGAGATCAGCGCATCAAGGGCGGCTTCGTCCGGCAAGCGGAACAGCTCATAGGCCAGCTCATCGTCGAGCCCACCCAACCGTCTCACTTCCCCAGGCGTCGTCAACGCCACCCGTCCCTACCCCCGCCTTCGATCGGCCGGCTTCTCCTCGGCCTTCGGAGGCTGCTGCGGCTGGTCTTCAGGCAGCCGGTTCTCGGGGCTCGGTGCGCTTGACCCACGGCTGCTCTGGGCTCCGGGTCCCGGCACCCAGACGGGCTGGTTCCAGGCGTTCAGGTGCCAGGAGCCCATGTCCTCGGGCGTCGGTGTCTCGAACCCCTGATAGGCCGCCACGGCCTCGGGATCGCTCTCCACGGGCACGGCCGGATGAGAGCCGGGAGCCGCACCCCGCGGGGCTGCCGGGACAGTGACCGCGGCCTGCGGCGGCTTGACCTCAACGCCCTGCTTCTGTGCTTCACCGCGACTCACCAGTGCATATCCTGCCATCAGGTTGTCTCCTCGAAATTCACGTAGAAGCCGGCCTCCCAGTGCCTGAGCCTCACTGAATTCGCCAGATCAGTATCGTGGAGGAAGTAGACAAACGGGACGACCACGTCGGTCGAATGAAACGTGAAAGCCGGTGCCAGAGCGGGGGTGGTGCGGCTCCCGGCCGTCCCTACCTCGTAAGTCACCGCGCCGGCTGCCGAAACCTTGATCATCACCTCGAACGCTCCGAGGTCGGCGACTGTCGAGCCGGTCAGGGTCGTGGTCGTGGTCGCCGCGTTGTTGAGGGCCGTCTCGGTCTTCCACTGACCGGCGATCAGGTTCAACACCGCAAAGTCGGTGTAGTCATCCACGTTCGCGGTGTAAGCCTGGTTCTTTCGAAAGCCGATGGCGAAGTCATCGGACCCGGACACATCATCAATGACGGCCCGCACGCGGAAGAAAAATGCCGGGTCCGTGCCGACCACGAAGGCTGACGGTGCGCGGGCGGTAATGCCCGCGCAGATCTCCATCCCTTCGTCTGCGGCCTGGTCCCCGGAGATCTCCAGCCCGTCGTCCTTCAGGACCGGCACGATGATCGTCTGTCCCGCACCCAGGATCGCTTGCTCGAGCGTCCCTTCGCCGCCGAAGTTCAGGATATTGACGTCGCCCGTCGATCCGCCCGGTGCCGCCCCGGTGGTGCCCTTCAGCATCATCGTGGGCGTCGCGCGGAACTCGATGAACTGGTGTCTGTTGTTGAGTTTCTTCCGGGTCATGGAGCCCGGCGCTATATCCTGCCAGCGGAGCTGGACCCCGGAATTTGCGCCCGGGAGATCGCTGCGGCCATAGCGGCGAATGCCTGTATCGCTCATCTAGGGCCTCCTCACCAGCCGGTGCCGACGCGAGCCGCGGCGCGATCCCAGACGGCGAACGCGGTGTACAATCGGGTCGTGAGCAAATTGAAGTCGTTCTCGATGATCCGGTCCGTTTCGGTCTCAATGCCGCCCTCGTTGTACTGAACGAGCGCCGCGTCCTGCTGCCACACCACCACCTTCGTGGTGGCGTAGTTCGTGGAGCCGGTCGAGTCCCACCGGTGCAGGTTCCAGCCCACGGGCGTCGGATAGGCACCGGTCCGCTGCGTCGAGAAGCCCGCGAGCGGGTCCTTGAACTCCGAGAGTGCCAGGATCTTCGCGAGCACCGTCGAGGAGGCGAGGATGTCGGTCGGGTTGTAGCCGTCCGTGAACGCCAACAGGAGCGCGATGAAGTCCGCGTAAGTCGGGCTGCTGGTCACGGTGGTCGCTGTGGTTCCAGCCGCACCGCCCAGTGGCGCCGAGGCGTGGCCGGCGATCATCACGTCAAGGGCGAAGTCGGTGAGGTCGATGGCAAGCTGCTGACCGACCCGCCGCACCATTGCGGCGAAGATCGGCAGCCGGGCCCGGCGCACCGCCTCGCTGGAGGACTTCAGTGTCCCCGCGAACTTCTTCAGGGCGACGGTGGTGTTCGAGT
>Ga0105242_10001498_pt1 | contig 18381 bp, 19 predicted proteins | sample KBSM24metaG_FD_81521 | JGI IMG/M metagenome (GOLD analysis project Ga0105242, IMG submission 81521) | Miscanthus rhizosphere microbial communities from Kellogg Biological Station, Michigan, USA - KBS M2-4 metaG | ecosystem: Host-associated > Plants > Roots > Rhizosphere > Soil | place... | reverse complement strand
CGGTGCCGACGGAGTCGAGATCGAACTGCGTGAACTCGCGAAAGCGTCCTTTGTCCGGCTTGTCGGCGCGCCACACGGGCGAGACCTGGTAACGGCGGAACGGCCGCGGCAGATCGTTGTACTGCGCGATGACGCGCGCGAGCGGAACGGTGAGATCGAAGCGGAGCCCGAGCTCTTCGCGCTCCGGATTCGTGACCCGGAAGATCGACTGCTGCGCCTCCTGCCCCGCGCTGCCGGAGAGGACGTCGAGGTACTCGATCGCAGGAGTGCTGAGCGGGACGAATCCGTACAGCTCGTACACACGGCGAATCGTGTCGATCATCTGCTGCCGCGCGAGCATCTGGTCGGGCAGCAGATCACGCAGACCACGGGAGAGGCGCGGCTGGACGGTTTCGGACATCGGCTCGTTTCGTGCCGCGGCTGACCGAAATTGAAAATTGAGAATTGAAAATTGAAAAAGCGGGGGTGCCGGGCGAAGGCAGGCTCTTTCAATTTTCCATTTTCAATTTTCAATTTCTCAGCCGCAGGCTGAGGATGGTACCGAGGGGCGGGCTCGAACCGCCGACCCCCAGATCCACAATCTGGTGCTCTAACCAACTGAGCTACCCCGGCACGGGAGGGCGAATGATAACTGCCACCAGGAACATCGTCCAGCGGCTCTTCATTCTACCCGAACACGTAGCGCTTCCTCGGCACGGACGAGTCGCGGTCGAAGGTGATGTTCTGAAAGCGGCGGGCGCGGTCGCCGCCGTCGAGGGCGGCGATCGTGAAGGTGCTCGCGTCGTTCGCGAGCATGCCGGCGGGAGGGCGGGAGGTCGGTGGCGAGTCGATGACGATGCGACCCGCGTCGATATGCGCCGTCCCGACGCGCCACCGCACTCCCGACTGCTCGTTGATGACCAACACCTCGTGCAACTGTGTCGCGGGCGACGGAGGGTGGGGCATGTGAGGAGCAGCTCCCCGAAGCGTTGAGTCCTGCGCGGGAGACGATACGCGGGCGGGAAGGGGAGCGCGGTTCAATTTTGGACACTCACTCTCGCTCCACGAACTCCCGCGCTCTCTGGCGATGAACGCTGATCGCGCGCTGGCGGGAGTTCTCGATGATGCCGAGGCGGCGGAAGCGCTGCATGAAGGCGGTGATGCGGGGGCGGGTCGTGCCGACGATCTGCGACAGTTCCTCCTGCGAGATGCGCTGCTCGATCCGCAGGTAGGGATCGTCCTCGGTTCCGAGCTTCTCTGCGAACTGGAGGAGGACTTTCGCGAGCCGGCGCTCGGCGTCCATCGTCACGAGGTCGAACACCGCCGTCTGCCGCTCCGCCATGCGAGCCGCCAGATGCCGGACCAGCGAGTCGATCGCCGACGCTTGGCGAACTTCCGCCAGGAACTCGCGGCGCGGCGCGCGGCGGACGACGGTCGACTGCATCGCCGCCGCGCTTTCGAATCGTTTTCCCGGTCCCGCGAAGCACGACTCGCCGAACACTTCGCCCGCCGTATAGATCGCCAGCAGGCAATCCTGCCCCGCCGCCGAGGACATGGACAGCTTCACCTGACCCGATTCGATCAGGTACATCGCATCATCATCGTCCCCCGGCGCATAGATCGACTGCTGTGCATCGACTCGCACGCGCGCGGCCGATAATGAATCCCGGTCGAACACGTCGCTGAGGGACGGTGAGTGCGCGTCGGCGCGTCCGTCTGTGGTGGGCATTGGTTGAAAAGCGCAGCGATCGTAGGCACCACCGAGTGCTGCGTCTGTTCAGAATTGAACATGCATTCCGCCGCTGTGCGAAACGGCACTACATCGCGCAGAAACCCGCGCAATTTGGTGCGCAGAACGCGTGCGCAATCGAGATTGCGCATTGTGGTGCGAGGGCGCCCGAAGAGACCGATTGTGCACAGTAAGAGCGCTCCCGGCGCCGCTCCGCGCAAGCGAGACCTATCCTGCCCATCGCATTGACACCGAAAAAGGGAAGGGCTGATCTACGGAATGTGGGGGCGAAATTTTAGATGGCGGATCGCAGAGGGCGGATGGCAGAAGAACGAGGCCCTCCCAGAGCGTTTTTCTGCCGTCTGCGATCCGCTGTCTGCCGTCTGATTTACGACGCCACCATCAGCACATCCGCGAACCAGCGGCGCTTGTCGCTCCAGAGGTGCTCGACCGCGAATCCGCTCTCGCGCGCGAGCGTGCGCAGCGTCTCTTCGTCGTACTTGTGCGAGTTCTCGGTGTGAATGGTCTCGCCCTCCGCGAAGGCGACGTCGAGATCGAGCGCGTCGATGCGCACGCGTTGTTCGCGGCGGCTGACGAGATGCATCTCGATGCGCCCGAGCTCCGCGTCGTAGAACGCGCGATGCGCGAAGCCGCCGAGATCGAAGTGGCCGCCCAGCTCGCGATTGATGCGCTGCAGCAGGTTCAGATTGAACGCGGCGGTGACGCCGAGGGGGTCGTCGTACGCGGGCTCGAGAATCGAGCGGTCCTTGCGCAGATCGGCGCCGAGGAGCAGCGCGTCGCCGGGAGCGAGCGCCGATCGGAGATCGCGCAGCATGGACACGGCGGCCTCGGGATCGAGATTGCCGATCGTCGAGCCGAGGAAGAGAACGATCGTGCGCGCGCGGCTCGGCGGGAGCGCGCCGAGCGGAATCGAGGGGCGCGAGAAATCGGAACAGAGCGCCAGCACGCGCAGGCGCTGATATTCAGTGAGCAGATCGCGGCTGCTGCGCTCGAGAATCGCCGCGTCGACGTCGACCGGCATGTATTCGATCTCGTGCTGCCGCGCCGACAACACGTCGAGCAAAATGCGCGTCTTGCGGGCCATGCCGCTGCCGAGCTCGACGAGCCGGACGTGCGGACCGAAGGAAGCGACGATGTCATGCCGGAAGGAAGTGAGCACTTCCGTTTCCGCGCGGGTGACGTAGTACTCCGGGAGAAAACAGATCGTGTCGAAGAGCGCCGATCCGACGTCATCGTAGAACCAGCGCGGCGGCAGTGACTTACGCGGTTGGGTGAGACCGTTGCGCACGTCCGCCGCGAAATCATCGTGGAGCGATTCCACGCGGACGAGCGTGAATCGCGATTCGGGCGAAAACTCGACGACGGCGGCAGTCATAAAATGAAGGGGAATTGTAGCCGCTCACCAAACGCTTCCTCTGCAGAATCGTCTAAATGTGCAAATGACCCGTTCCGTCTGCTTCGCGGTCCTGCTTGCCGGCTGCTTCTCCGGCTACTCCACGGATGACGACCGTGCCCGCGAGCTGCGCGTGCGTCGTGGCGCGTTCACGAGCGAGATCATTCTGTCCGGCGAGCTCGAAGCCGCGCGCGGCGATGCCCTCGCCGTTCCGCCGCTGCCGTCGTGGCAGACTGCGATCAAGTGGATCGCGGACGACGGAACCGAGGTCAAGGCCGGCCAGCCGGTCGCGGAGCTCGACAACAGCGAGCTGACCGCGGACCTCGACGCCCGCCGCCAGACGCTGACCCAGACGCTCCAGGAGTTGCAGCAGCGCCAGGCACAATGGTCCGCCGATCTGCAACAGCAGCAGCTGGAGACGGAGAAGAAGAAGGCGGAGCTCGAGAAGGCGAAGCTGCAGGCGGTGCTGCCGCGCGAGCTGATCTCGGGACGGCAATACGAAGAGAACCAGACCGCGCTTCGCCGAACGCAGACGGAATACGACAAGGCGCTCGACGTGCTGCGCTCGCGGCGCACGGGCGTGGAAGCGGAGCGGCAGAATATTCTGCTGCGCATCGAGCAGGCGCGCCGCGCGATCGCCCGCGCCGAGGAAGGCATCACCGCGCTCGTGCTCCGCGCGCCGCGCGACGGCATCGTGGTCGTGCGCGATCATCCGTGGGAAGGACGCAAACTGCAGGCGGGCGATCCGGTGTTCGTCGGATTTCCGATCGCGCTGCTTCCCGATCTCTCCACGATCCGCGTGAACGCGGCGCTGGCCGACGTCGACGACGGACGGATCGCGGTCGGCATGCCGGTCACGGTGACGCTCGACGGCTATCCGTCGCTGCAGTTCGGAGGACACATCTCCGCGATCTCCGCCGTGGCGCAGGAGAGCCGCCGGATGTCGTTGCGGCGCCAGTTCGAAGTGCTGGTGATGCTCGACAAGCTCGATCCGTCACGCATGCGGCCCGGCCTCTCCGCGCGCGTGGTCGTGCGGCGCGACGCGAAGCGGGCGGTGCTCCTCGCGCCGCGCGCGGCGATCGATTTCTCCGCCGCCGCGCCGCGCGTGCGGCTGGCGAGCGGAAAGAACGCGGACGTGAAGCTCGGCGCGTGCAACGCGCAGGAGTGCATCGTTCTCCAGGGACTCGAGGAAGGACAGAAGCTCGCTCCGGTGGTGGAGGCGAAGCATGGTTGAACCGTTGCCCAGTCACCCGGTTGCCGAGTTGCCCGGTGTCGGGAAACCGGGAAACCGGGCAACCGGGAAACTCAGGATCATCATCCCCGTGGCCGCGCTCGTGCTCTTCCTCTTCGGCGGCTGGACGCTGCGCAACAAGCTCGCCGCCGACCGGCAGGGGGAGTGGGTGCGCGCCACCCGCGGCGATCTCGTGACGGGTATCGAAGTGACCGGCACGCTGGCGTCGGAGGTGTCCCAGATCCTCGCTCCGCCGCCTCTCACCGACGTCTGGGAGTTCAAGATCTCCTTCCTGGGGCCGGAAGGTATGGACGTCAAGCGCGGCACGCCGGTCCTCGGCTTCGACACGTCGCAGCTGCAGCGCCGCCTCGACGAGAAGAGCGCCGAGGCCGACGAGGCGCGCAAGCAGATCGAGAAGGAACGCAACGATCTCGCCCTCGGCACGAAGGACGAGCGGCTAAAGCTCGCCGAAGCGGAGGCGCGGCTGCGCAAGTCGTCGCTGAAGCTCGAGGCGCCGCCGGATGTGGCCGGGATCAACGAACGAAAGACGGCCGAGATCGAGAATGCGATCGCGAAGCGCGAGGCGACCTCCATCCGCTCGCGTCTCGAGTCGCTCGAGCGCGCGGCCACGGCGCGCATCGCGCTGCTCGAGAGCAAACAGAAGGAAGCGTCGGACGTCGTCGCGCGTACGCAGGACTCGATCCGGCAGATGAACCTCACCGCGCCGCGCGACGGCACGGTGATCTATATGACGAACTGGCGCGGCGAGAAGAAGAAGGTCGGCGACAGCGTCTGGAAGGCGGAGAGCGTCGTCGAGATCCCCGACCTCACGCGGATGAAAGCGGAAGGCGAAGTCGACGAAGTCGATGCCGGCCGCGTGGCGATCGGCCAGCGCGTGACGCTGCGTCTCGACGCGCATCCGGACGAGGAGTTTCACGGAACGATCGTGAAGGCCGGCCGCACCGTGCAACGCAAGAAGGGCACCCAGGATCCGCTGAAAGTGCTGCGCGTGGGGATCAAGCTCGATCGCACCGATCCCGCGAAGATGCGCCCGGGCATGCGCTTCCAGGGAACGATCGAGCTGGCGCGCGTGCGTAACGCCGTGCTCGTGCCGCGCGAGGCGATCTCCGTTTCGAGCAAGGGACCGTACGTGCAGCGGCGCGGCGCGTTCAACGTCGATCGCGTGCCGCTTCGCCTGGGCCGCGAGAACGATAAGTTCGTGGAAGTGCTGGAGGGGCTCCAGCCGGGAGATCGCGTGCTGGTGGCGAAGCAGTCCGATGAGGAGAAGTCGTGAGGCGCCCCTCATCCGCCCCTTCGCTACGCTCAGGGGCACCTTCTCCCCGCACGCGGGGAGAAGGCTCTCGCGGGGCGCGTGTCGCGAGTGCCCCTCGCCCCGCTTGCGGGGAGAGGGTGGTCCTGAGCGAAGCGAAGGGCCGGGTGAGGGGCGCTCTTGCGGCGCTGATCGCCGCCGCGCTCCTCGCCTGCGCCCGTCGGGACGACATTGCCACCTTTCGCGTGAGGCCGATCGAGTTCACGCGGCATGTCACTGCCGAGGGGACATTGAAGGCGGTGAAGGCGACGCCGGTGGGCGCGCCGCACAACGCGACGGCGCCGCTCAAGGTCGGGTGGATCGCGGACGACGGAACGCTGCTGCGCAAAGGCGACGTGATCGTTCGCTTCGACGCCACCGATTTCGAGAACCTCCTGCTCACGGGGCGCGAAGATCGGACCACGGCGAACAACAAGCTGACGAAGGCGGATGCCGAGGCGAAGTCGACGCGCACGAACCTGCGCCGTGACGCGAGGCAAGCGCAGAGCGAGCTCGAAGCAGCGAAGCGGTTCAAGTTCGATGACGCCGAGGTGTTCTCGCGCTACGCGCGCATCGAAGCGGAAGTCGATCAGGACCTCGCCGCCAACCGGAAGCTGCACGCGGAGGAAGTGCTCGAGGTTCGCAACAACCTCGCCGGAGTCGAGCGCGATCTGCTCGCGATCGAGGATCGGAAGGCGGGACTCAAGATCAAGGAAGCGGAGGACGGACTGCAGGCCCTGCAGGTGGTCGCGCCGCACGACGGCATCCTCGTTCTGCAGCGCAACTGGCGCGGCGACATGGTGCGCGTCGGCGACACGATGTGGCGCGGACAGCCGATCGGCGAGATTCCGGAGCTGCAATCGATGAAGGCGGAGGTGTTCGTCCTCGAAGCCGACGCCGCGGGACTCGCACCCGGCGAAAAGGCGACCGTGACGCTGGAGTCGCATCCCGGCGCGACGTTCGCCGGGAAAGTGAAGACCGTCGACAAGGTCGCGCGCCCTCGCATCCCGCGCCAGCCGGTGCAGTACTTCGGCGTGACCGTCGATCTCGATCGCAGCGAGCCGAAGCTGATGAAACCCGGCACGCGCGTGCGCGCGGTGCTCGAGGTCGAGAGCCAGATGAATGCGTTCGCCATTCCTCGCCAGGCGCTGATCGAGAAGGAAGGGAAGAAGCTCGTCTACCGCAAGCGCGACGGAAAGTTCGAGCCGGCGGTCGTGACGATCGGCTCGTCGAGCGCCGGACGGGTGGTCGTGACGCGCGGAATCATCGCCGGCGATGAGATCGCGCTGGAAGATCCGACGAAGAGTGATGAACGCGAACCCTGAGACCTTCCACACCGCGCTCGGTAATCTGGCGACGCACAAGCTGCGCACCTCGCTGACGATGCTCGGCATGATCTTCGGGGTCGGCGCGGTGATCGCGATGCTCTCGATCGGCGCGGGCGCGGAGCAGAAGGCGCTGGAGGCCATCGGACGGCTCGGCCTGCGCAACGTGATCGTGCGGGCGAAGGAAGTGAAGCCGGAGGAGCGCGCCGAGCTGCGCAAGAAGTCCCTCGGCGTTTCCTTGCGCGATGCCGAGGCGATCATGGAGGCGGTGCCGAACGTCGAGCGCGTGCTGCCGCGCGTGGAGGTGAAGCCGTACAAGATCATGGCGCCGGGCGCGAAGGCGAAAGGAAAAGTGTTCGGGATCTCGTCGCGTTATCGCGACGTCGCCGACGTCGGCCTCGCGGACGGCCGCTTCTTCGACGCGCGCGATGAGCGCGAGCACGCGCAGGTCTGCGTCGTCGGCCAGGAGGTCCGCCGCTCGCTCTTCGGCTACGGCCCGGTCCTCGGCAAGCAGCTCAAGGTCAACGACGTCTGGCTGGTAGTCGTCGGCGTGCTCGCGAACGACGCCGCGCCCGCCGCCGCGGGACAGAGCTCCGTTGCATCGGGATCGACGTCGAAAGAGATCTGGATTCCCGTCACGACAGCGATGCGCAAGTTCGATCGCGATCCGCTCGATCCACCGGTCGACGAGTTACTCGTCACGGTGAAGGAAGGCGTGTCGACGCGCGCGACCGCGCAGGTCATCGAGCCGCTGATTCAGCGCCTGCACGGCAGCGCCGACGACTACGAGGTCGTGATCCCGGAGGCGCTGCTGGAGCAGAGCCGGAAGACGCAGCGGATCTTCAACATCGTGATGGGATCGATCGCCGGCATCTCGCTGCTCGTCGGCGGGATCGGGATCATGAACATCATGCTGGCGAGCGTGCTGGAGCGGACCCGCGAGATCGGCGTGCGCCGCGCGATCGGCGCGACGCGCCGCGACATCCGCGCGCAGTTCGTCGTCGAGTCGTTCGCCATCAGCCTGATCGGCGGCATCGCCGGCATCGTCATCGGCATCGTCCTCGCGCGCATCGTCGCCGCCTATGCCGGCTGGCCGACCGTGATCACGGTCTCGTCACTCCTGCTCTCCACCGGCGTCTCCATCACCGTCGGCCTCGTCTCCGGGATCTATCCCGCCACACGGGCGGCGGAGATGAATCCGGTGGAAGCATTGCGTTACGAGTGACTCTATGGTGTGGTGCGCGCCTCCGGCGCGCCTTTTCACCAGAGGCGCGCCAGAGGCGCGCACCACTCCAGGGCGAGGCGCGGCGTTAATCGGTCGCCCGCGTTTGCGTTTCGGTTGTTCGTGGTGCGACATAACCCTGATTGATCCCCAGCTGCAGCCACATGTCTTTCAATGCCTTGTAAAGCGGATCGTGGACGACCTCCGCGCGGTTGCGGGAGGGGCGAAAGAGGGGAGAGGTGTACGCGAACATCACCTGTTCGAACGCGAACCAGCTGGCGTTGCTTCGGAACATCTTCTGCGCGCGGTCGAAGAGACGCTTCTGCTCTTCATCGACCTTGCCGAGATCGATTTCGAGGCCGGATTCGGGGTTCTGATATCGCATGCAGATTAGTTTGAAGTGGACGTTCGGCCGTTCGAGGAAGTCCTCGAATCGTGACATAACCGGTCATTGATATTCTGTCAATACGAAATTCAACGTTGCCAACCTGAAGCACCCACAGCAACCTCCCGGCGATAACATTCGTCCCTCATGCGCCGCCTCGCTCTCCTTCTCCTCTTCGTCGTCGCCACCGCGCGTGGGGCGACGTCCATCCCACCCGTCGAGTTCCGGCATCGCGTGTTGCCGAACGGGCTCGAGGTCTATGCGATTCAGGACCGGGGCACGCCGACGGTGGCCATTCATGTCTGGTATCGCGTCGGGTCGAAGCACGATCCGGAGAAGCGCAGCGGGTTCGCGCATCTCTTCGAGCACATGATGTTCAAGAGCACGAAGAACATGCCGTCGGAGATGCTCGATCGGTTGACCGAGGACGTCGGCGGATGGAACAACGCCACGACGCTCGACGACGCGACGGCGTACTTCGAGGTCGTTCCGTCGAATTACCTGGAGACGCTTCTGTGGGCCGAGGGCGAGCGAATGGGATCGCTCAACGTCGATGAGGCGAACTTCAGCTCCGAGCGCGATGTGGTGAAGGAAGAGTTCCGCTACCGCGTGCTCGCGCCGCCGTACGGAATGCTGTTCCACGTCATGGAGCTCGACTCCTTCGTGAAGCATCCGTACCGGCGCCCGGTGATCGGCAGCATCGAGGATCTCGACGCGGCCACGCTCGATGACGTACGCGCGTTTCACTCGACCTACTACCGTCCCGACAACGCCGTGCTGATCGTCGCCGGCGACTTCGATCCGCAGCAGCTCGACGCCTGGACCGACCAGTACCTCGGCGCGATCGCCAAGCCGGCGACATCGATCCCGCGGCTGAACATCGAAGAGCCCGCGCGGACGGAAGAGAAGAACGTGACCGAATACGGCGCGAACGTGCCGCTGCCGGGCGTGGCGATGACGTGGCTCACGCCGCCGGCGTCGCACGAGGATGCGGTGCCGCTCGCGGCGGTGACGACGATCCTCACCGAGGGAGACTCGTCGCGGCTGAAGGAAAAGCTGGTGCGCGGCGAGGTCGCGCAGGAAGTCTTTGCGAACGCCGATCTCCGCGAAGACCTCGGCATGTTCGCCATCGTCTCGATCATGGCCAGCGGCCACAAGACCGCCGAGGCGGAGAAGATCGTCCGCGACGAGCTCGCGGCGCTCGCGGCGAAACCGGTCAGCGCCGCGGAGCTGGAGAAGGCGAGGAACCTGATGCTCACCAGCGAGCTGCGCGAGCGCGAGACCAGCAACGGCAAGGCCTTCGGCGTTGGCGAGGCGGTGACCATCGATCACGACGCGAACGCGGTGAACACGAGCCTCGCCCGGCTGCAGGCGCTCACCGCGGCGGACATTCAGCGCGTGGTGAAGAAGTATCTCGTCGACGGGAAAGCGGTCGTGATCACGTACGTGGACGAAGGGGAGCGGAAGAAATGAAACGGATTCTCGCGCTCACGCTTCTCGTCCTGCCGCTGTTCGCGCAACAAACGCCACCGCCGCCCGCGGCGCCGCGCGAAACGAAAGTGCCCCAGCCGGTGGGAAAGACGCTCGACAACGGGCTGCGCGTGATCGTCGTGCCGAAGCCGGGCATTCCGCTCGTCGCGGCGCGCCTGATGATCAAGGCCGGCGCCGCCGCCGATCCGAAAGGACGCGACGGCCTCGCGCAGCTCACCGCGTCGGTGCTGACGAAGGGAACGAAAACGCGCACGGCGGAAGAGATCGCCCGCGGCGTCGAAGCGCTCGGGGCGACGCTCTCGGCGGAGGCGGGGTGGGACAGCACGTCGATCAACATCAGCGTGATGTCGTCGAACCTCGGCAAGACCATGGAGTACGTCGCCGACGTCGCGCGCAACGCGACGTTCGCGAAGGCGGAGCTCGACCGCGAGCGCGCGCGCACGGTCGACGCGCTGCAGGTCACGCTCGAGCAGCCGGACGCGGTCGCGGCGATCGTCGCCTCGCGGCTCGTCTTCGGCGAGGCGCCGTACGGCCACAACCTCGAAGGACTGCCCGTGACGCTGGCGAAGATCACGCGCGCGGACCTCTTGAAGTTTCATCGCACCTACTACCGCCCCGACAACGCGGTGCTCGTGTTTGCGGGGGACATCCAACCGGATGATGCGTTCTCGCTGGCGACGCAACGGTTCGGATCGTGGAAGAAAGGCCCCTCACCCTTACCCTCTCCCCACTTCGCGGGGAGAGGGGACTCGGTGGGGCCACGTGTCGTCGTCATCGACATGCCGGAGGCGGGCAACTCGGCGGTGGTCATTGCCGGTCGCGGGATTCGTCGCACCGATCCGGCGTTCTCGCAGGCGATCGTCACGAACATGGTCCTCGGCGGCGGCTACTCGTCGCGCCTCAATCAGAAGATCCGCATCGAGCGCGGGCTCAGTTACGGCGCGGACAGTACGTTCGAAGCGCGCGCGGAGGTCGGACCGTTTCTCGCGACCTCGCAGACGAAACACGTGTCGGCCGCGGATCTGGTCGAGATCATGAGGAGCGAGATCGATCGCCTGGCGGCGACGGACGTGCCGCCGACCGAGCTCGTGCCGCGGAAGGCGGCGGTGATCGGCTCGTTCGCGTTCTCGCTGGAGACGACCAGCGGGGTCGTCGGCCGCGTCTCGGCGCTCGCGCTTTACGGCCAGCCGCTGAGCGAGATCAATCGTTACGTGCCGAACATGCAGGCCGTCACCGCGGAGGACGTCCGCAAGTTCGCGGCGTCGCATCTGGCGTCGAAAGACTTCAGCGTCGTGATCGCCGGCAACGCGAAGGAGTTCATCGAGCCGCTGCGGAAGCAGTTCAGCGAAGTCGAAGTGATTTCGCTTTCCGATCTCGACCTGAGCTCCCCGACGCTGCGGGTGCGGATGAAGAAGGAGTAGCGAGGCCGCGCTTCGTGACGAGATAGGTCGCGAAGCTGCCGAGCCAGTGGCCGCCTTCGTAATGCTCGCCGGTGACGGAGGCGAGTCCCGCGTCCGCGTGTGCTTTCGCGGCCGCGAGCAACGTGGCCACGCGCGGATCGTTCTTCGGCAGCCCGGAGGCAATGCCTTCGAGCATCCAGGCGCGGCTGAGATTGAGGCCGTCGAGATGGGCGAGCTTCGGATCGCTCGGATCGGTGACCACGGCCGGTGTGAGTGTCATCTTCGGCATGAATCGCGTCAGCCACGCCGCGTAGTCCCGCGCCGGGAGCACGCGGCGCATCGCATCCGCCTCGGCGAGACACGGCGACAGGAAGTCTTCGCCCGAGGGCTCGTAGCCGAGCGGGCAGTTGCGATCGTTCATGTAGAACGCGCGCGCGCGGGAGCGGATCAGACTCGCGAGCTCGTCGCCTCCGGCGCGAGAGTCGAGCATCAGTCCGAGGGCGAACGCGGTCTGACTATGCTCGCCGGAGCGGACGGGATACGAGAGCTTCGGCAGCCACGTCTTCAATCGCTCGACGGCCGCGGTCTCGAAGGCTGGATCGTCGCGTAGAGCGGATCGTTCGTCTCGCGCAGCTCGCCCGTGAGCTGCAGCAGCCACGCGAGTCCGTACGGGCGCTCGAAGCTGGCCTGGCCGGGCCTGTTCAGATACGCGACTTCGCGCTCGATGTTCGCGGCGGTGATGCTCTCTTCGAGCGCCGCGCGCGCTTTCGGTGCGAACGCGGCGTCCGGTGAGAGGCGCGTGAGCCGCGCGAGCAGCCAGTGGCCGTGTACGGAGGAGTGCCAGTCGTAGCAGCCGTAGAACGCCGGCGTCAGCTCGCGCGGCGGCGCGACGTCTTGGTCGGAGTTGAGAACGTGCGCGATCTTGTTCGGATACTCCTTGTGCGCGCACGCGAGCGCGAGGCTCGCGAATCGTTCGGCGGCGTGAGGATCGAGTGTGAGCGTGGCTGCGAGTACGAGGGGCGTCAGCATCACGAGAGTTTAAGTCCTGAGTAGTAACAAAGTGCTGAGTGCTGAGTGCTGAGTCCTGAGTTTGGCGGCGGCTCCGTCACTCAGGACTCAGGACTCAGCACTCAGGACTTCTGGACTTCGTTATCTCATCTGCATGACCACCCAGGCGATCAGCGCGATCGCGATCACGATGATCACGATGAACGTGATCGTGTTCGCTTTCATGGAGCTGGAGCTGACCGTCTCGTACACGACGCGGCGTTCGAATTGCTCTTCTTTGTCTTCGTTCTCATCCGGTTCAGGCATGCTCGCCGTCGGCAGCAACGGTGGTGCCAGCGGCGAAACCACGCGAGGTCACGAGAAAAATCGGGATCGCCAGACAGCTCAAACCGGCGGCGATGGCGAACGCGGTGCCGAGGCCGTGGCGCTGGCCGATGGAGCCAATCGCGAGCGATCCGATGCCGATGCCGGTGTCGAACGCCCAGATCACGCTGCCGAACGTCCGCGCGCGCCGCCGCTCGTCCGTGCCGCCGACAACGAGGGTCATGAACGCGGGAAACGAGGCGCCGAGGCCGAGGCCGAAGAGGATCGCGGCGGCGATCATCTCCGCGCGCGTCACGGCGATCGCGAGGATCCCGAGCGCGACCGGCATGGCCACGAACGCGGGATAGAGCAACACCTTCGGACCGAATCGATCGCCGAGGCGGGAGGTGAAGACGCGCACGAAGACGGTTGCGATCGCGAAGACGGTGAAGAACAGCGACTCCGGATGAATGCCGCGCTCGCGGGAGAGGATCGCCACGTAGCTGGTGATGCCGCCGTAGCCGACCGCGGTGACGGTGAGCGAGAGCGTCATCTTCACGACCTGCCAGTCCCACAGCTCGTGGAGCGGCGGGCTCTCGGTCCGCCGGAGCCACGGCAGGCCGAGAGCCTGCCGATCCACTGACAGTCGCGTGGCCCAGATCGTGGTCAGCGCGGAGATGGCGGCGAGCTCGAGACAGAGCGTCAGCCATCCGCGGCGATAGACGAACAGCCCGACCATCGGCGCGATCGCCACGGCCGCCGTCGGCGCCAATCCCCAATACGCCAACCCTTCCGTGCGCCGCGACGCGGGGATGTAGTCGGTCATGATCGCGCCGGCCGAGGAGAGAATCGCCGACCAGAGGCTCCCGTGCGCGACGCCGATCAGCAGCACCAGCGGCAGCCAGCGCACGAAGCCGTAGGCGAGCGAGAACACGATGAACAACATCGAGGCGACGATCAGCATCCGCCGCCGCCCGACGTGGTCCGCGATGGTGCCCATCACCGGCGCCGCGAACGCGCTGGCAAACGTGTACACCGCGAGAAACGACCCCGCCGCCGCCTTGCTCCCGCCCAGATCGAGAATCCGAAACGGGATGACCGGAAAGAGCTGGAACGCGGAGAAGAATGTGGCGAACTGGAAGAACCAGAGGGCGGCGAAGCGGGGTGTGAATAGAGGTTCGGCGCGGGCGGGCACTCGCGAATTCTATTGGTTCCCGGGTTGCGCGGTTGCGCGGTGCAGGTTGCACTTGGAACCGCGCAACCGCGCAACTGCGCAACCGTTAGAATGATCCCCCACGCCCCCGCGTTACGCACACCAATGAAAGTCAAGCGCGCAGCGAAGTACGGTTTCTGCAGCGGCGTCCGCATCGCCGATCTGAAGGTGAAGCGATTCGCGGCCGCGGGCGGGCGGGGGGCGATCCTTGGACAGGTCGTGCACAACGAGCGCGTGGTCCAGGAGATGGAAGATCTCGGCGTGCGCACGGTCGACGACATCGTCGCGGTGCAGGAGCCGACGATCGTCTTCTCCGCGCACGGCGTGCCGCCGTCCTTCCACGACCGCGCGCGCGAACATGGGCTGCAGATCCTCGACACGACCTGCAAGTTCGTCTACGACATCCATCGCGAGTCCAAGCAGGCCCTCGCCGCCGGCTACCACCTCGTCTTCATCGGCGACCCGAGACACCGTGAGGTCATCGGCTACACGAACGACCTCGATCCCGCGACGTACCACATCGTCTCGCGGAACGAGGAAGCGGAGTCGATCGACTGGAGCGCGTACGAGAAGATCAAGATCTTCTACCAGACCACGCTGAACGCTGAGGAGTTCGAGGATGTCGTGCGCGTCATCGAGCGCCGCGCCAGCCAGGTCGAGCGCGGCGACACGATCTGCTACGCGACGAAGGAGAACCAGGACGCCGCGCGCGTGCTGGCCCACGATCCCGACATCGACGTGATCATCATCATCGGCGGACGGAAGAGCGCGAACACGAAACACCTCTGGGAGATCTGCCGCGAGACGAAACCGTCGTACCTGATCCAGGGCGCGGACGACCTCGAGCCGCGGTGGCTCGACGGCGCGCGGGTGGTCGGACTGACCGCCGGATCCTCGACGCCGGACTACGTCATTGATGAGGTCGAGCAGGTCATCACAGCGATGTGAGCGGTGAATATCCGCCCGTCACTTCCTGTTTGTAACCGCGTCCAATGAACATGATCCGCCGCACTCTCGTCGCCTTCGCGCTCGTCGCCGTATCCGCTTCGGCGTCGTATGCGGGCGACCCGGCGTGCAACGTCACGAATATCGAAGAGCTGCGCTACTCGTGGCGGCTCAAGGGCGGGGTCCGCTTCCTCGCCGGGCTCGTGTTTCCGACCAACGGCGTCGGCAATCTGCGCACGACGTATCCGGTCGGCGACGATCATTCGATTCACAGCGAGCTGCTGATCACCGCGCCGAGCGGAAAGCAGGGCGGGTTCTACGCCTACGAGTCGCAGATGGACGACCGCGATACACGTACGCTGATGACGTACCACGGCTACGCGTGGGGAAAGAAGTCGCGCAACGAGCGGACGATCTTCGACTACGTGAAGCGCCTCGCGCGCATCCGCAAGCAGACGCCGGAGGCCGTGGAGAACCGCGTGAAGATGCTGCCCGCGGATCAGCAGCAGACGCGCGACATCCTCACGGCGATCTATTTTCTCCGCCAGAACGCGCACACGCTGACCGCGCCGCTGCAGACGAGCATCTACTCGGACGGCCGCGAGTACCCGGTGATCTTCCGCCCGTCGGCGAAGAACACGACCCTGACGATCGACGGCCGCCGCGTGCCGGTGAAGGAATTCGCGATCGTCGACGCGCCCGGCGGAAAGAAGTGGCAGGGCGGCGTGAAGGTGTGGCTCTCGGCGGACGAGCGCCGCATCCCGGTGCGCATCGAGATCCAGCAGAGCATCGCCGCGATGCAGCTCGATCTGCAGTCGATCGAAAGCTGCGCGTTCAAAGTGTCATCCTGAGGCGCGAAGACGCCGAAGGACCCCCGGCGGTGGATCCTTGTCATCCTGAGGCGCGAAGACGCCGAAGGACCTTCCATCGTGCAACGGAGAAGATCCTTCGTCGTCTACGCGACTCAGGATGACAAAGCGCCGCGACTCAGGATGACACGTGGGGGCGTCTAAGCCGTCACGTCCTTCGGCGTGCCGATCGGGGTGCCGAGGCCGCAGAAGAGGCCGACGAGGTCGAGGAGCTCGGCGACGTGGAACGGCTTCTCCAGAACGACGGAAGGTTTCAGATCCTCGTCCGCCGGCTCGAGTTTGTAGCCGGTAATCACGATGACCGGCGACTCCTTGCTCTTCGTGCGGAACCAGCGCAGCCACTGGCGGCCGTCCATGCGCGGCATCGAGAGGTCGAGAATCACGAGCTGGATGTCGGGATTCGCTTCGACGAGTGGGATGGCCTGCTCGCCGTCGAAGGCGACGAGGACCTCGAAGCCGTACGGGGTCAGCAGCTCGCGGTAATAACCGATGAGCTTCTGATCGTCGTCGATGACGAGGAGCTTGCGGAGCTTGAAAGGCGTTCTACGCGCTCGGATCAAATCGGGCACTCCAGTTAGAACGTCGATGAGGCGTCTTGACGGGCGCTGCAAATGGCGCGCCGTCATCGAGTTTCGCGCAGAGGCGGGACGACGTCGGTCGGCACCGACGCCCTCAGAGGGGCGAGCTCGCGCGGAAGCAGGCGGAAGCGCGCGGGATCGTAGCGAAGCGCGAGGAGCTTCCCCTTGTGGACGCTCGCCTCGGGCGGCAACTCGATGCGGAGCGTCACGCCGCCGCTGAGCATGCCTTTGGCAATCCACCGTCCGTCGGCGAAGCCCGCTTCCTCGACGCCGAAGATGAGGTCGGAGTCTTCGCCGGCGGCGGCCGGGGCGAAGTCGCCGGGACGCACGAGCGCGACGCCGCTCCCCTGAAACGGCGGCTCGCGGACTTCCCACGAGCCGATCACCGACTCGACGGTGTTGCCGCGAATCGTGATCGGGATGACGTCGGCTTCTCCCGTCGCGATCGCGGCGGCGTCGCTCGCGGGATTCGCGAAGACGTCCGCGGCGCTGCCGCTCTGCACGACCCGCCCGCGGTCGAGCACGACGACCTGATCGCTCAGCGCGATCTCGCCGCGCGTCGCGGGAGCGGAGATGACCGTTGCGCCGATGATGCGCATCGTGCGGTACAGCGCATCGGCAAGCGTCCCGGCCGCGGATGCGTTGACGCGCTCGAGCCAGCGGTCGGCGACGACGATGGCGGGCCGCAGGAGCTCGATGCGCGCGAAGTGAACGCGCGCCACTTCGGTCGTGGACAACGAGTCGATCCGCCGTTCGAGGATGTCCTCGAGCTCCCACTTCTCCGCCGCGAGCGCGTACTCGCGATGGCGGTCTTCGCGGTCGAGCGTGCGCGCGCGGACCGCGGCCACGAGCGCGTGCTGCACGCTCCAGCGGCGCGGAACGTCGATGTCGGATGTGACATGGAGGAGCGGGCGCCGCGATGCCTTCACGCCCGTGACGACGCGCGTGCCGATCAGAATGTCGCCGCGCGCCGGTTTCGCGATGCCGGCGATCACGCGGAGCAGCGTCGAGGCGCCCGCGCCCGGCGGGCCCGCGATCGCACTGTGCGTGCTCGCGGGAAACGTCAGCGTGACGTCTTCGAGGACTCCGAAGGAGATGTTGCGGAGTGCGACATCGAGCACGGAGGGATTCTAGACGGCAGATGGCAGATGGCGGACGGCAGAAGAGACAGAGCGGTCTTCTGCCGTCCCGCCATCTGCCATCTGCGATCTGCGATCTGTTCTACGGTCTTCGCGGGCGCATGTTCGGGCGCATGGGCTTGCGGTCCATCGGGCGCTCGCGCTCACGCGGGCGGTCGAGGCGGTCGAGGGCGTTGCGCACGCGATTCCACTGCTGATCGCTCAGCACGCCGCGCATGTCCATCAGCATCGTCAGCTCGCGCTCGAACAGCCGTCCGCGCGCGTCGCTGAGCTGTCCGGCGATGCGGAGCACTTCCGCGCGCCGGATCTGGGCGCGATCGAGCTCACCGCGCAGCGCGACCTGCAGCTTTTCGACGTCGCCCTTCGCGTCGATCAAGCCGTTTGCCGCGGTGCGGAAGATCTCGTCGAGCTTGTCCTGCTGCTCGCTGGTCAGCCCGAGCTCCTGGACGATCTCGGGACGCTGCCACCATTTGCCCGGCGGCATCTGCTGCGCGTTCGCGAATGCCGCCGCGAGCACAAGCGCCGCCGCGAGCATCAGTCGTTTCGTCATAGCGATTGATCTCCGTTCTTCGTGTCCGCCTCGACCCACGACTCCCAGGCCACCACCGGCTGAAGATCCTTCAGTTCATCGGACTGCCAGGGATCGGCGGGGACGGAGTCGTCGAGTCGACGAGTCGACGAGTCGTCGAGGGAGGCTGTTTGCGTGACGGTGTCGTTCTTGACGACTTGACGACTCGCCGACTGGTCGACTTTGTAAATCGTCACCGCGCTCAGGACGAGCACCAACGCCGCCGCCGCCGCATATCGCGCCGTTCGCGCGAACGCGGACGCTTTCTGCCCT
>Ga0105242_10001497_pt1 | contig 18385 bp, 15 predicted proteins | sample KBSM24metaG_FD_81521 | JGI IMG/M metagenome (GOLD analysis project Ga0105242, IMG submission 81521) | Miscanthus rhizosphere microbial communities from Kellogg Biological Station, Michigan, USA - KBS M2-4 metaG | ecosystem: Host-associated > Plants > Roots > Rhizosphere > Soil | place... | reverse complement strand
TCCACGCGTCGATCCGCTGCAGGTACAGCAGTTCGACGACAAACGTCGGCGCCTCCTCATTCGCCCGCCCCTTTTCGAGCGGCAGCAGCACGGCGTTGGCCTCGGCGACGCCCGGACGGATCGGCCGCCCGCCGACCTGCGCGCTCCAGATCGTCGATCCCGCCGGCAGCGTGGCCTTCAGGAAGCTGCGCTGGTTGTTGCGGACGGCGTACCGCGCCTCGACGAGCAGGCGGCCGTCTTCCGACGCGAGCGCGCGGTACCGCGCTTCCTCCACGTTGGCGATCGAGACTGCCTGCGGCGTATAGCGGACGACGACCACGCTGAGCGCGCGCGCGTCGGTGCCGGCGAGCGGCCGGTGCCGGAAGGCGATCATCGACGGCGACTCGCGGCCGGCCACGAGATCGCCGAGCTCCGACGGATCGGCCGGCTCGAACCCGCGCGTTTGCCGCTCGCGGATCTCGCCGGCGCCCGCGACATCCACCGCGACGCCGCCGGTCTCGCGCTCGGCCCATGGCATCCGCACGAGCGGCACGGCAATCGTGCCGTCGCGAGCCGTTCTCGCGTCGCCGGAGATCACGAAAGAGACTTCGGTACCGGTGGGCTCGAGCAGCTTCAGGCGCAGCAGACCGCCGGCCGTCTCCCAATCGGCGACAGTCGAGCCATTGACCTGGTTGACGACGAGGCCCGGCGGGATGCTGAGGGAGAGCTCGCGCGCGAGCCCCTGAAGGACTTCGACGCGAACGGCGGCCGCCACCTGGCTCACTTCTTCTCCAAGGCCAACCACCTCTGTCACGCGCGCCCGGACGCGCAGCGGCTGTTCGGCCCGCCGGTCGTCAACCTTTCTCTTCCACCTCATCGTCAACGCCTGATTCGGCTGACCGAACGCGGTCCAGCGACTCTCGTTCGCCGTCTCCGAATGCTCGGCGACGAAGCCGCCGCTGATGGACAGGTCGACGCCGCTCCTGGGCAGCGCGAGCTTGACGCGCGAGATCGGAGACGGGGCTGCGGGCAACGCGATCGATTCCACACCTGCCGACGCTATGAGCGGGATGACGAGGTCGAGCATGACGATCGAACGGCCGGAGTGCGAGAGGAGCACCTGCCGTGGAGGGCCTTCGACGAGCGCGAGCGGCTGCCCGTCGATGCTGGCTTCACGCACCATCAGTCCCGCTGGAATCGGCAGGCGGGTCCAGCCTTCGCGCAGGACGTCGATGGTCAGGAGCGCGCGCCCGGCGACGGTGTCCGCGTCGATGCGAAGGTCGTAGTCGATCCGCGTCAGGGTCGCGTCGACGGGCGGCGGTGCGATTGGCGGCGGCGCCGGATTCGCGCGGTCGCGCAGCGCGCGGTACTCATCGACCGGAAGGACGACCCAGCCTTCCGGCGGAGCCGTTGTCTGCGCGGCCGGCACCGCCGCGGAAAAAAACGCACACACGAACACTGCGGCCAACGCGAGAAGTGCTCGGCCCATGCGGTCCTCCTCCCGGTGTTCGACACCGGCGCGCGGCCGGTGGCTACGGGTTATGACGCCGCAGAGTCGCCAAGCGCCGGGACCGGCGTGATTGCAATTGAGTGACCGTGCGTGAAACCGATCGAAAGCGTGCGGAAGTGAAGGGAAGATCGATCCGATTACATTTTCGACGCGATACGGCGTCCATTCGCATGGACGTGTTCACGAGCGAGGATCCAAAGGACCGTCGGCGCCTACGATCGACAGGACGAGAAGACGGGACGAGGCGATCCAGCCGTCCCCGGCGTCTAATTGGATGCAATGAATCGACGTGGATTTCTTTTCGCCGCGGGAGCCGGTCTTGGTGCGGCAGCCGTTTCCCTGCCGCCTTCGATGCTCGCCCGGATGTCGGGAAACGTGCTGCCAGCGGCTCACACGCCAGACCCCACAACCTGGTCGGACAACAACATCACGTTGGCCTGGCTCGGACACGCAACCGTGCTGATCAACTTTTACGGTGTGCACGTGCTCACCGACCCGGCGTTGTTCCGCCGCATCGGGGTCGATCTCAGGGTGGCCACCGTCGGTCCGCTGCGTCTGACTGCCTGCGCGCTCGAGGCCGCGCAGCTTCCCGATATCGACGTCGTGCTGCTGTCGCACGCGCATTTCGACCACCTGGACACGGCATCGCTAGGAGCGCTGCCCGGTCATCCTGTGGTCGTGTCGGCGCCGAAGACCGCCGATCTGGTGCCCCGCCATTCTGTCGCGGGCGTGCATGAACTCAGGTGGGAGCAGGCGGCGAATCTTCGCACCCGCCGAGGCGACCTGGAGGTCCGCGCGATCGAGGTGAAGCATTGGGGCGCGCGGCTCAATCACGATGGCTATCGCGGCTACAACGGCTACGTGATCCGGCGCGAGGGACGTTCGTTGCTGTTTGGAGGAGACACCGCGCACACGCCGCTCTTCGCCGAGCATCGGCGCCACGGTCCCTACGAGGCGGCCATCATGCCGATCGGTGCGTACGATCCGTGGATCTACAATCACTGCACGCCGGAACAGGCCGTCGCGATGGCCGACGCGGCCGGTGCCCGCTTGTTCGTCCCGATTCATCACAAAACGTTTCGGTTGAGTGAAGAAGGCTTCAACGAGCCGATCGAGCGAACTGAAGCTGCGCTCGTCAAGGAACGCGACCGACTCGCCGTGCGTGAAGTCGGCGACTCGGTCGTGGTCGCGTAGCTCGCTTTCTCACATCCGCGTGCATCCGTCCGATTGTTCACCGCCGGCGGCGAACAGACGCCGCCAGCGCACGATGGCGATCGCGACGAATAGGAGAACGCCGCCGACGAACAGCTCAGGCCACTGCCGGTTCCACGGGATTCGCGCGGCGCGATAGCTCAGATGCATGTCACCGAGCTGGATCATCTCCACGGTCGCAGCACCAAGATCCCCGATCATCACCGCCGCGGCGCTGAGGAACACCGCGCTCGCGGCGATGCCAATCGCCGCCGGCCAGCGTTGATCGGGGGCGAATCTCGAGAGCAATCCGCCGCTCAGGCGGCTGGCCGCCGCGACGAAGAGCACGGCGAACACGATCAGAACAATCGCGTCGAGCCGCCGATCTCTTCGTCCGACCGCGTCAGCGACCTGCACCGGCTGCAGCTGATGGCGGCTCGCGATTTCCCGCGTGAGCGCCGCCCGACATGCCTCCCGCGTGTCGTGATACTCAGCGACGCCCTGGTAGTGACCAGACCGATGGCCGCGCGTCGTATCCGCGTAGCGGATCGCTCGCTCTTCGGCGGCGCGGGCGTCTCCTTCGAGATGACGCAGCTGCGCCGAGTCGCTCAGGTCCAGCGCGACTGGCGTTTCCGCTGTCCACTCACAAGTACGAGCAGGCGCGGAGATGCAACCTGCGGCACCAACCGGAAGCAGCAACGCCATCGCCAACAGTAATCGAGGCACGGTCGCAGGCAGCCTTTTCCTCCTCCACACCCTACAGCCGAAGGGCCGCGCTCGAACAGTAGAATGAGAACGCTGCGAGGAGGGTTGATGAAGCGGTTGCTCGTGTCGATGAGTCTTGTCCTGGTCGCTGCCGTTCACCCGTCGGGTCAAACTGTCAACAGCGGGGTCGACGATCCGTCGCAGCCGCCTCGCTGGTTCGCGACCTTCTCGATCATCGCGTTCGATCCGGCGACCAGCGATCTCGGCGTCGCCGTCCAGTCACACGCGTTCACAGCGGGAGCCGCCGTCCCCTGGGCAGTGCCGGGCGTCGGCGCCGTCGCCACTCAGGCGGCGGCCAATCGCCTCTACGGTCCGAAGGCGATGGAGTTGCTGAAGCAGGGGCTCACGCCGGCGGAGGTGGTGAAGCGGCTGACCGACGAGGACCCGGGACGCGACACGCGTCAGCTCGCGGTCATCGACGCCAAAGGGCGATCCGCCGTCTACACCGGCAAGCACGTGATCGACCGGAACTCCGACACCGCCGACTTCATCCATCTCGGCGGATACGCGGGCCACATCACGCGTCCGAACTTCTCCGTGCAGGGCAACACGCTCGCCAGCGAGGATGTTCTGAAGAACATGGCGCGTGCCTACGAAGAGGGCAAGGGCACGATGGCCGAGCGGCTGATGGACGCGCTCGACGCCGGCCAGGCCGCCGGCGGCGACACTCGCGGCATGCAGTCGGCGGGCCTTCTCGTCGTACGCCCCGTCCCTCCCGGCTCCTCGGTCGTCGTCGATCGCATCGTCGATCTTCGCGTGGACGATGCGGTGGATCCGTTCAAGGAGCTTCGGCGGCTGCTGAACATCAACCTCGGGACGCCGCGAAAGCTCACCGATCAGGCGGTGGCGCTCGCCGAAGCCGGTAAGTACGACGAAGCGATCGCCCGGCAGAAAGAAGCGCTCGAGATTCAACCCAACAGCGACACGCTGCACTACTCGCTGGCGCAGCGGTACTCGCAGGCCGGGCGGCCGCTGCAGGCGCTCGTCGCGCTCCGTGAAGCGATTCGCCTGCATCCGAATCTCGCCCGCCAGGCCGCCGTCGATCCGCTCTTCGCGAAGATGCGCGACCTCGCCGAGTTCAAGCGCCTGGTTCACCTCGGTTGATGCGTTCGATCGTCTCGAGCTCGTCCGGTCGAAAACCCGCCGACGCGAGAATCCGAAGGATGGTTTCGGTCTTGCCCGCCGTGTAGGCGGCGATGTCGTCGCGATACTGTCCGGCGAGCTGCAGCTTGAGCGCTCCATAGCGCGCCGCGTCGTCAGGATGCGTTCGCAGGTGATCGCGCACGACCAGGTGGTTACGAAGCGCGAGACTGCCGCGCGGACACAAGTAGACGTGGTGACGAGGCGCCTGGTGTGGGGACTGAAACGCTTCCCGTCCTTTGACACCGAGATCGCCGCTGTGGACGTAGCCGAGTCCCGCAAGCCGTTCGATCGCGCCGGCCACGTCATCGACCGCGGGAACCACGACGGTGATGTCGATCACCGGCTTGGCGGCCAGTCCGGGAACCGACGTGCTCCCGACGTGCTCGATCGACGTCGCCACATCCGCGACCGCCGGCCAGATGACCCGACGCAGTTGTTCAAACGCGGACGGCCAGGCCGGATCGTACGGAACGACGACGATGGGATTCATGCCGCGGCCGAATCAACGTCCTCTTCTGCTGGCGCGTCGCATCAGGAGCACCAGCCCGATGCCGACCGCCGCCGCGCCGCCCACGAGCATCGCGCCCGCGTAGGTTACCGGTCCCGGCGGCGGAGGAATGCCTTCCCTCGCGGCGTCCGACGTGGCGCGCCGCCGTGCGAGCTCGAGCACGAGACTGCGCTCCCCTTGCGCCATCGCCCAGCGGTGGTTCGCCTCGAACACGGGCTTCAGCAGGAACGAAAGATTCCGCAGCAGCGGCTTCTCGGCGCTGAGGCGCCAGTCATAAGTCGCGTTGACGAACGCGCCGTCCTGCTCGAACGTCCAGACGCCGCGCCCGTCGAAATCACCGCTCGCGACGAGCGTGTTGCCGTAGGGATACCGCGACTCGACGATCTCGAACTCCCACGTCAGCGTGTACGGCAGCCATCCCTTGGTATGGAGTCGCACGCGGCGGCCGAGGCCGTTGGCATCCGCCGGCCTCACCTCCTCGACATGGAGATACACGGACGGCCACCAGCGCGGAAGATCGAGCGGATCGCCGAGCACGTCGGCGACCTCGCCGCACGTGCCTTCGACCCGCCACCGCGTCAGGAATTCGTACTGATTGCTCACTGCGGCGCGGTTGTCTTCTTACCGTCCGCGTCGAGGAACGTGATGTCCTTGTAGCCCGCGAGCTGATCCTTGACCTTCGTCCAGTCGCCCACGACGGCAATCACGGAGTTGTCCGATCCGAGCAGCGTCGCCGACGCGCTCTTGACCTGGTCCGCGGTGACCGCGGCGACTTTCGAGCGGAACGTCTCGGGATAATCCTTGGGCAGGCCGAAGACGTACACGTTGTTGAGCGTTGCCGCGAGGCCGGTCTGTGACGCGGTCTGGATCGGGAAGATGCCGCGCAGGTACGACTTCGCGCCTTGCAGCTCGCTCGCCTCGACGCCGCCGGCGCGCATCTTGTCGATCTCCTTGAACACTTCGGTGAGCGTCGGGCCGGTGACCTCGTTGCGCACGTCGGCGGCAAACCGATAGAAGCCGGAGTCGCCGAATGCCGTCAGCGCCGATTGCGGCGAATAGGTGTAGCCCTTCTCCTCACGGATGTTCCGCACGATGCGCGAGTTGAAGGCGCCGCCGTAGATCGTGTTGGCGAGCGTCAGCTCGAACCACCGCGGATCGCTGCGCTTGACGACGATGTTGCCGACCGAGATCGACGACTGCACGCTGTTTGGCCGCTGCACGAAGTAGAGATGCCGGCCGCTGAGCGCAGGCGGCGCCGGATATGCCGGCGCGGCGACGTCGCCGCGCGCCCAGCCGCCGAACGCCTTGTCCGCCGCCGCGATCATCGCGTCCGGATCGATGGCGCCGACGATGAGGAGGAACGCGTTGTTCGGTTTGTAGTGATCGCGGTGAAACGCGACCAGCTTGGCGCGGTCCATCGCGTTGAGCGATGCCTCGGTCTCGCTGGTCCGCGCGTACGGATGCTCGCCGTAGAGCGCCCTGCGGAACGTCCGGTTCGAGACGAATTGCGGCGACGCCTTCTGCTGCGCGACGCCCTGCAGGTGCTGCTGCTTGAGGATCGCGACTTCGTCTTCCGGAATCGTCGGGTTCATCACGACGTCGGCGGTGAGCTCGAGCAGCCGCGGCGCGTACTCGGCGAGACCGCGCGCGAGAACCGACGTGTAATCCTGCGAGGCGGCCGCACTCAGCGAGCCGCCCATGCCGAAGACCGCGCGGCGGATCTCCCGGCTCGTCTTCGTCTTCGTCCCTTCCTGAATCAGGTCGGCCGTCAGCGACGCCAGCCCGGTGAGATCGGCCGGATCGCTCGAGTAGCCCGAGAGCACGGTGAGCGTGATCGAGACCTTGGGCACCGACGTCTGCCGCGTGACGATTACGCGCAGCCCGTTGGCCAGCGTCTTCTCGACGCGAGGCGCGAGCTGGAACGGCTTCTCAGGCCCGACGGCCGGACGCTCCTGGGCGGAGGCGACGGCGGCCGCGCACACGACGGCGAAGGTGGCACCCGCAATTTGCAATTTGCGTTTTGCAATCTGCAATTTCATTTGCCACCTCCCTCGGGGCGTCGATCGATGATCGTGCGATTGGCCGGCACGAGATACTTCTTTGCGGCCTGCTGCACGTCACTCGTCGTGATCTTGTCGAGATCGCTGAGGATCGTGTTGATCCGGCTCGGATTGTCGTCGTAGAGCGCCAGCGCGGCGAGGAGATCGGCGCGGCCAAAGCCGCCCTGGCTCTCGAGATTCTCGAGAAACGACGAGCGGAAATTCACCTTCGCCTGCTTCAGCTCGTCCTCGGTGATGCCGTGTTCCTGGACCGCGCTGATCACCTTGTCGACGACCTTGAGCACGTCGGCGCTTTTGAGATCGGGACGGTAGTCGACGCGGAAGGTGTAGAGCATCGGGCCGTTGTAGTCGAAGTTGTTGCCGAGCAGGTTGAAGCCGCCTGAGACGTCGGAGGCGACCTGGTTTTCCTTGATCAGCGCCTGATACAGCTTGGCGCTCTCGTCGCTGACGAGCAGCGGATCGAGCAGCGACAGCGCGAAGAAGTCCTTGGTCATCCGCTCCGGCAGGTGATAGCCGAAGGCGACCGCCGGCGTCCTCGCCAATTTGTCGCTCTCGGTGAAGCTCTTCTCCGCCGTCTGCGGCGGTTCGCTGATGTCCGGGCGCGGCGGCAGCGCCCGCGACGGAATGGCGCCGAAATGCTTTTCGGCCAGCTTCATCACTTCATCCGGCGTCGTATCGCCGGACACCACGAGCACGGCGTTGTTCGGCGCGTAGTACGTGTCGAAGAACTTCTTCACATCGTCGAGGTTCGCCGCCTCGAGCTCGGCGAGATCGCCGTAGAAGTTGTGGGCGTTGTACCAGTTGGTGTTGGCCTTCTGCGGCAGGCCGAGCCACTCGAAGGCGCCGTACGGCTGGTTGAGGACGTTGACGCGGACCTCTTCGCTGACCACATCCTGCTGGTTCTTGAGCGTCTCGGGCGTGATCTTCAGCGAACGCATGCGGTCGGCCTCGAGCCACATCGCCAGCTCGAGCGCGTTCGACGGCATCAGCTCGAAGTAATTCGTGTGATCGAACCGGGTCGATCCGTTCAACGTGCCGCCGTTCTCGTTGACGATCTTCACGTGCTCGAACTTCGGCACGTGCTCGGACCCCTGGAACATCATGTGCTCGAACAGGTGCGCGAAGCCGGTGCGCCCTTTCGGCTCGATGCGGAAGCCGATGCGATACATCACCTCGACGACGACGACCGGCGCCGCGTGGTTTTCGCTGATCACGACGCGCAGGCCGTTGGGCAGCTTCTTGTAGACGACCGGCACCGAGAAGGTCTGCGCGGACACCGTCGGCACGGCCGCCGTCGAGAGGGCGAGACACAGTGCGAGCGTTGAAATACGCATGATTCGGGACTTTACCATAGCGTTCTTAGACGAACTCGAGGGTTGAACAGATCAGCGCGCAGCGTCGGAGCTCGTCCCAAAAGCGAACAATCGTATCGCTTGCGAACAACCGCCGATCTCGTGCTCGTCATTCGCAGGGCTGAAGCCCTGCGCCACACGTGTTCGCAATCATCTGTGGCGCCACAGGTGTTAGCCACTCGCTCGTGGCGCACGGCTTCAGCCGTGCGAAAGCGTCACGCGAACGGCTTGATGCGGCGGCCGACGAACGTCGTCATCAGGCGGCGCCTCAGCTCGTTGGCGACTTTTCCCTGCGTGAGCGGCCTCGTCTTGAACTTCACGCGGATTGTCGCCGCGCCGTCCGCGAGCGATTCGATCCCGAGGATTTCGAGCGGCGCCAGGACGAGCTCACCCCAGAGAGCCTCGCGCGACATCGAGTCACCGACCTCGCGGATCGTCCCCATCACGCGATCGATGTTTTCACCGTATGCGACGCGCACGTCCACGACGGCAAAGGCGAACTGCTTGCTGAGATTCGCCAACGAGGTGATGGTTCCGTTCGGAAACACCTGGACCGCACCCTCGCCGTCGCGCACGACGATCGTCCGCAGGTTGATCTGCTCGACGGTGCCGCCCACGCCGTTGATCCGCGCCGCGTCGCCGATGCGCACCTGGTCTTCCAGGATGAGGAAAAAGCCCGAGATGACGTCGCGCACCAGGTTCTGCGCGCCGAACCCGACGGCCAACCCGGCGATGCCGGCACCGGTCAGGATGGGCACGACGTCGATCGTCAGCTCGCGGAGGAGCATGAGGATCGCGACGAAGCCGACCGAAACGCTCACCATGCTCGTCAGGATGCCGCTCAGCGTGGCCGCACGCCGCTGCCATTCGAGATCCGCGGTGCCGTGGCGCTTCGACAGCTTGTACTGAAACTGATCGATCGCCAGGTTCGCCACGCGAATGACGATGAACGCGCCGACGAAGATGATGACGATGTTGACGCCGTGCGTGAGCGCCCAGTGTCCGAGCATGCGCGGGTTCCACTGCGGCTCGTTGACGCCGAACCGTTCCAGGGCGAGCGAGATGCTCACGAGCGCCGCGACGCCGTACGCCAGCAGCGTCAGCGCACGCGTGAGCTGCCGCGCGCGCGCTTTCATCGCGGACCGCTGTTCCGGCGTGATGTCGAGCGCGCCGAGGACGCGGTGGATCAGGACGCTCGCGATCCGGCCGACGACCGCAGCGATGATGAAGGCGAGAATCACCGCGCCTACGGTGGTATAGCGAACGTCGGTCATCACAATCGGTGAATCTTCAGATAGTTCGCGTCGCGCCGGCTCAGATCGGCACTGATGCTGACGAACACGCATGCCGCGCCGGAGGACACGAGGCCACGTTCCACGAGCTGCGTGCCGATCCGGGCGCTCGCCTCGTCGAGATTCTCGCCGATCGGCATGCACAAGGGAACCACGCCCCAATACAGCATGAGCCGGCGTCCCGTGCCTTCGTTCTCCGTGGCGGCGATGATCGGCGCGCGCGGGCGCAGCGCCGACAGCGATCGCGCCGTCGTCCCGCCGCGGGTCACCGCGACGATGGCCTGCGAGGCGCTGTGATCGGCGAGCGTGACGGCAGCCTCGCAGAGGGCACGCGCGTGGTCGGCGTCTGACGAGGTTGAAACGACGTATGGAACGTCGTGCGGCGGCGCGGTCTCCGCGTCGCCGATGATGGCGTTGAGCGTCTTGACGGCGCGGACGGCGTGGGCACCGGCCGCGGTTTCGCCCGCCAGCATGATGGCATCGACGCCGTCCTCCACCGCGTTCGCCGCGTCGTTCACCTCGGCGCGAGTCGGCCGCGATTCGACGGTCATCGATTCGAGGACCTGTGTCGCCACGATCACCGGCTTGCCGGCGAGACGCGCCCGGCGGGTGATTTCCTTCTGCGCTCTTGGAACGCGCTCGAGCGGCATCTCCAGGCCGAGATCGCCGCGCGCCACCATCACGGCGTTGCACGCGTTCAGGATCTCTTCGAGATGATCGAGTGCCAGCGGCCGCTCCAGCTTGGCGATCAGTGGAACGCTGCCCGCATGCGCCTCGTCGAGAATCCGCCGCGCCTCCAGCACGTCGGCCGCCGTCTGCACGAAGCTCAGCGCGACCATGTCGACGCCGAGCGAGATCCCGAACTTCAAGTCGTCGACGTCCTTGGGTGTGATGGCCGAGGTGGGCAGCGAAACGCCTGGGGCGTTGATGCCCTTGTGCTCGCCGATCTCTCCGCCTTCCACCACGGTCGCCTGAATCTCCGTTCCGGTCGTGGAATCAACGCGGAGCTCGACGTGGCCGTCCGCGAGCAGCAGACGATCGCCCGCGCGAACGCTCTTCGCCAGCCCTTCGAACGTGGTGTACAAACGCCCCGGGCCGCCTTCTCCGTCGCCGGTGGTGATCGTGACGGTCCTGCCAGCTGCCAGCATGATCGGCCAGCCCCCGGCCAGGCGGCCGGTCCGGATTTTCGGCCCGCCGAGATCCTGCAGGATCGCCACCTCGCAGCCTGCGCGTCTGGACGCTGCGCGCACGCGCGCGAACGTCGCGGCGTGAGACTCGTGCGTGCCGTGCGAGAAGTTCAACCGGAAGATATCGGTGCCCGCCGCGATGAGCGCGTCGAGCGCCGAATCGGAGTCGCTGGCTGGACCGATGGTGGCGATGATCTTGGTGTGGCGCAATTCTTGTCCCTTGTCGTTCAGCGTTCAGCGTTCAGCGTTGAGCGTTCTTTGACTCTAGAATAGCGTCTATGGGCAAGATCGTGCCTGATGCCATCGAGCACTATCTCGCGAGACTCAACCGCGCGGGAAACCCGGTGCTGGACGAGATCGCCAGCGGCAACGAAACACGCGGCCTGCCGCTGGTGGACGCCGAAGTCGGCGCCTTGCTGCGTGTGCTGGCGACCGCGATCAGCGCTTCTCGCATCCTCGAAATCGGCACCGCGATCGGGTATTCCGGCATCTGGCTCGCCGGAGCACTCCCGGACGACGGCATGCTGGTGACGATGGAGCTCGACGAATCGCGGGCGAGGGAGGCGCGCGACAACTTCGCGCGCGCGGGGCTGAGCGATCGCGTGAGCGTGGTCGTCGGCGACGCCCAGTTGAAAATCGCGAAGGTGTCGGGTCCGTTCGATCTCATCTTTCAGGACGGCGCAAAGAAGCTGTACGGGCCGCTTCTCGATCGCCTGGTCGCGCTGCTGCGTCCGGGCGGACTGCTGATTACGGACAACGTGTTGTGGGACGGCGAGGTCGTGCCGGGTTATCAAACGTCGCCGCGGCAGAATCCCGAAGACACGCAGGCGATCATCGAGTACAACCAACGCGTCGCCGCACACCCGAATCTGCTGACGAGCATCGTCCCGCTTCGCGACGGCGTGTCGATCTCGGTCAAGACCAAAAGAAATCCATGACCATCGAATCCTGGCTGCAAGCGGCCATCGCCGACGCGGAAAAGCGCGGCTTGCCCGATCTGAAACCGCTCCTCGAGGCGCTCGCGCGCTCTACGCAGGTGCTGCGCGCGGCTGACTTCAACGACGAGGCGAGCGGCAAGCGATGATGACCATCGAGGAATTCGGACGACGCCTTCGCGCGCGCGAGGTCACGTCGGTTGGCGTCACGGAAGAGTGCCTGGGTCGGATCGAAGCCGAGAACCCGAAACTGAACGCCTTCATCAAGGTCACCGCCGACGAGGCGCTGCGGCAGGCCCGCCAGGCGGATCAGGAACTGGCAGCAGGCACCGACCGCGGGCCGCTGCACGGTGTGCCGCTTTCGATCAAAGACATTCTCGACATGCGCGGCCTGCCGACGACGGCGGCTTCGCGCGTTCGCGAGGGGCATGTCGCCGAGCGCGATGCGCCCACGGTCGCGCATCTGCGTCAGGCCGGCGCGGTCTTCGTCGGCAAGACCAACCTCCACGAGTTCGCGTTCGGGACGACCAACGAGGATTCCGCGTTCGGCCCGGCCCGCAACCCTCACGATCCGACACGATCGCCCGGCGGTTCGAGCGGCGGATCGGCGGCCAGCGTCGCGGCCGGCATGGCACTCGCCACCGTCGGAACCGACACCGGCGGCTCCATTCGGATCCCCTCAGCCGCCTGCGGGATCGTCGGTCTGAAAGCGACATTCGGCGAAGTTTCAGTCGACGGCGTGGTGCCGCTCTCCCGCACGTTCGATCATGTGGGACCGCTGGCGCAGACTGTTACCGACGCCAGCCTCGTGTACCACGCGCTGCTGGGCGACGCCGGGACCAAGTCGCCGGTTCCGGCACCGATTCACGGCCTGCGTCTCGCGGTGCCGCGACCGTATTTCTGCGACATGCTCGACGATGAGGTGCGCGCGCGATTCGAGGAAGCGCTGGAGCGGCTGCGAACCGCGGGGGCCCGCATCGACGACATCGAGATCAAGCACGCCAAAGAGATTGTGCCGGTCTACATGCACATCTCGATGGCGGACGCCGCCGCTTATCATGCAGCGACGCTGGAGACGATGCCCGAGCGTTATACGAAACCGGTGCGTTTGCGGCTGGAGATGGCGCGGTACGTTCTTGCCGAAGACTACGTCCGCGCGCTGGCGGGGCGAGAGCGCCTGACCAGAGAAGTAGACGCAGCGACGGCGCAACACGACGCCCTCATTCTTCCGTCGCTGCCAATCCCGGCGCCGACTATTGGCGCGAGCACGGTTCAGATCGGCTCGACAGCGGAGCCGGTGCGCAACCTCATGCTGAGACTGACACAGCCGTTCAACGTAACAGGGCACCCCGCGATCGCGATGCCGTCAGGGCTCACCAGCGCCGGATTGCCCTGCTCCGTGCAGCTCGTCGGACGGCGCATGCAGACCGACGCGCTGATTCGGGTCGCGCTGGCCTGCGAGCCCTTCGTCACGTTGCATCGCGTTCAGGTTTAGGCAGGCCCACATGGCGACCGGTGTCGCGCTGGGATCGAGCCCACGGTTTAACAGGAGGAACAAAGCAGCTGAGGACGAACAGGGCTGCCAGCCTATCGAACGCGTGCGCCAGATCCGTCACGGTTCGGCGGGCGCCGCAAAGCGGCAGCACGGTCCGTGAGCCACGAGATACACGAACCCATCCGCGCTCTAGCAGTTCGTGTATCTCAAAGGCTGTCAGCCCACTCGCGGAGCACCGCGTTCAGGCATTACTGGTGGCTGCGACGGCACCGGAATGTCCGGCGGCGGAACCGGCTTGATGTCGGGCGGCGGGCTGTCGATGGGATCGATCGGCCGCGGCACATCGGGAATCGGCTTCGGTGGCTGCTCAATGGTCATACCCGGACGACCTGCAATTACACGTCCAGACCGATCGCACGCATGAGCGCGAGCGCATTGCTGTGCTCGACCACACCCGGGCGCATCCGGTAGTCGAAGATCATCTTCCCGTCTTCCAGCCGATCTTCGAAATGCATGTTGACGGCTGAGCCGAGCGTCGCCGGCAGCTCGGTGAGGGCGAGGTCGTGCGTCGTGACCAGGCCGATCGCGCCGAGACCGACGAGCGCGCGCACGATCCCCTCGGCGCCAATTCGGCGATCGTGCGAGTTTGTGCCGTGGAGAATCTCGTCCAGCAGGAAGAGCAGCGGCACGGCGCCGCGCGCGGCATCGGCAATCGTCCGAATGCGCAGGATCTCCGCGAAGAAGCGCGAGTGGCCGGCCTGAAGCGAATCTTCGATGTGCAGCGTGGCGCCGAGCGAGAGCGCCGACACGCGCAGCCTGGTGGCGGTTACCGGCGCGCCGGCCAGCGCGAGGACGACCGAGACGCCGACCGACCGCAGCAGCGTGCTCTTGCCGGACATGTTCGAGCCGCTCACGATGATCACGTGCGGCGCGGCTGCGCCGAGCCTGACGTCGTTGCGCACGCCGACCGTCAACGGGATCAGCGGGTGACCGAGACCGTCCGCTTCGTAGACGGGGCCCGACTCGACCAGTTCCGGAAAGGGGTCGTCCGGCCGTTCGTACGCGAAGGTCGCCAGCGCCGCGAGCGCTTCGATGTCGCCGACCGCTTCCAGCCACGTGGCGACGGCGCCGCCAAACGACGCGTGCCAGCGATCGATGGCAATCGCCAGCTGCGGACGAAGCATCAGGACGAACGCGATCGGCGCGAACATCATGTTGTGCGTCGCGTCGAGCCACGACACCAGCGTTCTCAGCTGCGCGATGCGCCGTGACGGCGGCACACCGGCGGTCAACAACGCCTCGTGGAGCCTGACCAGGCGCGGGGACGTGAAACGTTCGGACTCGATCCGCGCGAGAACCCCGGAGAGGAGCGCGAGATCTCGTTCCGGCGTGTCGATCCCATGCAGCGCCCGATGAAACTCGTGCCGCCACAAGGCGGCGAAGGCTGCCTCCAACAAGAGCCAGGCAAACAGCCACTCCGGCGCGATGAGGTCACGGTAGACCACGACGGCCAGCACGACGGTGATGACGGCGATCGCGGCCAGCGCCGCTCGCAGCGCCGGCGCGAAACCGACTCCGGGCGACGCGGCCCACACCGCCAGCAATCCCGTGCGGCCGACCGGCGACTCGGACGCCAGGACCGCGACGTCCTCCTTGAAATCGAGCATGGGTCGCAGCTCGTCGATTGCCGCCTGACGTGCAATGACTTCCGCCAACGGCGCGGGCGCCCGCAGCCATTCCGCCAGCGTCAGCTCGCCGATCTCGGTTCGCGTCGTGTTGAGCAGCTCGAACAGCGAGGCCGGCCCGAACAGATCGAGATCGCCGGCGTACGGATGATCCGTGAGAAACGGCGCGCCGTCGCGGCCACTGCCGGTCCAGCGGCCGTCGAGGCGATCGAGGCCACGCATGTAGACCCGCTCGGCCGCCTTCGCGCGTTCAAAACGCTGCAGTCGTTTGGCGTGGATCACGGCGAGCACGGCGAACGCGAGCCACGCCGCGAGCGGCCAGAAAGGCGAGATCGAAAAGCGCACGAACGCCATCCAGAGCAGGACGGCGCCGATAAGCGCGATCACCAGGCGGACGTTGGAAATGATGAAGTTGATGCGATCGAGCTCGGCGATCCGCTGACGCCAGAGGTCGAGACGACGTTGGTATTCAGCGCGAGGGGCAGTCACCGGACCGGAATTGAGTGTAACGCAGGCGGCTGACGCTCAGAAGCCACCGCGGAGACCGCAGAGACCGCCGAAGACCGCGCCCTCGATGTGGCGCAGCGCTTCAGCGCTGCGTTCGCAGGCCTGAAGGCCTACGCGACTATTGAACCTGGGTTACGCTCGTGGGAGCGAACTCTAGAGACGAACATCATGCCTCAACACATCGGCATCGTGGGCTGCTCGGCCGAAGGAGCAGCGCTCTGCTACAAGACCATCTGCGTCGAGGGCGCACGGCTCCTTGGGCCGCACGCGCACCCCGAGGTCTCGATGCACACGCACTCGCTCGCTGACTACATGACGCGTATCTATCGAAACGACTGGCAAGCGGTCGGCGATCTGATGCTGGCGTCTGCGAACAAGCTTGCGGCGGTCGGCGCCGACTTCCTGATCTGCCCCGACAACACCATCCACCAGGCGTTCCGCTTCGTCGCGCCGCGGTCGCCGCGACCGTGGCTGCACATCGCGGAGGTCGTTGCCGACCAGGCGGTTGAACGCGGGTTCCGGCGCATCGGCCTGACGGGAACGCGCTGGCTGGTGGAGAGCGACGTCTATCCGGACGTGTTCTCGGCGCGCACGCTCGCGTACGTGCGTCCGACGCCAGAGGAGCGCGAAGAGATCAACCGGATCATCATGGAGGAGCTCGTCTGCGGCGTCTTCACGCCGCAGGCGATCGGCTACTTTCAGCAGGTCATCGGACGTATGCAACGCGACGGCTGCGACGCCGTCGTCCTCGGCTGCACCGAGATCCCGCTGATCATGAACGACACGAACTCGCCGCTGCCCACTCTCGACTCCACGCGGCTGCTCGCTCGCGCTGCCTTGCGTCGAGCCGCAGGGTAAGTGAGTGCAATCCACAGAAGTAGTGCGGACCTTCAGGTCCGCTGGCCGGGCAGGCCTGAAGGCCTGCACTACACCTGAGTTGAATACGCTCTAAAGTTGCGCGAGCAGCGTCTTGGCGAGCGTGACGTAATGCGTCGAGGCGGCGTTGAGCTCGGCGATCGAGACCCATTCGTCGGCGGTGTGCGCGACGTGAATGGATCCGGGGCCGAACAACAGCGGTTCGCCCCAGGCCGGCAGGAACGGAATGTCGGTCGTGTACGGGAAAACGGCGGTGTCGAACCCCGGCACGGTCTTCAACCGCACCGGCGGGACCTCGAGCACGTGTTCGATCGCCACGCGACCTTCGATGGGCGCGACGGCTCTGCGCACCTCGTTCGCATCGCTCGTCGTCCGGAACATGACCTCGGCCTCTGCCGACGGCGACACGACATTTGGCGCGACGCCGCCGTTGATGAGACCCACGGTGTAGTGCGTCTCTCCGAGCACGGGATCCGACGGCATCTGAATCGCCCGCAGTTCGATCAGCGCGTCGATCAACTTGTCGATCGCGGACTCGCCCAGCTCCGGAAACGACGAATGAGCGGCGCGTCCGCTCGCCCGCAGCTTGAGGCGCAGGATGCCGCGCGTCGCGAGGCCGAGACGGTTGTCGGTCGGTTCGCCGTTGATCAGGAAACGCGCGCCCGCTCCGCGTGCCGCATCGTTGGCCGCCTTCGCGCCGTCGCTGCCACGTTCTTCGCCGACGACGAACACGAGCCCGATACGCGACTCGCCATCGCGCCGCAATCGCTCCGCGGCCGCGACCTGCGCCGCGAGGATCCCCTTCGCGTCGCAGGAACCGCGGCCGGACAGGCGATCGCCGTCGACGCGGCTTGGAAAGAACGTCGGGACGCAATCGAAATGGGTCGAGAAGACGACCGCGGGTTGGGAAACATTCGCGATGACGTTGAACCGCGCGTCGTCGACGCGCTGCTCCTCCACCGCCCATCCGCGTCCGCGCAGGTAGTCGGCGAGCCAGCGTCCCGCGGCGCCTTCACGTCCTGTCGTGGAGTCGATGTCGACAAGGCTGCGCGTCAGCGCGACGATGTCTACCGGATCCACGCTTCGAGCTCCGTGCGGGTGTCGGTGCGCGAGTCGCGGTACTTCACGATGACCGGCGTCGAAAGCGAGAGCCCCCACTCGACGCCTTTGCCGGTCGTCACCGCGCGAGCGCCCGGGACGACCACCGCGCCTTCGGGCACGACGAGCGGACGGTCCGCGGTGGGCTTGATGATCTCCCCCTTCACCAGGTCGTACACCGGCGTCGAGCCCGTAAGCACGGTCCCGGCCGCGACGACTGCACGTGCCCTGATGATGGCGCCCTCGTAGATCCCCGTGTTCCCGCCGATCAGCACCTCGTCCTCGATGATGACCGGCAGTGCGCCGACCGGCTCGATGACGCCGCCGATTTGCGCCGCGGCGCTCACGTGCACGCGCGCGCCGACCTGCGCGCAGGATCCGACCAGCGCGTGCGAATCGATCATCGACCCTTCACCGACGTAGGCACCGATGTTCACGTACATCGGCGGCATGCAGATGACGCCGCGCGCCAGGTAGGCGCCGTCGCGGATCGCCGACCCGCCCGGCACGATGCGAACGCCGGCGGCAATCCCCGGCTTCTTCAGCGGCAGCGTGTCCTTGTCGTAGAACGGCAGCCGCCCGTGATCCATCGACGCGTCGGCCATGTCGCCGAATCGGAAACCCAGCAGGATGCCCTGCTTGACCCACAGATTGACGCGCCACCCGAGCGGGCTCGACGCATCGGGTTCCGCGGCGCGCACTTCGCCGGAGGAGAGCGCCTCGCGCAACCGGGCGAACGCCGCGCGGGCAGCGTCGCGGTCGGCGGAGGCTCCGGCCTCCACCAGGTTCTTGATGTCGTCTT
>Ga0105242_10001494_pt1 | contig 18415 bp, 20 predicted proteins | sample KBSM24metaG_FD_81521 | JGI IMG/M metagenome (GOLD analysis project Ga0105242, IMG submission 81521) | Miscanthus rhizosphere microbial communities from Kellogg Biological Station, Michigan, USA - KBS M2-4 metaG | ecosystem: Host-associated > Plants > Roots > Rhizosphere > Soil | place... | reverse complement strand
TGCGGCTCCGGGCTCCTCGTGACTCGACAATCGCGGCACGAGGAAGAAGCCGTCCTTCGATTTCGGCGCAAAGTCGGCGATCGGACGCGCGAGCTCGATCGGCTTGTTCTCGTCGGAGCGCAGCGGCGCACCCGCCGCGCCCACACCGCCCACCGGCTCCACGCCCTCGGTGTCCACGCGCGACAGCACGTCCATGTGGTCGAGGATCGTGTTCAGCTCGCCCACGTAGGCGGTCAACGCGTCGGCGGTGAGTCCGAGTCGGGCGAGCGACGCCACGTGGCGCACATCATCCCGTGTCACCGCCATCAGTCGTTGGCGCGCTCGAGGTTTGCCTGCGCGATGACGAGCGTCTTTCGACCGACGGTCTCATCGTCGAAATCGATTTTGACTTTCGCGTCGCGGCCAGCGCCTGCCAGCTCGGCGATCGTGCCGCTGCCGAACTTGCGGTGCTTCACGCGCGCGCCAACCACATAGTTGGGCGCGTCCTGTGACTCGTACTCCACGCCGCTCCCGCCGGTGAATCCGACGGGAACGCCGGGCCGGCGCGATGCCGCGGACATGCGCGGCGTGACTTCATCGAGATCGATCTCGAGGCGCGAGCGACGCTCGAACCCGCCTCCCCCGCTGCGTCCGTAGCCACGACTGCCGTAGCTGCTCGTGTCGCTCCCGCCGCCGGCACGCATGAACGACCGACCCGAACTTCGCACTTTGATCGTGCTGCGCTTCTCGAGCATGGCCGGCGGAATGCCGTCGAGGAAGCTGGACTGGCGCGCGCCAAGCAACTCTCCATTGCGCCGACGTTCTTCGGCGTGCGACAGATAGAGCTTCTTCCGCGCGCGCGTGATGCCGACGTAGAACAGGCGGCGTTCTTCCTCGAGCAGCGGCGGATCGTCGTAGGCTTTGGCAAGCGGAAAAAGGCCGTCCTCGAGACCCGTTATGAATACCATCGGGAACTCGAGGCCCTTTGCGTTGTGCAGTGTCATGAGCGTGACGGCGTCGGCGTCACCGCCGAGGGCGTCGCTATCGGCGACGAGGCTCGAGCGCTGCAGGAAGTGATCGAGCGGACGGAGCCCCACCTCGCCCAGTTCGTCGGCCACCGTCTCGGCGGCGCCGGTGATCAACTCTCGCACGTTGTCGAGGCGCTCCGCCGACTCGGGCCCTTCGGCCCGCAGGTAGTCGCCGTACCGAATCGATTCTACGATCTCGCGCAGCAACTCGTCGACGGCGGCCTCTGACGCGTGGTCGCGTAGCGCGCCGATGAGGCGCACGAACTCACCGAGCGCGACGCGCGCGGCGGCGCGGAGCGTGGTGACAATCGGCGGATCGTGCGCCGCATCGAACAGCGAGACACGCGCATTACGCGCTCCTTCGGCCAACAGCTCGATTGTCGTCTCGCCGAGTCCGCGCTTGGGAACGGCCACGGCTCGGCGGAACGCTTCGTCGTCCGACGGATTGGCGACGAGCTTCAGGTAAGCCATCAGGTCGCGGATCTCGCGCCGGTCATAGAACCGTACCGCCCCGACGAGACGGTACGGGACGGCGTGACGACGCAGACTCTCTTCGAGGGCCCGGCTCTGCGCGTTGGTGCGATAGAGGACGGCGGCGTCGTTGTACATGAGCGACGACGAACCCGAACGTCGTGCCGCCAGCTCGCCAACAACGAAGTCGGCCTCGTCGCGCTCATCGAGCGAGCGGACGAGCGTCACCTGCTCGCCGGACGGGTGCGTGGCGCGCAGCGTCTTCCCCATCCGACCCGTGTTCGCCTGGATGACGACGTTGGCCAGATCGAGAATCTGCGGCGTCGAGCGATAGTTCTCCTCGAGCCGTACGATGCCGGCATCGGGGAAATCCTTGTTGAAGTCGAGAATGTTCCGAATGTCCGCGCCGCGCCAACCGTAGATCGACTGGTCGTCGTCGCCGACGACGCAGACGTTGCCGTGTTCGCCGCCGAGGAGCTTGATCAGCTCGTACTGCGCGCGGTTCGTATCCTGGTATTCGTCGACGAGAATGTATTTGAAGCGGCGACGATAGCTCTCGAGCTTGTCGGGATGCTGTTGGAGCATCCGCACCGGCAGCACGAGGAGGTCGTCGAAATCCGCGGCGTTCGCCGTTTGCAGCGTTTCGCCGAGCGACGAATAGATCGGGGCGATCGCCTTGGAGAACGGCTCCATCGCCAGGCGCTCGTACTCTTTGGGCGAAACGAGCGCATTCTTGGCGTCGGAGATCGCGCCCTGCACGGCACGCGGTGAGAACTGTTTCGTCGAGACCTGGTGCCGGTCCATCAGCCGCTTGATGACGCCCAGCGAATCATCCGCATCGTAGATGGTGAACGACGGCGTGCGACCGACGAGATGGGCCGCGGCGCGGAGCATGCGGGCACCGATCGCGTGGAACGTACCAATCCACATGCCGGCCGGGTCCTGGCCAAGCAAGCGTCCGACGCGCTCTCGCATCTCGCCGGCGGCCTTGTTCGTGAACGTCACCGCGAGGATCGCGCGGGCGTCTACGTCCTCGATATCGATCAGACGCGCAATGCGCGTCGTCAACACGCGGGTTTTACCCGATCCGGCGCCGGCGAGGACGAGCAGCGGGCCGTCGACGTGCAGCACGGCTTCGCGCTGCGCCGGATTGAGGCCGGCGGTGAGTTTTTCTTCGAGCAACGACGTCATCAATGAAGAATAATCTCGAACGTCGCGCCCTGCTCCGCCGACGCGAGCACGAGCTTCCCGCCGTGATTCTCTTCGACGATGCGTTTGGCGAGCGAGAGACCGATGCCCCAGCCGCTCTGCTTCGTGGAGAAGCCGGGCTCGAAGACGCGCGATCGGATTTCGCTGGGAATTCCCGGGCCGTCATCGGCGACGCGAATGACGACCGACTCCAGATCCGCGCCGTGATCGGCGGTGAGCGCCACTCGCCCACCGCGGCCGGCGAGGGCGTCGATCGCGTTCTTCGTCAGCACCTCGATCGCCCACTCCAACAACACCGGATCACCCTGCACGGCGTGGAGATCGGGCGCGGCGGTGCACTCGATGACGATGGTGTTGGCGAGAGTGGGCACTCGTGCCTGGAAGTAGCGCGCGACCCGCTCGACGATCTCGGCGACGTCGAGCGGCTCGTACTTCGGCTCGCGTCCGATGCGCTCGAAGCGATGGGCCACCCGGTCGAGGCGCTCGAGATCGCCGCGCATGTGGCGCGTCACGGTGCGGGTCGATTCATCATCGCCACGATCTTCGAGAAGCTCGACCCAGCCGCCGAGGCTGGAGAGCGGTGTCCCGAGCTGGTGCGCCGATTCGCGCGCCATGCCGGCCCAGAGGCGCTCGCGAGCGGCGTCGCCGCGGGTGCGAATGACGTAGAGGCCCGCGAGCAGGAGAATTGCCGCCGTAACGACTTGAATGATCGGGATGACGAGCAGCCCGCGAACGACGGCGTCGTCACCGTAGTAAATCGTTCCGATGGACGGTACGACGATGGGCGGATTCGCTCTCTGGAGCACGTCGACGTAGGCACGGACGCGGGGGTCAGCGTCCGGAACGGGATGCGCCGGATCGTCGAACGGTAGGTTTCCGTGGCCGGAAACTTCCCCGTTCGGAGAGATCATGACGATCGGGACGCCCTGCTCGAGGATGCTTCGAGAGAGGTCGACGAGGGCGGCGTCCGAGGCGCCGGGGGTCGTGTCGCCGAGCGCGCGGTAGACGCGCACGTACATCGCGCTGGACCGGCGCGCGTCGGCGCGCAGGTCGTTGATCACCCGCCGCGTGTACCAAAGGTACGATGCGAGGAGGATCAAGATCAGGACAGCGACAAACAGCTCGGGCTTGCCGCGTCGCATCACGTGCTAGCGAAGCGCGTCAGTTCCGAGATACGGCCGGAGCACGTCGGGCACGGTCACGCTCCCGTCGGCGTTCTGGTAATGCTCGAGGATGCAGGCCAGCGTCCGCGGAAACGCCAGGCCACTGCCATTCAGCGTGTGGACGAAGCGCGGCTTCTCGCCTTTGGCGGGGCGATACCGAATGTTCGCGCGCCGCGCCTGGTAGTCGGTGAAGCAGCTGCACGACGAGACCTCGAGCCAGGCGCCGACACCCGGCGCCCACACCTCGAGATCGTAGGTCATCGCCGAGCTGAATCCCGTGTCGCCCGCGGCGAGCAGCTTGCGACGATGCGGAAGTCCCAAGCGCTCGAGGATCGTTTCGGCATGCCGCGTGAGCAGCTCGAGCTGGTCGGCCGACGATTCAGGCGTCGCATAGCGCACCAGCTCGACTTTGTCGAATTCGTGCGTTCGGAGCACGCCGCGCGTGTCCTTCCCCGCCGATCCCGCTTCGCGGCGGAAGCACTTGCTGTAGGCGACGAAACCCATCGGAAGCGCGCCGACCTCGAGGATCTCGTCGCGATAGAGATTCGTGACGGGGACTTCGGCGGTCGGAATGAGAAAGAGCTCGTCGCCGCGCGTGGCGTAGGCGTCGTCCTCGAATTTCGGGAGCTGCCCCGTGCCGGTCATCGTCGCGCGATTTACGAGAAGCGGCGGCCAGACTTCCTCGTAGCCGTGCTCATCGCGATGGACATCCATGAAATAGTTCAGCAGGCCGCGCACGAGACGCGCGCCCGCCTTGCGGTACACGACGAAACCGGAGCCGGAAATCTTGGACGCGCGCTCCAGATCGATGATGCCGAGCGCCGCGCCAATCTCCCAATGCGGTTTCACGCCGTCGGGCGCGCGCGGCGTTCCCCACTCGCGCACGATGACGTTGTGCTCCTCGTCGCCGCCGGGGACGTCAGCGAGGGTGACGTTGGGAATCTCGAGGAGGAGCCGCTGCAATTCGGCTTCGACGCCGCCCAACTCTCCCTCGAGGCGGCCGATCTCGTCACCGAGTGCGCGTCCCTGCGCGATCAGATCATCGGCGTCTTCCTTGGCCTTCTTTCGCTTGGCGACTTCCTGCGCGTTGGCGTTGCGCGCCGCTTTCCGCTCTTCGACGGCTTGAATGAGCGTGCGACGTTCCTTCTCGAGCGTGACGCCGCGATCCAACACAGGAGCGAGCGCGTCGAGCGCTCCGCGACGGCGCAGGCCGTCGCGGAGCAGATCGAGCTGCTCGCGAAAGATTTTGAGGTCGTGCACCGATCAGTTCTTGGGGACGCCCGATTGGAACGAAACGAAGCCGCAGTTGGGGTCGACGGTCCAGCGAATCTTGAGCTGCCGGGTCAGGCGATTCACTTCGGTGATCTGGAACTTGGCGTACATCGACGTGCCGGTGAGGGCGAGCCCGCAAACTCCGGCGTCGTTCGACTGCACGAGAACGACGACGTTTCGCGACGTGACCAGCGCCGTATCGGCCCGATAGCCCGATTTCGGCGCGCTCAGGACGGCCTCAAAGGTATCGCGGACTGTCTGCAGGCCAACGGAGTGAGTCGTGGTCGAGAGAGCCGTCGCGACGGTGCGCTGCGGATAGACAATGACGCCGCCCGACGTATCGATGTCGAAGCCGACGTCGAAGGAAAAGCTTTGGTCGACGGGAACGAGCGTGCCGGTGAACACGTGCAGCCCCGACGGGGCGCCGGCCGGTGCGCCGTTCAGGGCGAACACCGTCCCCGTGTCGCTAATCGTGGGAAGTGACGCCGGGACGCCGGTGAAATCACCGCAGGCGAGGCCCAGGGTCGAGAGGGCGGCAGCGGTGAGGACGGCGATCGTTCGCCGCTTTCGAGAATCAGTTCGGCAAGTCATGTCAGAGGGATCAACGGCGAAGGATAATGAAGGCGTCATACATACTTCAAGCGATTGGCTTCGCTTGACTTCCACAATTTTGAACTCTAGCTTCGCGACGACTTTCAACGCGAGCCGAACCGCCGGAATGGCACCTGCCCCCGCCTCCTCCCCGACACCGCCCAGCATCCGAGACCTGGTGGCCGTGATCCGGCAACGCGAAGGCGTCGACGCCGCAGTCGTGCTGGGGCGCGACGGACTCCTCATCGACGGCCAGCTCGCGGCAGGGCTCGACGCCGAGGACATCGCGGCGCGAATCCCCGCCATTATTACCTCGGCGGACGAACTCGGGTCCGCAACAACGCGAGGAGAATTGCGAACCGCGGTGCTGGAGCTCAAATCGGGCACCGCAATTGTTTCCGTGCTCTCCGCGGACGCGGTTCTGTTGGTTCTCGTCGCCCACGGCGCGAACATCGCCCAGTTGCTCTTCGAATTGCGCCGGCATCGCGAGCACATCGCCGCACTCGTCTGATTCGTGTCCAACGAACATCAACAGTTTCACGTTCTCGTGGCCGACGATGAACCGCATATCGGCCGCATCATCAAGATGAAGCTCGAGCAAGGGCCCTTCCGCGTCACGCTCGCCTACGACGGCCGCGAAGCGCTCCAGGTTCTCGAGCACGAATCGGACATCCGTTTGGTCCTTCTCGACCTGATGATGCCGCACATGAGCGGACTCGACGTTCTCGCCGCGATGCGGCGCGACGCCCGTTGGCGCGACCTGCCGTGTATCATCCTGACCGCTGCCGGACAGGAACAGCAGCACACGAGCGCGATGAACATGGGCGCGAATGACTTTTTGACCAAACCGTTCAGCCCGAAGAAGCTGTACTCGCGCGCCGCCGAGCTGGTCGGCATCGGCGCCGACGACGCCGCAGCCGAGACATGAGCCGCTGGGCCGTCGTACTCGCGGGCGGCATCGGGTCACGGTTCTGGCCGCTCAGCACGCCCGCCCGGCCCAAACAGCTGCTCCCACTCGTCTCGGATGAACCGCTACTCGTCGAAGCGGTCGAGCGGCTCCGTCCGATCGTCGCCATCGAGCGGGTGCTGATCCTCACGAACGACGTGCTCGTGCCGGCGATCGCGGAGCTCCTACCGGACATCCCGCGCGCCAACCTCGTCGCGGAGCCGCGCGCCGGCGGAACGGCCGCGGCGCTGACGTGGGCGGCGCAGGAGATCGCGCGCCGCGACGGTCCCTCCGCCACGATGATCTCGGTGCACGCCGACTGGGCGATCGCGGACACTCCGGGATTTCAGCGGGCGCTGACGCGCGCAGCCGACGCCGCGGAAAAGCATCACACGCTGGTGACCGTGGGCGTCGTCCCGACGCGCGCCGATCCGGGCTTCGGGTACATCCAACCGGGCGACACGATCGACAGCGACGTCCGCAAGGTGGGGCGCTTCGTCGAAAAGCCCGATCGCCAGCGCGCCGAGGAGATGCGTCGCGACGGGTACCTTTGGAACTCCGGTATCTTCGTCTGGCGCGTCGGCGATTTTCTCGATGACGTCCGCAAGTTGACGCCCGAGGTTGCGCCCGCGCTCCACGCCCACGCCGACGACCTGCACCGTTTTTTCGCCGCGGTGACGCCGGTGTCGGTCGACGTCGGGGTTCTGGAGCGGAGCAGCCGCGTTGCGGTGCTCCCCGGCGATTTCGGATGGGACGACGTCGGAACGTGGGGAGCGCTGCGACGAGTGCGAACGCACGACGCACAGGGGAACGCCGTCCACGGACGCTCGTACGCGGTAGACGCGCGCGGCAACGTGGTGCACTCTCCGGACGCGACGGTGGTACTCTACGGGGTATCGAATCTCGTCGCGGTGGTCGAGGACGGACTCGTGTTGATCACGACCGTGGATCGGTCGAGCGACCTCAAGACGCTGGTGGACGCGCTGCCGCGCGGTGTGCGGGAGGGCGACGGCGGGGGGAAACACGATTGAGCGCGCTTTACTTGTACGACGACGCGAAGGCGCGAGGCTTCGAGCCGTACGCCTCTTCCCGGCCGATCTCCGAGCTCGTCTCGGGGATCTCGACGATTCGCGAGCGCTGGCAGATCGCCCTCCAAGGCGTTACGGCCACGCATTTTCTCGCCGGCCGCCGACACCGCGACTTCGACGAAGGGGCTCACACCGCCCCCGCCGACGAGAAAATCCCGGCCGGGTCGATCCTCGTCAACGCGCGCGCGGTGCCGGCGCTTCCGGCGGACGTCTTCAAGGTCGGTCGGTACAACGCGGCAGCCAGTATGTGGCGATGCGGCGATCGGCTCGCCGGCATTCGCATCAAGGAGCCGATCCCGGCGTCGTCGTTCGAGGACGGCATCCTGACGCTCGACGATCTGGCCGTCGGAACAGGGAGCATCGGCGACCTGAAGGGCTGGTGGCTCGACGAGGTGTGGGATCTCGTGCGCTTTCTTCCAGAGCAGTTGGCGAACGATCTCGCGCAGATGGCGCAGAGCCCCAGCACACTGACGACGAATCCGCCGACGCACGCGACCGTCATCGGCGAGAAGCGAGTAATGCTGGCGGAGGACGTCGTCATCGAGCCACACGTCGTTCTCGACGCCACGGCCGGACCGATCTACATCGGCCGCGGGTCTCACATCCACGCCTTCACCCGGATCACCGGACCGTGCTACATCGGTCGCCAGGTCACGGTCATGGGCGGGGACATCACCGGATCATCCATCGGCGACGTGAGCAAGGTCCGAGGAGAGCTCAGCGCCACGACGATCGTCGGGCATTCGAACAAGGGTCACGACGGCTTCGTCGGCCATTCATATATAGGGCGCTGGGTCAACCTCGGCGCCGGCACGGTGACGAGCAACTTGAAGAACACGTACGGGACCGTGGCGCTGTGGACGCCGCACGGTCAACGCGACACCGGGCTCCAGTTCCTCGGCACGTTGTTCGGTGACCACGTGAAGACAGGCATCGGTTTGCGGCTCACGACGGGCACGGTGCTCGGCGCCGGGGCCAACGTCTACGGCAACATGCCGCCGAAAGTCGTAGCGCCATTCTCATGGGGCGATGCACCTCCCTACACCGAATATCACGCCGATAAGTTTGTCGAGACGGCACGGCGCATGATGTCGCGGCGCCATGTCGAGCTGAGCGCGCGCGCCCGGCACCATCTCGAAGCGATGCACGCGAGCCGCTGGAAAGTGTCAGAGAAGACCGATTAGCGAATAGAGACGAGGGTTCCTTGAAGCTTTGGATGCTGGGGAGCGGAAGCAGCGGCAATGCCGTGCTGATCGAATGCGACGGTTCGCGCATTCTGATCGACTGCGGATTTGGAACGCGCATCCTCGCCGGCCGGCTCAAGGCAATCGGTGTGGCGCCGCAGTCGATCGACGCGTGCCTCATAACGCACGATCACACGGACCACGTGAAGGGCGCCAAGGGCGCGTCGAAGAAGTGGGGCTGGGGCCTGTTCGCGACGCACGGCACGGCGCGCGCCGCGGAACTGACCGGAAGCAAGGTCCACCGCTTCCAACCGGGGATGACGATCGAGTTTCCGCGCATCACCGTCGAGAGCACCCCCGTGCCGCACGACGCCCACGAGTCGGTGGGATTCGTGGTGACGAGCCATTCCAGCGGGGCGCGCGCGGGAATCTTCTACGACCTCGGCCTTGTCACGCGGGCGATGGCCAAGGCGTGCGCGTCGCTCGACATCCTCGTGCTCGAGTCGAATCACGACGACGACATGCTCCGGAACGGACCGTATCCGCGTTGGCTGCAGGAGCGCATTGCCAGCCGCACCGGACATCTGAGCAATCGTGCCTCGGGAGTTTTTGCGCGGCAAGCGATGACGAAGGAGTGCAACCACCTCGTGCTCGCGCATCTGAGTGAGACGAACAACACGCCGCGAGTCGCGATGGCGAACATGCGATCCGCGTTGGCCGGCTCCCGGTTCAAAGGGACGTTGACCCCGGCCAAACAGGACGCGGTGGTCGGACCGTTCACCCCGGGAAAAGCGCGCGCCGAAAAGCCGCTTCAATACGCCTTGTTCTGAGGTCCCTCCCCCATGAAGACACGCGCGAGCGCCCGATTCGCCATCAAGCGTTGGGACGAGAAGGCCTACAGCGAGGAGTCGGGCCAGCCCAAGCTCACGCGCGCCAGCGTGACGAAGACGTTGACCGGCGACATCGAAGGTGTGAGCGAGATCGAGTATCTCATGATGTACCGGAGCGACGGCACCGCGAGCTTCGTAGGGTTGGAGCGGGTCACCGGAACGGTTGGCGGACGAAGTGGGTCATTTGTCCTTCAGCGCACCGGGGTCTTCGAGGGCGGCCTCGCGAAGGAGTCCTACTCCGTGGTGCCCGGATCGGCGACGGGAGACCTGCTCGGCCTCACGGGCAGCGGCTCGACGTCGGTGGGACACGGCATGGAGCATCCCTTCGAGCTGACCTACGAGCTCGATTAACATTTTCACGCCAGGTAGCACGCGAGGAAGGTTTCAACGCCATCGTGCGCGCAGGCGATGACCTGCGCCTTGGCCGGCAGCGATCCAACGAGGACGGCCCGGTCGAGAGGCTCTCCCGCCACGAGATACGCGAACTGCGCCGCGGCCCGATGCGGATCGGGCACGCGCAGCAGTCGCCGTCGGCCGAGGCCCGCGAACCCCGCGGCGAGCGCATCGATCACCTGCCCCGGCGCACGGTCGAAGTAGTCGGCGGCGAGCGTTGGGAATAGACGTGCCTCGCCGATGAGGAGACGCCGGAGTGCGATCACTTCGGGACGAATGATGCCGAGTGCCAGCCGGGCGCCGAGATCGTGAAGCGTTTGGCGAAGATTCGTCTTCGTGATCTCGACCGCGAACTCCTCGTGCAACCCGTGCACGAACTCCTCGGCGTATGCGAGAACATGGCTGACGATCTCGGTAAAGAGAGCTTCCTTGTCGCCATAGTTGTTGTACAACGTGCGCTTGGTGAGACCGGCGGCGGCGGCGATGTCATCCATCGTGGTGCCGGCGTATCCGTGGCGCAGGAACAGCGTCCGCGCCGCATCGAGAACCGCGGCGCGCGACCGGACGACGCGCGGGTCGTCGGCGCGCGGCGCGGCCCGTTTGACTATTGCACTCATGAGTGAAGTATTGTACCGTCGAGGCGACAAATCAATCGGCGAGACGCACATGCAATCCGAGGCCGCTCGACCGTTGCTCCGCTGGGGTGTCGTGGCGGGACCGTTCTATCTCGCGGTTGGCTTGGCGCAGGCATTCCTCCGCGACGGTTTTGTGTTCGCGCGGCATCCGCTCAGCGTGCTCGCGAATGGACCGGGTGGATGGATCCAGTCGGCGAACTTCGTCGTGACCGGGCTGATGGTGATTGCGGCGGCGATCGGCCTGTACGTCGTTCTCAAGCCGACGTCGCGGGCCGTGAGCTGGTTTCTCGGCGCGTTCGGAGCGAGCATGATCGTCGCATCGGTGTTTCGCGCCGATCCGATGGACGGATTTCCCGTGGGAACTCCGGTGGGGCCGCCGACGTCGATCAGCCCCGTCGGCATGGTTCACTTCGCGGCCGGCGCGCTCGGCTTCGTCGCGCTGGCGATCAGCTGTCTGGTCGCTTGGCGCGCGATGTCGCGTCGTGGCGAACGCGGACTGGCTCGCCTCTCGCTCGTCTCGGGGTTGGTGATCCTGACCGGCTTCTTCGGCGGCGCGGCGGTGCCGGGCAGCTCGCCGGTGTTGGGGATCTGGATCGCTGTGGTGGTCGGATGGACATGGCTGGCGATCATGTCGAGCGTTTTGGCGGGCAGGTATGCTACAGGATGACGTCCGCCAACTATCAGGTCTCGATACAGCGCAGCGCTCCGCGAACCATCGCGGCCGTCCAGGCACGCCTGCCGGTCCAGCGAGTGAAGGCGGTTTTCCGAGACTATCTCGATCAGGTTTATGCAGCGGGCCGCGCCGGGTCGGTCAAACTCGACGGCCAGAATGTCTTCATCTATCGGAGCGTGCCGGATCAGGCGGAGAGTGCCGACGTTTCATTCGGCGTGGGCACGCTCGCGCCATTCAACGGCGCCGGTGCCGTAGAGCCGGTCGATCTCCCGACCGGCGACGTCGCCACGACGACGCATTGGGGCGACTACGCGCGACTCGGCGACGCACACCATGCGGTCATCGAGTGGTGCCGGACGAACGGACGCCGACCCACCGGGATACGTTGGGAGGTCTACGGGCACTGGACCGACGATCCGGCGAAGCTTCGCACCGACGTCTACTACCTTCTCGCTTGAACGAGCATGTTGCCAGAAGTGCAGCAGCTGGACGCGATGGACGAGTCCATGTGGGTGTTGTTGCAGAAGAATCTGACCGGGATCAGCGAAGCCGAAGCGGATTGGCGGCCACACCCGGCGGCGAATCCGGTGCGATGGATGCTCGGGCACCTCACCTGGTTCGAGGAGTGGGCGCACGACGCGCTTCGCCGCGACGGACGCTATCTCGTCGATCGCGATCCGACGGCTTTTCTCGATGGAACCGTTCGGGAGCTCCACGCGCGTTTTTCAGCGGCAAGGACCCGCTATCGCCAACGGATCGCTGAGCTCGATGCCGGTGCGTTGACCCGAACGGTGAACTACTTCGGCAAGTACGATGTCACGGAGATCGAGCTGCTGCGCACGCACGCGCTCCATCTCGCCGGGCATCGATTCCAGATTCGCTACGTGCGCGGCACCTATGCGCGCGCTCACGGGACCCGAAAGGCCGATTTCGATCCCTGGTAGACAGCGCGTTAGCTTGGCAGGAGCGCGATGACGCGCCCGCGAACAATGAACCGCGGCGGTTAGCCGGGAGTTGTGATGTCTGCTGCCAAGTGTACCCACCTCGACCTCGTGCGCGACGTATCGCCGAACACCCCCGGCTGCGAGGAGTGCCTCAAGACGGGCGGATGGTGGGTGCACCTGCGGCTCTGCCTCACCTGCGGGCATGTCGGCTGCTGCGACCAGTCGCCGGGGCGGCACGCGACGGGTCACGTCAAGAACACGAAACACTTTCTGATTCGCAGCCTCGAGCCCGAAGAAGACTGGGGCTATTGCTACGCCGACGACCTGTTCATGGACCCGGCGCCGAGCCCGCTGCCGAAGAATTCAGCCGGCGCGCGATAACCCCGTCGAACCATGGATAGCGCACGCAACAAAGCGCTCGCGGCGTTCGCTCCAATGATCGGCCGATGGACGACGTCGGCGACGCATCCGATGATGCCGGGCGAACGCTTCGCCGGAGAGTCGACATTCGCGTGGCTCGACGAAGGCGCGTTCGTCATTTGGCGATCCTCCCTCAACGATCCCCGATTCCCCGTTGGGGTCGCGATTTTCGGAAGCGACGACGAGCGGAGCGAGTACTTCATGCTCTACTTCGACAGTCGCGGCGTCTCACGAAAGTATGACGTGAACGTTGAAGACAACATCATTCGCTGGTCGAGAAATGCACCAACGCTCTCCCAGCGCTTCACGTGGACGATTTCGGGCGATGGGCGCACCGTCACGTCGAAGGGCGAGATGTCGCGAAACGGCGGCGCGTGGGAGGGCGACCTCGAGGTCGCCTACACGCGGGTCTAACGGTGCAACGGAAAACGTGGGCGTTGAGCATCGCGCTGCTGGCGGGCGTTGTGGCGACCGACGCCGCGCTCTCCCGTCGGTCGCACGGGGTCGCGCGCACCGGTGGGCAAGCCGCCGACTGCCTCGGTCCCGACTCGATCGTACAGATTGCGCCGACACACATCGGTGCGTTGCCGCTCAATCTCTCGCTCGCCGAGCTTCGCCGTCGATGCGCGAATCTCGGATGGACCACGACGAACGGCGACGAATCGCTCGACACCGCCATTTTGCTCACACGGCCTGGACTTCGAGTCGTTGGCGTCGTCGCAAACCTGGCCAGCGAAGAGGGCGACCGTCGCCCGGTGCAGGTCGACTCGGGCGTCCACGTCACACTCTGGAAGGTTTCCGGGACGGGCGCCGTGCTACCGGATGGAGTTCCGCTGACCGCGAAGTGGGAAGATCTGCGGCGAGCCTACGGACCGCTGAGCGCCAACGCGCTCAACGGCGTCGTCTACGTGGGACTTTGCCGTCGACCGGGCATCGGAGTTTTGATGAAACTCACGCACTTCGATGCTCCGATCAACGCCGTGAATGGCGAACCACCGAACCCGGCGGTCGTCGACTCGGCGATGGCGGGCACGCCGATCGACGTCGTCGAGGTCGCGCCAAGCCTGATGCGCCTCAATCCGTCCTGCTGAGCAAAGCGAGTTACAGCTTCCACCCCAGCAGATTCCACTGCGCAAGCGACCAGGTGAACAGCAGCGCAACGAACGTCGCCGTGCTGAATCGCAGTCGCGCCATGCGAGTGCCGGCACCGAGTCGCCATTGCCGCGCGGCGAAATAGGAAGCGCCGAGCACGCAAAGGGCCGCAAGAATCGGTAGGACGAACGCCAATTTGAGCCCGGTGAGTGGTCCGTTGAGCAAGCCTTGCGAACTGCTGAGGATCACGACGAGGACGACGACGAACACGAGCTCGAAGAGCGACGCCGTCACCAGGAACCAGCGTCCTGGTAGCGAATCGTCACGACGCGCCTCGCCGAACCGCCGCCGGAAGAACCGTCCGATGGCGGCGAGCAACGTACCGACGAACACGAGCGCGCCGAGGCCGAGAATGAACCAATGGAGTGTGACCGACTGCATAAACGGCACGCGCTCCATCGTCATCATCGGCGCCGGGCCGAAGAAACCGCGCACGATGTGCCCACCGTTATCCGCTTGGAACGAGACGAGCCCATCGCCGAGCTCTTCGCGATAAAGCAGCGGTCCGACGGGCACGAGGCGGGAATCGCCGAGCGCGGAGTGCATGATGAGCCGGCCGCTGTCGGCGCCGATCTTGATGTCACCGCCGAGGCCGATCGCCTTCTGGAACGTTGTGTATGACCGGCGATTGAATTCGTACTCGCCGGCGATCCGCTGCGCCTCTTTCGTCGCGTCGGACGACAACGCGACGACGCTCGGCGGAACGGGATAGTAGTGATCGAGGAACTGCGTCAGAAACTGCGCGAAGCTCAGCTCACCACCGGTGACGGTGTTGTACGACACGAACACGCCAAGCTTCTCGTCCGGGATCAGCGCAAGGTCGGTGTGGAACCACTGCGTGTCTCCACCGTGGCCGATGATGCGCAGGCCGTGACTGGTCTTTTCATAGAAGCCGAGCGCGAAGCCCGGTAGCCGCGGATCGTGTGTGAACGCGCGGGCGTGCATTTTTTTCGCCGTCGAGTCGGCGAGGATGCGCCGGCCGTTGTACGCACCGTCGTTGAGGTGGGCGATCATGAACTTCGCCATATCGCCCGCGCTCGACGCCAGCGATCCCGCCGGCATCGGCTCGACGATCTCGTACTTCTTGGGGACGTAGGAGCCGCCTCCCCAGAGGTAGCCGTTCGACATATCACCGCGGAGAGCCGCCGGAAGCGGCTGGCGCGTTGCGGTGTGCGTCATATCGAGCGGAGCGAGGACGTGCTGTTCGATGTAGTCGTCCCAGGGAACGCCGGAAACGCGCTGCACGATGTAGCCGGCAACCGCGGTCGCGTAGTTCGAGTACGACGCGTACGTGCCCGGCGGCCGTACGCGCGCGGGAATGTGCGTCGCGAGCCACCGGCCAAGGTCGATCTTGAGGGTCGAGTCGTCGCTGATCAGATCACGGCCGTCTTCCTCGAAGCCCGGCGTGTGGGTCATGATGTGCCGGAGGGTGATCGGCTGAGGAAACGTCGCGGGGATCTTGAAGTCGAGGTACTTGTTGACGTCGGTGTCGAGGTCGAGCTTCCCCTGCTCGACCAACTGCATGACGGCCGTCCAGGTGAACAACTTGCTCGTCGATCCGATGCGGAACATCGTGCGTTCGGCATCGACCGGCGTGCGCTTGGCGACGTCGGCATACCCGTAGCCTTTGGCGAACAGCAACGCGCCGTCTTTCACGACGGAGACCGTCGCGCCGGCGACGTGCTTATCGCGGAGATTTGCCGCCATCACGCCATCGAGATACGCTTCCAGCTCGGCGCGATCACGGACCCCGCGTCCCGGGGCAGGGGCGACGCTGGACGGCGCAGCCGCCGGCGTCTCCTTCGCTTGCTTCGGGGTGAGCGGACGGATGGAGGTAGCCTGCGCACCGAGTGATGCGCCGAGGAGTCCGAGGGCGATCGGCAGCCAGCGATAGTTGATCATGGGAGGGCGAGTGTCGGCCAGAGACGTCGGCGCGCGCGGCGGGTGGAACCGCACAATATGCGGTCCGAACCGGGACGCGGCTACTCGAACCTGAGTGCTTCGATCGGATCGAGGCGCGCGGCGCGACGGGCGGGCCACACACCGAACACGACACCCACAGAGCGTGACGGCTTCGATCAAGAATTGCAGCAAGATGTTTCGCCGTGTCGCGCCGTGGGCCTTGCGAATGCCGATCTCGCGCCGCGCGAACATGACAGCACGATGACGCCGATGGAAAATCCGGCGAGGTGTATGGCCGTTCAACGCCGTTCATCGTATTTTGGAGTGCCGTTCCCACCCCCTCCCGGAATGGGCTTCCCATGAAAAAAGCGCTTGTTGTCATCGGGTGCGTACTGTTGGTCGTCATCGCCGGCGGCGCGGTGTTTGTCGGAACACGACAACATCTGACGTTCGATGCTCCGTATCCCGACGTCGTCGCGTCGACCGACTCGGCGATCGTTGCGCGTGGGCATTACATCGTGCGCAGCGTCGCACCCTGCGCGTCGTGTCACGGCGATCCAGCACAAAGTGCCGCCAACGCTCAGGGCGCGGAGGTGGCTCTTGTCGGAGGATTCGAGTTCGCGATTCCGCCTGGAAACTTCTACACACGCAATCTCACGCCCGATTCAGCGACGGGCCTTGGCGCTGTGAGTGACAAGGCGATCGCTCGTGCACTGCGATACGGCGTCGGGCACGATGGTCGGGCCCTCCTGCCATTCATGGAAATGCAGGGACTGGCCGACGACGACTTGCAGGCGGTCGTCTCGTACCTGCGGACGCAGCCGGCCGTGAATCATCCGGTGCCAGATCACCAGTGGACGGTGGTGGGGCGAGTGATCAAGGCAACGGTCATGGCGAAACCGGTTGGCCCGCACGCCACGCCGCCGGCGAAATCACCGCGCGGCACGTCGGTCGAAACGGGGCAGTATCTCGTCGAGTCGGTCGCGCTATGCTGGGCATGCCACACCCAGCGAAGCCAGATGACGGGCGCGTTCACGGGGCCGAAATTCGGCGGAGCTACGGGATTCACGGAAACGAACGACCCCGCGCACAGCTGGTCGCCGCCAAACATCACGAGCGATCCGGAAACCGGACGGCTGGGCAAGATGACGGAAGATCAGTTCGTGGCGCGCTTCCGTCAGGGCCGCGTCCTCCCCGGATCGCCGATGCCGTGGCAGGCCTTCTCAAAGATGAACGAAGAAGACCTGCGCGCGATCTATCAGTACCTCAAGAGCGTTCCGGCGGTGAAACGCGACAACGGCCCGCCGATGGTCAACGTGAAGGCGAACTAAGCGGGCGCGATCGCGAGCACGCGGAGCGGGCTGCCGCTGCCTTTCACGATCTTGAGCGGCGCCGCGATCACGACCGCGCCGGTGGCCGGCAGCTGATCGAGGTTGCACAGACTGGCCAATCCGAACTTGCCGTTCCCGTGCATGATGCCGTGATTCGGGAACGGCGGGTCGAAGGTGCCCGCCTGGCCTGCATCGGTGCCGACGGTCTCGACGCCGACCCCGAGGACGTCGCGATCCTTGGCGAGAAGCTCCGACGTGGTCTTGTGGAAGCCAGGGCTGTGCGGGCCGTCGGCTTTCACGTTCAAGAACGCATCGCGAGTGTTGCGATTGCTCCAGCCGGTTCGCAGGAGCACCCAGGCGCCGCGTGGAATCCGACCGTTCTTCTTCTCCCATGCCTCGACATGCTCCGGCATCAGTAGATAGTCCTCGTTCTTCGCGACGTCGGCGGTGACGTCGATGACGCACGCCGGACCGATGAAGCGGCGCGCCGGGATCGTGTCGCACCGATTGTCGGGCAGGTCCTTGCCGGTGATCCAATGGACCGGCGCGTCGAAGTGCGTGCCGGTGTGCTCGCCCATCGTGATGGTGTTCCAGTACCAGGCCGGGCCCTTGTCGTCGTAGCAGGAGATCACGTCGAGCGTGACGCCCGGCGACGAGGCAAAGATCGGCGGCAGGCCGATGACGGGGGTTTCCGGACCGAGCGGTTGCGTGAGGTCGACCACTTTGAGCGAGCCGGCGTCGAGCGCGGCGACGAGATCGGTGAGGACGGACATTGAGTGTCTTCTAATGATGGTTGGGTGACGTCGGAGGGAGACGACGATCGAGATTGTATTCCTTCGGAGGTTCGCCGGCGCAACTCGCCGCCGAGCCGGGACAGATGTCCCACTTGCGAGTCTTCGGATCGATGACGACGATTTGCGGGAAGCGATGCATCATTGATCCGATTTGGCCGAGGAAAGTATGGCCCCCAACCCCGCACTCGCACCAGAATGACAGACAGAACGGCTCATGGCGCAACCGGGGTTTGGTGCGCATGCTTTGAAGCTGAACACCGGGAAGCCTCGCTGACCTCTTTCCGCCACCGCATCATGCTTACGGTCAAAACGATTCGTCGCCTCGTCGCGCTGCTCGCGCTTCCGTCGCT
>Ga0105242_10001487_pt1 | contig 18449 bp, 17 predicted proteins | sample KBSM24metaG_FD_81521 | JGI IMG/M metagenome (GOLD analysis project Ga0105242, IMG submission 81521) | Miscanthus rhizosphere microbial communities from Kellogg Biological Station, Michigan, USA - KBS M2-4 metaG | ecosystem: Host-associated > Plants > Roots > Rhizosphere > Soil | place... | reverse complement strand
GCTACACGCCGCTGCTGCGCCAATACCGGCTCACGCTCGGCAACCAGTACCAGAACTTCACCCGATTCGAAGAAGTCACCCGCGTCCTATCGCGCCTGCGCGGGTGGCATGTTGCCGACAAGGGCGCGCTCAAAAAGGACCAGGTCTATCAGGCGTCATTGCGCATGCGCCTCGATACCGCCCAGCTGCCAAAGCCGTTCCAGCTGAACGCGATCGCATCGCGTGACTGGACGCTCGCTTCAGATTGGCATCGCTGGACGATGACCCCATGAAGCCGCTGATTTTCCTCTGCGTGGTCGCCGGCGCGGCGCTGGTGTACCTGATGTCGGAGGCTTCGGCGAACACCACCGCCTTCGCGCAGAACCTGGACCTGCTGCTCGGCGTGAGCGGCGGCCTGGCACTGGGCCTCATGGCCCTCATCGGCTACCAGCTGCTGACGCTTCGCCGGAAGCTGCGCGAACGCGTCTTCGGCTCCAAGCTCACGCTGCGCCTCATGGTGGTGTTCGCGCTGATGGCGCTCATCCCGGGCGGCATGGTGTACGCGATCTCGTTCCAGTTCCTGCAGCGCTCCATCGAGTCGTGGTTCGACGTTCGCGTGGACGAGTCGCTGAAGGGCGGCATCAACCTCGCGCAGGGCGCGATGAACAACTCGCTCAAGGAGCTGGGCGACAAGGCCCAGACGATGGCGCAGGCGCTCGCCACCTCCCAGGCCGTCGAGGCGGCGACCCTCAACCGGCTGCGCGAGCAGCTCTCGGTCGAGGAAGCCACGCTCCTCACCTCGCGCGGGCGCGTGATCGCGCAGGCGGGCGTGGAGCCCGTGGCGCTGCTTCCCGATCTCCCGGGTCCCAACCTGCTTCGCCAGGTGCGCACGCAACAGCCCGTGGGCCTCATCGAGGACATTCCCCAGCGCGGCCTCTACCTGCGCGTCATCGTGCCGGTGAACGTGCTCACCATCGCCGACGACATCCGCGTGCTGCAAGTGCTCCAGCGCGTGCCGGCCGCCATCGCGCGAGACGCGAGGCTGGTCGAGGCCGGCTACAAGGACTACCAGGAGCTGGTCTTCGCCCGAGCCGGCCTGAAGAACATCTTCGGCCTCACGCTCACGCTGGCGATGCTGCTCACGCTCTTCTCGGCGCTGGCGCTCGCCTTCGTGCTGTCCGAGAGGCTCTCGGCGCCGCTCTCCGCGCTCGCCGAGGCCACGCGCGCGATCGCCAAGGGCGACTACTCCAAGCTCAACCCGGTGAAGAGCCGCGACGAGTTCGGCGTCCTCACGCAGTCGTTCAACACGATGACTCGGCAGATCGCCGACGCCACCGAGGCGATGGAGCGCAACCAGCAGATGCTGGAGAACTCCAAGACCTACCTCGAGAGCATCCTCTCCAAGCTCACCTCGGGCGTGCTCACGTTCGACGAGCGCATGTACGTGAAGACGATGAACGGCGCGGCGAACGACATCCTCGGCGTGCCCGCCGGATCCTTCCACGGCCTCAAGCTCTCCGACTGGCCGCGGCACGTGCAGGCGGTCGCGCCCTTCGCGGAGATCGCGCTGCGCCACTTCGCCTCCTCGGGCATGCGCCAGTGGGAAGAGCAAATCGAGTACCGCCGCGCCGACGGCCCGCGCACGCTGCTCATGCGCGGCACGCGCCTGGGACAGCACGGCGAGAACGGCTACGTGGTGGTGTTCGACGACATCACCCACCTCATCCAGGCGCAGCGCGACGCCGCCTGGGGCGAGGTGGCGCGCCGCCTCGCGCACGAGATCAAGAACCCGCTTACGCCGATCCAGCTCTCCGCCGAGCGCCTGCAGCACAAGCTCAAGGACAAGCTGCCCGAGAGCGAGGCCGAGATGCTCACGCGCGCCACGGGAACGATCGTGAACCACGTGTCGGCGCTGAAGGGCATGGTCGACGACTTCACGCAGTACGCCCACGCTTCGCGGATGAATGCCCGCGCGCTCACGCTGAACGACCTCGTGCGCGAGGTCCTGTTCCTGTACGAGGCGATGGGCGTCTCGATCGAGGCCCGCCTTTCGGAGGACCTGCCGCAGATCTACGCGGATCCCGCGATGCTGCGCCAGGTGCTGCACAACCTCTTCCAGAACGCCATCGACGCGTTGAGCGGGATCGAGGGCCCGAAGATCCTGGTCTCCACCAGCCAGGGCACGGGCGGCGTGCTGCTCACCGTGCGCGACAACGGCACCGGCATCGCCGAGGGCGTGATGGGGCGCATCTTCGAGCCGTACGTGACCACCAAGCCCAAGGGAACCGGCCTCGGCCTCGCCATCGTCAAGAAGATCGTGGACGAGCACCACGGGCGCATCCTGGTGGAGAATGTGAAGCCCCACGGCGCCACCGTGAGCATCGTCCTCCCGTCGCCCTCCAAGGCCGCCGCCTAACCGAACCGAATGCCCGCGAACCAGATCCTCGTCGTCGACGACGAAGTCGGCATCCGCGAACTCCTCTTCGAGATCCTGCGCGACGAGGGTTACGGCGTGCGCCTCGCGGAGAACGCGCAGACGGCGCGCTCGGCCCGCAAGGAGATGCGGCCGGACCTCGTGCTGCTCGACATCTGGATGCCCGATACCGACGGCATCACGCTGCTCAAGGAATGGGCAGGCTCGGGGCTGCTCACCATGCCCGTGGTGATGATGTCCGGCCACGGGACCATCGATTCCGCGGTCGAGGCGACGCGCATCGGCGCCTTCGACTTCCTCGAGAAGCCCATCAGCCTGCCCAAGCTGCTGGCCACCGTCGGCAAGGCGCTCGCGGGCGGCAAGGCGCTGCCCAAGACCGGGCTGGCGCTCGTCAACCTGGGGCGCGCCCGCGTGATCCAGGAGTTGCGCCAGCGCCTCGAGCAGGTGAGCCGCCTGCGCACGCCCGTGCTGCTCACCGGCGAGCCCGGCTGCGGCTTCGAGCTGTGCGCACGCCACCTGCACCTCGCCAACACGCCGTGGATCGCGCCCGAGGATACCGAGTGGCTCGCGAGCAACCCGTTCGAGCCGCTCAACGAGGCGCGCGACGGCACTCTCTTCCTGTCCGAGATCGCGCTGCTCGGAAAGCCCGAGCAGAAGGGCCTCGCGCAACTGCTCGGCAAGGTCGAGAAATTCAACGTGCGCCTGGTGTGCGCCGCCACCGGGCCGCTGCCGGCGATGGTGGAGGATGGGCGCTTCGACGCGCAGCTCTACAACCAGCTCTCCGGGCTCACGATCCGGGTGCCCGCGTTGTCGGACCACCCCGAGGACATCCCCGACATCGCGGCGACGCTGCTCACGCAGCTCGTGGACGCGAACGAGGTGCCGTTGCGCACGCTCACGGTGGGCGCCCTCAACGTGATGCGCAACCTCGACTGGCCGGGCAACCTGCCGGTGCTGCAGAACGTCGTGAAGACGCTCGCGCTCACGGCGCTCGCCAACGACATCACCGGCGAGGACGTGAACCGCGTGGCGCGCGAGTTCAACCTCGGGCCGCGCGAGCAAGCGACGACCGAGGTCGGCGTCTCGCTCGACCTGCCGTTGCGCGATGCGCGCGAGCAGTTCGAGAAGCAGTACTTCCTGCACCACATCCGGCGCGAGGAGGGCAACATGTCGCGCGTGGCCGACCGCGTCGGCCTCGAGCGCACCCACCTCTACCGCAAGCTCAAGCAGCTCGGCATCCGTCCCTCCAGCAAGGGCGAGGACGTCGCCGGCTGATCGTCAGCGGGGCAGCGTCTCCAGCCGGCCCAGGCGCACTGCCGTGAGGCCCGTCTTCACGTTGTTGGGCACCGGCATCACCAGCACGCAGTTGTCGTAGGGCGCGCGCACCGGCTCTTCGCCGTCGTACGCGATCACGTCGCCGCGCCGCGGGATCACCTCGAGGCCCGTGAACGGCTTGGCGAAGCGGAACGCCGGCGAGTTGGCGATCACGGCCTCGGTCACGCGGATGAGGCGCTGCGCCGGGACCGGTTTCTCGATCTCGCGGTCGGCCTGGGCCGCATCGACCGCCCCCACGACCTTCAGGAACCGCCACGTCGTCTGCCAGGCCACGCGCTCGGCGTTGCGCTCCCAATGCTGGCCGCACTCCACCAGCAGCGCATTCTTCGGGCTCGACGGGTCGCCGAAGCCGCCGAAGTCGCGCATGCGCGTGCCGTTGGAGTGGCCGGTGTCGCTCACGATGTTCTCGGGGATGCCCACTTCGAAGGCGAAGCGGATGCCCTTGTCGAGCGGACCGCAGATCATCACCGGTGGGCTGGGCTCGAGCATCGAGTGGATGTCGAGCAGGAAATCCGCCGCCTCAACGAAGGGCCGCAGCGCGCGCGCGCGGCGCAGCTCCACGCTGTCGCGCGGGCCGTCGAGGGTCGCGGGCGTCCACACGCGGTTGAAATCCTCGTCCACGAAACGCGAGGCGTAGGGATTGGCCGCCTCGAACTTCGCGAATGCAGCGAGGTTTGCGAACGCGAGCGTGAGCTTGCCGCGCACGGGCCTCAGCTTCTGGCGCAGCAGGCGGTCGACGACGATGGCGCCGCAGATCTCGTTGCCGTGCGTGAGGGCATTCACGAGGACGTGCGGGCCGGGCCTGCCGCTGTCGAACGTGTGGACGTATTCGGTGCCGGTGTTGGAGGCGCGGTGCGGCTGGATGTCGGGAGCCTGGAGCTCTACGGCGATGGGCATGGGAGTCAGTGCTTGTGGGAGTGGTCGTGGCCGGGGTGGTCGTGATCGTGGTCGTGGTCGTGGTCGTGATGGCGGTGCCCGTGGCCGTGACCGTGGTGGTGGTCGTGGCCATGGTCGTGGTGATGATGATGCTCTCCCACCACTTCGGCGCAACGCTTGTTGGCGTACGCGGCAACCTCCTGCAGCAGCTTGTCGAGGTTGCGCTTCAGGGTCTCGAACCCCGCCGTGCGCGCGCGCGTCTTCTCGTCCATGTAGAGCTTGCGGTTCACCTCCACCTGCAGGCTGTGGCGCTGGGCCTTCGGGTCCGAGAACGCGCGCACCAGCTCCACGCCCTTGTACGGGTCGTTGACCTTTACGTGGTAACCCATGCCGCGCAGGATCTCGGCCACGCGCGCGGTGAACTCCGGCTCGCAGGTGCTGCCGTCGCGATCGCCGAGCACGAAGTCGGCGCGGGACTTGCCGGGCCCTTCCTCCGAGATGCGGCCGCTCACCGCCGGCATCGAATGTAGGTTGAGGTGCCACACGGCGCCGAAGTGCTCGTGCACCTCGTCGAGCGCTTTCTTCACGGCGCGCTGGTAGGGCTGGTGGTAGCGCACGATGCGCTGCTTCACCTCCTCCACGCTCAGCTTGCGCGAGTAGATCGACTCGCCGGAGTCCAGCACCCGCCAGATGAGACCGATGCCCTTCTGCGTCTTGGCGCTCGGCACGGCGGGCCCGGGCCATGGAGCGTCCAGCAGCGACGCGTCGATGTCGAGGAGCGAGCGGTTGGCGTCGATGTAGCTGCGCGGGAAGCGCGCGGCGATGAGCATCGCGCCCACGTCGGGGCCCGAGCCATAGAGCTCGTCCACGTAGCTGTCCTCGGCCTGGCGCAGGAGGTCGACACCCACGGCGGGACGGAAGTCGTCCGGATAGACGCTACCGCTGTGGGGCGAGTCCAGCACCAGGGGTGAATGGCCGCTGCGCGGCGTGATGATTTCGAAGGCTTCGTTCATGCGTTAGACCGGATCGTTGAGGTGGCAGGCGGAAACGTGGCCCGGCGCGATTTCCTTCAGGCGCGGCGCTTCCTCGCGGCAGCGGCCGAACGCCCTGGGGCACCGGGGATGGAAATGGCAGCCGGACGGAGGCGCCAGCGGCGACGGAATCTCGCCCTGGATCGGGACGTACTGGCGGCGGCGGGCATCGACGCGCGGCACCTCCGCCATCAGGGCGACCGTGTACGGATGGTTGGCGCGCGCATAGAGCTCGGCCGTGGGCGCGGACTCGACGACGCGGCCGAGGTACATCACGACCACGCGGTCCGATACGTGCCGGATCACGCCGAGGTCGTGGCTGATGAAGAGATAGGTGAGCGCCAGCTCCTCTCGAAGGCGGATGAAGAGGTTCAGCACCTGCGCCTGGATCGAGACGTCGAGTGCGGCGACCGCCTCGTCGCACACCAAAAAACGCGGCTTCACCGCCAGCGCGCGCGCGATGCCGATGCGGCTGCGCTGTCCGCCGGAGAACTGGTGGGGAAAGCGGCGCATGAGCGTCGCGTCCATCCCCACGCGCTGCAGCAGCTGGGCGACGTAATCCTCCCGCTCACCGCTCCCGACGATGCCGTGCACCACCGGCGCCTCGCCCACGACGTCGACGATGCGCATGCGCGGATTGAGCGACGCGTACGGGTCCTGGAAGATCATCTGTACCGCGAGGCGCTCGCCTCGCTCGCGCTCGGCATCGAATTCCTTGTACGGCCGCCCCTTCCAGAGACGCTCGCCCTCGCTGGGCGCGAGCAGGCGCGCCACGATGCGCCCCAGCGTGGACTTGCCGCAACCCGACTCGCCCACGAGCCCGACCACCTCGCGCTCGCGGATCGCGAGGTCGACGTGGTCCAGCGCGTGCACCGTCTCGTCGCACATCCGCGCACCGAGCTTCCGCGCCACGCGACCGGCGAGGTCGAGCTTGCGCTCGAAGCGCTTGGAGATGGCGCGGAGCTCCAGCAGCGGGGCGGCGACGGCGTTCATGCCACGGGATTCACGCAACGCAGCGTGCGGCCCGCGGCGACGTCGCGCACGGCGGGTGCCGCTGCGCACGGGTCGATCGCGCGCGGGCAACGCTCGCGGAAGGCGCACGCCGCGCCCAGCTTGAGCAGCGACGGCGTCATGCCGGGAATCTGGGAGAGCGGCCGGCCCGGCGTGTTGCGGCTGGGGACCGAATCCAGCAAGCCGCGCGTGTACGGATGCATCGGATTCTCGAGGATCTCCGCCACCGTGCCGGATTCGACGATGCGGCCGGCGTACATCACGCAGACCTCGTCGGCGAGCCCCGAGATCACCGCGAGGTCGTGGCTGATCCAGATGAGTCCCGCGCCGGTCTCGCGGCAGAGCTTCTGCACCTCGGAGAGGATCTGGCCCTGGATGGTGACGTCGAGCGCCGTGGTCGGCTCGTCGGCGATGATCAGGTCGGGATTGTTGAGCAGCGCGATCGCGATGGCCACGCGCTGGCGCATGCCGCCGGAGAAATGGTGGGGATAGGCGCGCAGCCGCTCGTCGGGCGAAGGAATGCCGACGCGCGCGAGCGCTGCGCGGCAGCGCTCGAGGGCCGCCTGCCGCGACACGGCGTGGTGGGCCAGCACCGCCTCCACCATCTGCGTGTCGATGCGCAGGACCGGATTGAGCGTCATCATCGGGTCCTGGAAGATCATGGCGATGCGATTGCCGCGCAGCTTGCGCCACGCGGCGGCGTCCAGGCGCGTGAGGTCCGAACCGTTGAGCGCGATGCGCCCCTCGACGATGCGTCCCGGCTCGTCCACGAGGCCGAGGATCGAGTAGCCCGTCATCGACTTGCCCGAGCCCGACTCGCCCACGAGCCCGAGGATGCGTCCGCGCTCGACCCGGAAGCTCACGTCGTCCACGGCTTTCACGACACCCGCTTTCGTGAAGAAGTGCGTGCGCAGCCCTTCGACTTCCAGCAGCGCGCTCACTTCTTGAGCCTCGGGTTCAGGATGTCGCGCAGCTGGTCGGCCACCAGGTTGATGGCCACGATCGTGAGCAGCAGCGCCGCTCCGGGGTAGAAGCTGATCCAGTACTTGCCCGACAGGAGATACTGGAAGCCGTTGGAGATGAGCAGCCCGATCGAGGGCTCGGTGATCGGCAAGCCCAGCCCCAGGAAGGAGAGCGCCGCCTCGAGCTGGATCGCGTGCGCGACCTGCACCGTGGCGACCACGATGAGCGGCGGCAGGCAGTTGGGCAGCAGGTGCCGCAGCACGATCCGCGGGCGCGACAACGCCAGCACGCGCGCGGCCTCGATGTACTCCTTCTGCCGCTCGACCAGGGCCGCGGAGCGCACGGTGCGCGCGTAGTAAGCCCACTGCACCGTGACGAGTGCCACGATGATCTTGTCGACGCCCTGCCCCAGCATTGCCAGCAGCACCAGCGCGATCAGGATCGCCGGGAACGAGAGCTGGATGTCGGCGATGCGCATGATGACCGCGTCGGTCCAGCCGCCGAAGTACGCCGCCGCGAGCCCGAGCGCGAGCCCGATGGCGAGCGCGATCACGGTGCTCGACACGCCCACCACCAGCGAGATGCGCAGTCCGTAGAAGATGCCCGAGAGCATGTCGCGGCCCTGGTCGTCGGTCCCGAGCCAATAGGTCTTGCCGGTCGACGAGGCCTGCTCCCCGGGCGCGAGCTTCGAGTCGAGCACGTCGAGCTGGGCGAGGTCGTACGGGTTCTGCGGCGAAATCCACGGCGCGGTGAGCGCGATCGTGGCGATCACCACCAGCATGGCGAGGCCGAGGAGCGCGAGCTTGCTCTCCGCGAATTCCGCGACGAACCGGCGCCACGGCGACTGCTCGCGCACCGCGGGCATGGCGGGCGTCGCGGCGGGCTCGACGGCGACGCTCATCTCAGTGGGCCGCCGCGGCGGCACCCAGCCGCACTCGCGGGTCGAGGACCGAATACAGCACGTCGACGACGAAGTTGATCGCGATGAAGATCGTCACGATCACCATGAGGTAGGCGACGATCACCGGGCGGTCGAGCTGGTTGATGGAGTCGATGAGGAGCTTGCCCGTGCCGGGCCACGCGAAGATCGACTCGGTGATGATCGCGAAGGCGATCACCGATCCCAGCTCGAGGCCGATCACCGTCACGATCGGGATCATGATGTTCTTCAGCACGTGCACGCCGATCACGCGCCGCTGCGAGAGCCCCTTGGCGCGCGCGAACTTCACGTAATCCTGCAACACCGCCTCCCGCGTGGAGCCGCGGGTGAGGCGGATGAGCAGCGACAGCTTGAACAGCGCCAGGTTGATCGCCGGCATGGCGAGATGGCGCAGGCCGTCCAGGGTGAGGAAGCTCACCGGGATGCCCAGCAGCATCACCGTCTCGCCGCGGCCGTTGGGCGGCAGCCATCCCAGCTGGACCGAGAACACCATGATGAGCACGAGGCCCACCCAGAAGCTGGGCAGGCTGAAGCCGAAGATGGAACCCGCCATGATCGTGCGGCCGATGAACGAGTGCGGCTTCAAGCCTGCGACGAGCCCCAGCGGGATGCCGATGGCGATCGATATCACCATGGCGCAGAAGGCGAGCTCGAGGGTCGCGGGCAGCTTGTCGAGGATGAGCTGGATCGCCGGGATGTTGAACACGAACGAGCGCCCGAGGTCGCCGTGCGCCGCGCGCGACAGGAACACCGCGTACTGCTCGAGCAACGGCTTGTCGAGGCCGAGGGCGGCGGTCGCGCGCGCGCGCTCGATCGCGTCGGCCTGCGGATTCACCAGCAGCTCGATCGGGTTGCCGATGGCGAAGACGCCGAGGAACACCAGGAAGGACATCACCACCAGCACGAACAGGCTCTGGCCGAGGCGGCGGATGGTGAAGGCGAGCATGGAAGGCCGATTGTCGCACAGGGTTCGCGCCCGACCGCGCCAGCGAAAAGCCCCGCCGGAGCGGGGCTTTTCGGTGAAACGGCCCCCGCCTGCGCGAGGGCGAAGGGGTGCTACTTGCCCGTCGGTTTCAGCTCCGTCGCGAGCGTGTACTGGTCCGTCCGCGGGGTGTACTTGAACCCCTTGGCGGTGCCCCACGTGCTCACCTCGTAGTGGATCGGGATGAGGCCCACGTCGTTCATGGCCATCTCGGCGGCCTGCTGGATGAGGGCCTCGCGCTTCTTGTCGTCCATCGTGGCCATCGCGTCGTCGAGCACCTTGTCGAACGCGGCGTTCGAATAGCGCGCGCGGTTGGTGACGCCCATGCCGTGGGCGGGATCGTAGGTCGCCAGCAGCGAGCGCAGGCTCGAGCCCTGCTCGCCCGACTCCGTCCCCCATCCGAGGATCATGTAGCCGAAGTCGCCCTTGGTGGCGCGCGTGAAGTACACGCTCGACGGCATCGTCTCGACCTTGGCGTCGATGCCCGCGCGCGAATAGAACTGCGCGATCGCCTGGGCGATCTTGTCGTCGTTGATGTAGCGGTTGTTGGTGCCGTGGATGGTCATGGCGAACCCATTCGGGTAGCCCGCCTCGGCGAGCAGCTTCTTCGCGCCCTCGGGGTCGTACTTCGGCGGCCTGAGCTTCTTGCTGGTGCCGAAGAAGAAGTCGGGCAGCAGCTGCGCCGCCGGTACGGCCTTCTTCTCCATGATGCGGTCGGCGATCGCGTCGCGGTTGATAGCCATCGACAGCGCCTTCCTCACGCGCACGTCCTTGAACGGGTTCTTGTCGAGGGGCTTGCCGTCCTTGGCGGTCACGAACGGCACCGCCTTGTCGTCGCGCTGGTTGAGGTGCACGTAGATCACGCGGTTGGATACCTTGTCGGCGAGGCTGAAGTTCTTGTCCGTCGAGAGCTTGGCGATGTCGGAGGTCGGCACCGTCTCGATCATCTGCACGTCCCCGGAGAGCAGCGCCGCCACGCGCGCCGCCGCGTTGGTGAGGATCTTGAAAGTCACCTTGTCCCACGGCTCCTCGCCGCCCCAGTAGCCGTAGTTCGCCTTCATCACCACGCGCTGGTTGGGCACGTACTCGACGAACTTGTACGGGCCGGTGCCGATGGCCGCCTTGCCGGAGTTGAAGTCCTCGGTGGTGGCCTTCTCGGCGATCGCCTTCGGAACGATGTAGACCGAGCCCAGGTCGCTCGGCAGCAGCACGTGGGGTGCCGCGGTCTTGAAGACGATCGTGTACGGATCGACGATCTTGGTCTCGACGATGGGCTTGGTGAACGTCGCGAACGACGACGGGCTGTTGGGCACGTTGGGCACGCGCTTGTACGTGGCCACGACGTCCTCGGCGGTGAAGGGCGTCCCGTCGTGGAATTTCACGCCCTTGCGGAGCTTGAACTCCCACGTGAGGTCGTCGATGGCGCGCCACGACGTGGCGAGCCCCGGGATCATCTTCTGGTTCGCGTCGCGCTTCACCAGCGGCTCGAAGATGTGCAGCAGCAGCGAGTTGTTCGGCGACAGGTTGTGGTAGTGGGGATCGATCGAGGTGATCGCGGCCTGCAGGCCCACCGAGACCTCGCGTTCCCTGGGGGCCGACTGGGCGGCGGGGACCAACGCGAGCGCCAACAGCGCCGCGACGGCGTGGAGCATGCGCAACATGGGTTGTCTCTCCCGGTTACCGTTAGTTGTGGGCCGATGATACCGTGAGAGCACGACCATGAATCCCGCGGAACGCTTCGAGGCCCTGCTCGCGCAGGGCAAGGACAACGCCCTGCTGCGTTTCAGCCTGGGGCTCAATTACCTCAACGCGGGCGAGGCCGCGCGCGCCGCCGGGCACCTGCGCGCGGCGGTGGCCCACGATCGCGACTACTCCGCCGCCTGGAAGCTCCTCGGCAAGGCGCTTGCGGAATCGGGCGATGCGGAGGGCGCGAAGCAGGCGTACCGCGACGGCATCGAGGCCGCCGGCCGCAAGGGCGACAAGCAGGCGGCGAAGGAGATGACGGTCTTCCTGAAGCGCCTGGAGAAGGCCTAGGCCGCGGCGAGGAGGTCCTGCAGCGCCTTGTCCGGGGTGTCGCGCACCACCGACGCCCGCCCGAGCGCGTCGAGGAGGATCAGCGTGATGCGCCCGCCCTCGTTCTTCTTGTCGCGGCCCATGAAGGTGAGCCAGGTGTCGAGCGGGAATGCCGGCGGCTTCACCGGCAGCCCGAAGGACTCGAGCACCGCCGCGAGGCGCTTCGCATGCGCCTCCGGGATGCGCCCGAGCCGCGCCGAGAGTTGCGCGGCGAGCGCCATGCCCGCCGCGACGGCCTCGCCGTGCAGCCAGTTGCCGTAGCCCGCGCCCGACTCGATCGCATGGCCGAACGTGTGGCCGAAGTTGAGCAGGGCGCGCGCGCCGGATTCGCGCTCGTCCGCCGCGACGATCTCGGCCTTGATCTCGCACGACCGCCGGATCGCGTGCGCGAGGGCCGCACCGTCGCGGGCGCGCAGCGCCGTGGCATGCGACTCGATCCAGTCGAGGAAGCCCACGTCGTGGATGGCGCCGTACTTCACCACCTCCGCGATTCCCGCCGCGTACTCGCGCGCCGGAAGGCTCGCGAGCGTGCCCGTGTCGGCAATCACCGCGACGGGTTGGTGGAACGCGCCGATCATGTTCTTGCCGAGCGGATGGTTGATCGCCGTCTTGCCGCCCACGGACGAGTCCACCTGGGCGAGGAGGGTCGTGGGCACCTGCAGGTGGGCGATGCCCCGCTGGTAGGCGGACGCTGCGAATCCCGCCATGTCGCCCACCACACCGCCGCCAACGGCGACCAGCACGGCCTTGCGATCGAAGCGCGCCTCGAGGAGCGCCGCGAAGATGCGGTCGAGGTGCTGCCAGTCCTTGAAGGCCTCGCCGTCGGGAAGCACCACGCGGAGGGTGCGCGCGCCCGCCTTCGCCAGCGCCTGCTCGACGCGCTCGGCGTAGAGCGGCGCCACGGTCTCGTTGGTCACGACGGCGGCGGCGCGACCCTTCACGTGCGGCGCGTAGAGCGCGGCGTCGTCGGCGAGCCCCGTGCCGATGTGGATCGGGTACGCGCGCTCGCCGAGCTCCACCCGCAGCGTTTGGGCGCTCATGCAGCCCTTCCCGGCGAGTGCTCGGCGAGGGCCGTGACCACGCGCGTGACGAGCGTGGCGGCGCTCTGGAAGCCGGTATCCACGGTGATGTGGGCCGCCTCGCGGTAGAGGGGATCGCGCTTCTCGAGGAGGTCGGCGAGCGTCGCGCGCGGATCGGGCGTGCGAAGCAACGGCCGGCTCGTGTCCTGGCGTGTGCGCTCCCAGAGGCTGTCGAGGCGTGCGCGCAGGTATACGACGGTGCCGTTGTCGTGCATGAGGCGGCGGTTGTCCGGCGAGAGCACCGCGCCGCCGCCGGTGGCGACCACGCAGTCGTCGCGCTCCGCGAGCTCGGCGAGCACCGCGGACTCGCGCCGGCGGAACCCCTCTTCCCCCTCGATCTCGAAGATCGTGGAGACGCTCACGCCGGTGCGCTCGACCAGGACCTTGTCGGTGTCGACAAACTCGCGCCCGAGCCGGCGTGCGAGCGCCTTGCCGAGGGTGGTCTTGCCCGCGCCCATCATGCCCACGAGGAAGATGTTGCCCATGGAGGCCAGTTTACCGACCCCGGAAAGGGAAAGCCCCGGGAGGTCCCGGGGCTTTCGTGTGGCTTGGAACCGGCTACCGGACCTGCAGCGAGTCCTTGACGATCTTCGGCGTGACGAAGATCAGCAGCTCGGTCTTGTTCTCGATGCGCTCGGTCTTGCGGAAGAGCACGCCGACGAAGGGCAGGTCGCCCAGGAACGGGACCTTGGTCGTCGTGTTGCGCGTCTCCTGCTCGAAGATGCCGCCCAGCACGATCGTGTCGCCGTTGTCGACGAGCACCTGGGTGTTCACCTTCTTCGTGTCGACCGACGGGATGCCCGAGAAGACCTGGCCCACCGAGTCCTTCTTCACCTCGAGGTCCATGATGATCCGGTCGTCCGGGGTGATCCGCGGCGTGACCGCCAGCTCGAGCACCGCGGGCTTGAACGACACCGTGGTGGCGCCCGAGGCCGCCGCCGTGAGGTACGGGATCTCCGTGCCCTGCGAGATGATCGCCTTCTTCTTGTCGGCGGTGATCACGCGCGGGCTGGACACGACCTTGCCGCGGTTGTCGGCCTCGAGGGCGGACAGCTCGATGTTCACGAGGTTGCCGCTGCCCAGGTTGAGGATCGACAGGGCCAGCGAGCCGGCCGCGCCCGCGACGGGCAGGTTCACGTTCATCTGGTCGGGCTGCGCGCCGATCGGGATCGTGCCGTAGCCGGTCGGGACCGCGAAGAGGTTCTGCGACTGGCCGCCCGGATAGACGAGCGAGGCGGAGCCGCGCGACACCGGGTTGTTGCCCAGCGGCTGCACGGTGTCGACCGCGGTGCCCGACACGCCGAAGTTGTAGTTGTTGGTGTTGAACGCCGACTGCGTGCCGAAGCGCACGCCCAGCTGGCGTCCCCACTTGTCGTCGGCGATCACGATGCGCGCCTCGATCAGCACCTGGCGGACCGGGATGTCGAGCTGCTGGATCAGGCGGCGCGCCTCCTCGAGGCGGCCACCGGAGTCCTGCACGAAGATCGTGTTGGTGCGCTCGTCGATGCTGGCGCTGCCGCGCTTGGAGAGGATCCGCTGCTCCTTGTTGGAGAGGAGCTTCTGGATGTCCTCGGCCTTGGCGTAGGAGAGCGCGAACGACTCGGTGCGCACCGGCTCGAGGTCGGAGACCGCGGCCTGCGCCTCGAGGGCGAGCTTCTCCTTGGCGGCGAGCTCGTCGGTCGGGGCGATCAGCACCACGTTGCCGTTCTTGCGCTTCGACAGGCCCTTCGCCTGCAGGATGATGTCGAGCGCCTGGTCCCAGGGCACGTCCTTCAGGCGCAGCGTGAGGTTGCCGCCCACCGTGTCGCTGGTGATGATATTCAGGCCCGTGAAGTCGGCGATCACCTGGAGCACCGCGCGCACTTCGACGTTCTGGAAGTTGAGCGAGAGCTTCTCACCCGAGTAGCCCGGCACCGAGCTCTGCACGAGGCGGTTCGGGTCTTCCTTGACCGGCTTCACCTCGATGATGAACTGGGTGTCGGTCTGGTAGGCCGAGTACTCCCAGATGCCGCGCGGCTCGACCACGATGCGGGCGTTGCCGCCCTGCTCGAAGGTGTCGACAAAGCGCACCGGCGTGCCGAAGTCGCCCACGTCGAGGCGGCGGACGAGGTTGCGCGGCACGTTGGTGTTCAGGAAGTCCACCACCAGCTGGCGGCCCTGCTGGCGGATGTCGATGCCGATGTTGGCCGACGAGAGGTCCACCAGGATGCGGCCTTCCGAGGTGTTGCCGCGGCGGAAGTCGACGTCGCGCAGGTTGTAGCGCACCGAACCGGCGGGGCCCTGCTCGGCGAACACCGTGGGTGCCGCCATCGGGGCCGTGGCCACCGTGCCGCCGCCGACCGGGGCCTGCGAGGCGTCGATCGCGACCACGAGCTGGCGGCCGTCGACCGATTGCGTGTAGGTGAGGTTGCGCGTGAGGTTCATCACCAGGCGCGTGCGGCTGGCGGTCTGCACGATGGAGACGCTGCGCAGGTCGCCCTCGCCCGCCTCGATCTGGGTCTTGCCGGTGCCGTTGACGGTGTCGGGCAGGTCGATCGCGATGCGCGGAGGGTTGGTGACGGCGAAGCCCTGGGGCGTGGCCGTGAGCGGATCCTTCAGGTCGACCTTGACCAGGATCTTGCCTCCCTGGACCGACGAGAAGTTGATCGCTTCGACCGCGTTCTTGGCGGCGCCCTGGGCCCAGGCGAGCGGTGCGGCCAGCGCGAGCGCCAGCGCCGCGAGCGCGGCCCCGAGTTTGGGAGTTCGGAAATGGAGCGTGGTCGTCACTTTTTGTCCCCTTTACCGGCTTCCTCCAGGAGCGGCAGAACGCTCTGCCGCTCGGCCCAATCGCCGGCGCTGTCTTGAACGATTTCCTTGAGCTTGATCTCGTTTTCGGTCACGTCCGTGATGAGGCCGAAGTTCTGCCCCATGTAGTTGCCCTTCTTCACGCGGTAGAGCGTCTTGTCCGCGCGCACGATGGCGTACGTGTCCTTCCCTTGCGAAAGAGTGCCGACCATCTTGAGCTGCTCCAGCGGGAACGCCTCGAGGGGTTCCTTGCGCCGGTTGAGGTCGGGTGCGATGCCGCCGCCACCGCCTTCTTTCGGCGGGGTGAGCTTGCGCGGCTTGAACGGGTCGGGCAGGTCGAAGCCTTCGTACGTGAACGGCTCGAACGGCTTGACCGCCGGGAGGGGGTCGATGCGGCGCGGCAATCCCTTGTCGGAATCGCGGACGAACGTCTTGAGGTCGTCCATCTCCGAGCTGCAGCCCGCCAGCGCGACGGCCACACCCGCTCCGAGGATGAGGCGCTTCATCACTTGCCTCCCTTGCCGCCCTTCGCAGCCTTGTCCTTGGCGGACTTGCGCTGCTTGGCGACTTCTTCTTCGTCGAGGTAGCGATAGGTCTTCGCCACCGCCTCCATGGAAAGCACGCCTTCTTTCGGCGGGTCGAGCTTGAGGTCGGTGAGCAGCACGATGCGCGGCATCTTCGCAACGTCGCTCGCGAAGGCCCCGAGGTCATGGTAGTTGCCCGTCACCTTGATGTTCACCGGCAGCTCCGCGTAGAACTCGGTGAAGTTTTCCTTCTCGGCCGGCTTGAACAGCTCGAACGCGAGTCCGCGCCCCAGGCCCGCCTGGTTGATGTCGATCAGCAGCGCGTCCATCTCGCTCTTGTTGGGCAGCTGCTTCAGCAGGGCGCCGAACGACTGCTCGATCTCCGCGCGCTGCTGCTTGTAGGCCTCGAGGTTCACCGCGAGCTTCTTCTTCTCGAGGAACACTTCCTTCTGCTTGGCGACGTCGGCGCGGCCCTTCTCGATCTGCTCGGACTGCGCCTGCCAGAAGATGAAGTACGCGGCCACCTGCACGACGACGAAGATGAGCAGGAACGCGCCGATCTTGATGGCCCACGGCCAGTTGCCGGGCTGCTTGGGGTCAAGCGTTCGGAGATCGTCGATCAGGCTCATTTGAAGCCTCCCACCGGGATCTTGGAGGCGGGCGCTGCCGCCGGCGCCTTGGCCGTGGTGGCACCGCTATCCGGCTGGGCGCGCTTGATCGAGATGTTCATGTTGAACTCGTTGATGCGGTTCCCGGACTTGTCGGGCGAGGAGACCGCCTTGATCTCGACGAGCTCGGGATTCTCGAGGTAGGGCGAGGCTCCGAGGTTGCGCATCAGGGTCGAGACGCGGGCGTTCGACTGGGCGTAGCCGCTGATGTTGACCTTGGGGCCCGCCTGCTTGATGGCTTTGAGGTACACGCCCTCGGGAAGCTGGCGCAGCAGCTGGTCGAGGAGCTGCACCGGCTCCGAGCGGTTGCTCTGGAGGCCCTCGACGACCTGCTTCTTGGCGAGCAGCGACGCCGTTTCCTCGCGGATCTTGCGGATCTCCTCGATCTGCTTGTCGAGCTTGGCGATCTCGCCCTTCATGTAGGCGACGTTCGCCTGCTGCTGGGTGACCTGCTGGTCGAGGAAGATCCAGACCGCGCCGGCGACGAGCAGCGCGATCGCGAGCGAGATGCCGGCGAGCACGCCGAACTGCTGCTGGCGGCGCTTGCGCGCTTCCTCGCGGTGGGGAAGTAGGTTGACGCGGATCATGACGGGTCGAACCTCCGCATCGCGAGGCCGCACGCCACCATCAGCGAGGGCGCGTCGATGGTGAGCTGGCGCGGCTTGATCTTGGAGGACAGCGCCATGTTCGCGAACGGGTTCGCGACCACGGTGTGGACCTGGGTGCGCTGGGCGACCATCTCCTCGAGCCCGTCGAGCATGGCGCAGCCGCCCGTGAGCAGGATGTGGTCGACCTTGTTGAAGCTGGTCGAGGTGAAGAAGAACTGCAGGGCGCGCTGGATCTCCATCACGATCTTCTCGTTGAAGGGCTGCAGCACGTCGGGACCGAAGTTCTCGGGCAGGTTGCCGACGCGCTTGGCCGCCTCGGCCTCCTCCACCGGCATGTCGAACTGCCGGGCGATGTCCTGGGTGAGGAGGTTGCCGCCGATCTGCTGCTCGCGCGTGTAGACCGGGGCGTTGTTGTTGACGACGGTGACGCGCGTGACGGTGGCGCCAATGTCGACGATCACGGTCACGTCGCTCTCGTTGATGCCGGAGCTGCCGCCGCAGATGAGCTCGAAGGCCGTCTGGGCGCAGTAGGACTCCACGTCCATCACCACCGTCTTCAGGCCCGCGGCCTCGGCGGCCGCGACGCGGTCCTCGATCTTCTCCTTACGGGAGGCCGCGATGAGCACCTCCACCTCATCCTCGCCCGACGGGGCGGGGCCGAGCACCTGGAAGTCGAGGTTCACCTCGTCCAGGGAGAACGGAATGTATTGGTTGGCCTCGCCCTGGACCTGGACTTCCATGTCCTCTTCCCGCTGGTTGCCGGGAAGGATCACCTTCTTGGTGATCACGGCGGCGGAAGGCAGCGCCAGCGCCACGTTCCGGATGCGGGAACCGAGCGCCTTGTGGGCCCGCTTGATGGCCTCGCCCGCGGCCTCGATATTGGCGATGTTCCCGTCGACGACCGTGTCCTTGGGGAGCGGCTCGATCGCGTACCGCTCGACGCGGTAAACGTTACGGCCAGCTTCCACGATCTCCACCATCTTGACCGAGGACGAGCTGATGTCGCAGCCCACCAGGGGCGGCGCTTTTGCTTTCAGGAAGTCGAACTGGGCGGCTAATTTTTCTTTAAGCATGGTGGAAGGTTAGCACCCAAACGGAGAATCTACTTTAGATGCTAGCAACAAGTCCTAGGCCTGTAAAGCATTTTGTAGCAAGGCCTTAG
>Ga0105242_10001481_pt1 | contig 18486 bp, 15 predicted proteins | sample KBSM24metaG_FD_81521 | JGI IMG/M metagenome (GOLD analysis project Ga0105242, IMG submission 81521) | Miscanthus rhizosphere microbial communities from Kellogg Biological Station, Michigan, USA - KBS M2-4 metaG | ecosystem: Host-associated > Plants > Roots > Rhizosphere > Soil | place... | reverse complement strand
TATCGTGAGCAGGCCCGGCGGGCGGTGGACGAGGCGAGTCAGCAACGAATTAAGGTGCTGGAGCAACTGATGGGCGTATACCGCGACCTAGAAGCGGTTCCTGCCACTCTTGAGTCGGCATACCAGGAAGCAGAGAAAAATTCGCCGGAGGCGAGCGTCGTGGTGCCGTTGGACCAGAAAATCAGCGCGGGGTGAGCCAGCGGTAGCCTCGTAGGTGACCACCCCTTCGCGGCTTACCCGGCTTCTTCGAGCGTCAGCTCAGCCCATCCCCGCGCTGCATGCTCACGATGTGTTCACCGGGGTAATGCAACGCATGGGTTTGGAGCGCGTCGTCTGCGTCGGCGGCATAGACGTGGCGCACATTCAGCCTTGAAGGGGCCCGCGGCAGCAGCGGATGTCCACTTCGACTTGAGAGACGTTACGACGTTTAAGAGCCGAGTCCAGCCGGGGGAACAGACATTCGCGTAGGTAAAAGCCAGTATCTAGTTTCGCGCCGTCTACTCCCGTAGCGACCGTCAGCCGTCCGCAACGCCCCATCCGCTCCCCGGCCAAGACGGGTCCGCCGGGTACGACGAGACCGGAAAGTTGGACGGGCCCGCCGGGTACGACGTGACCGGAGTGTTGTACCCGGCACCGTAGACGATGTGTCGTTCGACTGGACGGCGGGCACGATGTCTACTCCACGCTGTTCGGCGCCGTCGGCTGCCCCCCAGGTCGCCTCCGGGTCGACAACATTGTGTCCGTCGGCAGCGGCGGTGCCCCCATTGGCAAGCACACCGAGAACCGCAGCAGCGGTTATCCCCAACGCCTGGGCAAGTAGCTTTTTCTTGGTGCTGTGTGTGGTGTTCATGATGTTGCCTCCCCTGCTCGTTCTCTGGCCTTGAGACCAGTCACAACATCAGCGTCAGCCCGTCGGACCCGCAGCAGATAAGTGGTCGACCACGCGAATTCCCGCGGCGCATAGGTGCTCGACTACTTGCTCGACCATTCGGAGAGGACGCGAGTACCTAACCCGTTCGCGCAGTCGGGCCTTTTTCAGTCCCGCGTGTCAGCGCCGACACGGCGCTGCGAACGGTTCTTCGACAGCGTGTCCAGGATGACGAGGGACCCGGGGGTGGTGTTGGGCGTACCACTCTTGCAGGGTGGCGATCACCATTCCGTGCTCGATTTCTATGTGCAGGGTCAGGTTTCGTGGCCATGCCTGCTCGTCGTGCAGTAGCTACGCCGACCAGCATCCCGGCGCCTTCCGTGATGAGGCCGGGTACGAATTCCCGCGGCGGCTCAAATCGCATGTGCTACATCCGCTTCCAGTTCCTCCCGCAACCGTTCGGCAATCGCTTTGCCGTGGTCGACCAGCTGATCGGTGGTCACGCCGCCGCCCACTTCGATGCGATGGCCCGCACGAGATCCCGATCCGTACCGCCACGGCTCCACGTGTCCCGCATCTCTGGCAGGAACGGCGCCGGTGTCAGCCCAGCCGCCGACAGCGTCAGTGCCGCTTCGCGATAGGCGTCCACCACTCGCTCAGACGGGCTCGTACGTCGTGATCGTTGACCAGGTCCCATTTGTGTGTTGGTCAACAGGCGCGTCGGCGACTTCTCTGCAATACTGCGCGTGAAATTCGTCGGTTACGACAGGGGATCCTCATGGCCGGTAAGCACAGTGCAACGAGTCCATCGACGAGTGGTTTGTCGTCCGGCCCGAGTGGACGACATCGTGCTCTGCCTCGCCACTCTGAGGCATCGGTGTGGCTCGGTGCCGGCGCCGTCGCGCTGGGCCTCGGTGCCGCGCTGATCACTGGGGCGGGGGTCGCTCAGGCCGACACCGGCAGCGGGTCAAGCGTTTCGCGGTCCAACCACGGACCGCAGACCTCCATCCGCACGGTCGTCAGAGCGACCACCATCCGTTCCGGAGCACCATCGTCATCGTTCGAAAGCACCAATGACTCCGTTGTCAGTAGGGCCGCCTCGCCCGCTGTCGGCGACAATGACAACGCCGACGACTCTGCGAACGGCCCCGGCCTGACGATTAAGCAGCTCGTCCTGGAAAACGGCGGTATTCCGGGGCTTGGCATCGGACCCGAGGTTCCGTTCCTCGGCGGTAAGCAGGGCGGCTTGCTCTCGAAGATCGCCGGCGCCCTCTCCGGCGGCCTTTTCTGACGGAGACGTCGGCACCGGTAGCTACGATTGCGCACAATCAGCCGTTGCGGATGAGTTCGTGCAATGCGCCAATGTCCTTGCTGGCCTGCGTTTTAGCGCCATCATTCGGAGCTCGGACCATGCTCGCGTCCTTGCATCTGCAACAGCGCCGATTTATTTGTGTCGATCGCCCGTGTCGATGATCAACCTGGCTCGATAATCGACCCGGCAGCCGAACGGTTTGACTGGTCCGGGAGCTGCGGCTCCCCAGACCGGCCACACCTCTCGCGGCCGAAGTATCGAATGCACACAAAAGGGGGATCGAAATGTCAGAGCAGGACGACAACAAAGACCTCATCAAGCGGGGTTACGAAGCCTTTGCCGCGCGTGATATCGAAACGGTGATGAGCCTGTTCGACGATGACATCGAGTGGGTGCAACCAGGCGACAGTGCTGTCAGCGGCACCTTCCACGGCAAGACCGAAGTCATGGAGCACCTTGGACGATTGGCCGAGAAGTCGCCGACGGTGAACATCAAACGACTTATCGCCGAGGGCGATACGGTCGTCGCGATCACTGACGTGAGCGCTGGCGGCGAAACCGGCGAGGACGCCGACGTATTCACCATCCGCAATGGCAAGACCGTCCGCATGGAGGTGCACGGCGACACCGCGTTGATTGAGCGCGTTTACGGCAAGAAACAGCTCGCCGCTGGATAACGGCGTCCGGCAACCCCTTTGAGCCGGAGGGCTCACAGGTACCCGTAAGCTCGGGGCCATGCGACCTTCCCGGTTGATGACTGTTGTGCTTGTCCTGGGCCTGACCGCAGCCGGCTGCGGGTTCAAGCCGCCGGCTGCACCGCCGACGACGTCGGCCGCCTGCACTCAGGCCGACGGGCCGAGTGCAGATACCGTCGCCGCTGAGATCGCCAAGCTGCCCGCGGCGCAGTGGAGCGAGATAGTCAGCGGGCACACCGCCGATTGCAGTCTGCACTGGGTCGTCGTCACCTCGGGCGATGCGTCCGACAGCCCGGGACAGGTGCTGTTCTTCGACCGCAAGTCGCCGATCGGCCCACCGACCCCGGATCCCCGGCCCTACATCACGATCAACGCCATCGGCAACAACACCGCGGCGGTGCAGTACCAGTGGCGTCAGGGTCAACAGCCGGCGTGCTGCCCGACGGGCGTCGCCACGGTCCGGTTCAAGATCGAGGACGGCAAGCTCAAGGCGCTCGATCCCATTCCCAACGCATAACTACACGCCGCGCACGCTGCCGCCGTCGATCACGTACTCGCCGCCGGTGATGTACGCGGCACGATCGGAGACGAGGAACGCAACCAACTCGCCGACATCGGCAGGCCGACCCGGCGCACCCAGCGGAATGCCACCGATCGATTCCATGATCCGGGTGCGGGCCTCGTCGATGCTGATGTTGTTGATCTGTCCGATCTCCTCGGCCATCCGATACGCCGACTCCGTCTCGATGTAACCCGGGCACACGGCGTTGACGCGAATCCCCTTGGGGGCTAACTCATTCGATAGTGCCTTGCTGTAGTTGGTCAACGCGGCCTTCGCCGCCGCGTAGGGGATGGAGGTGGGCAGCGGCGCACGGCGCTGGATCGACGTGATGTGCACGATGGCCCCCGAACCCCGCGTCACCATTCCCGGGATGATCGCCCTGTCGAGCCGGACGGCCGCCAACAGGTTCGCGTTCAACGCCGACTGCCAGTCGTCGTCGGTGAGCGCGGCAGCGCCGCCGTCATACTGCCCGGATCCCCCGACGTTGTGCACGAGGATGTCGACGCTTCCGAGCCGGTCGAGCGCCTCTGCGCCCAGCGTGGCAACGCCGTCGGCAGTGCTGACGTCTGCGGCGATGATGTCGTCCGATGTTTCGTGCGGCACCGACCTCGCAGCGACTACGACCCGCGCGCCACAGGCACGCAGTCGGTCTGCGATGCCCTTGCCGATGCCACGGGTGCCACCCGTGATCAGCGCGGACCGGCCGGAGAACTCGTCAATGTCAGCCATGATGCGAGTCTGGCACCCGCCACCGACACCGACCTTCTATGTGTCGACGATGTTCTCCGGGTGGAGCATCTCGGCGTAACGCAACTGCTCGGGGATTCCGAACCCGTCCACGAGCAGCTCGGCGTACGGCCGCAAATTGCGGCACCGTTCGTTGACGCCGCGCGTCACCGCTTTGGCACGCTCGGTGGACAAGAAGCGGTGTTCGACGAACCACGCCCTGTCCTCCTCCATCACCGACAGTGCGTACAGGTCGCACAGCAGGTTCAGAATCTTTCGGGCCTCGTCGTCCTCGCAAGAATCGATGCCTGCGACGAATGCCTCCAGGATGATCCGCTCGATGTGCGCTCGCGCGGCATGCAAGACGTGGTCCTGGACCGCGTTGAATGCGTCGAATGCCGACATCTCCTTCGACTTGCCCTGCAGCCGACGGGCGACCGTGGAGATCATGTACTCCTCGCGGTCCTCGAACATCTTGAGCTGGGTACCGCGGTTGAAGAGGCTGCCCTCTTCCTCGTTGTCCTGCCGGGTATCGAGGATCGTCTGGATGATCGTCTCCGCCGCAGTGCGTTTCAGCACCCGCTCGCCGGCGAAGTTAGCGGCGAACCGCACCCAGTCCACGGGGCTCATGCCCTTGATGTCGTCGGCGTAGGCGGTGAGCAGTTCCTTGGCGACGAGTTGGACCAGCACGTGGTTGTCGCCCTCGAAGGTGGTGAACACGTCGGTGTCGGCCTTCAGCGCGATCAGCCTGTTCTCGGCGAGATAGCCTGCGCCGCCACAGGCTTCGCGCGCCTCCTGGATGGTGCGAGTTGCGTGCCAGGTGTTGGCGGCCTTCAAGCCCGCGGCCCGCGACTCCAGCTCCCGCTGCTCCTCGGGGTCGGGATCGTCGGCCGACTGCAGATCGTGCGTCTTTGCGACCAATTCGTTCTGCGCGAACTGCAGCGCATAGGACCGCGCGATGAGCGGGAACAACCGTCGCTGGTGCACCAAGTAGTCCATCAGCAGCACTTCGTGGTCGTCGTCGGGGGCCTTGAACTGCGTGCGCTGCAACGCATATCGGGTCGCGATGTCGAGCGCCACGCGCGCCGCGGCGCCTGCGCTGCCGCCGACGGTCACCCGGCCGCGGATCAGCGTGCCGAGCATCGTGAAGAAGCGGCGGTTCGGATTCTCGATCGGCGAACTGTAGGTGCCGTCCTCCGCCACGTCCGCGTACTTGTTGAGCAGGTTCTCACGCGGAACGCGGACGTCGTCGAACTGGATGCGACCGTTGTCCACACCGGGCAGGCCGCCCTTGTAGTGGCAGTCTCCTGTCGTCACTCCTGGCAGGTCGTTGCCGTCGTCGTCACGGATCGGCACCACGAAGCAGTGCACCCCGTGGCCCTTCCCGTCAGGCGTGATCAGCTGAGCGAATACCGCTGCGACGGTGGCTGTTTCGGCGGCACCGCCGATGTAGTCCTTGCGCGCGGTGCGAGTGGGGGAGTCGATGATGAACTCTTGGGTGGACGGATCGTACGTGGCGGTGGTCTCCAACGACTGCACATCGCTGCCGTGACCGGTCTCGGTCATCGCGAAGCAGCCCAGCAGGTCGAGGCTGATGATCCGCGGCACGTATGCCTTGTGATGGCGTTCGGTGCCGAGGTTTTCGATGGCGCCGCCGAAAAGGCCCCACTGCACACCGGCCTTGACCATCAGCGACAGGTCGGACATCGCCAGCATCTCGATCCGGGTGACCGCCGCCCCGACGTCGCCGTTGCCGCCGTGTTCCTTCTTGAACCCGTCCTCGGCGGCGCCATGGGCCGCCATGATCTTCATCTGCTCCATCACCTTGGTGCGTGCGATGACGGTGTTCGGGGTGTAATGCGGGCGGAAGATCTCGTTGGAGAGTTCCTCGCGCATCCGTTTCTTTACGTCGCGAAAACGGCCGTCCAACGTGTTGCGTACATGCTCCGCAGTGGTGGTCATACCGAGACGGTAGCCCTTCCAGCGCCAGCCAAAACTGTGATGTGCCAAACGCAGCCAAACGTAGGCAAACCTAGCTAGACCAGCGGATTTCCGTGACGTTGAATCGACACATGACCGAATCACAGTCGACCTCATCGACACCCGAGTCGTGGCGGCCTCACGAGTTCGATCATCGACACGGAGACGTCAGCGGTGGCTGGTTACGCGCCGCGACGTTCGGCGCGATGGACGGCCTCGTCAGTAACACGGCGCTGATCGCGGGTGTCGGCGCGGCGGCCGATGCGCACACGGTGGTGATCAGCGGTTTCGCCGGACTGGTAGCGGGCGCGTTCTCGATGGCGCTGGGCGAGTTCGCGTCGGTGACGACGTCCAACGAACAGATCGAGTCCGAAGTGAGCGTCGAGAAGCGTGCGTTCCGCTTGCATCCCCAGGCCGAACAGGCCGAGCTCGTCGACATGTTCGTCACCATCGGCCTGTCGCCGGAGACGGCGGCCAAGGCCAGCGACGAGCTGCACCGCGACGAGGGCCGCGCAGTGAATTTCCATCTGACCCAAGAGCTCGGCGTCGACCCGGAGGACAAGCCATCGCCGTATGTGGCAGCCGTGTCCAGCTTCGTCATGTTCGCGATCGGCGCCGTCGTCCCGCTGATCCCGTATCTGTTCGGTTTCCAGTCCCTGTGGTTAGGCCTGCTGTTCGGCGGCGTCGGGCTGTTGATCGCCGGGGGAGTGGCCGCAACGTTCACGAAGAAGCCTGTGTGGTTTGCGGCCTTGCGTCAGTTGCTGTTCGGGACGATCGCGATCGCGGCAACGTATGCCGTAGGCCACCTCGTCGGAACGGTCATCTGAGGTCAGCTGTCGCTGCCGACGGTGATCGCCGTCGCTTGCTCGGCCATCTCATCGAGCTCGGACTCCTCGACGTCGATGCCGACCAGGTGCTTTCGTGTGACGAAAAGCACGCCCGCGCCGAGCAGGACCGCGGCTGCGCCGACCCAGAACGGCAGATGAACGCTGATCTGCTCACCGAGCACACCGGCCAGCCAGGGCGCCAGCGCGGCGCCCGAGAAGCGGACGAAACTGTAGGCGGCAGAGGCCACCCCGCGCTCGACGGGCGCTGCCTTCATGACGGTCTCGGTGATCAACGTGTTGTTGATGCCGATGAACAGGCCCGCGACAACCACACACGTCGCCAGCACGGCCTTGTTGTCGGTGCCGACGGCCATCACGACCAGCGTCGCCGTCATCGCCAGGAGGTTGGCCACAAGGACGGGCACGGTGCCGAACCGGTGCTGCAGCCGAGGCGCGACGACCACAGACGTGAACGCCAGTGCCAGGCCCCAGCCGAAGAAGATCAGCCCGATCTGATGCGCACTCATGTCGAGCGGGAACGGCGTGAACGCCAGCAGCGTGAAGAAGCCAAAGTTGTACAGCAGCGCGGTGATTGCGACGCCGAGCAGGCCGCGGTGGCGCAACGCGCGGAACGGGTCGAGCAGGGTGGTGGCGTGTTCAGCGCGCGGTGTGGTCGGCAGCAGGAACGCGGTGACGACGAGCGCCAGCGCCATCAGCGCCGACACCCCGAAGAACGGACCGCGCCACGAGATCGAGCCGAGGACGCCGCCGACGAGCGGGCCGACCGCGATGCCGAGGCCGAGTGCCGCCTCATAGAGGATGATCGCCTGGGCCACGGACCCACGCGCGGAGCCGACGATGGTGGCCAGCGCGGTGGCGATGAACAGCGCGTTGCCCAGGCCCCAGAGTGCCCGCCAGCCAACCATTTCCAGCACCGTGTCGGACATGCCTGCCAGCCCGGCGCCGGCGATGATGATCAGCAGGCCGAGCAGCAGCGTGCGTTTGGGGCCGATCCGGCTGGCCACTACACCGGTGATGAGCATGGCCACGCCCATCACCGCCATGTAGCTGGTGAACAACAGCGACACCTGCGACGGGGACGCATTCAGGTTGTCGGCGATCGGCTTGAGGGGGTCGACGAGACCGATACCCATGAAAGCGACGACGGACGCGAAGGCAACGGCCCAACCGCTGGAAGGAGCCGCGAGGTGTGAGCTGTTACGTTGCGCACCCTCGCCGGGCCAGGGGACCGAGCTCTACAACGGCTGGTGTGATCCTCGGAATATAAAATCCAAGGTCCAGGCTGACTCGGTGGTACTAAATTGATTCCTCGTAGAAAAAGGGGGAAGCGATGATGCATGCCTTGACGGTGGATGAACATCTCCTAGAGACCGCAAAAGCCCGTGCCGTTGCGGAACGAGAGATGACGGTGAGCGCAGAGCAGCTGTATGCCACGCTCGAGGATGGCCCGGCATGGTCCAAGTGGACGGGGGTCATCCGCGAGGTCACCTGGACAAGCCCCAAGCCGTTTGCAATAGGGACGACGCGCACGTTGAAGCTCGCGGGTGGTGTAACCCTCGATGAGGTGTTTTGGGCGTGGGAACCTAATCGTCGCATGGGTTTCTCGGTCACTGCTGCGAGCATCGGCTGGTTGAGCGGGTTGACCGAGGTCTACGAAATCACGCCCCTATCGTCAGAGCGCTGCAAGCTGCGCTGGGTGGTCGCGGCGTTGTTTCCAGGCATGCTCGGCAAAATTGAGCCGGCAATAGGGCGCACCTTTCAGATCAATCAGAAGCGACTGATCAGGAACCTTGATCGGGTCGCCCGCGAGCGCTCGAAGCACGCGTGAACGGAGCGTTTTACCAGCCCAATGCCTAGCGTGTTACACCTGCGAGCTTGCGAAGGCAACGGCCCAAACAGCCTTGGGTTGGCGCCACATACGGTGCGGCTGCTCCTTTTCTGTTGTCACTTGGTGGGGGTGGGCGCGGCCGCATCCTCGAGAAGTCGGCGCAGCACACGCACGGAGTCGCTCAGTGCCTGGCGATCCGCGTCGTCAAGCCGCTCCAGATACGGGTCGATGGCTGCAGCACGGTCCACACGCACCTGTCGCAGGGTGTCGACGCCCTTGGGGGTGATGCGGATCAGCACCGCCCGCGCATCGTCGGGGTCGACGGTGCGCGATACCAGGCCCGCGTCTTCGAGTCGGCGGACCTGTGTGGTCATCGTCGGCTGCGAGCAGTGGTCGAGCGCAGCCAGGTCGGATATCCGGGCCGCGCCTTGGTCCTCGATGGTGGACAGCAGCCGTGCTTGGGCGTAGCCCAGCGGCATGCGGACCCGCTGCGTGGCCAGCCGGTTGAGCCGGGCCACCACGGACAGCAGATCTGATCCGAGCGTCGGGGTCATGACTCCATGATTGCATAGGCTTACTATGCGTTTCAAACGCTATCGGTCGTGTTGCCGCTCACAGCGTGGTCGGGAGGGCTCTCAGGAGCCGGCTGGCAGAATCGAGAAATGACCGTACCCAAGCCGAGTGTCCCACGACGGGCACGCTCGCTTCAACCGGTCGAGCTTGCACAAGCCTCGGTGATGGCGGCGCTGTGCGCTGCCATCGCGATCATCGCTGTCGTCGTCCCCTTCGCAGCCGGCGTGTCGTTGCTGGGCACCGTGCCCCTCGGCCTGCTTGCCTACCGGTACCGGCTTCGGGTGCTGATTGCCGCGACCGTCGCAGGGGCCGTCATCGCATTTCTGATCGCCGGCATGGGCGGATTCATGACCGTCGTGAACTGTGCCTACATCGGCGGCCTGACCGGCATCGTGAAGCGTCGCGGCCGAGGTCTCCTGACCGTGTTCGCTGCAGCGCTCGTCGCGGGCGCCCTGTTCGGCCTCGCTACGGTGACGGCGCTGGCCGTCCTGGTGCGGCTGCGTCACCTGATCTTCGAATCGGTGACCGCCAACATCAACGGACTCGCGACGATCGTTGCCCGCATTCCCGACATGGCGCCCGTTGCCGAGCGGCTCAAATACGACTTCGCCACCGCGCTGCACTACTGGCCGTACCTGTTCTTCGGCTGGTCGGTGATCTCGATCGTCATCGTGACGTTCATCGGCTGGTGGGCGCTGTCGCGGGTGATGACCCGACTGCTCGGGATTCCCGACGTGCACAAGCTGGAGTCGTCGACCGACACCGGACCGATCGCCCCCGTCCCGGCGCGGCTGCAGGACGTCCGATTCCGCTACCCCAAGGTCGACCACGACGCCCTCGGCCCGGTGTCGCTGAGCGTGGAACCCAGTGAGCACCTCGCGGTGACCGGCGCCAACGGCTCTGGGAAGACCACGCTGATGCTGATGCTCGCCGGCCGCGAGCCCACTTCGGGGACCATCGAGCGTCCTGGCGCCGTCGGCCTCGGCAAGCTCGGCGGTACCGCGGTGATCATGCAGCACCCGGAGAGCCAGGTGCTGGGGACCCGCGTCGCCGACGACGTGGTGTGGGGCCTCCCGCCCGGCAAGACCACCAACGTGCACCAGCTGCTCACCGAGGTCGGCCTGGACGGGCTCGCCGAACGAGACACCGGCGGATTGTCCGGCGGTGAACTGCAGCGCCTGGCCGTGGCGGCGGCGCTCGCGCGCGAGCCGTCGCTGCTGATCGCCGACGAGGTCACCAGCATGGTCGACCAGGACGGGCGTGATGCGTTGATGTCGGTGTTGTCCGGCTTGACCCGGCACCACCGCATGTCGCTCGTCCACATCACGCACTACAACAGCGAGGCGGAGGCCGCCGACCGCGTGATCAACCTGACCGGAAACGGCGGCGCCGCCGACAACACCGCGATGGTGGAAACGGCCGCCGCCCCGGCCGCGACGCTGCCGACGCGCCACCACTCCGATGCGCCTGTGCTCGAGCTCTACGGTGTTGGACACGAATACGCCAGCGGGACACCGTGGGCGACAACGGCTCTGCGTGATATCAACTTCACTGTCCACGAGGGCGACGGTGTGCTGATCCACGGCCTGAACGGGTCGGGCAAGTCGACGCTGGCCTGGATCATGGCGGGCCTGACGGTGCCGACCGTCGGCAGCTGCCTGCTCGACGGCAAGCCGGTTTCCGACCAGGTTGGTGCGGTCGCGATTTCGTTCCAGGCAGCCAGGCTGCAGCTGATGCGCAGCCGCGTCGACCTGGAAGTGGCCTCGGCGGCCGGGTTTTCGTACCGGGACCACGACCGCGTGGTGGACGCGTTGGCGACCGTGGGATTGGATGCGGCGCTGGCGAAGCGGCGCATCGATCAGCTCAGCGGCGGCCAGATGCGCCGCGTCGTGCTCGCGGGACTGCTGGCGCGCTCGCCGCGCGCGCTGATCCTCGACGAACCGTTGGCCGGGCTGGACGCGGCCAGCCAGCGGGGCCTGCTGCGGCTGTTGGAAGAGCTGCGTCGCCGGGCGGGCCTGACCGTCGTCGTTATCTCCCACGACTTTTCGGGCCTGGAGGAGCTGTGCCCGCGCACGCTGCAGCTGCACGACGGCGCGCTGGCCCCGGCGCCGACGACGGCGGGAGGCATGTCATGACCGCCCCCGCCGCGACCCGGCAACGCGCGCTGGTGGTGCTCTTGCGGCCGGTGCCGGGGGACACCGTCATCCACCGGCTGTGGGCCGGCACGAAACTCATCGCGGTGGCTGGTATCGGGGTGCTGTTGACCTTCTACCCGGGCTGGGTGCCGATCGGCTTGGTGGCCGCCCTGATTCTGACGACCGCGCGGCTCGCGCACATCACGCGCGGTGCCTTGCCGTCGATTCCACGCTGGCTCTGGTTCTTGCTCTTCCTCGGCGGGGCGACCGCGGCGTTCGCCGGCGGTAGCCCGGTGATCCACCTGGGCTCTGTGGAACTCGCACTGGGTGGGTTACTCGCGTTCCTGCGAATCACGGCGGTGTCGATCGTTTTGCTCGGGCTCGGTGCGATGGTCTCCTGGACCACCAATGTCGCCGAAATCGCCCCCGCCGTTGCGAAATTGGGCCAGCCGCTGCGGCCGCTGCGGATCCCGGTCGACGAGTGGGCGGTGGCGCTGGCGTTGGCGTTGCGGGCGTTTCCGATGCTGATCGACGAGTTCCGCGTGCTCTACGCATCCCGCAGGCTGCGGCCCAAGCTGGTGCCCACCACGCGACGGGCGCGCCGGCGGCGGTGGGCGCTGGAGGTCGTCGATCTGCTCGCCGCGGGGATCACGGTGGCGCTGCGTAGGGCCGACGAAGTGGGCGATGCCATTACGGCCCGCGGTGGCGCCGGCCAAATCTCCGCGGTGCCGTCGGGTCCCAAACGGGCGGACTGGGTGGCACTGTCGATCGTGGTCCTGGTGTGTGCCGTCGCCCTGGTGCTGGAACTGACGATTCTGGGCACGCTCTAGCTGCAATGGGCTTCCCGGTTGATTCTGCGTACATGGCGCCGTCTACTCGCACTTTTTGGCCCTTCGCGCAGAGTCAATGCGGACGTCAGCGCTTTGCGGCGGAGTTCGCGGCGTGCTGAGCGTCGGCCACGGAGGACCGCACCTTTGCGACAGCGTGGGTGACCGAATGGCAGACCTTTGGCGCCGCTCGAAGCAGTAAGCGCCTATTCGACCGCGGCTAAACCTATGGATGCTCGCGCGTCATTCTCAGGCGCCGCCGCAGCCCCCTCCGCAGCCGCCGCCGCCTCCGCAGCCGCCGCCGCCTCCGCAGCCGTCGCCTCCGCCGGCGCCATCAGCAGCGCCGAGGTCACCGCCAACGCCGCGATACGCCGCACCCCCTTCCATGCAGATGCCCAGGCCCAATGCGCCTCTGGGAGCAGCGTTGTGCTTTCGCGCCCAAGCCCGGCTGCGTTCAAGGTCTAGCTTGTCGCGCCGTCGTCGGTCCTCGGGGGTTTCGTCACGTCGTTGGCGATGCGTTTGTATGACCATGCCAATGGCCACTAGCATGCCCAAAAACAAAATGCCGAGAACGACAAGCTCGCCGCTCATGGGCAAAGATTACGCCGCTTTGCTCCCGCCGCATACAGTGACAACGTGCGGCGCCGGCGCGGGGACCGGTTCGATCGGGCGTATACCGCGGTGGCGGACCTCGATCTTCCCCCGGCTGTGTTCAAAACGTGTCCGTGGCAGCCGCGCACGCTCGTCGAGACCGGCTTGCGCCAGTGGCTGCGCTGCTGTGCACCCGCGCTGCGCGACCACCAGGTGATCGGCATGCCCTCGCGCGCGGTAGACGAGGCGTGGCACGGCCTGATCCTGTGCACCGCACGGTATTCCGCGTTCTGCACCACCGCGTACGACCAGTTTCTGCATCACCACCCCGACGGCGGCGCACCCGCCCACATCCCAGGGGTCACCGATCCCATCGACGAGCAGCTCCGCCGGACAGTCATCGCATGGTCACTGGTCGCGAAGCCAGGCGAACAGTGCGTCCTCTGGGATCTCGACGAACGTGTCGGTGTGGACCAGCCGTGGGGCCTCGATCTCGACCGGGTCGCCGCGATCCAGGCCGCAGTCACAACACTCAATGCCAGCGGCCGGAATCAGTGACGCCGTGTAGATCGGCCCGGTGACAGGCCACCGCGTGCACAACGAGACAGCACAGGTAAGGACCACTAGGGGGCGTGGTGTTTTTCCGTGAGAATTGACTCTTGCCGCGGACGGCTGCTTGCCTGCGTCAGCATCCGCCACCACAGCCGCCGCCACCACAGCCGCCGCCGCCGCAGCCGCCGCCGCCGCAGCCGCCGCTGCCTGCGCTGTCGCCGCTGCCTCCACCGCCGCAGCCTCCACCGCTGCCGTAGTAGTAGGTGCCGCCCACTGCGCCCGCCGTCCCCGCTGCCCAGACCTTGGGCCTTCTGGCACGTTCGGTCTGCAGTCGAGCACGCCGCATCACGATCCCCACCGGGATGCCAATGATCATGACCATCCCGATGAATACCAGGAACCCGAGGACCCCGGGACTCATAAGCAAAGGCTACGCCGGTTTGCTTTTGCCGCATACAGCGACATTTGACGAGAAGTTGGTGACCGGGAGGTCCATCGCCCGGGCGCGTACGCCACCGTCTACGCGACAGCGAGGACTCCCGCCGAACTGGCAACGCGCGGGGGTAATCAGCGCTCCGCAGCAGCGTTCGCCGCGCGCTGTGCGTCGGCGAGGCTGGGCGGCACGTCGCTGCGGCCCAGGAACATTTCGTCGAAGTAGGGCTTGAGCGCGTCGAACCCTGGAGCGAACCCGGCGCCGCCCGGCGCTGCGATGCGAGGACCGTTGAGCACCTTGAAGAACGGGCTCACATCCACGCCGCGCGATGCCCAGTACTTGTCGTAGACGGGCTGCGCGGCGAGCACTGCGGGGATGGCGGCGCCGCGGGCGCCGAGAAACTCGTTGCCCTGGGGGCTGCCCATCCACGCCAACACCTGGCGGACCGCCTCGGGATGTTTGGTGGCCGAATTACCAGCGGCCGCAACGCCGTTCGTGACGCTGACCCTTCCCTTCGGCCCGGCGGGCATCATGGCCACACCCCACCGGAACGGCGCCTGATCGGCCACCGCGGCCAAGTTGTAGGTGCCGGATTGGAACAGCGCCATCCGGCCCTGCAGGAACTGATTGCGGGAGAAGTCGCCGTTGTCGTTGGTGTCCGACGCGGGTGGCGCGACGTGATCGGTGTTGATCAGCCGCACCAGGTATTCGAATGCCTGGGCCGACTGTGGGTTGTCGAACACATAACGATCGCCGACGGAGAACACCCCGCCTGCGGACCCGATGTAGTTGAGGTAAATGCCCTGCAGGTCGTTGGCCGCGTTGTAGCCCCACTGGCGGATCCGCGTCGCGTCGAATCCCGGTGTGCCTGCGGCCCGGCCGTCGGTGTCGAACGTCAACCGGGCCAGCAGAGGACGCAGTGTGTCGTCGCCGTCGAGCGACCAGTGCAGCGTCAGCAGTTCGCGCAGTTGCACACCTGCGGCATCGAGCAGGTCGGCATTGAAGTACAGCGCGATGCCTGCGTCCGTCAGCTGCGGCACCGCCCACAACACACCGTTGCGGGTGAACTGGTTGACCACCGAGCGCTCCCATGCTGCCGACGCGTTGGGGCCCAGCTTCTCTGCGATGTTGACAAGTCTGCCGCTGTCGGCATAACCGGAGAGGTAGGCATTCGACAGCCAGAAGATGTCATCGGCACCGCCGCCGGCCACGTCGGTGCGCAGCGCGTCGAAGTAGCTGGAGTAGGCGACGACGTTGACCCGGACCTCGATGTCGGGGTGCTCACGGGTGAACGCGGCGAACGACTCCCGATACGCGGCCGCGACCTGCTCGTCCCACAACCGCACGGTGACCACTGTCCGGCCGCTGGGCTCGTCGGATCGGGCCAGCACCATCGCGGCGACAAGGAGGACGGCTAACGTCAGAGCCAGGCCGGCGAAGACGAGCGTGGAAACACGTGGCCGGAAACTCATTTCAGCCCTGTCACCACGATCGAGCGGACGATGTGGCGGCCCAACACCACGAACAACACGATCAGTGGCACGATCGCCACGGTCGTGGCCGCCATCACCAACGTCCACTGTGCGTTGTAGCGGGACTGCAGGCCTGCCGTCGCCACGGTCAGTACCTCCCACTTGCTTCCGCTGGTGATGACCAGCGGCCACATGAAGTTGTTCCACTGCGACACCACGGTGATCAACGCCAGCGTCACCAGGATCGGCCTGCTGGCAGGCACCACCACGTGGACGATGACGTCCAACGTGTGGGCGCCGTCGACACGGGCGGCGTTGATCAGGTCGGCAGGGATCGTGCGAAAGTACTCCCGCAACAGGAAGATCGCGTACGGCGAGCCGAACATGAACGGCAACACCAACGCCCAGAACGTGTTTCGCAGGCCGGCCTCGGCCATCATCAGATACAGCGGGACTACCGTCACCGTTGCGGGCACCATCAGTGTGGCGATGTACACCCAGAACAGCACGTCTCGGCCCGGAAATTGCAGGCGAGCGAAGGCATACGCCGCCAGCACCGAGAAAGTCATCTGCCCGAGCAGAATCACCGCGGTCATCAACGCGGTCACGAGCAACGCGCGACCGAAGCCGGCGTCGGCGAGTCCGATGTAGTTCTGCAGCGTCGGCGGGCTGGGCAACGACAGTGGTGACCCGGTGTTGAACTCACGCGCCGAGGTGAACGACGTGAGCAAGCCCAATGCGAACGGCACCAACGTGATCACTGCCCCGATGGCCAGCCCGGGATAGATGACGGCACCCGAGATGACCCGGCTAGGTGATGTCATTGGAGATCCGCCGCCTGAAGTACAGGTGCTGGGCGATCGTCACACCGACCAGCAGTACGAACAGCACCACTGCCATCACCGCAGCGCGGCCGACCGCCGCCGCGCCGAACGCCTCGGCATAGATCCGGTGGGCCACCAGGTCGGTGCGGCCCTGCGGGCCGCCGCCGGTCAATGCATAGACCGTGTCGAAGACCTGCGCCGCGCTGATGATCCCGGTGACCGTCACGAAGAGCAGCGTCGGCCGCAGCATCGGCAAGGTGATGCGGCGGAACCGCTGCCACGCCGTTGCGCCGTCGGTGCGGGCCGCATTGTGGATGTCCTCAGGGATGTTGAGGATGCCGGCCAGGAAGAACAGCGTCACGTAGCCCACGTTGGTCCAGACGACGACCGCGGACACCACCGGAAGCGCCAGCCCAGGATCGGTGAGCCACTCGACGCGGTGGCCGAGCAGCGTGCTGACCGCGCCGTCCGTCGGCGCGAGGATCCACCGCCACAGCACGGCGATCGCCAACGGCGCGCAAATCCACGGCAGCACATACAGCGTGCGGAAGAACCCAGTACCGGGCAGCCCGCGCGCCAGCATCGCGGCGGCGATGAGACCGAGCACGGTTTGCGCGGGCACCACCATTGCGATGAACGCGAGCGTCACGACCAGCGACGTCGCGAACGATCGGTCGGTGAGCACCGATTGCCAATTGTCCAGTCCGACATATCGAATCGGACCGAGCAGATCCCACCGGTGCAAGCTCAGCCAGAACACCACCAGCATCGGCAGCAGCAGGAACGTCACCACTCCGAACAGGCTGGGCGCGAGCAGTGCATAGCCCAGTGCCGTCGACCGGACATGGTTGGCTGCCACCGAGCCATTAAAACCGGACAGCCGGGCTGCCACTACGGTAGTGGCGTGACAGCAGGCCGCCGGGTCGATGCCGACTTCCTCGCGTTGCCCCGACATCAACTCGCCGACGCTGCGCTGTCCGCGGCCATCGCCGCCGGGGCGAGCTACGCCGACCTGCGGATTCACAGCATCACGACGGAGATCGTGCAGTTGCGTGACGGCGAGCTGGAAACCGCCGTCGTCAACCATGAGATAGGCCTTGCGGTGCGTGTCATCGTCGACGGCACGTGGGGCTTCGCGTCGCACGCCGAACTGGACCCGGATGTGGCCGCGGAGACCGCGCGGCGTGCCGTCCAGGTGGCGACGACACTCGCGGCGCTGAACGCGGAGCGCATCGAACTGGCCGCCGAGCCGATCTACTCCGATGTCAGCTGGGTGTCGGACTACCGGGTCGACCCGTTCACAGTCGGGGTGGCCGACAAGATCGCGGTGCTGGGCGAGTACTCAGGGCGGCTGCTGGCCGCCGACGGCGTCGACCACGTGTCGGCGGTGCTGTATGCGGCAAAGGAGCAGACGTTCTACGCCGACACGTTCGGCTCGTCGCTCACTCAGCAGCGGGTGCGGGTGCTGCCATCGCTGGAGGCGGTGACGGTCGACGCCGCGGCGGGCATGTTCGACACGATGCGCACGCTGGCGCCACCGACGGCGCGCGGCTGGGAGTACGTCGCAGGCGACGACGTCTGGAACTGGACCGATGAGCTGGCCCAGCTGCCGTCGTTGCTCGCCGAGAAGGCAAAGGCGCCCTCTGTGTGGGCCGGCCCCACGGACTTGGTGATCGACCCGTCCAATCTCTGGCTCACGATTCACGAATCGATCGGGCACGCCACCGAATACGACAGGGCGATCGGCTACGAGGCTGCCTACGCGGGCACGTCGTTCGCCACACCGGACAAGCTTGGGACGATGCGCTACGGCTCGCCGGTGATGAACGTGACCGCCGACCGGACAGTCGAATACGGTTTGGCGACGGTGGGTTTCGATGACGAGGGTGTACGGGCGCAGAGCTGGGATCTGGTGCGCGACGGCGTCTTCGTCGGCTATCAGCTGGATCGGGTGTTCGCCCCGCGGCTGGGCGTGGCGCGGTCCAATGGCTGCTCGTACGCCGACTCGCCGCACCACGTGCCGATACAGCGGATGGCCAACGTGTCGCTGCTGCCCGGCGCCGGCGACCCCCGGACCGACGATCTGATCGCCCGTGTCGAGGACGGCATCTACATCGTCGGCGACAAGTCATGGTCAATCGACATGCAGCGCTACAACTTTCAGTTCACCGGACAGAGGTTCTTCCGGATCCGCAACGGTCGCCTCGACGGCCAACTGCGCGACGTCGCGTATCAGGCCACGACCACCGACTTCTGGGGG
>Ga0105242_10001479_pt1 | contig 18502 bp, 16 predicted proteins | sample KBSM24metaG_FD_81521 | JGI IMG/M metagenome (GOLD analysis project Ga0105242, IMG submission 81521) | Miscanthus rhizosphere microbial communities from Kellogg Biological Station, Michigan, USA - KBS M2-4 metaG | ecosystem: Host-associated > Plants > Roots > Rhizosphere > Soil | place... | reverse complement strand
GGTGCCGGCAGTTCGTGGATGCATGGGCGGGCTTTCGGGTGTGTGGGGAGAACCCCTGCGCAGGCAGGGGGAGGAGCATGGGGTTTCGTTCGTCAAAAAGAACGACTGGACGATATGATGATTATCGATGGATTGTTCGTCAAGTCGAACGATCGTTTGTTTTGATGTTCTAGCCGCATGTCCACTTCGCCCCATCCCGCGCCCATCGACCTGCTCGCTGCTGCCCTGCGGCGCGAGCGGGAGCGCCTGGGCCTGTCCGTGTCGGAGCTCGCCAAGCGCGCCCGGATCGCCAAATCGACGCTTTCGCAGCTGGAGGCCGGCAGTGGCAACCCGAGCCTGGAAACCCTCTGGGCGCTGGCGACGGCCCTGGGCGTGCAGGTGACGCGCCTGATCGCCGAGCCCCGCAGCCACGTGCATGTGATCCGGGCCGGCGAAGGCGTGGCGCTGGCCTCCGAGCAGGCGAACTACGCGGCGACCCTGCTCGCCGTCTGCCCGGCCGGGCTGCAGCGCGACCTCTACCGCCTGTCGGTCCAGCCCGGTGCGCCGCGCACATCGCAGAGCCACCTGCCGGGCACCGTCGAGCATGTGGTGCTCTGCAGCGGGCGGGCACGCCTGGGGCCGACCGGCCAACTGGTGGAACTGGCCCCGGGCGACTACGCCAGCTATGCGGCGGACGCGGCGCATGTGTTCGAGGCGCTCGAGGCGAACACCACGGCCGTCATGCTGATCGAGCACCCGTGAGGTGCTTGCCTGCGCGGCCCGGGGGCGAGAGGGCGGGGCGGCGTCAGGCAAAGAAAAAGGCACCGGCCATGAATGGCGGGTGCCCTTTGCTGGGGAACGATGCGTGCGCGCCGGTGGGCGCGCCAGCCCGCTCAGACGCGCTTGCGGTATTCGCCCGTGCGGGTGTCGATTTCGATCTTGTCGCCTTGCGCCACGAACAGCGGCACGGCCACTTCGAAGCCGGTGGCGATCTTGGCGGGCTTGAGCACCTTGCCCGAGGTGTCGCCCTTGACGGCCGGTTCCGTCCAGGTGATTTCGCGCTCGACGCTGGTGGGCAGTTCGACCGAGATGGCCTTGCCGTCGTAGAACACCACTTCGACGGCCATGCCGTCTTCCAGGTAGTTCAGTGCGTCGCCCATGTTCTCGGCTTCGACTTCGTACTGGTTGTATTCGGTGTCCATGCAGACGTACATCGGGTCGGCGAAGTACGAGTACGTGCATTCCTTCTTGTCGAGGATGACGTTGTCGATCTTGTCGTCGGCCTTGTAGACGTTTTCCGTGCCGAAGTTGCCGATCAGGCTCTTGAGCTTCATGCGGACCGTGGCGGCGCCGCGGCCACCGCGGGCGTATTCGGTCTTGAGGACGACCATCGGGTCCTTGCCGTGCATGATGACGTTGCCGGCGCGGATTTCTTGAGCGATTTTCATAGCAGATTGCTGGGGTTGGAGCCGCTCTACGTGCTGGAGCGCGCAGTCGCCCGCCGTGTGGCGGGCCCGGCGCCAGCGCATGTTCCGCGGCGGGGTGCGCCGGCTGGGCACCCCCGGGTTCAGTCAGGAAGTGCGGCCTTCGATTGGCGCAAAGCCATGCATTTTAGCTTTTTTCGGCTGTGAACCCGAGCAATTGCGTCAGGAGATCGCCTTGCGCCAGCAGCCGCGCGCGGGCGGCGCGGGCACAGTCGCGCCAGGCCGACAGCGTGGGCGCGTCGATCGCGGGCAGCGGCTCGTGCGGCGTGAGGCCGTTCCAGACGGCGTGGAAACGGCACAGCGACCCGGGGGCCCCGAGCCAGTCCAGAAAGGCCTGCAGCTTGGCGTGGTGGGCGTCGTCGTCCTGCGGGTAGATGTGCCAGACGAAGGCCTCGCCCGCCCAAAGGGCGCGCACCAGCGAATCCTCGCCGCGCACGCAGTTCAGGTCGCAGGCCCAGAGCATCTCGTCGAACTGCGGCTGGGGGCAGGGCGGCAGATACTGCGCGCGCAGGCCGGTGTGGCTGGCCTGCAGTGCCTGCACGGCGGCCGTGGCGCGGCCGGGTGTGACCAGCAGCTGCGCATCGCTGCGCGCCGCGAGCTGTTCCAGCAGGCCGGGCAGGCCGGCGGGTTCGTAGCAGAAGAGCGAGACGGCGATGTCCTGCGCGCCGATGCCGTGGCGCGCCCGCCAGCCGGTGCGGTCGAAGGCGGCCTGGCGGGCGGCGAGGTCTGCCTCGCGCAGCAGCCCGCCCGTGCGCGGCGTGAAGCCGGGGTAGAAGAACCAGCGCGTGCAGCCCGCGCCCGGCCCGCTCGACAGCAGCGAGGGCAGGCGGTGGCTGCGTTCCACATAGCCCTCGGCCGACAGGTATTCGAGGTTGATCCACAAAGGTTTTCGCCCTGCAGCGCTCTTGGAGTGTGCGATGGATGCTACGAAATCAGGAGCGATCTCGCAGCCGAAGGCTTCGACCACCACATCGCCCGGGCCGTCTGCCGGCGCCTTCTGGGGCCAGGGCAGCACCTGCACGCCGGGGTGGCCGGCCGGGGCCATCCAGGCCAGGGCGCTGGCATCGTCGGTCCAGAGGCGCACCCGCTCGCCCTGCGTGGCCAGCTGGCAGCACAGGCGCCAGCACACGCCGATGTCGCCGAAGTTGTCGATGACCTGGCAGAAGAGGTCCCAGGTGCGGGGGAGGGCGGGGGTTGCGTTCATTCGGTGGTGCCCGGTTCGGCCGGAGCCTGGGCGCGCAGGTGGTCGACCAGCAGCCGTGCCACGCTGGAGGGCGATTCGCCGGCCCGCACGCAAAGCGAGAGGCGGCGCTCGGCCCAGGTTTCGTTCAGCGTGACGATGCGCACGGCCAGCGCGCCACGGTAGAGCTGTGCGCTGCCGCGCGGCATGACGCCCACGCCGAGGCCGGCGGAGACCATGAGGCAGAGCGCGTCGTAGCCCGTGACCTGGATGCGCAGGCGCAACGGCCGTTCCAGCTCGGCGGCGGCGCGCGTCAGCACGTGGTTGATGGCGCTGCCCGGGTGCATGCCGATGAAGTCGCAGTGCAGCGCATCGGCCAGCCGCACGCTGCGCCGGCGCGCCAGCGCGTGGCCGGTGGGCACGACCAGCACCAGCTCGTCACGGCGGTAGGGCAGCAGTGCCACGCGGCCGCCGTAGCTGCCGTGGTTGAGGATGCCCACGTCCGCCGCGTTCTCTGCCACCGATCGGGCCACGGCGGTGCTGATCTGCTCCTGCAGCTGCACCTGCACCTGCGGGTGCTCGGCCATGAAGCGCTGCAGCTCGGCCGGCAGGAACTGCGTGATGGCCGAGATGTTGGCCACCACCCGCACCTGCCCGCGCAGGCCGGCGCGGAAGTCGCGCATCTGCAGGGCGATGCCGTCCAGGTCGTTGAGCACGCCGCGCGCCAGGTCCAGCAGGGCGAAGGCGGCGGCGGTGGGTTCGGTGCCGCGGTTGCTGCGGCTGAAGAGCTCCACCTGCAGCGCGGCTTCCAGCTCCGCCAGGCGCCGGCTGGCGGCCGAGGGCGCGATGTGCTCGCGTGCCGCGGCGCGGGCGATGGCGCTTTCTTCCATCACGGCGATGAAGAGGCGCAGGGAGACCGGGTCGAGCTTCATGGGCCGGGATGGTAGCGCCGCAGCCGGGCTGCCATGCCGGTTTGCGATGGCGGCGTCGCGCATCAGCGTTTTGGAGCGGTGCCGGCGGGCGGCATCATCATCGCCAGATGGAGAGGCAGACACCCAGGACCCCATGACGACGATGCAAGACAACCCATCAGCGGCCAGCCGCTCCACCCCTGCGGCGCTGGCCGGCGTGCGCGTGATCGAGATGGGCCAGCTCATCGCCGGCCCGTTCTGCGGCAAGACGCTGGGCGACTTCGGCGCCGACATCATCAAGATCGAGGCCACCGGCAGCGGCGACCCGCTGCGCAACTGGCGCATGCTCAAGAACGGCACCTCCGTCTGGTGGCAGGTGCAGTCGCGCAACAAGCGCTCGGTGGCGCTGGATCTGCGGCTGCAGGAAGGGCAGGATATCGCCCGCCGGCTGATCGCCGAGGCCGACGTGCTGATCGAGAACTTCCGCCCCGGCACGCTGGAGGGCTGGGGCATGTCGCCCGACGAGCTGCATGCGCTCAACCCGGGGCTGATCATCCTGCGCATCTCGGGCTACGGCCAGACGGGGCCGTACCGCGACCTGCCGGGCTTCGGCGTGATCGGCGAGGCCATGGGCGGTCTGCGCCACCTCACGGGCGAGCCGGGCCGCGTGCCGGTGCGCGTGGGCGTCTCCATCGGCGACACGCTGGCCGCGCTGCACGGTGCCATCGGGGTGCTGACGGCGCTCTACCACCGCAAGGCGCACGGCGGCCAGGGCCAGGTGATCGACGTGGCGCTGCACGAGGCCGTCTTCAACGTGATGGAAAGCCTGATCCCCGAGTACAGCGCCTTCGGCGCGGTGCGCGATGCGGCGGGCAGCGCGCTGCCGGGCATCGCGCCCAGCAATGCCTACCCCTGCACCGACGGCTGGGTGCTGGTGGCGGGCAATGGCGACAGCATCTTCAAGCGGCTGATGGCCGCCATCGGCCGGCCCGATCTGGCCGATGCGCCGGATTTGGGCGACAACGCCGGCCGCGTGGCCCGCGTGGGCGAGATCGACGCCGCCATCGGCGCCTGGACCGCCACGCGCACCGTGCAGGCCGTGATGGAGGCGCTGGCCGCCGCCCGCGTGCCGGCCGGCAAGGTCTATACGGCCCGCGACATCGCCGAGGACCCGCACTACCGGGCGCGCGAGATGCTGCTCAGGCAGACCACCCGCGACGGCTACGAGGTGGAGGTGCCGGGCATCGTGCCCAAGCTCTCGGCCACGCCAGGCCGCATCCGCTCCAGCGCGCCGCACCTGGGCGACGACACCGACGCGGTGCTGGCCGAGGCGGGCCTCTCGCCCGAACAGATCGCGCTGCTGCGCAGCAAGGGGGTGATCCAATGAGCGCCGCCGTTCAGGCGCAGACGGTGACGGTATGGGACGGCGCGGGCCGCCGCATCCACATGCAGGAAGTGGGCATGCGCGACGGCCTGCAGATGGAGGCCGTGTTCGTGCCCACGGACGACAAGATCGCGCTGGTCAACGCGCTCTCGGCCACGGGTCTCGCGAAGATCGAGGTCACCTCGTTCACCTCGCCCACGGCCATCCCGGCGCTCAAGGATGCCGAGATCGTGATGCGCGAGATCGAGCGCCGCCCCGGCGTGGCCTATGCCGCCCTGGTGCCCAACCGGCGCGGCGCCGAGCGCGCCATCGAATCGCGTGCCGACGAGCTGAACCTGGTGATGTCCGCCAGCGCCACGCACAACATGGCCAACCTGCGCATGAGCTGCGAGCAGTCCTTCGCCGCGCTGGCGCAGGTGGTGGCCACGGCGCAGGCGGCCGGCGTGGCGGTGAACGTGTCGCTCTCCTGCGTGTTCGGCTGCCCCTTCGAGGGCGACGTGGCCGAGGCGGCGGTGTTCGGCTGGGTGCAGCGCTTCGCCGACCTGGGCGTGGGCGGCATCACGCTCTGCGACACCACGGGCATGGCCCATCCGGCGCAGGTGGCGCGCATCACCCGCGCGGCGCGGGCGCGCTGGCCGGGCGTGGTGTTCACGCTGCACTTCCACAACACGCGCGGCATGGGGCTGGCCAACGTGCTGGCCGCCATCGACGCGGGCGCGGACCGGTTCGACGCCTCGCTGGGCGGGCTGGGGGGCTGCCCCTACGCGCCCGGTGCATCGGGCAACGTCTGCAGCGAAGAGGTCGTGCATGCCCTGCAGCTGATGGGCTACGACACGGGCGTGGACCTGCCCGCGCTGATGGCCGCAGCGGCCCGGCTGCCCGCACTGATCGGGCACGACATTCCCAGCCAGATCGCCAAGGCCGGCGAGCGGCTGGCGCTGCACCCGGTGCCGGCGGACTTCGAGGCCATCCGCGCGCGGGCGCTGGCCCGCTGAGGCGCGACAGAACGCAGAACCCACACAACAAGCCACGACAGGAGACAAGACATGCCGAAGAACCCCATCCACCCCCGATCCACCCGCCGCCAGGCCTGCGCAGCGCTGGGCGCGCTGCTGCTGGGGGCCGGCGCAGGCAGTGCACTGGCAGATGCCGCCTATCCCACCAAGGCCATCACCCTGGTCGTGCCGCAGGCGGCCGGCGGCGCCAACGACGTCATCGCCCGCGTGGTGGCGCAGCGCCTCTCCGAGCAGATGGGCCAGCCCGTGATCGTGGACAACCGCCCCGGCGCGGGCGGCACGCTGGCCACCGCCGCCACGGCGCGGGCCAAGCACGACGGCTACACGCTGCTGCTGACGGCCGACAGTTCCCACGTCATCGGTCCGGCGCTCTACCGCAACCCGGGCTTCGATCCGGTCAAGGACTTCGAGCCGGTCGCGCCCGTGGCCACGGCGGGCTATGTGCTGGTGGCGAACCCGTCCTTCCCCGCCAACAACGTGGCCGAACTGGTGGCGCTGGCCAAGGCGCGGCCGGGGCAATACGCCATCGCCTCGGCCGGCAACGGCACGCTCAACCATCTGATCGGCGAACAGCTGCAGAAGGCGGCGGGCATCCAGCTCCAGCACATCCCCTACAAGGGCTCGGCCGCTGCCGCCACCGACGTGGTGGGCGGGCAGGTGCCGCTGTCGGTGCAGAGCCTGCCTTCGTCCATCGCCTTCATCAGGGGCGGCAAGCTCAAGGTGCTGGGCGTGGTGAACGAGCGCCGCGTGGCGGCGCTGCCCGGCGTGCCCACCATCGGCGAGACGCTCAAGGGCTTCGGCCAGGCGCCGTGGTATGCGCTCTTCGCGCCGGCCGGCACGCCCGCGCCCATCGTCGCGCGCCTGCAGGCCGAAGTGGCCCGCGCGCTGGATCAGAAGGACGTCGTGGAGCGCCTCGCCAGCGTGGGCTGCGAGCCCTTCAAGGGCAGCTCCGCCCAGCTGGCCGCGCTGGTGCAGTCCGACCTGCCCAAGTGGTCCCGCGTGGTGAAGGACACCGGCGCGACGCTGGACTGAGCCTGCGCAGCGCCCGCAGCGGGGCCGCAACCCGGGGCCCCATTCCCGGACAAGAGCAAAAGAACGAACGGCCACGCGCCGAGGAGACATTCGACATGACTCATTCATCACCGCCGATGCATCGCCGCGCGCTGGCCGCGCTGGCCCTGTGCGCCGCGTGCGCGCCCCTGGCCTGGGCCCAGGCGCCATACCCTTCGGTCCGCCCCGTGACGCTGGTGGTGCCCACCGCGGCCGGCGGCACGACCGACCTCTCGGCCCGCATGCTGGCGCAGGCCCTGGCGCCGGTGCTGGGCCAGTCCGTGGTGGTGGACAACAAGGGCGGCGGCAACGGCAACATCGCCGCCGCGGCCGTCAAGCGCGCCGAGCCCGACGGCTACACCTTGCTGATGCAGTACTCGGGCTACCACGTCATCTCGCCCTTGCTGGCGCGGCAGAAGCAGTGGGACCAGGGCGACTTCCAGCCGGTGGCGGGCGTGATGTCCGCGCCGCAGATCATCGTGGTGCGCGACAGCCTGCCGGTGAAGAGCCTGGCCGAGCTGATCGCCTATGCCCGTGCCAACCCCGGCAAGCTCAACTACGCCTCTTCGGGCAACGGCTCGCTGCAGCACGTGACGGGCGCCATGCTGGAGCAGCAGGGCGGCGTGAAGCTGATGCATGTGCCTTACAAGGGCACCGGCCCGGCGCTGCAGGACCTGCTGGGCGGGCAGGTGGACCTGACCTTCGGCACCGCGCCGCCGTTCATGCCGCACATCCAGTCGGGCCGGCTGCGCGTGCTGGCCGTGACGGGCAAGGACCGGCTGCCCAGCCTGCCCGACGTGCCCACCACGGCCGAGGCCGGCTATCCCAAGGTGGATGCGACCTCGTGGTTCGCGCTCTTCGCGCCGGCCGCCACGCCCCGGGCCGTGGTGGACAAGCTGGCGGCCGACGTGCGTGCCGTGGTGCAGAGCCCGGCCTTCCAGCAGAAGGCGCAGGAGCAGGGCGCCGCAGCCGACTATCTGGGCCCGCAGCAGCTGGGCACGCGCGTCAAGGGCGATCTGGCCAACTGGGCCCAGGTGGTCAAGGCGGCGAACATCCAGGCGGAATAGGCGCGCGACAGAGAGCGCCGCTCCCGGGTTTCCCCGGGTGGCTGAATGCCTCATTTCAGGGCCTCCATGCACTGCATGAGGGCCTTTTCCGTTCTGCGCCGCACCAGACGAGTGCGCTATAGAAATCGCTTTGAATGATTGAATTTTTTCTTTAACATGACGGTGTTGTAAATTCTTTATCAAATTGGCGCGCCGCTCTTTCGCTCGGTTGCCAGGCCTTCTTGCCCAGCCCATGTCCGTCCTTCCAGACCCTGCCGGCGACGCCGTATCCATCGCGATCCGCATCGGCCGCGCGCGTCCCACGCTGACGCGCTCGCATCAGCAGATAGCGGACTACGTGCTCGCGCATCCGCTGCAGGCCGCGACCATGCCCATCGACGAGCTGGCGGCCGCGGTCGGCGTCTCCATCGCCACGGCCAACCGTTTCGCGCGGGCCGTGGGGCTGGACGGCTATCCCATGCTCCGGGCCGAGCTGGTCAAGGGCTTCGAGGCGATGCTGGCGCCCGTCGAGAAGATGCGGATCAAGCTGGAAGAGCCCGCCACCGTCCGCGACGTGTTCGCCGCCGCGCTGGAAGAAAGCCAGCGCAATGTCGCCGCCACGCGCGAAGCGCTGGACCCGGCTGCCTGCGATGCAGCGGTGCAGGCCATCGTGGGTGCGCGCAGCATCTATCTGGCCGGCTTCGGTGCCAGCGGCTGGCTGGCCGGGCTGCTGCAGCGTGGGCTGGATGTGCATTGCGACAACGTGCATCTGCTCGCCGGCGTGGGCGGCGCTTCGTATGGCGGGCGCCTCTTGCCGCGCATGACTGCGCAGGATCTGCTCATCGCTATCAGCTATCCGCGCTACCTAACCGACACGCTGGTGCTGGCGCAGTGCGCCTGCGAGCGCGGCGTGCCTGTACTGGCGCTGACCGACAGCGCGCAGTCGCCGCTGGTGCCATTCGCCCGGTTCTGCCTGTTCGCACGGACAGAAAACCAGTACGCCGCCAATTCCGATTCATCCGCGCTGGCGCTCATCGAGGCGCTGAGCAGCGCAGTCGCGCACCAGACCAAGGAGCCCGTGAAGACCGCTGCGCGGTTGACCGAGGCCATCCTGCCCTGGCTGCACGGCAATGCGCGTGGTCACTTGGCGCCCTGGCCGTCCGAGGCGAGTGGCCGCAAGGCGTCGGCGCAGCCTACGGGCAAGGCCGGTCGCCGCCGTTGAACCCGTCCTTACCCGCCCTGTCCCTCTTTCTTCCTGTTTGTCCAGCCGGCTCGCGCCGGAACTTTTACCTGCATGACCGCTTGCGCCGCCCGCTTTTCCTCAACGCCTCCCGTGATCGCCATCCATGGCGGGGCGGGCACCCTGAGCCGTGCCCACATCAGTCCGGAGCAGGAGGCGGCCTACCATGATGCGCTGCAGCAGGTGCTGCTGGCCGGCCAGGCCGTGCTGTCCGAGGGCGGCAGCGCGGTGGACGTCGTCTGCGAGTCCGTGCGCCTGATGGAGGAATGCCCGCTGTTCAACGCCGGCCATGGCGCCGTGTTCACGGCCGAAGCCACGCACGAACTGGACGCGGCACTGATGGACGGCGCGACCCTGGCCGCCGGCGCCGTGGCCGGCGTGGCGCACGTGCGCAACCCGGTGATGGCCGCCCGCGAGGTGATGCGCCAGGGCCAGCATGTGCTGATGGCCGGCGTGGGCGCCGAGCGCCTGGCCCGCGAGGCCGGCCTGCAGATGGTGGTGCCCGCGTACTTCTCCACCGCCGCGCGCCGCGCGCAGCTGAACGCCGCACGCGCCAGCCAGAGCGGCGCCGTGCTGGACCACGACGGCGCCGCCGCCCTGGCCCAGCGCCCGCTGGACGAGGACCGCAAGATGGGCACGGTGGGCGCCGTGGCGCTGGACGCGCGCGGCCACCTGGCTGCCGCCACCTCCACCGGCGGCATGACCAACAAGCGCCCCGGCCGCGTGGGCGACAGCCCGCTGATCGGCGCCGGCACCTATGCCGACGACCGCACCGCGGCCGTCTCTTGCACCGGCCATGGCGAGAGCTTCATCCGCGTGGCAGCCGCGCACGACGTCTGCGCGCGCATGGCCTATGGCTGTCAGGGCCTGGCGCAGGCCGCCGACGACGTGGTGCACGGCGCGCTGGCCTCCATTGGTGGCACCGGTGGGCTGATCGCCGTGGATCGCCATGGCAACGTCTGCCTGCCGTTCAACACCGAGGGCATGTACCGCGGGCTGGCCCGTGTGGGCGAGCCGCCCCAGACCTTCATCTACCGCTGACCGGCGGCCCGTCTTCGCCACCTGCCGCGCACCCCACCGACCGTTTTCCTTTCACGGCCCCCATGAACTCCAACGCTTCGAAATCTCCCTCGACCCTCGTCCTGCCCGAGCAGCGCGTGCTGGCCGTGGATGACCTCACCATCCGCTTCGCCAATTCCGAGCGCACGGTGGATGCCGTGCGCCATCTTTCCTTCCACGTGGACCGGGGCGAGACCCTGGCCATCGTGGGCGAATCGGGTTCGGGCAAGTCCGTCACCTCGCTGGCGCTGATGCGGCTGGTGGAGCACGGCGGCGGCAAGATCATCGGCGGCTCGATGGCGCTGCGCCGCAGAAGCGGCCAGGTGCTGGACGTGGCCCGCGCGGGCAACGCCGTGATGCGCGACGTGCGCGGCGCCGACGTGGCCATGATCTTCCAGGAGCCGATGACCTCGCTCAACCCGGTGTTCACCGCGGGCGAGCAGATCGCCGAATCCATCCGCGTGCACCAGGGCAAGGACCGCGCCGCCGCGCGCGCCGAGGCGCTGCGCATGCTGGAACTGGTGCGCATCCCCGAAACGCGCAACGTGCTGGACCGCTTCCCGCACCAGCTCTCGGGCGGCATGCGCCAGCGCGTGATGATCGCCATGGCGCTCTCGTGCAAGCCGCAGCTCTTGATCGCCGACGAGCCGACCACGGCGCTGGACGTGACGATCCAGGCGCAGATCCTGCAGCTCATCCGGCAGCTGCAGGACGAGATGCACATGGGCGTGATCTTCATCACCCACGACATGGGCGTGGTGGCCGAGGTCGCCGACCGCGTGCTGGTGATGTACCGCGGCGACAAGGTGGAAGAGGGCGCCGCCGACACCATCTTCGCCGCGCCGCAGCATGCCTACACCCGCGCGCTGCTCTCTGCCGTGCCCAAGCTGGGCGCCATGCAGGGCACCGATCTGCCGCGCCACTTCGAGCTGCTGCGCCCCGATGGCACCGTCGCCACGCCGACGGCGCTCGAATCCCAGCCCGCCGACACCCGCCCCGATGGCGCCCAGCCCATCCTGCGCGTGAAGGACCTGGTCACGCGCTTCGACCTGCGCGCCGGCCTCTTCAACAGCGTGAAGCGCCGCGTGCATGCGGTGGAGCGCGTGAGCTTCGACCTCTACCCCGGCGAGACGCTGGCGCTGGTGGGCGAATCGGGCTGCGGCAAATCGACCACCGGCCGCTCGCTGCTGCGCCTGGTCGACAGCCAGAGCGGCGCCATCGAGTTCGGCGGCCGCAACATCCTGGACCTGCCGACCTCCGAGGTGCAGGCCCTGCGCCGCGACATCCAGTTCATCTTCCAAGACCCGTTCGCGTCGCTGGACCCGCGCCTGACGGTGGGCTTCTCGATCATGGAGCCGCTGCTGGTGCACAAGGTCGGCACGCGCGCGGAGGCGCAGGCCCGTGTCGACTGGCTCATGGCCAAGGTGGGCCTGCCGCCCGAGCATGCGCAGCGCTACCCGCACGAATTCTCCGGCGGCCAGCGCCAGCGCATCGCCATCGCCCGGGCCCTGGCCCTCAACCCCAAGGTGGTGGTGGCCGACGAATCCGTCTCGGCGCTCGACGTCTCCATCCAAGCGCAGATCGTCAACCTGATGCTGGACCTGCAGCGCGAGCTGGGCGTGGCCTTCCTCTTCATCTCGCACGACATGGCCGTGGTCGAGCGCATCAGCCACCGCGTGGCGGTGATGTTCCTGGGCCAGATCGTGGAGATCGGCCCGCGCCGGGCGATCTTCGAGAACCCGCAGCATCCCTACACCAAGAAGCTCATGGCGGCCGTGCCCATCGCCGATCCGGCGCGCCGCCACATCAAGCGCTCGCTGCTCGAAGGCGACATCCCCAGCCCCATCCGCGCCGTGGGCGACGAGCCGGCGGTGGAGCCGCTGGTGGCCGTCGGCCCGGGCCATTTCGTGGCCCGCCACTCCATCGCCAACCTGTACTGACGGCGGCGCCAGCGCCGCGGCCTTTTTTCCGTTCGCCTCTCCTTCCTCCTTTCCTTCGTTCGTTCCTTCCCTACCGGAGTCCACCATGAAGAAGACCCTTGCTTCCCGCCGCATCGCAGCCAGCCTGCTGGCCCTGGCAGCCCTGTCCGGCACCGGTGCCGCGCTGGCGTCCGGCAATGCCGTGCTGGCCATCTATCAGCAGCCCGAGACGCTGGACCCCTACAACACCAACACGACCATCACCACGGCCGTCACCAAGAGCTTCTACGAAGGCCTCTTCGCGTTCGACAAGGACATGAAGCTCAAGAACGTGCTGGCCGAGAGCTACGACGTGTCCAAGGACGGCCTGGTCTACACCTTCAAGCTGCGCCAGGGCGTGAAGTTCCACGACGGCACCGACTTCAACGCCGCCGCCGCCAAGGCCAACCTGGACCGCGTGATGGACCCGGCCAACCGCCTGCTGCGCGCCAACCAGTTCAACCGCGTGGCCAAGGTCGAAGCCGTGAATCCGCAGACCCTGCGCATCACGCTCAAGCAGCCCTTCGGCCCCTTCGTCAACACGCTGGCCCACGCATCGGCCGCCATGATCTCGCCCACGGCGCTCAAGAAGTGGGGCAGCAAGGACATCGCCTTCCACCCGGTGGGCACGGGCCCGTTCGAGTTCGTCGAGTGGAAGCAGACCGAAGCCATCGTGGGCAAGAAGTTCGGCAACTACTGGAAGAAGGGCTATCCCAAGATCGATCAGATCACCTGGAAGCCCGTCACCGAAAACAATACCCGTGCCGCGATGCTGCAGACGGGCGAGGCCGACTTCGCCTTCACACTGCCCTACGAGCAGGTCGCCGCGCTCAAGAAGAGCGACAAGGTGGACGTGGTGACGGCACCATCGATCATCCAGCGCTTCCTGACGTTCAACATGCTGCAGAAGCCCTTCGACAACCTGAAGGTGCGCGAGGCCATCGGCTACGCCATCAACAAGGAGGCCCTCGCCAAGGTCGCCTTCAATGGCTACGCGTTCCCGGCCCAGGGCTTCGTGCCGCAGGGCGTGGAGTACGCGGTGAAGATGCAGCCGATTCCCTACAACGTGGCCAAGGCCAAGGAACTGCTGAAGGAAGCCGGCTACCCCAACGGCTTCGAAACCACGCTGTGGAGCGGCTACAACAACACCACCAGCCAGAAGGTGATCCAGTTCCTGCAGCAGCAGCTGCAGCAGGTGGGCATCAAGGTGTCGGTGGAGGCGCTGGAGCCCGGCAAGCGTGCGGAGCTGGTCGATGCCTGGCCGGATCCCAAGACGGCCAAGGCGCGCCTCTACTACATCGGCTGGTCTTCCTCCACGGGCGAGGCCGACTGGGCGCTGCGCCCGCTGTTCTCCACCGAGTCGTGGGCGCCCAAGCTGGCGAACTACGCCTTCTACAGCAACCCGGTGTTCGACGACGCCGTCGCCAAGGCGCTGCTGACCACCGACGGCTCCGAGCGCGCCGCGCTCTACAAGACCGCGCAGGAACAGCTCGCCAAGGACCTGCCGCGCATCCCGCTGGTGACCGAAGACGTGCTCTACGCCCATTCCAAGCGCCTCTCGGGCGTCTATGTGATGCCTGACGGCAACATCAACAGCGACGAGATCTCGCTGAAGTAAGCCCCTGCGGGCCCCCGCGCGCTGCGGGGGCCTGGTCCCGATTTCCGTTTCCCCTCGCTGCGCACTGCAGCGCCGCATCCATGCTGAACTATTTCCTCAAACGACTGCTGGGGCTCCTTCCCACGCTGCTGATCGTGGCGGTACTGGTGTTCCTGTTCGTCCACATGCTGCCGGGCGACCCCGCGCGCCTGGCCGCCGGGGCAGACGCCGACGAGGCCACCGTGCAGGTGATGCGCCAGGAACTGGGCCTGGACAAGCCGCTGCCCGAGCAGTTCGTGCACTTCTTCGCCCGCATGGTGCAGGGGGATTTCGGCACCTCCATCCGCACCCGCCGGCCGGTGGCCGTCGAGATCGGCGAGCGCTTCATGCCCACGCTGCTGCTGACCGTCGCCGCCATGGCCTGGTCGGTGGTGCTGGGCATGGGCATCGGCATCCTGTCGGCGGTCTATCGCAATCGCTGGCCCGACCGGCTGGGCATGACGCTCGCGGTCTCGGGCATCTCGTTTCCGGCGTTCGCGCTGGGCATGACGCTCATGCAGGTGTTCTCCGTGCAGCTCGGCTGGCTGCCCACCGTGGGCGCCGACAGCTGGAAGCACTACATCCTCCCCTCCATCACGCTGGGCGCCGCGGTGGCCGCCGTGATGGCCCGCTTCACGCGCGCCTCCTTCGTCGAAGTGGTGCAGGAGGACTTCGTGCGCACCGCGCGCGCCAAGGGCCTCAACGAGCGCACCGTGGTGCTCAAGCACTGCTTGCGCAATGCGCTGATCCCGGTCATCACCATGATGGGCCTGCAGTTCGGCTTCCTGCTGGGCGGCTCCATCGTGGTGGAGGCGGTCTTCAACTGGCCCGGCCTCGGCCGCCTGCTGGTGGACTCCGTGACCATGCGCGACTACCCCGTCATCCAGACGCTGGTGCTGCTTTTCTCGCTGGAGTTCATCCTCATCAATCTGGTGGTGGACATGCTCTACGGCTTCATCAACCCGACCATCCGCTACAAGTGAAGCGGACGGACTGGAACCTTCCCACGGACGAAGACACGGTATGACCACGCCCTCCATTCCCACGCCGCCCGACGCCGCCCAGCTGGCGGCCGCCTCGGTGGCCCCTGCCGCCGGCAGTCCCTCCACGGTGCGCACGCCCTGGCGCGAGTTCTGGCGCAAGTTCAAGAAGCAGCATGTGGCCATGGCCGCGCTGGTCTTCGTCGTGCTGCTGGTCGCGGTGGCCGTGCTGGCCCCGGCCATCGTGCCGTTCGACGCGGAGAACTATTTCGACTACGACCGCCTGAACGACGGCCCCTCGGCCATGCACTGGTTCGGCGTCGATCCGCTCGGCCGCGACATCTTCAGCCGCATCCTGATGGGCGCGCGCATCTCGCTGGCCGCGGGTTTCCTTTCGGTGGCCATCGGCTGCCTGATCGGCACCACGCTGGGCCTGCTGGCGGGCTACTACGAAGGCTGGTGGGACCGCATCGTGATGCGCATCTCCGACGTGCTGTTCGCCTTCCCCGGCATCCTGCTCGCGCTGGGCGTGGTCGCCATCCTGGGCAGCAGCATGACCAACGTGGTGGTGGCCGTCGCGGTGTTCAGCGTGCCGGCCTTCGCGCGGCTGGTGCGCGGCAACACGCTGGTGCTCAAGCAGATGACCTACATCGAGTCGGCGCGCAGTATCGGCGCGTCGGACTGGACCATCATCGTGCGGCACATCCTGCCCGGGACCATCTCCTCCATCGTGGTGTATTTCACGATGCGCGTGGGCACCTCCATCATCACGGCGGCGAGTCTCTCCTTCCTGGGCATGGGCGCACAGCCGCCCACGCCAGAGTGGGGCGCCATGCTCAACGAGGCGCGCGCCGACATGGTCAACGCGCCCCACGTCGCGCTGTTCCCCAGCCTCGCCATCTTCCTGACGGTGCTGGCCTTCAACCTGCTGGGCGACGGCCTGCGCGACGCGCTCGACCCCAAGATCGACCGCCAGTCGTGACCCCCGCCGGACTGCCCGCCGACCTGCCGCCGCGCATCGGCCTGCTGGCCTGCGGGCCGCTGGACGCCATCACCGACGTGCCCGGCGTCACCGTGGGCCATGTGACGCTGGACGACGGGCCGGTGCAAACCGGCGTGACGGTGATCCACCCCCATGCGATGGACCCGTACCGCCACAAGGTGCCGGTGGGCGCTGCGGTCATCAACGGCTTCGGCAAGAGCGTGGGCCTGGTGCAGCTGGAGGAGCTGGGCCAGCTGGAGACGCCCATCGCGCTCACCAACACCTTCTCCGTCAGCGCCGTGGCGCAGGCGCAGATCCGCGACTGCGTGCGCGCCAACCCCGAGACCGGGCGCGCGCTGCCCACCGTCAATCCGCTGGTGCTGGAGTGCAACGACGGCTACCTGAACGACATCCAGCGCATGGCCGTGGGCGAGGCCCACTACCGCGCCGCCTGCGATGCGGCCGGCCTGCAGGTGGAGCAGGGCGCGGTGGGGGCAGGGCGGGGCATGTCCAGCTTCCAGCTCAAGGGCGGCATCGGCACCGCATCGCGCCGCGTGCCGCTGGAAGGCGGCGGCCACTGCACCGTGGGCGCGCTGGCGCTGGCCAATTTCGGCCGGCTGCCCCATCTGGTCTGGGCCGGCGAGCCGGTCGGCACCTGGCTGGCCCCGGCGCTGGGGGCCGAGGAACGCGCCGCAGCGGCCGCGGCCGAGAAGGGCTCGATCATCATGGTGCTGGCCACCGACGCGCCGCTGGATGCGCGCCAGCTGCGCCGCCTGGCCTGGCGCGCCGCCGCGGGGCTGGCCCGCACGGGCTCGGTCTATGGCCATGGCAGCGGCGACATCGCGCTGGCCTTTTCCACCGCCTACACCCTGCCGCATCTGCCCGACGAGCCCATGCCCGCCGTGGCGATGGTGCACGAGGGCCGGCTCGACGGCCTGTTCCAGGCCGCGGCCGACAGCGTGGAGCAGGCCATCGTGCACGCGCTCTGGCATGCGCAGCCGGTCACCGGCCGGGACGGGCACCACCGCCGCAGCCTGCGCGAACTGCTCGATACGTCCGCCTGACACCAGACCCTTTTCTCCCCTCTCTTCATTCATTCCCACCCCTGCGGTGCGTCCCATGAAAATCCTCATCTCCGTCGACATCGAAGGCGTGGCCGGCGTCTATCACCCCGAACAGGTGCGCCCCGGCAACCCTGAATACGAGCGCGCCCGGCGCCTCATGGCCGCCGAGGCGAATGCCGCCATCGAAGGCGCGTTCGAAGGCGGCGCAGCCGAGGTATTCGTCAACGATTCGCACGGGGCTTTTCGCAACATGCCGCCGGAGCTGCTCGATGCGCGGGCCCAGGCCATCCAGGGCAAGCCGCGCTACCTGAGCATGGTGTCCGGCGTGGAGCTGGGCGTGCACGGCGTGTGCTGCATCGGCTACCACGCCCGCTCGCGGGCGCAGGGCATCCTGGCGCACACCATCAACAGCTTCGCCTTCGCCCGCATCTCCCTCAATGGGCGCGAGCTGGGCGAGGCGGGCATCTACGGCGCGCTGGCCGGGGCCTACGGGGTGCCGGTGATCGCCGCCTCGGGCGACGACGCCTTCATCGCGGAAACGCGCGACCTGTTCCCGCATGCGAGCTTCGTGCAGACCAAGCGCGCGACGGGCGCCGGCAGCGGCATCAGCCTCTCGCCCGAGCGTGCGTGCGCGGCCATCCGCGAAGGCGTGGCCCAGGCCGTGTCGCGTGCCGGCCAGGCCCGTCCGTTCTGCATCGACGGGCCCGTGACGGTCGTGCTGGAGGCGCAATCGGTGGCGCTGGCCGACCTGTTCTGCCAGTGGCCCACGCTGGAGCGCATCGCCCCCGACGCGCTGCGCTTCACCGCGCCCGACACCGAATCGGCCGTGCGGATGATCAACTGCCTTTCGGCCATGTCCAGCATGCTGCGCTCGTAACCCCATGACTTCCGCCTTGCTGAATACGAATGCCGGGGTGGTCGCCGCGGCAACGCCTTTTGCGCCGCCGGTGCGCACCCAGACCGTCGGCATCCTGGCGGGCATGGGGCCCGCGGCCGGCGTGGACTTCGCACGGCTCTTCGTGCAAGCGTCCGAACAGTGGCTGCGCGCGCACGGCCATCCGGTGCGCGACCAGTCCTTTCCCGAGCACTGGATCGCACAGGTGCCGGTGGTGGACCGCACCCAGGCGCTGCGCGACCCCTGGGCGCCGCAGCCGCTCGAAGGCCTCGCCACCGCGCTGCAGCGCCTGGCCACGCTGGGCGCCACCGCGGCGGCCATGTCGTGCAACACCGCCCATGCCTGGCACGCGGCCTTGCAGGAACGCGTGCCGGCCGTGGAACTGCTGCACATCGCCAGCGAAACCGCCGCCGAGCTGCGGCGCCGGAACATCGGCCGCGCAGCCCTGCTGGCCACGCAGGGCACCTATGCGATGGGGCTCTACGACGATGCGCTCGCGTCGCGCGGCATCGAATGCGTGCTGCCATCGGCCCAGGCGCGTGAGTGGCTGATGGAAGGCATCTACGACGGCGTGAAGGCCGGCGACCTGCCGCTCGCACGCCGCCGCTTCGCCCAGGTGGGGCTGCAGCTGCGAGCGG